>Ga0126382_10000600_pt1 | contig 14116 bp, 18 predicted proteins | sample PanSoiMetPlot_30_FD_92548 | JGI IMG/M metagenome (GOLD analysis project Ga0126382, IMG submission 92548) | Tropical forest soil microbial communities from Panama - MetaG Plot_30 | ecosystem: Environmental > Terrestrial > Soil > Tropical forest > Bulk soil | place: Panama | collected 2016-02-17 | reverse complement strand
TGGTCATACTTCTTAATCACCTCATATAGCCGATCGAAATCGTGCCTAAAATCGCTGTCCCGCAAATGCGCTGCCTGCAGTTTCGTAAGCGCTTGAAGCGTGCTTGGAAGCTCGTTGGGGTCTACCATCCGAATTTGCAGGTGACAGAACAGGAGAGCTTAAGATATAAGTGATCCTGACGGGGGTGTGGCTCTTGGGGTCAGTGGCCTGTTCATTCAGGCTCGCAACGGCCTGAAATGCCGCCCTCGTCATCTGCATCATCCGAGGGGTCGACCGGGATGGTGCCATATTCTGACCAGAATACGTGGCTCTGTAAGTAGACGAGACCGAAGGATGATGAATCGATCTTGTTTACGGGAGGAGGAGCTACGTGTCAGAAGAGAAAGCGGTCGAACTTAGAGTCAGTGTGGACGTGGGGTATCGTCGTCACAGTGTGGCGATGGGGCTATCGAGCGGCGAGGTGCTCGAGGAGTTTGAGATCGATCACCGGCCTGAAGGTTTTCAAGAGTTCTTTTCTCGTATCGAGAAGCACCAGAAGGCAAAGAACTGTGCGGTAGCGGTAGCGATGGAAGGCTACAACGGCCATGCCCGGCCGCTCGACAGCCTGGTCCGTCAGCGTGGCTACCGGCTATATAACATCAACAATCTGAAGCTAGCTCGATTCAAGGAGATTTTTCCTGGAGCAGCCAAGAGCGACCGGATCGATGCACGCAGAGGGTTGGAGCTGTTTCAGCTGAGCGATCACCTACCGTTAGCCAAGGAAGTCTTGCAGGAGGTTAAGGGAACCCCCAAGGGGAATGAAGTTCTCAAGCGGCTGACTCGGCGCCGGCGCAGTACTGGTCAACGAGCGGGTGCGGGTGGTCAATAATCTTCAAGCCGATCTGCAGGCAGTCTGTCCTGGGCTTTTAGAGATCACCACCGAGGCAGGCAATCAATGGTTTTTAAACTTTCTGCTGAGCGCGGATTCGGTTGCCCAGCTGGCCCGGCTTCGAAAATCGACGTTACTGAAGATCCCTGCGGTAGGCCGAAAATACGCCAGCCTCATCCAGAACTGGCAGAAGCGTGCCCATTTTAGCGAAGAGGCGGCGTGGGTCAGCGAAATGATCCAGGAAGATGCTAAGCGGTGTCTTGAGCTCGAAGAGAAGATCAAGACGCTGGAGATTAAGATTGCACAAGTGGCGAAGGGATCTCAGATCGCCAAGATTTTATTATCGATTCCCGGCTTTGGACCCGTCTGCACTTCAGAGCTAGCGGGAGAGATTGGCACCGTGGAGCGCTTCAGCAAGGAAGGAAGCTTTGCTCTCTACCTGGGTATGTCTACGTTGGACAACAGTTCGGGGCAGTATCAAGGCACCAAGGCCCCCAAGCACGTCAACGCCCGCGCGAAGGCAGCGATGATGATCGCTTTGGATCGCCATCGAAAGTATGTCCCGGAGTCGCAGCGATACTATGAAAAAAAGCGAGGCGAAGGAAAGAAGCACAACCAAGCGATTCGAGCCTTAGGACGACACCTCTGTCGGATCATCTACAAGATGCTTAAAGAGGAACGCGAGTACGAGATTCGCCTCGAAAAAGGGAATACCAAGACCAAGGTCAATCCGAGATCGTGCGTTAAAACGAAAATACGGAGGTCGAAAATTTCAAGAAGAGGCTAAAAACCAAAATACAGAGCACGTTGACCCGCACAGCGGTTGAAATTTCCAGCGGGATGATCAGGCCTTCTTCTCCCCTTGCCGTCAAGTTTTCGTTATTCTACTTCCCGCCCGTTTTCACACTCGATCCCTCCCACGTGTCAACGGTCTGTCGCCGAATGTCAAGACAAACTCTGTTCAAGGGATTATTAGAATGACGAAAGGAGACAGGAATCTATGAAACTAGGCGTAACCGGAAGCGCGAAGGTAGGACCAAGAAGAGTGAAACTTGTCGACAAGGCGAGGGACATCAAACCAGGTGAGAGAGTCTTTGATAGTGGCACTAGCTTCGTTGTCAAAGAGGTTTGCGTTAGTGCGGAATTTGTCGCGTTCATCGACACAGATGGCGTCCGACATGGGGTCTATCATCCAGCTGAATATTTAGGAGTAGGGGAAGACCTTTCCCGCAAGTATGCCGCAACTTACGATTGGCATACAGCAGAGCCTTCCGAGATGATTCACTAACCGCGCCGCGAGGATTTCAAAGGATTTATTTCTGCCATTCTCGCCGCCCTCACTGAAATAATCTTGGTTTACTTAATTGGAGTAAACATCGCTCCACCGAGCCCCTCGTAGCGACTCATACATTTCACCCAGTCTTTTTGGTATTTCATTGAAATCGTTGACCCACAAGACACGAACGCCAAGACGAAGCAAAGATTTCTCTGTGATTTTAGTCAAACTATCAGTTCCACTATGCATCAGTATAGCGTAATGCCGTATGCTCTCCTTCTCAGCCTCGTCCTTCGGTACACCCTCTTTCTCGTAACTCTCGCGCATCTCTTGGCGTGAGTAATGAAGCAGTCGCCTTATATTTTCGTCCTTAAGAGACATGCCGATAAAGAGCGTATTATGTTGTCTAAGCGTAAACAGGAGAGTGTAATTAAAGAAGCTGTTGGGCCGATTGAAAAAGTCAAAGTAGTCGTGCTCGGTGAATACTCGGATGTCAGGAGCCTCCTTGTCGGGCGTTTGTTCCTCTATGCGGAACTGAAAGAATCCATGTACGTGGTACATGTTAATTCGGCCTGGAATAGCTCGCGCAGAAGGACGCTCAACTGTGCGCACGATACTGGTTCGGTAACGTGCTCGGGCGTACTCACGCAGTGTTGCATCAAAGTTAGAATTCACAATCGCGTGGATTCTTGGATTTGCAGCATAGGACGCGGAACTTTGCTTCACGGCGCACAAGGCAGCGACCGTGCTCAACGTATAATTGTTGGCTTTGACGAAGCTCACAAACTCAGCTGGATTGAAATCTCTACCCGCGTTTTCATAATAGGGGAACTTGTCGTAGAGGGCATCGCGAATGATTTGTGCAAAACTACAACCTGCCGGGCATTCTGATTCAAGAATGCCCCCAATTGCGGGGAGAGGATAACCATCGGCAAGTATTTCGTGGAAGCGTTTTTCCCCTTCGTCTCCGTAACAACTAATGGTAATACGCTCCAACAAGGCACGCCAATCAGGCAAATCACAGCGTACGGAAACACCGGCCCCGAGGGCGAGCGCAAGACCATTTTCTTCATAATCTTTGTTCAGCTGCCTCCAATACTGCTCTGTCGACATACGCCACCCGGCAGCCTATTTCGTGTGCCCGGCCACCGTCAAGTCCACGTTTTTTGGGAGATTTGAACAGACCGGAGGTAAGCGAGGTTCTTTTTTTTGTGCAACATGTCTCAATATTCGAGAGACACACATGGTGTTGCGACAGTTATGACGAATCTCCAGCGACTCCTTCGTAGCGGTTCGAGCATTGTCAAGAAGCCTATCAGTGAGTTCTTTTGATACTAGCATAACTCACTCCTTCGGAATCTTGCGTTGCGTTGATTTATGCCGCTTCTCTTACACCCCTGAAGGACCCAAACGTATCACAGCCGGCGGAAAATAGCGAAAAACTGAGGAGGGAGTAAGGGGGTAGGGTTCAACACTGAAAACTCCTTGACGTGTTGTTATGGACTGAACTATTAATGGCGGCAATCTTAATCAGGGGGCGATGATGAGAAGGGTGATTCTGGCAGTTGTTTTTTTGTTGGCGGTTCTGGATACGAGAGGGTGGCCGCGCGAGATTTAAGATATGAAATCTTCTTTGCAATTCTTGCTATTTCAACTTCCCTTCGATTGGCGCCCGCCAGCGAGATTCATTGTGTCTGTAGCTGTTATTGGAGCTATTACTGCTGGTATGACAGAAGGTATTTTTGAGTTGATGCTGCGGTACCCGTCGCATGTTCCGCGATCTATGTTGGAGGTCTTGAAAGAATATTACTATGAAGAAGATCAAGCTTTTATACAATATTTGCCAGACTGTTCTAAGTATGATGATGAACTTACATATACCTTGCGACCTGGTTCCTGCCGATTCATCGGCAGAGAGTTTGACACTGTTGTAAATGCTAATTCACTGGGGGTGCGAGACGATGAGAACTCGCTGCACTCACCCCAAATCATTGTTCTTGGAGACTCCATTGCTATGGGATGGGGCGTCAATGATGAGGATACGTTCGCTCAGCGCATTGAAAAAGGGACTGGCAGCACGGTTTTGAATTTAGCTGTTTCTTCGTATGGGACGGTCAGAGAATTTAAGATTGCGCAGCGCGTCGATATTACCAGGCTAGTAACAATCATCGTACAGTATTCGTCCAATGATTTTGATGAAAACCAAAAGTTCTTTGAACTTGGAAACACATTACCGATAAGTAGCGAGAAGCATTATGAAACCTCTCAGAGGGAGCATTTGAAGCAAGTAGGATACTACGTTGGTAAGCATACGACTTGGATCCTGAAACATGCGACTTGGATCCTGAAACAGCTATACTACAGTACTAAGCGGTCGATCCTGAAAAAGCTTGGTTTAGTTTCTAATTCAGTGCCAGCCAATGGGAGCTACAGGAGCGAGGAGCCATTCTATTTTTTTTCCGCTCTCAAAGCCGGGTTTGAAAACCTGGTCCAAAAACAACAACTAAAACCTGGGAGTATAGTGGTGCTCTTAGTGGGACTTCCGTGGTCCGCAGATCTTAGCCGGCAGCTCCTAGCAAGACTTGGTAAGCCAGAGGCAGTAGCCGCATTTCTCACTGTCGACTTGCCTCAAGATCAAGATTCCTCGTATCCACTTGATCTGCATCTAACAGCAAAAGGCCATGCAGAGATGGCCACCAGAATTATCAAAGTCATACGGGACAGATGTTATTTGAATCAAAAGGCAGATGAAGACGAGAATATGCACTGCGGCTCTTTTATAACCATACTGTGACCCCGCAGCATTTCTTCTAACGCTATCCCACTAAAATTCCCGGTACGAAGGAACCACTGTTTTCGTGCCATCGAAGTCGGAGGAAAGAGATATACAGGGTTTTATACTGTCAGGTCCGGCCTTGTCTCAGTTCATCGTGCGTCGTGCGCAGGGGTTACTTATAACCCAGCCAGACGCACTGAGTCTCGCTTTCTGACCCACTCGATTGCGTAGTGAATCTTTGCAGCGATGTCCCCCGGGCCGTCATACATTCTGCAGGGCGGGCGCAGGGAAGAACAGGACCCCGACCCGCCCCCGCCGCCTAGTTGACCTCTAGACAGCGCCGATGGGGTATGCTCGGCCCCTCGGGCGGCCCCGAGTCTAGGTTACCTATAATCGGAATTTGTAATCGGCCGGCCGTGAACTCCTCGGATCATTCCCGGGATCTCCAGCGCATGCACGATTACTGCGTAAAACAGCAGCGCAGGAAGCTGATACCAGCGAATACCGTAATCGCGATGGAACAGAAGGCTCTTCCACCAGCTCTGCAACAAGCTTCCAACAAGCAACAGCGGCAGAGAGAGATAGCCGAGACGCCCGAGACGAGCAAACGGCACGTCGGAGTCCAACTTGCGGGTAACAATCCGCGCGTAGCCTTTGTGCCTTCGAATGTCCCGCTCCATAGCCCATCCATAGTAGGTATGTTTGACGAGCGCCCGAGGCTCGAAAAGCAGTTTGCCCCCGTCCCGTATAATCGCCTCGGCATGCATCCGCGAGGCGAACGGTCCTGCGGTCAAGGGCAGCGGATGGGCGAGCAATGTGGAGCGGCGAAAAGCGGCGTTGTTATTGGAAATGGTTCTAGTATCCGGAGATCGATACCGATCTACATAGGCACGTTCCAGAAGCGCGGAGCAGCGCTCGATCAGATTGCGACCTTCGTACACGGTTCTGCCGCTGACCACCGCAGGGTGAAATTCTGAACGCATCAGGTCAACCATGTGATGGAGCCAGTCCGGCTCCGGCACGCAGTCTCCGTCGAGCAAAATCACGATATCGGACTGAGCTACGCGGGCGGCCTCACTTTTTAGGGCATACTGCAATTCCTGTCGGGAAAGGATAATTTTCAGCCCCGGCAGAATCTTGGTTAAATCCTGGGGAATGTAATCTTTGTGTTTCACCGTTTCAAGAAATATGTGCTCCACGGGCGCGGCAAAGTTTTGCGCCGCAAGTCCCCGCAGGGTAGCTCTTAAATCATCCCAGGCCAGAGAAGATCCAACTTTGTAATCGGAGATCACGACAATGCTGGCGATAGGTTTCATTGCATCGCTTTGCCCGTTAGCGGGCAACCGCCAAGTTCTGCAGATTCATCATAAAGCTGCCCTCGCGAGGCCAGTGGGTCTCGCTTTGGAGCCCTATACAGCGCACAAAACGAAGCGTCAAGGGGGATGGGTTAAGATGTCAAGCGTGCAAACTAATCGCGCTCTGATCCGACCTTTGCCTTCCCGTTGCTAAAAGAAGCATCGGGGAAGTTGCCTCATTGCTCAGACATGAACATCATCCACGTTGGACTCGGCATAAGAGGACACCACTGGTTGGAGATCGTGCAAGATTACCTGCAATCTCTTAACGCTAACTTATTCTTCGAGCACAAGCTGGCGGTATACCTGATAACGCTCGGGTTCCTGCTTGAAAAACTGCTCGAGTGAGATCCCGCGATATTCTGCAGCCAGTTTGCACGCATCGGCATACTGCTGGCTCTTGGTCGGTGTTCGAGGCTTCGGCGGCTTCGATGACACCTCCCCGCTCAAGCTCTTCCTGCGCCAGGCTTCATAACCCCCGAGTCGCTCAATTTCCTCCTTGACCGCCTTGTCGAGTTCTTCTGGGCTCATTTTTCTGATCTCCATGGACTTTACCTCCTACAATTTTTTACTCGCCCCACCGAAATCTGAAAACCTCGTGCACCTTGGCTGGCGGTTCATCATCCATGTCCCGAAACGGGCTCGGCTTACCAAGCGTGCTGCCGATCTGCCGCTTGAGCTCCATTCCGATACCACGGCCAACCCCGGTCGGGATCGCTTTTGGGTTAAAGATCTTCGGCCCCGACTCGATAGCGTCAATGCAAGCCATGGCCAACGCTATCGCCGCATCGATTTTTTTACTCGTCCTGCCCTTGGTCATTCTCACGCCGCCGGCCGTGTCGATTCCCACCGCGTTCAATACGTGAGCCCGTAGTTCTTCCGACGGGTAGGCGATCAAGTTTCCGTTCTTGATTAGCGAGAACAAGGTCTCGCCCATGCGGATGCCGTTGGCTTGCGTCTGGGTGAATTCTTTGACGGTGATCCTTTCCTGCTGTAGCTGCTGAATCAGCAGATAGGCCTGGCTGGGATCGGCGCTGATTGTCTTGACCCTGTGCCGCCGGCAGATTTCCTTGACGTAGTTTTTGACGCCGTCCAGTTGCACCGGGTGATTCTTTACCGGCTTCCATATCCTGTGAAATGCGACCATCAACTTTTTGCCACTCGGGTCAAAACAGACGGCAACAAGCGCGGAAGAATCGGACTTGACGCCCAAGTCTATCGCGACGTGCATCTGGCCGCCGTTCAGGATCGGTGAATGATTCGAATCAATAATTGCGTCCCACGCTTCCGGCTCGATGAACTGGGACTCGGCAACGACCCACTCGTTTCGATGAAGCCGCCGGAACTGGTTCGGCCGAAGATCCTCTTGTTCCTGCTCAAAGTAAGCCTTGGTGTGCCATGGCTGGCGCCCGGTATGGCCCCAGAACATGCAAAGGCCGCCGGCAACGTAGACCTCGTACTGTGAGACGTGCTTGCCGCGCATGCCGCGCTGGTAAAGCTTTTCCAGCACGGTAGACTCGCCCGAGAATCCAGCCGTGCTTGTTATGAACAGGTAAGATCCCTTCTCGGTGGGTGGTGGTCGCAATTCCTCGTAAAGCCGCACCGAGTTTTCCAGGCTGAAACCCCACAGCTCGTCAAGGGATGCGACACGCCAACGTCCGCCAGCTGCGCCGCGGTAATCACTGGCGATGGCCCTGATGACAGAGCCATTGGAAAACCGGATCTCGTTGTTGGTGACTTTCACCACCGACGCCGCCAGGCCGGGATTTTTCTGGCACAGGTCAACGGCTGTTTGGAACACCCGGGATTGGGCCTGCTCGATATCGTTGGCCACGGCGAGACACTCGATCCCCGCATGGGTCACCGCCTCGTAGATGAGAACGCAACCGGCGATGAAAGTTTTGCCGGACTTCTTGATCTCCGAATAGAGTCGGGTCGAGTAATCGTGTTTGTACATGGCGCCCAACACGGCGCGCTGGTGTTTCACAAGGCCCCACGGGTCGCCCTTCTCGTTCTTCCTTATGTTCTGGTCTATGAACCCGACGATGTCAGGTCTCTTCATCGCATTCCTCGTCATCCTCAACCGGCTCACCCTGGAATAAGTCAAACAGCTTGAGCGCGATCCTGATCGCTTGCGGTGCGGAAACATCCTGGCTTGCCGCGATGATCGAGCCAGCAACGTCGAACACTCGCCCCCAGTCGGATGCTTTCATCGGCTCGCCTTCAGCACGTCGAGCTTCTCGGAATCGCTCTTACCGTCCAAGAGCTTGGCCACCCGGCGCAGCGCGTAAACGTCGAGCTTGCAGCCGTCAGAGCAATAGCGCTTCGGCTTGATGTCCAGCCCGCTCGGCTCGAACTTCTCGTAACAAACAGGACTGACGCATTTCTCTAGGGTCTCGGACATCTCTCAATCCCTTCAGGAATACCCCTACTTCCATCGTAAACGATGGCCAAAAACGCACTACTCTCGAAAACCTAACCATAGGGTCTAGCGCTTCCCGGTGGCTTTTCCCTTGTCTCGCTTGCGCTGCTGTTTTAAGCTCGCGCTTCTCGCGCCGTCTCTTCTCGCGTTCCTGTTTCTGTCCGGTCTCTTGCTTCACGGTCACCCGTAGTAGCCGACGTTACGAATCCGCTTCGGCAATCCATAGAATTCCCGCTGCCTCTCGTTTAACCGCCTGAGCCGGCCCTGTCCGTAGAGCTTGTCCCGCTCTCTGCCTTGGCACGTCGAGCACAGTGGCGAAGGTGGTGAACGGCGCCGTCCACATTGACGTATGCAAAGATAACGGCTCATGGCTTGTCCCTTACGAATCCCTTGCGCCTGCCGTATTCGAGAAGCGCCGCCCTATGTTCCGGTGTGAAGCTCGCGGGGTTCTCGAACTTGTCGCGCAGCTCTTCTGCTGCTATCTGCCGCAACCTGTCGAGGGGCACTGACGGAAGTTTCTTGTGCGCTTCACCGGCAATTGATGACGCCGTAATCACACGGTCTTTTGATTGGTCGATCACGTCGCCGATCAATGCTCTTAGTTTTTTCTCGCTCATGGTTTTTGCTGCTCCAGCATTCCCATCGGGTCACCTCATGACTTGTCCTTTTTGGATTGCAGCTGTTCCCACTGAAGCCGGCGCGCCAGGTCCAACGGTCGATCACTGCGCAGGATGGCCTCGTATTGCTCATAGTTCCTATCTGTAGCCTCGCCGAGACGAAGACGAAGATCCACGGCAGGATTGACCCTGCCTTTGCGGATGATGCGCCTGAGACCGAGCAGATGATTGTCGATACGCTCGCAGTAGTACTGCATCCGGGCGATATTGTTAGCATGCCAGCGCTTGCGGCTCTCGGTGTGCCTGGCAGTGATTTCCTGCTCGATTTTCTTTATGGCCCGGAACGGACTTGTACGCTTATCAATCTTGCCTGCCTTGCGCAGTGATTCTAAGGTGGAAACACCATGCTTAGTATTGCCGCGGCTGGTCTGTGGCGACTCTACGGCGTTGGACACATGCTGCACACCCTGTCGAGAATTCATAGTGGAATTACTCACTTAGTCACCGCCACGGGATAAGGTATCTGGTGGTAGAAGCTGTTTTGGTAGTGTCGGCGCGGGATACGACGGCGACCACCACGCCCTTTTTGCTGCTCTGTGTCCCTGCTGCTCCGTATGCTTCTGACGGTTCGAAGGATACGGGAATATATATATATTATATGTAAGTAGTTGATATTTCCGAAGGCTCCGAAGAGTACGGAGCAGGGAAGTAGCTACTCGTCATTTTCACCCTCAATCCGTATGCTTCGAACTGGTAGCTCCCACTGCCAACCGCCAAGGAGCCCTTCTTTTTTTGCCCTCACGCCCAAATTTTTCTTCGCCTCCCATACCGAATCGCGCGATATGCCGGCGGTCTTTGCCTTTTTAAAAATCTCTTCTGAGGCTGTCGGGCCGTCGCTCAAGGACTCTTCGAGAAACCGGGTGGCTGTGTCCAACCGTCGTCTTCCTCTGTTCCGGCTCGACTCGGGCGCAACCAGTTCATCTGCTGTCATGTCGACCTCTTCTCCCCAGCGAAAGCCGTTCTCGTCTATGTAGAAGCTAAGCGACGGCTGGAGTCCACTGATGTTGTTTTTTGTGTGCGCGAAGACGCGTCGGCCTTCTTGCCTCGGATCCTCCGCCACGGTGAATATCTCGCGAAACGCAGCCGCGTAGTCACCCGATCCGCTGCCGCGATAAAGGGCCTTCGGGCCGCTTTGTTTATTGAGGTGCCGCACCATGATGCACGCGAGGCAACTGCGCTGAACCAATAACATGAGTGGCGACAAGAATTCCCGCACCTCTGAGTCTTTGTCGTTGTTTCGCCGGCCGCCGAAGGCGACGATGGGATCAACGATCAACAATGCCGGGCCGACTTCCTTGACCGCCGTCTCTATCAATTCAACGCTCATCAGGTTGGGTGCCAACCTTCGCTTCGGGTCGGGGATTATTATCCGCGAATTGTCTGCGTTCAACAGATCCAATCGCGGTCTGAGGATATCGCCCGGCGCATCTTCGAACGCGAGCAGCAGCACATGGGACGGTGACAACTGTCGTTTGTTCCCTGGTAGCATTCTCCCGCTCGACACCGACGCGGCGATTTCCAGACTAAGGTATGATTTGCCAACTCCCGGATCGCCCTGAATCGCCGTTAAATAGCCAAGCGGAATTCTGTCGCTCCAGAGCCAATCCACCTTTTCGGGTTGGATAGTGTCGATTGATACAAATTCGACTTCTTTCTTGTCATCATGGCTTTGCTTTGATTTTTTCGCCGGCTCATACTTGCACAAACTCCCGGCGATCTTCTCGACTGCCGACCGTTCCAGTGGCGGCTGACATCGTGATCGATTTTCCTTCCAGAGTTTTTCTACTAACTCACCGTATTCCGCGCCCTGGTGTCGGTAAACGCCGCCGATACTGAGCAACGTGACATTGCGCTTGCCCTGTGGGATTTTGCCGCCGAATTTTGGGTCTTTCTTTTGTTCCCGTTTTGCCATCGCCAGCCGTACAACATCATCGGGAATCGGAACCGCAAGCTCCAGTGAAACCACTTCGTGGTAACCTGGTGATGGCGGAACCACGGCAACGCCGCGGATGAGAAAATCCACGCCGCAACTTTTCTTACAATCACAATCCGCTTCGACGATGCGAACGGCGCGTTTAAGTGCTGTGTTGCGAAGAAGCTCTGATGATTTGAATACCAGATGGTGGCCGCCGCTCTTGGTCCGGATGCGGGCAGTCTTTGGCAAGATGATTCCCGTTTTGAGCCATGCTTTCTTGCCATGCTTGCCGTCAAAATCCAGGTGGATGTAATCGCATGCGGGATACAAAACCCTGGCCACCCCCCACGCACCGTTTGAGAATTGTTGTCTAACTTCATCCTCTGTTTGTTGGCGGGAAAAATACTCATTCCAGCCGGTGCGGTACGGGCTTTTGTTATCCCGCACCGCGATGACCGGTTGGTGCTGCTCAAAATAGGCTAATGCCGATTTTAGCAGGTTCATAACTACGCTGCGCGCTTCTTCTCTTCTAGTAGTCGCGTTAGGCGTAGCAATTCTTTTTCAACTTCTTCGAGGCCGGCGCTCATGTTTTCGATGGTGTCCATCATCCGGTAAAGCGCTTGCTCGATGTATTCAAGGCGTCCCTCAAGGTCGGGTGAGTTCTTTTTCGCCATCGTCCCACCTCCTCAAAATGGCACGGTATCCTCGGGTGGCTCGGGCTCGGCCTTAGCCTTCTTGGACGGTCGTCCTCGGACTCGGATGGCATCGACCATCTTTCCCTGAAAGGGAACCTCATCAACGAACAAAGTAATTTTTTTCCCTTCCCAATCGTCGCTATCGTCTAGGCCGGTAGCGGAAACGATTGCATCGAAATTCGTCACGTTCACAATCAGCGGTTTTGTCTTGCCGCCGCGAAAATAGAGTACGTGGCCGATCTTTTTGTCCTTGCCGATCTGTTCGTCTTCGAGCGATTTAATGACCACTGTCAGATCCTCGCCATTTAAATCAGCGGCCTTTAGGTACTTGGAAGGGTAGGCTTCATCTCGTTTCATAAAATCTACTTTCTCTGGCGGTGCCAGTGTTGTGGATTTGAGTCTGTGTTGCTTTTCGTTGCCGGGTGCAGTAAGGGCAAAAGCTACGGGCCGCTTTTCATGACCATGGGGGGTGACCTGCCTTTCTAGGGGCCCCAGCCGATAACTGGGGCCCCCTTCGTTTTCACATATTTGTTTCCAGTGAGATTTCATGTAGTCGACGGATAAATTCACGCCGGCCTTATGCCAGGCTTTTTTTGCCGCGACCCAGTTGACTCTTTTGCTGTGAAAATTCACGACTGCCGCATTCCTGGCAGACGGTTTTAACAACCCAACCGCCGCGCCGGCCTCTGAGTATCTTTGGTCTCGCCGTTTTGCCGGCGCATTTTAGGCAGTTCCAAAGCTGTGCATTGCTCATGTCTTTGTTGCTCGATGAATTGATCGAGATCACTTTTCCGAAACCGCACATAGTGGCCGAGCCGTACCACCGGAATCTCACCGCGCCGTGCCGCTGCTGCGATCCAACTCGCCGGCACGCTCAACAACTCACCTGCCTCAGTTAAATCAAGAAGAAGCGGCTCTGGTTTCTGCTCAACAGCAAGTGCGCTGCGAATCTCTTCGCGAATCATCTCGCGAAATCGCTGCTCGATGGCGGCCATTAGGTCCATGTGTCTTTACTCGTTCTTGCTACCGAAGAGTGTCGCCTCGTCGACCTGCAGAGCTCTGGCAATGCGCCGGCGCCATCCGGGATGCGGAACCTTCTTGCCGTTCTCGATGGCCGATAGATCGCTTGGCGCAATGCCGCCGGTTTTTATTGAGAGCATAACCTGAGACCATCCACGCTTTTCTCGCTCTTCCTTTATTGAATTCATTTTGGACCCCTTGTTTCTTCTCGGACCATTGTCTATAGTGTGTTCTCAGGTAGCAGATTTATCTGAGAACGGACAATAGTCGATTGTTCTCAGTCGGTCAAGGTTGCTGAGAACAAGATGATTACTTTTTTTTGACCGAAAATGAGCAAACGTGAGAACACGTTGTCCCGTGACCGCCAGATACTTGTCGATCTTTTGAATTTTGATTTCCAGAAGCCGAGCATGTGGCTGGGCTGGTTTCTCAATCGCTACAACCTCAGCCATGAGGCGGCAAAACAAATCCGGGACGAGCTGCTGGGGGTTTTGTTCCTGTACGATCCCAAGGGTAATCGCGAACTGGGTCCACTGGTGGTCAAAGCGCAAAAGTACCCAGTCAAAACTATTCTAATCGCCCTCGAAGATAATAAGGGCGTGAAACTCCTGCGTGAGATGGCGGCCGCACCGCGAGAACACCTTTACCAAACTATTATCGAGGCCGTTCAAGATAAGAGTTTTCCGTTCCTGCAGCAGAGCTGCAAAAACTGTCAACAGTATTATTGGCGAAGAGGTGATTACTGCAGCCTGAGCTGTGGGCGGGAATACAACACGAAGACCGCAAGGGAAAGAATGAAGCGTTACAGGCTAAAGTTAAAAAAGAAGGGGAGGAAAAAATAAAATCATGGCAATCAATAAAACCAAGTCAGGAACGTTCCGGGTCGATTTCCGCGACCAAAGCGGCCGGCGCCTACGGAAAACCTTCGACACCCTCAAGGCCGCCCGCGAATACGACAGGATTTCCAAGGGCGATATTTCCAAGGGAGGATTCGCCGCGCCCAGCAACAGCACCGTCAAGGATACCGCGGAAGCGTGGTACAAGCACAAGGCGGACAGTGATGGATATCGGGATGGCACACTCGGGAACTGGCGCGTCCATCTGGACAAGTA
>Ga0126382_10000599_pt1 | contig 14132 bp, 16 predicted proteins | sample PanSoiMetPlot_30_FD_92548 | JGI IMG/M metagenome (GOLD analysis project Ga0126382, IMG submission 92548) | Tropical forest soil microbial communities from Panama - MetaG Plot_30 | ecosystem: Environmental > Terrestrial > Soil > Tropical forest > Bulk soil | place: Panama | collected 2016-02-17 | reverse complement strand
TTCGCCTTGAGCATCGCGATCGCCACGGCGGGAACAGCTGCAGCCCAGGTTAAATTCGGTGTGGGCGGACCTATTACGGGACCGAACGCAGCAACCGGTGCGCAAATGAAGAATGGCGTCGACCAGGCCGCCACCGACATTAACGCTACCGGTGGCATCCTCGGTCAGAAAATCACCGTTGCTTACGGAGACGACGCTTCCGATCCCAAACAAGGCGTTTCAGTTGCCAACAAATTCACCGGTGATGGGGTGAAATTCATCATCGGTCACTACAACTCGGGCGTCACAATCCCGTCGTCGGAAGTTTATCAGGAAAACGGCATGCTTCAAATTACGCCGGCCTCGACTAACCCGACGGTGACCGAGCGCAAGATGTGGAACATCTTCCGCGTCTGCGGCCGTGACGACCAGCAAGGGCAAGTCGCCGGCGAGTACATCGTGAAACATTTCAAGGGCAAGAAAATCGCGATCGTTCACGACAAGACGACATATGGCAAAGGTCTCGCCGACGAAACCAAAAAGACGATCAACAAGGGCGGGATGAAAGAAGTGCTCTACGAAGGCGTAAACACTGGTGAGAAGGACTATTCAGCTCTCGTATCCAAAATCAAGCAATCGGGCGCTGACCTGATCTATTGGGGCGGTCTTTACACCGAAGGCGGGCTGATCGTGCGCCAGATGCGCGACCAGGGAGTGAAAGCGCCGATGATGGGCGGTGATGGCATCACCTCCGACGAATTTGCCTCGATCGGTGGGCCGGGGGTCGAAGGCACATTGATGACCTATGGCCCCGATCCGCGCAACAAGCCGGACGCGAAAAAGGTCGTGGAAGAATTCCGCGCCAAGAAGTTCGAACCGGAAGCCTACACGCTTTATAGCTATGCCGGCGTGCAGATCATCAAGCAGGCTGCGGAAGCCGCCAAATCTCTTGATCCGAAGAAGGTCGCCGAGAAAATGCATTCCGGTATGCAGTTCAAGACCGTGCTCGGCGATATCTCCTACGACAAGAAAGGCGATATCACGAAGCTCGACTACGTGATGTACATCTGGAAAAAGGATCCCAGCGGGAAAATAACTTACGTCGAGTGTCCGGGCTCCGATTGCAGCAAAGTGAAATAAGCAATTACATCCGAACCTAAAAAAGCCCGCCAGCCCGGCGGGCTTCTTTTCATCCGATCTTGCCTAGAACCGGAAACGTCTCGAGCAACCACACGCTCATCTGGTTGACGCTGCCGGTAAGAAACGCAATCCCGGTCAACACCAACAACGCGCCCATCACCTGCTCCACGCGGTGAAGATAATTGCGGAACTGCGAGAGAAAGGCAGCGAATGGCTCGATTGCAAATGCAGCAACAATGAAAGGGATCCCGAGGCCAAGCGAATAGACCGCGAGCAGGCTCGCGCCTTTGGTTGCAGTCTGCTCCGATGCGGCCACGGCCAAAATCGCGGCGAGGATAGGCCCTATGCAGGGCGTCCAACCAAAGGCAAAGGCTAGACCGATCACATAGGCGCCCCAGAGGCCAACCGGCTTGGCGACCTCGAGTCGCTTCTGTCGCTGCAGCAGCGCGATCGGGGTGACGCCCAGGAAGTGCAACCCCATGATGACAATGACCACGCCGGCAATTGTTGCGAGCGGCCCCGAAAAGGCGCGGATAAGGGAGCCGATGACGCTGGCGCTCGCGCCCAACGCCACGAATATCGTGGAAAAGCCCAGGACGAACAGGGCTGCAGCGGCCACGGTTTCACGCTTAACGCGTGGCTCAGCCTCTTTGTCCGCAAAGCGCTCCAACGAGGTGCCCGCTAAAAACACGAGATATGGCGGCACAAGCGGTAGGACACAGGGAGAAAGAAAGCTGACAAGACCCGCGATCAAAGCGGCCAGGAAAGTGACATCGCCAATCATAGGCCTCTAATGCGACGCAACGCGCCTGCTTGCAAGCGCGTTGCTGTCGCTTCGCCGCAACGTGATCGGACGTGATAGGGTCCGCCCGGAGTCATTATGGCGCGCAATCTGATCACCGATGTTTCGGGCGTCCATGTCGGCCACGCCGGAAGTGGCAAACTCGGTTCCGGCGTCACAGCTGTAATATTCGACAGCGCCGTGACCGCCAGCGCAGACGTGCGCGGCGGCGGACCCGGCACGCGAGAGACTGCTTTGCTGGACCCGGCGCAGACTGTGGAGGGCATCGATGCCATCGTCTTGTCCGGCGGCTCAGCCTTTGGCCTCGATGCTGCGTCGGGAGTGCAAGCCTGGCTAAGAGAACAGGGCCGCGGTTTCCGAATCCGGGACGCAGTAGTTCCGATCGTGCCGGGCGCAATCATGTTCGATCTGCTCAATGGCGGTGACAAGAATTGGAACCGATACCCGCCCTACCGCGAACTCGCCTACGAAGCAGCAAAAACCGCTGGGACGGGATTCGCCCTCGGTAGCGCGGGCGCCGGCCTTGGCGCGACGACCGTCAACCTCAAAGGTGGCGTGGGCTCGGCGTCGACGATCACGCGCGACGGGATCACCGTTGGCGCACTTGTCGTTGTCAACGCCGTCGGCAGCACCGTGATTGGCGACGGACCGCATTTCTGGGCGGCGCCCTTCGAGTTGAACAAGGAATTCGGCGGACGCGGTTGGCCGGCGCAGATATCATCAGCCGATCTGGCGATGCGCGCTAAAGGCGGTCCGGCAGAAAATACGACCATTGCTGTCATCGCGACCGACGCGAGACTTAACAAAGCGCAATGCAACCGGCTCGCCGTCATGGCACAGGACGGGCTCGCTCGCGCGATCTATCCGGTGCACACACCGCTTGATGGCGACGTAATTTTCGGAGCTGCGACGGGTGCCAAGCCTCTTGCCGACCCATTCTACGGATTAGCCGAGCTGGGTATGGTCGCCGCCAACGTCATGGCGCGCGCGGTCGCCCGCGGGGTTTACGAGGCCGCGGCGCTGCCGTTCGCAGGCGCGCTACCGAGTTGGCGTGATCGTTTCGGCTGACGGGCGAGACTCATACGGCGGGCGGTGCGTTGTACCGAGCGCGAATGTTTCATCGTTACTTTCGTGAGAGGCGGAATCTATGAATACGTCGATGTTCCCAGCGAGCGGCTTCGTTCCAATCCATGTTGGCCAAAGGCGCATTCTTCAATACTTTTATCCGAGATCGCTACGATTTCCGGGAATTCACGCCCGCGCGCTGATTGAATCGATCAGCGCGGTAAGGGGCTGGATCGCAAAACGGCTGCTCGCCCGCTATCATCTCGGCAATCATCCGCCCCGTGGCGGGACCGAGAGTGAGACCCCAATGCGCATGGCCGATGGCGAGCCAGAGACCAGCAAATCCTGGTGCGCGACCGATCACTGGACGGGAATCCGGAAAGCATGGCCGGCTCCCAAGCCAGGTCTTTCCCTCAGCAGGTTCGCCTAACCGAAACAGCTGGCGCGCCCGTGGGATGATACGGGAAAATTGCGTCGGTGTTGGCAGTGCGTCACGCGCGGCGAATTCGGCACCTGTGGTTATGCGAATGCCCTGCTCCATTGGGGTCATCAGATAACCGACCTCGGCATCAAGCACCGGCCGTGACAAGCCTGCATTACCCTCGGCACGAAAGTGCCGGTGATAGCCGCGCTTGACCGCAAGTGGCAGTTTTATGCCCAACTCGCCCAGTACATCCGGTGCCCACGGCCCGAGCGCTACCACGCATTGCGCCGCGTCGATTGCCCCTTCGTCAGTCTCCACTCGCCAAGAGTTGCCGGTCCGATGCAGTGACCGCGCATCGCCTGAGAGAATGATTCCGCCAAGCGCGGCAAAGCGCGCGGCATATGCGCGTGTCACGCCCAGCGGATTGCTGACGCTTGCGGCCTCAGGCCACAATACAGCGTGCGCAAAAACCGGATTGAGCGACGGCTCAAGCGCCTGTGCACCGGTAGTGTCGAGAGTCTTTAGTGGCAAGCCAAATTTCGCAGCAAGGGCAAATTCGGGCGCTAAGGCAGCGAAACTCTTATCCCCCCGATAGACCTTAAGCCAGCCAGTCTTACGCAGATAGTGTGTCGCGCCGGCATCAGCCATCAACGCTTCGTGTTCGGCTACTGCACGAGAAAACAACGGACGAATCAATCGTGCCGTTTCGGCTATGCGTTCCGGCCGCGAGGCGGATCGGAATGCTAACAGCCAAGGCATTACTTGAGGCAAAAATGACAAGTTGTAGCTGGCCTCGCTAGCGCGCTTGAATGCGATGCGCAAAAGCGCGCCGGCATCGAATGGAAACGCAGGTGGGAATATCGTGTTGCCTTCGATAATACCGGCGTTGCCGTAGGAGGTCTGCTCGCCGACGCCTGCGCGGTCGACCAACGCAACGCTCAATCCGCGTTTGGCGAGATGCAGCGCGACCGATGTGCCGACAATGCCGGCGCCAAGAACAATCGCATCGGTACGTGCCACGTCTGCGCTCCTCCCGTGTTACCCTTATATATGGATTGCGCCCGTTAAGAGCGCTATCAAACGCCTCTATCTACACGCGGCCGGAGTTTCCCAAAATGAAGGTGATTGGCGCGCTCGCGGCCGCGCTTGGCATGGCCGGCCGCCACGGGACGCTTTTGGCGGCAACCTCAATTGTCGTCGGGCTTGCCATCCCGGACCTTGCTGCGGTGTGCAAACCCTTTCTAGGCGAAGCAATCGTGGTCATGCTGACGCTTGCCTTTCTGCGGGTGGATCCAGCCGACCTGCGCGGTCATTGGGCGCGACCCGAACTGATTGCCGCTGCCACCGCTTGGACAATGCTGATCGTCCCGGCCGTGCTCGGCATGGTGTTTTTGGCCTTCCGTCTTGGTCAACACATGCCGGGTCTGTATTTCATGCTGGTGCTGCAAATGTCAGCGCCCGGCCTGATGTCTTCGCCGGCTTTCGCTGCCTTACTCGGGTTGGATGTGGCCCTGACGCTTGCCACCCTGATTATATCGACTGCGATAACGCCCCTGACCGCAAGCTTTTTTACTCATATCTATCTGGGAACCGCCGTCGTCTCCCCGCTTGCTTTCGGTCTCAAGCTCTTCTTGATCATCGCCGGTTGTGCTCTCGCTGCAACTATCATCCGGCGCGTGACCGGACAGGCGTTCCTCGAAGCACAGCGCGAACGCATCGATGGCCAGAGCGTGCTCGCTATGTCAACGTTTGCAATTGCGGCAATGGACGGTGTTGTTGACCATTTCCGCGCCGATCCGCTGCTCGTAATCGAACTCGTCGCCCTCGCCTTCGCGCTGGCGCTTGGCATGATCGCACTTACCGCCCTTGTTTTTTTGCGCGTCGGACGAGCGAGCGCTTTCGCAATAGGCCTGATTGCCGGTAATCGCAATGTCGGGCTGATGCTGGCAGCAACCGGTTTTGCGGTGCCGGATATCGCTTGGCTTTATTTCGCGCTCGTACAGCTTCCTATTTATCTCTTGCCGCACCTCCTGAAGCCTCTGGCGAAACGACTATCGAGCAATCGTTAATAAGCTCGGTGCATGGGTGCCGTTTGCGGCGTTGCTCGTTCACTCGCCTCGTGTTACCCGAACGGCGTCTGGAGGTCGTCGATGCCCCGTCCGCTCGTCATTGCACCGTCGATTCTTTCGGCCGATTTTGCCAAATTGGGCGATGAAATCCGCGCGGTCGAAGCTGCCGGTGCCGATTGGATCCATGTCGACGTAATGGACGGCCACTTCGTCCCGAATATCACAATCGGTCCTGCGGTGACTCAGGCAATCCGGCCACTTACCAAAAAGACGCTCGATGTCCATTTAATGATTGCGCCGTGCGATCCTTATCTTGAAACCTTCGCTAAAGCCGGGTCCGACATTATAACGGTGCATGTCGAGGCCGGCCCGCATGTTCACCGATCGCTGCAGGCGATCCGCTTCCTTGGCAAGAAGGCGGGCGTCACCATGAATCCGGCCACGCCCGTTTCGAGCATCGAGCATATCATCGACATGGTTGATCTCGTTCTCGTCATGTCGGTCAATCCCGGCTTCGGCGGCCAGGCCTTCATTCCAACGGCGCTTGATAAGCTGCGCGAGGTCCGGGCGCTGGTGGGTGCGCGCCCGATCGACATTGAAATCGACGGCGGCATCACGGCTGAAAACGCAGCCCGTGTGGTGCAAGCCGGAGCAAATGTGCTGGTTGCCGGTTCCGCAGTGTTCCGGGGCGGCAGCTACAAGGCCAACATCGCCGCAATTCGCAATGCGGCAGCATTGGCGCGCGGGGAAGCGGCGTGACCATCCCGCGCTACTCCCGGCCCGAAATGATCGCTGTTTGGTCGCCGGAAACGAAATTTCGCATCTGGTTCGAGATCGAAGCGCACGCTGCCGACGCCATGGCCGAACTTGGTATCGTCCCGAAAGAAGCCGCCAAGAAGATCTGGGCAAAAGGCAAAGCAGCTAAATTCGACGTCGCCCGCATCGATCAGATCGAGTCCGAGGTCAAGCATGACGTCATTGCTTTCCTGACGCATCTCTCGGAAATCATCGGCCCAGAGGCGCGCTTTGTGCATGCCGGTATGACCTCCTCCGACGTGCTCGACACCTGTTTTAACGTGCAGCTTGTGCGCGCCGTCGACATCCTGATCGCCGACGTGGATACTCTGCTCGATGCCCTCAAGCGCCGCGCCTTCGAACATAAATTGACGCCGACGATCGGCCGATCGCATGGTATCCACGCCGAGCCGACCACTTTCGGGCTCAAGCTTGCTTATGCCTATGCGGAGTTCGCACGCGCGCGCGGCCGTTTGGCGGCCGCTCGCAAGGAGGTTGCGACCTGCGCGATTTCCGGCGCGGTCGGCACCTTCGCGCAGGTCGACCCGCGTGTCGAAGCGCATGTGGCCAAGGCGATGGGCCTGAGCGTCGAGCCTATTTCGACCCAGATCATCCCGCGTGACCGTCATGCCATGTATTTCGCGACACTCGGCGTGGTCGCGTCTTCGATCGAAAGGCTTGCTACCGAAATTCGGCACCTGCAACGCACTGAAGTGCTGGAAGCAGAAGAGTTCTTCTCCGAGAAGCAAAAAGGCTCCTCGGCAATGCCGCACAAGCGCAATCCGGTGCTGTCCGAAAACGTGACCGGTCTTGCACGCATGGTACGCGCCTATGCTTTGCCTGCCATGGAAAATGTGGCGCTTTGGCACGAGCGAGATATCTCTCATTCCTCAGTCGAGCGCATGATCGGTCCCGACGCCACCGTCATCCTCGACTTTGCTCTGGCGCGCCTCGCATCTATCGTCGACAAGCTCGTCGTATATCCCGCAGCGATGCAAAAAAATCTCGACAGGCTCGGCGGTCTCATTCATTCACAGCGCGTGCTGATTGCGCTTACGCAAAAGGGCGTTTCGCGTGAGGACGCCTATCGTCTGGTCCAACGCAACGCGATGAAGGTATGGGGCGGCGAAGGCGATTTCCTGTCACTGCTCAAAGTCGACAAGGACGTGCGGGCCAAGCTTTCCGATAAGGAGCTCGAGGCCAATTTCAACCTCGATCACCACTTCAGGCACGTCGACACCGTCTTCAAGCGGGTATTTGGGACCGGCTGACTCTCCATTGCGATGCCGCAAGCTCTGACCATTTTGGTGTTCGATTCCGGCCTAGGCGGCCTCACGGTCTTCCGAGAGGTGATAGCAACGCGACCGGACGCGCGTCTCATATATCTGGCGGACGACGCCGGCTTTCCTTACGGCGATCTGATTGAAGAAAGGCTTGTCGCGCGCGTCACCGACGTGCTTGGCAAGGCCATTGTTGAACACAAGCCCGACATGGTGGTCGTGGCTTGCAATACAGCCTCCACCCTTACACTCGCCCAATTGCGAGCGCGCTTTTCCGTGCCCTTTGTCGGCACGGTGCCGGCGATCAAGCCGGCCTGCGCACGGTCAAAAAGCAAGCGTATCGCGGTGCTCGGCACACAGGCGACGGTTGGGCGGGAATATACCAAGACACTGATCCGCGAGTTTGCCGCGGGCTGCGACGTTCATCTGGTTGGCTCGCCGCGACTCGCCGCTTATGCGGAGGCGGAACTGGCGAGCGAAGCCGTAGACGACTCGGCAATCAAAGCCGAGATCGCGGGCTGCTTCGTCGACACAGATACGCGCCGCACCGATACAATAGTGCTTGCTTGCACGCACTATCCTTTGTTGCTCGAGCGCTTTCGCGCCAATGCGCCGTGGCCGGTGGATTGGCTTGATCCTGCGCCGGCGATCGCTCGCCGCGTCGCAAACCTGCTGCGTGGACGGCCGTCAACGTCCACGCGCACTTCCAAGGCGATCGAATTCACCTCCGGACGCACCCCGTCTCTGACGCTTGCGCGCGCTCTGACGTCATTCGGCTTCTAACCGGAGACGCGTGGCCACACTTCAAGCGCGCCGCGCCAAATCATGTCGGCAGCAACGTAAAGAATGATAGCAAGTCCGACGTAAGCGATCCAGCGATGGCGATTGAGCAGCCGAGCGATCATGCTGGCGGCTACACCCATCAGAACGATCGAGAGCCCCAGGCCGAAGATCAGGGCGGCCGTGTGGTCGCGCGCCGCGCCCGCCACCGCCAACACATTGTCGAGCGACATGGAGATGTCCGCTATCACAATCTGCCAGGCGGCTTGCGCAAAGGTCTTACGCGGGACGTTGCATTCTTCGGCCCGCAGAGCGGCATCGGTTTCCTTCCGGTCCGGCCCGCGCAGCTCGCGCCACATCTTCCAGCACACCCAAAGCAGCAGGATTCCACCTGCCAAGAGCAGGCCAACGATTTCTAGGAGCTCGATGGCTATCCCGGCAAAAACAATTCGCAGCACCGTGGCAGCGATAATGCCAACGAGTATTGCACGCGAACGGCGTTCCGGCGGCAGTCCGGCTGCCGCAAGGCCAATAACAACAGCATTGTCGCCGGCGAGCACGAGATCGATCATGATCACCTGAAGAAGAGCGGTGATCGCGCCTGGGGGGATATCGAGGTCAATCATCCGCCCTGCTCCTGCCACCCGGCTCGGTCGCGGCCGGCAACCGAAAGTGATGCACCGACACACTGCCGTCCTTCGGCGACGAGCGCCACACAGGGTGCCGCCATGATCGCCCATAGGCTGAAAGCCGGCAGCACGAGTGGGCGCGGCTGCGAAAGGAATAAGGCGATCGATGCGGCTGTAAGGCTGGTGATAAAAACCAGGGTCGGATCTCACCGGTTGACCGGTGGCAGAAGCTGGATCGTTTTGAAGATACTGCCCAGCGCATCGGACCCCGCTGCGGATTCTCTATCAGTCCGACATCGCAGGTTGGAAGCTGCCAGAGGGGCCCGGCCTGATGAGTTGGCTTAATTGTTTGCGCATGGATAATCTTTCGGCAAGGCTGGACCGCTGCGACCAAGCAGCTCAGCCGTATATTGCTACCCTCCGGGGTTTGACAGGTCCGCCGATCACCCCTAAAACGCGCGTGCCCGGCGGATTTCAAGGTTCGCCGGGCGTTTCGCGACCCGTGGCAGGCCTTGCGCTTACGAGGATTTGCCTGTCGGCTCCGGCGCGGCCGGAACAGAGGAGGGCGCGACCTCACCAACAGCAGTGATGATCGAGGACGCGAATGACCAAGCGCATAGAATCCAAGTACAAGATCGACCGCCGGATGGGTGAGAACATCTGGGGTCGTCCGAAAAGCCCGGTGAACCGACGCGAATATGGCCCGGGCCAACATGGCCAGCGCCGCAAAAGCAAACTCTCGGACTACGGCGTACAGCTGAAGGCCAAGCAGAAGCTGCGCGGATATTACGGCAACATCTCCGAGCGTCAGTTCCGCGGTATTTATCAGGAAGCACGGCGACTTAAGGGCGACAGCGGCGCTCACATGATTGGTCTACTGGAGCGCCGCCTCGACTCGCTCATTTACCGCGCCAAGTTTGTGCCCACTGTCTTCGCCGCTCGCCAGTTCATCAGCCACGGCCATATTCGGGTGAACGGCAGGCGGGTTACCATCCCAAGCTATCGGGTGAAGGTAGGCGACGAGGTTGAAGTAAAAGAAAAATCGAAGCAGCTCGTACTGGTGCTGGAAGCCCAGGCGTTAGCCGAGCGCGATGTCCCCGACTACATCGAGGTCGATACGTCGAAAATGACCGCCAAGCTGATTCGCATCCCGGTGCTTACCGATGTGCCCTATGCGGTGCAGATGGAGCCGCATCTGGTGGTGGAATATTACTCTCGCTGATCCCACCCAAATCAGAAATCGGTATAATTCGCTTGATCTAGCCAGTACCAAGATACGGCACAATGCGGAAAGTTATCCCCCTATAGGCGTAGTGCCCAGCTTATTTTGTGGCTGGATTGCGACTATTCTCTACATTTAGTAGGCGAAAAGCGCTAATAACGTAGGGCGGTCCTCGAATCAGAGGGCACGCCTAGGGAGACTCCGCAATGAAAGGGATCGATACCATTAAAGAGTGGGTCGGGGCGTTGACGGAATTAGCTCTGATGCTGCTGGCACTAGCGATTGTGCTCTCCTTGCTAGTCGGCGCTAACCTGCCGTTCTTCGGCGCCGTGACAGCGAACATTATGGGCTGGGTGAAGGACATGGGCGGGAACGGTCTCGTCGGTCTAATCACTCTTGGGATTGTCCTCTGGCTGTTCTCGAACCGGAAAATGGCCTGACACCTGTATGCGGCTAGCTTGATCAGCTGTGCTGACGCAATCGGGGGTGGGGGGCCAAGCCCCCCACCCATGATCGTATGTGTCATCAAGAGGTTCTTGCCATGCGCAAATTCATGGCCACCGCAAAAGAGATCCTGTGGGAGTTCGTCGAGCTCGGCTTCGTTACCATTCTCGCGATTATGCTGATTTACCTGCTCCTCGGGCAAGGCTCGGGGGGATTCGTGACATCGGTGGCCGACAACGTCACGCAGTTCGCGAATGGCGTGCCGACACAGAGCTTGATTGGACTGGCGCTGGTTCTGGCCGTCATCTACCTGATCATGAATCGCTTGAACCGTAGGCGTTAGTCGAAAACAGCACCGCAGCAGAGCACGCCACCTCGGTGGCGGGAAGTGTGGCATTGGCGTAGAAGGCGGCACACTTGCGCGCAGGCCGTCCGCCGAAGCCGAAGTTTAATCGCCGCACTCTTCTTGCTGCCACCGCTGCAGCTCTTGCAACACGTGCCTGGCCCGCCCTCGCGGGGTCGCCGTTCGCGTTCAAGTAGGCGCGTTCGAAGTAACGGTCGTCAGCGACGGCCATCTGGTGTTGCCGACGAGCTTTCTCGCGCCCGAAGCGCCGCCGGCCGAACCTGAAGTTCTGCTGAAAGCGGCGGGGCAATCCGAAGAGCAATACAACCCGCCTACCAACGTGACACTTATCCGCTCGGACAGCGATTTGATTCTCGTCGATATGGGCTCAAGGCGACCAATTCATGCCGACTGCCGGAAAACTTTGGGACAATCTCAAAACTGCCGGCGTCGACAAAGCGAAGATCACTAAAGTGATTTTCACGCATGGCCATCCCGATCATCTTTGAGGCACCGTCGACGAGCTCGATGAGCTGACGATTCCGGACGCAACATTCTACGTCGCCAGCGCGGAATGGAATCTCTGGACCGGCGACAATGCGACCCGCAGACTGCCACCGGATCGTGCAGGCCATGTAACTGGCGCACGCCGCAACTACACAGCGATCAAAGACAGGGTAAAAATGGTCAAAAGGCGGCGATGAGGTCGTTTCCGGTCTCCGCTTCATCGATACCGCCGGCCATACCCAGGGACATGTGTCCCTCGAGCTTGCCGGTGCCGACGGGTTTGATCGTCGGCGGGGATGCCCTTGTCCACTTGATTTATTTTCAGCATCCCGAGTGGAAGTACGCCGGCGATCACGTGCCGGATCAGGCGATAGCGACGCGCCGTAAGCTGCTGGACTGGCTTGCCACCGACCGCTCTAAACTGATCGGCTTCCACCTGCCTTATCCTGGCGTGAGGATTGTCGAGCGCAAGGACGGCGCTTACCGCTTCGTTCCGGCTGTTTAGTAGAGCGCAGGATCAGCGCCACTAAAGCGGCGGCAGGTGGCAGACACTGCCGCGAAACGAGCGACGTCCGCCAGTACCCCGGCATGTATGCTTTCAGGCCCGCCTCCGAACAGGAATCCGGAGACACCAACCAGCAACGCTGCAAGCGCACCATTGGCGACCGTTGCGGCGACGAGCAAGAATTTCACCACACGCGGAGAACCGCGTCAGGCGGTCTGACGGACGGAGACGCCCTTCTCTTTCAGGGTCTGCTGCAGCTCGCCGGCCTGGAACATCTCACGCACGATGTCGCAGCCGCCGACAAACTCACCTTTCACATAGAGCTGTGGAATTGTCGGCCAGTTTGAATAGCTTTTGATGCCATTCCGGATTTCGTCGGACTCAAGCACGTTGATGCCTTTGTAGGCGACTCCGAGATGATCGAGAATCTGAACCACCTGCCCCGAAAAGCCGCACATCGGAAACTGTGGTGTGCCCTTCATGAACAGCACTACGTCGTTTCCCTTCACTTCATTGTCGATGAATTGCTCAATGCCCATGGAATTCCATCCTGTTGGACGGCGCAGCCGTCTCATTCACAGATATATGTATCCTATAAAACACTGCCAACCCAAGGGCATTCGTAAATTCATTGGCCTTTTGGTGTATAGAAGGTGCCTTCCACCTCGAAAAAGTCGTCCTGGTTAAGCGCGGTGACCTCGACAATGGTGCGCGGCGGATACGGACCGCCTCAAACGACTCATATCGGTCACGAAAACGGTCAAACGCACGCAATCCGTAAGATTCGCGCCTTCGGACTCGGCGACAAATTTCATGTTCATGAATGCCTGCCGGATGCGGGCCTCTTCGCCTTCAACCAGCCTATCATTCGCAGGGTCGATGCCGCGCATGCCGGCGATGAATACAAAATCTCTCGCGCGCGCCCCCGGACTCCAGGTGCCGGTCGGTGCAATCGCCCCCTGAGGAGCAAGAATTTTCACGCGATCCGGCATCGCCATCCCCTAGCTTCCATCGTCGCGAAACCAAACCATGTCAGTACCCGCCCGCTCGACATTCTTTTAAAGGATGCCGGCTACCTTGGGCCCGTCACCGTATTTGAATCTGACGATGAGTCTGACTGGAATCACATCACCAAATCAATTTGATCGGTCTAATAAGCTTCACCTAGGCGCTAGCGCGCGAGGTTGCCAACACCGGCATCCGAATAAATTGCTTCGATATGTCGGGCGGGCGCGTGTTATTGATCGGGCGTGGCGGTTTGAAGGGCCAGCGCGTGAAGCAGGCCGCCCAACTGGCCACTGAGGGCCTCGTAGACCAGCTGATGCTGTTGCACGCGCGACTTGCCCTTGAACGATGCGGAGATGACCGTTGCCGCGTAATGGTCGCCGTCGCCGGCAAGGTCGCGGATTGTCACCTGCGCATCCGGAATGTGCGCCTTGATCAGCCGTTCGATTTCACCGGCTTGCATGGCCATCGGCCGGTCCTCGCAAGATCGCTCACAGCTCACCTGCCATGTAGGCGGGGAGCCAGCTTTCGAAACGCTCACGCAGAATCGTGACTAGGATGGGGCGCTCGCCAGAAAGCGTCAATGTGTCGCCGGAAGTTCTTCCGATAGTCCACACCGGCACGTTGACGGCCTTGGCACGGGCCTGCACGGCTTCGGCCTTCGGCAGCGGTACTGTAACAAGGTAGCGTGCCTGATCCTCGCCGAACCAATGGGCATGGGCGGGAATATCGGTGGGCGCTGCGGATAAGTCCGCGCCGATGCCCGAAGCGATCGCCATTTCGGCAATGGCCACCAAAAGGCCACCGTCGGAGATGTCGTGCCCGGCCGTCGCGGTGCCATCGAGAATCAGCGCGCGCACGAAATCGCCGTTCTCGCGTTCTTCTGTAAGATCGACGGGCGGCGGGGCACCTTCTTCACGGCCGCAGATTTCCCGCAAATACATCGATTGGCCGAGCCAGCCCGTAGTCTCGCCAATCAGAAGGATTGTTTCGCCCGCCCGTTTGAACGCAAGAGTTGCCGACTTTTTAAAATCGTCGAAAAGGCCAACGCCTCCGATCGAAGGCGTCGGCATGATCGCGCGGTCATTGGTCTCGTTGTAGAGCGACACGTTGCCGGACACGACGGGGAAGTCGAGCGCCTTG
>Ga0126382_10000598_pt1 | contig 14137 bp, 3 predicted proteins | sample PanSoiMetPlot_30_FD_92548 | JGI IMG/M metagenome (GOLD analysis project Ga0126382, IMG submission 92548) | Tropical forest soil microbial communities from Panama - MetaG Plot_30 | ecosystem: Environmental > Terrestrial > Soil > Tropical forest > Bulk soil | place: Panama | collected 2016-02-17 | reverse complement strand
TTCAACAAGAACAGCAAACTGTTTCTCAAGAACTTCTATTTAAAGGCGAAGCGCTCGGTTGAAAAACCTAAGAACGAGGGGCCCGCCGCTTATGTCTTTCCCGGAGATGATCCGCGCCCGGGGAACCAGGCGGCACTGCTGCGGATTCTGCAGGCGCAGGGTTGCGAGATCCATCGCGCAACCTCCTCCTTTACGGTGACGATGAAGAAGAAAGCAGCTCCATCACCTGCGACACGCAGTACCGCCCCACGTCCGACGGCTTCACCTTTACCGTCGCCGGCGAAAGCTGTGGAAACTGAACTGCGCACGTTTCCCGTGGGCAGCTACATTGTGCGGATGGATCAGCCCTACAGCCGAATAGCTGATGCTTTGCTTGATTATCAATACTGGAGTCCGCGCGATCCGCAACAAAGCATCTATGACGATACCGGCTGGACCTTCGGAGAGTTGGGCAATGTGCAGGCGATTCGCGTCACGGACGTAAAGGTACTCGCTGCGGCGATGGAGCGCGTGACTGGCGACGTGCGATCAGCCGGTGGCGTGAGTGGCAGCGGTTCAGTTTTCGTCATCAACGAAAATGCCGACAACGACCTGATCACATTACGCTATGTGGTTCGGAAAGCATCAATGGAATCAGCCGAAGAGCCTTTTGAAATCGCGGGCAAGAAATTCAATCGTGGCTCATTCATTATCCGCGGTGCTTCAACCGATGAAGTAAACAAGGCGACTACCGATCTCGGGATTCAGGCCTGGGCTGTGGCGGAAGCGCCGCCGGTAAAAACCCATTCGATTAAGCCGGCCCGCGTGGCGATCATGCACACTTGGTTAAGCACTCAGGATGAAGGCTGGTGGCGGCTGGCATTCGACCAGATGGGCATCCCTTACGATTACATCAGCACGCAGGACGTAGCAAAAGATTCGGACCTGAACAGAAAATATGACGTGATCGTTTTTGGGCCTGGAAACGCTAACGTTAATGCGGTGATTCAGGGACGGCCAATGTACGGCAATCCGATTCCGTGGAAAAAAACAGAACTTACGCCGAATCTTGGCGGCTTTGCCTCTACCGATGACATTCGGCCGGGCCTCGGCTTGTCAGGAATGATGAACCTGCAAAACTTTGTAAAGAACGGCGGAGTCTTTATCGGTGCTGATGACTCAGCAGTCTTTGCCGTCTCCACGGGATTCACTCCGGGAGTTTCCATCCAGCCGGGATCGCGCCTGCGCGCCATCGGCGATGTTTTGAAAACAAGGATCGTGGATTCCGCGAGTCCGATTGCGTACGGTTATGGGGATTCGCTTTCCGTCTATTGCTTTAACGGGCCGATCTTCAACATCAGCAATGTGGCAGGAGGAGGAGGCGGCGGGCGTCGCGCCGGTCAGGCCACTCAGCGACCAACAGGCCGCGGCACCGCAGACGATCCTGATGTCGTTCAGGGGAGGCCACCGGCGGAAATTCCGGAGCAGCCTATGTCGGAAGTTTGGGAAGCGGCGCCGCTCACTGAAGAGCAACGCCGTAATTTGATCGGCTTGATTCCACCCAACCAGCGGCCACGCGTGATTCTGCGCTGGGGCGATGCGCGCGAACTGCTGGTCTCAGGCTTGCTCGATGGCGGCGAAGAGATTGCGCAACACGCCGCGGTAATTGATTCACCGCTTGAGCGTGGACACGTCGTCCTGTTTTCGATGAATCCTTTTTGGCGCGGCCAAACCTCGGGCAGTTACGCACTTGTCTTCAACACGATCTTGAATTTCGACAATTTGAATGCCGGAAGAAAGCTGGACGAGAAGTAATATTCGGTTTTTCTTGAATCGCGAGCGATCGCTTATACATTCCATAAACCAGACTTTCGTCCGAATGTCAGACGCTCATTCTTCACTACGAATCTTGCTTCCCTGAAAATTCAGTCTTCCGGTTACTTAGTTTGCGGCGCGCCTGTTGCGTAGGTATCTCCGATCCAAAGCTACCGGAAACACCTTGTGGTGTGCCATTTGGCGGGTGCAGGCGTTCTTGGTCTGCCCGATCCACGTTGATATAGAAAGGCAACAAAGTTGAGCTATCTCCCTCGCTCTTACCGTGAATCTACAGGGTATTCGGGAAGCAGTGTTTTCTACGTAATCCGTTGAAGGGTTTATGCGAATTCCCAGATTCACCTTCGCGTTATTTGTCGCTCTCATTCTTGTACCAGTTGTTGGCACTCAGGCGCAGGAGCGTCTCTGCGATACTGCTTTTGAAGACTGCCGCGCTCCGCTGTGGCAACTCATCGATGCCGAGACGCAGGGAATCGACGTGGCCTTCTGGTTCATGCAGGACTCTTCGTACGCGACGAAGCTGATCAATCGATTCAAGGCCGGCGTGCCGGTGCGCGTGCTTGTCGATCCGCGAGCTAATCCAACTTACCCGGGCAATGACACGGTGCTGCAAATGTTGCGTGATGCCGGGATTCCGATGCGCTACAAGCTGACGGACGGGATCCTGCACTGGAAGCTGATGCTGTTTGTCGGCCAGAACCGACTCGAGTTCAGCGGCGCGAACTACTCCGGCGACTTCTTCGTTCCCCAGCAGCCATACGTCAACTACATGGACGAGGCAATTTACTTCACCGATGACGGGTCGCTGATCCAAAGCTTCAAGACGAAATATGACGATGTCTGGACCAACACCGTCGATTACGGAAACTACGCCAACATCAACGGGCCGCTCACGCGGAAATACCCGACGTATCCAATCAACCCGGACCTGAACTTTCCGCCAACCCCGGATTACAGCCAGGACTTTCTGACCCGCACTCAGCAACGCATAAACGCGGAGACGCAGAAGATCGATGCGATCATGTATCGCATCACGAATCAGGGGTACAGCGACGTCACAATTGCCGCGGTAAAACGGGGAATCCCGGTGCGCCTGATTCATGAGCCGAATGAGTATCGCAATCCGGCGCGGCAATGGGATGCCTGGAACGTCGACCGCATGTACATGGCCGGCGTGCAAATAGAGATGCGTAAGCACCTCGGCCTGAACCATCAGAAATCGGTGCTTCTGTACAGCCAGGGCATGACGATCTTCGGCTCTTCAAATTGGACTGGTCCATCGTCAAACTATCAGCTCGAGCATAACTACTTCACCACCAAATCGTGGTTTTTCAACTGGTTCGTAAACCAGTTCGAACGCAAGTGGAACTCGACAAGTGAGAACCAGCCATTCGTTCCCTTACCACCGGATCAACCTGGTTATCTGTCTCCTGCGAACGGAGCAATTGGGCAACCGACCACCCTGACTCTGCAATGGGAAGGCGGGCCGTGGGCTCACAAATACGACATCTATTTTGGCACTTTGCCAAATCCGCCCTTGTACCTGGCTGATGTGAGTACGGTTCAGAGCGGCGCACAACCGGGCCAGCCGTTGCTGAACACAGGTTCCGTCGATGACGGCCAAACCGAGTCGTACACGATTCCAATAACGCTGCAGCAAGGCACGACCTACTACTGGCGGATTGTCAGCAAGACGATGGCCAACCAAACCGCAAGTGGTCCAACCTGGAGTTTTGCGACCACCGGTTCGGCCCCGCCTCCGCCGACTCCGACCCCGACGCCAACACCAAAGCCAACACCGACACCAACACCAACGCCCAGGCCCACTCCGACGCCAACACCAACACCAACCCCAACACCAACGCCCAGGCCCAGTCCGACGCCAAGTCCGATGCCAACCCCAACTCCAACACCGACGCCAACACCGACGCCAACCCCAACACCAACGCCGACGGCGATACCACTAACAATTCAATTTAGTGCGGCCAACTATGTGGTCGGGGAAGGCGACGGCCGTCTGAATATCACCGTTACTCGTTCGGGGGACGCGAGTTCAGCGGCTTCGGTCGCCTTCGGCACCATCGATGATGCTGGCTTGCAGGACTGCAGCACCATTAACGGTACGGCCTCGCCGCGCTGCGATTTCATCTACACCCTCGGCACGCTGACTTGGGCCGCCGGCGATGCTTCACCAAAGAGTTTCTCCGTGGCCGTCGTGGACGATTCTTATGCCGAAGGAAGCGAAGCGTTTCGGGTGACTCTCAGCAATCCGCAGGGCGCCGCTCTGGGAGCACCGTCCAACGCCACGGTCACGGTCAACGACAATGAAACCGTAAACGGACCCAATCCAATCGACAACACGAACTTCTTTGTGCGTCAGCAGTACATTGATTTTCTGGGTCGCGAGCCGGACCTGGCGGGCTTTGCTGGTTGGACCAGCACGATTAATAATTGCTCGGGCGACACCACCCAGTGCGATCGCATCCACGTGTCTCAACTCTTCTTCCAGTCCGATGAGTTTCAGTCGCGTGCGTATTATGTCTTTAGATTCTATCCGGTGAGCTTTCCCGGGGTCGCCGGCGTTGACCCTGGCGGCATGGGTCACAAACCAGACTATGCGCAGTTCGCGCCCGACCTGGCCAGTGTCAGCGGTTTTTTGACGGCGGCGCAACTCGAAGCGGCGAAAGCACAGTTTGCGGTCGACTTTACGAATCGGCCGGCGTTCATGACTCGCTACAGTTCGCTGAACAACACCCAATATGTCGATACGTTGTTATCGAACGCTGGGGTGACCTTCTCACCCGCAACACGACAGGTCCTGATTGATGGTTTGAATAATGGGATGCTGAGCAGGGCGAAGGCGCTGCGACAGATCGTCGAAAGTCCGGAAGTCGCGGGGAAGTACTTCAACGAAGCATTTGTGGTAATGGAATACTTTGGTTACCTGCGCCGGAACCCGGATGCTCTATACATGAACTGGTTGGACGTCATTAATCAAACAAGTGATCCCCGCGGCATGGTCACCGCGTTCGTCAATTCAATTGAATATCGGCAACGATTTGGACCACCATAAAGGCAGACCACGTGCCGGTCTGAAAACATTTCAAACTTTTTAGAGTTTAGTTCGGCATCCTCGGGCAGCCACCTGGACGAATGCGGCGACCTGTCGCCCACGCGAGGCCGACCGGATCTGTCTCAATCCAGAATGGCTGTAATAAGTATCACTGTGCAGCAGCGGTCAGTTTGGCTATTTAATATTCCTGTCCGATCCCGTTGGATTTAACGGCAGCGCTGGCAACTCTGAATCATAAAGTCAACGCAAGGGGACAACCGGGGCGGCTCGAAAAGTCATCGAGCTCCTCCTGTTTGCAGAGACGGCTTTCGAGTATGATGTCCGGCCGGATTGGTCGAAGGAGTAATCATGAAACATCTTAGTATCCTGTGCCCCCTGATGCTGATTCTCTGCGCACATGTGTTAGCACAACCGCGCTCGTCTGAACCGAAGACACCTACTATCGCCGAAAAAGTTGCCGGCATGCAGAAGTTTCCCGGTTACTTTCCTTTTTACTGGGACTCTAAAGCTGGGAAGCTCTGGCTGGAAATCGACAAGTGGAACGCGGAGTTCTTATACGTTGAATCTTTGCCCGCAGGCATCGGCTCGAATGACATCGGGTTGGACCGAGGTCAGGTCGGGCAGACTTATGTCGTGCGCTTCGAACGGACTGGGCCGCGGATCCTCCTGACTGCCGAGAACAATGCGTATCGCGCGGACAGCAACAATCCCGACGAGCGTCGTGCGGTTAGAGACGCGTTTGCCGAATCCGTCATCTGGGGATTCGAAGTAGGAGCTGAAGAAGGAAATGGCGCGTTGGTTGATGCGACGGGCTTCTACTTGCGCGACGTGCATGGCGTTCCTGGAACGCTGCAACGAAATCAGCAGGGACAGTTCCGGTTAGATTCATCGCGCTCAGCTTTTTACCTCGCGAACACCAAAAATTTTCAAAAGAACACGGAAGTCGAAACAACTCTGACCTTCACAACTGAAGGCGAGCCAGGTCCGCTGGTGCGGTCAGTCGCACCGATGCCGCAGGCTATCACCGTGCGCGAGCACGTTTCGTTTGTTGAGCTTCCACCGCCCGGATTCAAGCCGCGGGAAAACGATCCGCGCGCTGGATATTTCGGTATTCAGTACATGGATTTCGCGACCCCAATCAGCGAGCCCGTGGTAAAGCACTACCTCGATCACCATCGATTGCAGAAAAAAGATCCGTCAGCGCCGATGAGCGATGCCGTCAGGCCGATCGTTTATTACGTCGATCGCGGTGCGCCTGAGCCTGTGCGCTCAGCGTTAATCGAAGGCGCAAGTTGGTGGAACCAGGCATTTGAAGCTGCCGGGTACAGAAACGCTTTTCGCGTTCAAGTGATGCCGGTCGATGCTGATCCAATGGATGTTCGGTACAACGTAATTCAGTGGGTGCATCGCTCGACCCGCGGCTGGTCGTATGGGGCTTCGGTTGTCGACCCGCGAACCGGGGAAATCATCCAGGGTCGCGTGAGTCTCGGTTCTTTGCGGGACCGTCAGGATTTTCTGATCGCCGCCGGACTGCTGGCACCTTACGGCAGCGATAAAACCCAAGTGTCGAAGATCATGGAGCAAATTGTCCTCGCCCGTTTGCGACAGCTCGCTGCGCACGAAGTTGGCCACACGCTCGGCTTGCAGCATAACTTCGCCGCCAGCACTACTGGGCGCGCTTCCGTGATGGATTATCCCGCGCCATTAGTGAAGCTGGGGACGGACGGCCTTCCGGACATTTCTGACGCATATGCCAAAGGAATCGGTGATTGGGACAAGGTCGCGATCTCTTATGGCTATCAGGATTTTCCAGCGGGAACGGACGAGCAGGCGGCACTCGACAAAAACCTCAGTGATGCTTTCAAGAACGGCATGCGGTTTTTGACTGATCAGGACGCACGCCCGGCGAGCGCTTCCAGTTCATTCGCGCATCTTTGGGACAACGGCGCTAATGTCATCGACGGACTGGCGAATGTCATGAAAGTTCGCTCCGCCGCGCTCAATCGCTTTGGCGAAAACAATATTCGCGAAGGTGCACCAATGGCCACGCTTGAAGATGTGCTGGTACCGCTTTACATGTATCACCGCTATCAGGTTGAGGCGGTAGCAAAAGTAGTCGGCGGAGAAGACTACACCTTCAGCCTGCGTGGCAAAGGCGATCGCAATCCGCAAATCATCGCTCCGGACGAGCAGAAGCGAGCGCTATACGCCGTCCTGGCGACATTGAAGCCGGAAGCTCTCGCCCTGCCTGAATCATTGCTGCGTTTGATTCCACCGCGTCCACCTGGCTATCCGCGTACGCGTGAAGACTTTCGCATTAGGACGGCGCCCACATTCGACGCGCTGGCGCCGGCTGAGGCTTATGCAAATCACGTTTCCGATTTTCTTTTCAATGCAGAGCGTGCGGCACGCCTGGTTGAGTTCCATGCACGCGATGCGAGCTACCCTGCGTTGGGGGACTACTTCGACAAGATTCTCGCGGAAACCTGGCGCAGCGCTATCCGTTCCGGTTACCACGGTGAGATTCAACGAACAGTGAATGGTGTCGTACTGAACGAGCTGATGTCATTAGCGGCGAACGAGCGCGCCTCGAACCAGGTGCGTGCGATTGCGGAACTCAAGTTGGACGAACTTAAGACATGGGTATCATTACAAGCGAACGCCACGCGTGACCAGAACCAGCGAGCATTCCTGCTCTATGCTGCGGATCAGATCAAACGCTTTCAGGAAGATCCAAGGAAGATGAATCTCACGAGACCGAACGATCCTCCGGACGGGCAGCCGATTGGAACGGATTGGTGGACCCTGTCCGATCGAGCATGGTGCGACTGGCAGTAGCTAAACCGGGAGAGGTTGATCGCAGATTGAAGAGGCTTCTCTCGCAAGACGGTCGCGCTTGCAGTCTTACCTAAATCAAAAAGCTCAGATTGAAAGGAGCAAACGGATGTTAGCTGAATTGCGGTTCAGGCTCGCTTGTGTTCTCGTGGTGGGGTTATGCAGCTCCTCTGCTCCAGCGCAACCGCGTAGACACGCCCCGCTCAAGACCATCAACATCCGCGTCAGCGAAGGCACAACCCTCAGCTTCGATATTTCTCCAGACGGACAGTCAGTTGTGTTCGACCTGTTGGGCCAGCTCTGGCTGCTTCCGGCCGCTGGTGGGATGGCTCGTCCCATCACCGATGCTGTGCGTGATAGTGCGGAAGATCTTGACCCCTCGTTCTCGCCCGACGGCCGCAGCGTGGTGTTTCGTGGAGAGCGGAATGGGCGTACGGGAGTGTGGTTGCTGAACCTCGTTTCCCAGCGCCTGCGTCAACTGACGCAACTTTCAAATCCCGAAGGATACGACGGCAATGCTGCGTGGTCACCCGATGGGCGCGTCATCGCATTCACGCACGCGGTACCACCGAATTCGCCCAATGGCCGCCGGCGTACCGCCATTATGTTGTTGGATGTAGCCGCAGGAACTATGCACGAGCTTCCCATCACCGGTATCTCGATTCCATTCCTGAGTGATCCGGTTTGGGTCGACGGTGGGAAAGAGATCGCGTTCGTGACGCGTCGCCCGCAAAGCGAGCGCGGAGGACGTGTGTGGATCGTCGCCGCTACCGGCGGCGAGGCAAGGGCCATCACTGACGACTCCGTGCAGGCGCTGGATCCTGCTTTTAATGCGAACTGCCGACGCATGGCGTATTTCGATTCTGACTCTACCGCTCGCACGCAGGTCTGGGTGCAAGACATTGCGAACACTGGCACCGCCAACGGTTCGCCAATCCGCGTGACGAATCAAGCCGATGTGACACCCACGCGAATTCGGTGGGCTCCTGGCGGAGACGCTTTGTTGTATTCGGCTGATGGTCGCTTGTGGAAAGTTGCGGCATCTGGTGGGCAACCTGCGGAGATCCGATTCACTGCCGAACTCTCGGTGAGACGTCAAATCCGGACTCTGCCGGCGGCGAGATTTCCCGAACCTGGTCAGCAACAGGCAGCGAGGGGTTTTATGGGACTTGCTATATCCCCGGACGGTCAACGGATCGCGATGTTGGCGCTTGGCAAGCTGTGGATCATTCCGGTAGTCGGTAGCCCACACGCGGTTGCGGATGTTCCGTTTGAAGCGACTTCACTCACCTGGTCGCCGGATGGCTCTGAGGTCTGCTGGTCTGCTGGTGTTTCAGACAAGGAGGATTTGTTTGCCACCAATCTGAAGACCGGTGCGACGAGACGTGTCACTGCCTTGCCCGGTCGCGAGGCGTATCCCGCTTATTCCCCCGATGGCCGCTATCTGGCTTTTGTTCATCTGCAGGATGATGGAGTGCTGCGCGTAGTAGACGCCCACGCGAGCAACGTTGTGGATCCCGCACAAACCAGGAGTCTTGGATCGATCGGTTTAAGTTGGTCCAGCGTTCCGCGATGGAGTCCGGAATCTGACGGACTTCTTGTATCCGGTCGGCCGGATGTTAACCAGCCCACGCGCGGGACGTTTGTGCCGCTTTCGGGCGAGCGGCAAACGATTACACGGTTTCCTGACGCTCCGATCTTTTTGCAATGGACGCCGCAGCATTCCATCGTTTTTGTGCGACACGACCGGCTTTGGCGTGCGCGTTTCGATCACACTGGCATGCTCTCTGAGCCGGAACCGATGGGAACATCTGCAGCGCTTTACGCATCAGCAGCGCGTGATGGCAGTATGCTATTCGTTTCAGATGGAGGCTTGCGCTTGCGCTCGCCAAACGGCGAGGAGAAAAAAATCGGTTGGCCAATCTCTTACACCCCGCCCGTAGCCAGGCCGACGTTGATCCGGAACGTAAGAATCATCGATGGAACCGGTGCACCAATAACACGTCCTCGCGACATTTTGATCGAGCAGGGACGCATTAAGCGAATCGCTCCGGCCGGCAGGCTTCGGCCCAACGGCGGTCGTGATGTCGACGCTGCCGGACGCAGCGTCATCCCCGGCCTGCTCGAACTGCACGCGCACATATACCGGCCCGATCTTTTGCCCGGGTTCCTTTATTTCGGCGTGACGACCATCCGCGATCAAGGCTCTTCGATAGCTCCCCTGGTAGCGTATGCGGACGCGATTGCCGGCGGATTTCTACCGGGCCCCCGCATCGGCTACGGCGGTTTTCAGTTCTACAGTGATTGGCCGTTCGATGATGAACAGTGGCGCGGGATCGAGCCGGAAGCTGATCCAGACCACATCAAAAGGGCGGTCGATCTGGCCCAGGCGTTTGGTGCGCAGCACATCAAGACACGGACGTTCCGGCGCTGGGACATCAACGCCCGGATGATTGCCGAAGCCCACCGCCGCGGGATGCGCGCCACCGGTCATTGCGCTCACCTGTTACCGCTGGTCGCCGTCGCGATGGACGCCAAGGAGCATATCGGTTCCTGCGAACCGCGTGGCGACACGCACATGTATGACGACCTGATCCAACTGTACCGTGAGTCCGGTATCGCGGTGGTACCCACGCTATCATATTTCGATTTCGCCGCCCGCCTTAACGAATGGCCCGGCCCTCTGAAAAGAGACGCCGAGCTCGCGCCGTTTCTGCCGGCGGCAGAGAATTTCGACTGGATGGTCAAGCTCAATGCGGCCGCGCGGAAGCAGTGGGTCGACGAAGCGCAGCGCGCACGTGAAACGGCTGCCAAGTTGTCGCGCGCTGGGGTGATGCTCGGCACCGGGACCGACATTTGGCAGATTCCCATCGGCGTGCATATGGAGCTGGAGCAGTTAGTTGCAGCTGGGTTAACCCCAATCCAGGCGATACATGCCGGCACGGGCGCGGCCGCTCATATCCTGGGCGCCGACCGGGATCTCGGCACTATCCAAGTGGGAAAGTGGGCCGATCTCATCATCCTCGACGCCGACCCCCTCACAGATATTCGCAACACGCGCCGGATTTGGAAGGTCATGCACAACGGTCAGTTGGCCAGTCGAGAGGCGATAGTAAAGGTGATGAAACCTAGATAGGCGGGATTTGACCGTTGTGGCGCGAGGCTGAAGGAAATTTGCAATAACCCGCAAGCTAATAACCTCAGGTGGCCCAAAGGAGCCTTCTTTTCCCGATTAGCCAACATAAACGCCCTAGTTGCAACAATTGCCATCAGCAGCATTCAGCCTGCACAGTTCCTCGGCCAATCAATAAGTATTGACTGACGAGCTGTCGGAAGTACAGAATGTTCTTAGCTTGTGCCCCTTGCTCCTTACCGTAATACCCAACCAGTGCGGAGTTGATTCCATCCGGATCAACTGTTGAGAGCCTTTAACACATTTGAGCGAATGTTGACCCGACGCTGCGCCAAACTATGGCTTCAACCCGCCTGTTCCACCTATCGCGGATTCTTGCCGGCTGCCATTTTTCTGCGTCGATAAGTCAGGCAGTTCGCTCTTCTATCTGCCTTCGCCATATCGCTTTGACGATGTGCGGGGACTGATGAGGGATGAATGACCAAACTGAGATCAAGCTTTCGCGCTTACACAGGTCTGCGGCTGGTGATAACGATTTCTTCCGCCCTTTTCCTGACCGCACTTTTTACAGCTTCCGCAATGATGAAATCCCGGCGGGAGTCAAAACAAACTCTGCCCCACAACTTTACGAGTAACACGAGTCCCATCAGCAAGAACGCTTTCCCGCGAGAAAAGCTGAATGAATTAAGTGCTCGAGGTCTGCCAACTTCGGCGGCAGGGCCAATTACGGTAACCGCTACGGCGGGCGCACTGGGGCCGACAGACTACTTGACGCTGAAAGACGCGTTTGACGCGATCAACGCCGGTACGCATCAGGGAATTATTAATATCTCTGTGCTCGGAGACACTACTGAGTCGGCATCGGCCGTATTGAACGCCAGTGGTAGCGGTTCGGCTTTGTACACTTCTATTCTCATACAACCGGCCGGCGGCGTCGCCCGAATGATTTCAGGCAATCTTGCAGCGCCATTAGTAGACTTGAGTGGCGCGGATTTCGTGACCTTCGATGGCTTGAACTCGAATGGAAATTCTCTCACGCTCTCCAACTTGAGCACGAGCAATGTTGTTGGTACCAGTACACTTCGGTTTATTAATGGCGCGGGCAACAACGTCATCAGAAACTGCACAGTTCTGGGTTCGTCAATGGTGACTGTGGGTAACCAGGGCGGCACAATTCTTCTCAGCACCACCACGAGCACCGGCAACAACAACAACACAATTTCAGGCAATAGTATTGGCCCTGCGGGAAGCGATCTGCCCCTCAAAGCCGTTACCGGATTTGGTTCGAGCGCCGCTCCCAATACCGCCAACGTCATCGACGGCAACAATATCTTTGACTTCTTCGGTACTGGCGCGAGTTCGGTTTCCGGTATCGACATTCGATCCAATGACAATAACTGGACCATCTCCAACAACCGGATCTATCAAACTGCGCCGCGCCTCTTTACCGCGGCGGCGCTACGTTACGCAGCAATTACGATCAACGCTGGTGGCGGTTTCTTTACCATAACGGGAAACACGATTGGGTTTAGCGCCCCTGACGGAACCGGCACAACCACGATAAGTGGCTCGTCCAATGAGTTCAGAGGCCTGGACATACCTAATGTCAGCACGACCAGCACGACGATCGTGCAAGCCAATACAATTTCCGGCATCAGTCAGAGTTCGAGCCGCAATTCGACAAGCTTCAGTTTGTCCCCGTTTATCGCGATGTCACTTGGCACGTCAAACGGATTGTTCGACGTTAGTGGAAACACGATCGGAAGTTTGGATGGTTCTTCAGCGATCGTTATTGACGAAACCAGTACGACAGCGGGCAACGCTCCGGTGATTGGCATTTTCGATTTCAGCTCGCGATCGAACAATATTTCGAGTAACAACATCGGCGCACTCACTATTCAAGGTACTGGCACAACGGTCGGCTTTAGAGGCATTTTAGCCAACACTGCGTCCGCGATGATCGAGACGGTTAATAACAACATCATTGGCGGTGCCGTGCCAGGTGGCGCAATCACCGATACCCAGGTCGGAGCGTACGCCATGTATGGCATCCAGACCTCTCTGCCGGCAGTTGCGATGAGCGGCAACACCATTGGCAACATCAGTGGTAATTCGAACAGTGCCGGCGCGCTCGTCTCAAGCGGGCTGGCTGTAAGTGTCAGTGCCAGCAGTACTCGGACAAGCAACGTCTCTCACAACACTGTACATTCGTTAAGCAACACCTCAGGCACTGCCAGCAACTCGATTTATGGCATTGACGTGACGATGCCGGCGACAGCAAATGTCGTTGAGCGCAACTTTGTGCATTCGCTTTCGCTGACTTCCACAGCAACGAGCAGTCAACTCTGGGGAATCGTCATGCGCGGACAAGGCAGCGCTGTTTTCAAAAACAATATGGTCCGCCTCGGACTTGATGCTGCCGGAAACTCAATTACCTCGGGCCTTTCCATTATCGGCATGAGAGACATAGCCGGCGCCACGGCCGACTATTATTTCAATAGCGTGTTTATCGGGGGTACCGGAGTTGTTTCAGCGTCAAACACTTTTGCTTTCAATAGCGACGTTATAACAAACACTCGGAACTTCCAGGACAATATTTTTTGGAACGCGCGCAGCAACACATCCGGTGGGATTGCAAACGTAGCGATTGCCGTTGGCGGCACGACGCCCAATCCGACTGGATTAACTTCGAACTCGAATGATTTATACGCGACCGGCACCGACGGAGTTGTTGGTCTGTTTAATGGCGCGATTCAAACCACCCTTAGTAATTGGCAATCCGCAACCGGTCAGGACGGTAACAGCATTTCTTCAGACCCGCTTTTTGTGAATGCGAATGGAACGGCAGCCACAGTTGACTTACACATCCAGCCGGGGAGCGCCTGCATCAACGCTGGCGCAACGATCCCAAGCGTTACTGATGATTTTGACGGCCAGGTGCGCGATCTGACGCCCGAAATCGGAGCTGATGAAATTTTTGCGCCGTCACCAACCCCCACACCCACACCGACTGCTACGCCAACGCCTGCACCGACCCCCACGCCGACACCCGAGCCGACGCCGACACCAACCCCTACACCGACGCCCGAGCCCACGCCGACTCCTACTCCTACACCGACACCCACGCCAACTCCTACTCCGACGCCCACTCCTACACCGACTCCGACGCCCACACCAACACCGACGCCAACTCCTACACCGACGCCGACGCCAACACCAACACCGACGCCAACTCCTACACCGACGCCGACTCCAACACCGACTCCGACGCCGACTCCGACACC
>Ga0126382_10000597_pt1 | contig 14146 bp, 10 predicted proteins | sample PanSoiMetPlot_30_FD_92548 | JGI IMG/M metagenome (GOLD analysis project Ga0126382, IMG submission 92548) | Tropical forest soil microbial communities from Panama - MetaG Plot_30 | ecosystem: Environmental > Terrestrial > Soil > Tropical forest > Bulk soil | place: Panama | collected 2016-02-17 | reverse complement strand
ATTGCGCCGGCGCGATCGCCGACCTCTATGCCGCGATCGGCGGCGAGGTGATCTATGCCGGCAAGCCCTATCGGCCGATCTACGACCAGGCGATGGCGATCGCGCAGGCCGCCCGCAGCGCGCCGGTGGAGCGCCATCGGGTGCTGGCGATCGGCGATTCCGTGCGCACCGACCTCAAGGGCGCCGCCGCCTTCGATCTCGACTGCCTGTTCGTGACCGCGGGCATCCACGCCGAGGAGCTGGGCGGCCGCGACAATCCCGATGCCACCGCGCTCGCGGGCATGTTCGCCGAGGCGGAGACCGTTCCGAAAGCGGTGATGCGGCGGCTGACGTGGTAACGGTCAGCCGGCTTCCGCGGCGACAGGCGCGGTGGCCGGCGCCGCCGCCCGCTCGCGCAAACGGTAGAATTGGGTCGCCATTTTCGCCGTCTCCGCCTTGAGCTTGGCGAATTTCAGGCGGCATTGGTCGAGCTCGTAGGTCGAGCTGCCCTTGGTCTCCGCCTGCGTCAGCAGCAACGCCCGGGTCGTATCCCAGGACAGCCCGATCGCCTTGGCGAGCACCAGAATCTGCTCGGAGCGCTCCTCGACCATGGCGCGCTCGACCAGGCCGATCGACAGATCGCACATCATCGACAGCGCGATCGTGGTCTCGTCGAACTTGCCGGCGCGCGCGAAACTTTCGAGCTGCGTATCGGTGAGCGCACCGGAGTCGTAGAGCGACTGAACATGCGCCTGCGCCGCCGCGAATGCCGCCGAGCGTTCCCGGGCCTCGGTCTGGAATTGATTGGAGGCTTGCGCGACCATGGCGCGCAACAGGCCGGCCTTGCGCCGATCCGACGCCTCGAGCTTGAGGCGCACGGCCTCCGACGCGTCGTGGAACAGTTTCAAGAGGTTCTGGCGCGGAATCTCGGGCCGCGACCACACCCGCACCGCCAGCTCGGCGTCGTCCTCGGAGCGCTGCACCAGCTTCGAATAGCCGAATTCCGAGAACTTGGCGCCCGGGTTTTCCGCAGTGCTGTGCGCAACCTCCTGGTTTCCGCGCTCGACCAGCACGTCGGTCAGGGCTTCGGCGAGGCTCGTTCGCCGCGAAATGGCGAGCAGGTGGTTCTGGCTCTTGGTCCGGGCGCTCTCGATCAGCGTCGCTTCGTCGAGCTGCGAGGAGTGGGTCAGGATCGGACCGGCGACCTCGATCGCGTCGTCGAGCGCGAGCGCGCGGATGATCTTAGGGGGCGCGTTCGAGATCGTCGCCATCCGATGGCCGAAGGTCGCGCGCGCGGAGGTCTCGATCTCCTTGGCGAGCAGGATCATCACCATGTCGAACAGCTCGATCTGCTCGTCGGAATAGCGGGCGGGGCCGGACACGAACAGGTCGGTGACCCGGCGCAACGACTCCGCCCGGCGCCCGATCTCCTTGTTCGCGATCGCTTCCTCGAGCTCGTCGATCACGCTCTTTTGGACCATCATGACGCCGTGGCCTTTTCCGGAAATGCTCTAGAGCGCTAGATCGTTGACTGGCGCATTCCCCTTCGGAAACCGGGTTCTACTCTTCCGGGAAATGCGTTAAGCCGCGGTTTCCACGCGGCTGCCCCCACCCGTCAAGGTCCAATCCAATTCGGCTGCCGGGCAGGGTCGCCCGAACAGATATCCCTGGACCAGGTTAACGCCGGCCGAACGCAACAGCTCGAATTGCTGCTCGGTCTCGACCCCCTCGGCCGTGGTCACGATGTTGAGGCCGCGGCCGAGCGCGCGCACCGACGCCACGATGGCCGCGCACTCCGCGCGCTTGGCCATGTTCTGCGTGAACGACTTGTCGATCTTGATCTTGTCGAACGGGAATTTGGTGAGGCAGCTGAGCGACGAATAGCCGGTGCCGAAATCGTCGAGCGCTAGCGAGACCCCGAGATTCTTCAGCTGACGGATCACCGACAGGATCTCCAGCTCGTTCTCGAGCAGGACCGACTCGGTGATCTCGAGCTCCAGCCGCTCGGGCGCCAGCCCGGATTCAACCAGCGCACACAGGATGACGTCCAGCAGGTTGCCCTTGCGGAACTGCACGAGCGACAGATTGACCGCCACCTTGATGTGCGGCAGCCAGGTCGCGGCGTCGGCGCAGGCGCGCTGCAGCACGAACTCGCCGATCGGGACGATCAGGCCGGTCTCCTCGGCGAGCGGGATGAACTGGTCGGGCGGGATGTAGCCGCGCTGCGGGTGCCGCCAGCGCACCAGCGCCTCGGTGCCGACCGGCGTGCAGGTCTGCACGTCGATCACCGGCTGGTAGAATACCTCGAGCTCGCCGCGCGCGATCGCTTCGCGCAAGTCGTGCTCCAGTCGATGCAGCGCGTCGGCGTCCGCGGTCATCTGGGCGTCGAAGAAGCGATAGCCGTTGCGGCCCTCCGACTTCATCCGGTAGAGCGCCAGGTCGGCCTTTTTCATCAGCTCGCTCGGCTCGATGCCGTCGGCCGGCGCCAAGGCGATGCCGATGCTGGTGCCGATGCTGACCTTGTTGCCGTTGATGTCGTACGGCTGCGTCATGAGCTCGACGATCCGGTCGGCAAGCGCGCTCGCGTCCTCCCACTGGCTCTCCTCGCCCGCCTGCAGGATGGCGAATTCGTCGCCGCCGAGACGTGCCAGCACGTCGGTCTCGCGCAGCGCCGACTTGAGCCGCTGCGCGGTCTGCTTGAGCAGCGAATCTCCCTCGGGATGCCCGAGCGAATCGTTGACGTTCTTGAAACGGTCGAGGTCGAGCATGAAGACGGTAAACGTCTCGCCGCGGCGGCGCAGCCGCGCACCCGCCTCCTCGATCTTCTCCATGAACAGTGCGCGGTTGGACAGCCCCGTCAGCAGGTCGTGGTGGGCCATGTACTTGATGCGCTCGTCCGCGCGCGCCCGCTCGGTGACGTCTTCGACGACGCCGAGCAGATACTCCGGCTTACCATGCTCGTCGAGGATGGCGATGCGGCGCGACTCGACCAGGCGCATGCCGTTGTGCGGCGTCTCGACCTGATGCGTGGTGTGGAACTGCTCGCCCGATTGCGCCAGCAGCTCCCCGTCGCGGGCATTGATCAGATCGGCCGTCGACCTCGGAAACAGTTCAAGCGCGTTCTTGCCGATGACCTCCTCGCGAGGAATCCCCCACAGCTCCTCGGCGGCGCGATTGACCAGGACGTAGCGCTGCTCGCGCACGTCCTTCACGAACACCGTTACCGGCACGTTCTCGATGACCGTATGCAGGAAGGCCTTGGTGCGCTCGAGCTCCAGCTCGCCCTTGCGGCGCTCGGTGATGTCCTCGTGGGTGGCGACCCACCCGCCGTTCGCCATCGCCTGGTTCACGATGCGGATCGAGCGCCCGTCGCCGGTCTGTACCGTGAGGCTGTACGATTTTTTCTTCGCCAACGAGTCCCGCAGCTCGCCAAGATAACGGTCGATGTCACCGGCAAAGGAGCCCGTCTCCCTGCGATACAGAAGCAGGTCGCGGGCCGTCAAACCAGGCTTCACGACATCCGGCGACAGGTCGTACATCTCGATGTAACGCCGGTTGCTGACGACGATCCGCTCGGCCGCGTCGAACATCACCAGCCCTTGCGACATGTCGTTGATGGCGGCGTCGAGCGCGATGCGCTGATCGCTCTCGGCCCGCGCCTTGACCAGCACCTCGTAGTTCCTGAGCTGCCGGACACCGAGCAGAACGATCGCGCCGATCACCAGGATCAGCACGAGAGCGGCGCTGACGATGTAGATCGTCGCGCTCCGCCACTCGGCGAGCGCGGCGGCGACGGTGTTGGAAGCGGTGATGACGAAGGGATAGTGCGGCAGCCGCTGCGCCACGATCAGCCGGTCCTCACCGTCGATCGGGGCGATCCCGCCAACCGCTCCGTCCTTGGCGTGCGCCAGGAGATCGGTGAGCCAGGTCGCATCGGCGTGGGCGCGAGCTTTGCTGGGGTCGGCGCCGGGATGACTCGCCAACAGGACGCCATCGTCACGAAACAGCCAGATCGTGCTGCCCGCGCCGTGCACGACGGTTTCGAAATATTGATCGAGGTACGCCATCTCCATGGCGCCCAGCACCAGGCCGAGAAACTCCCCGTTCGGCCCGCTGACCTTGCGCACCAGGTGGAAGGTCCACGACCCGGTCGCGCGGTTGCGCACCGGCTCGCCCATGAACGACGTCAGTTGCGCGTCGGACGCGAGTGCGCGGTAGAAATCCCGATCGGTGACATCGATGTCCGGCGGCGGCCAGTAGCGGGAGAAGTTGAACAGCTTGCCCTGGCGATTGATCAGCGTGATCGCACCGATATGCGGCCAGCCGCTGACCTTGTCCTTGAGCATCAGGTGAATGTCGCGGCCCGACATCAGCCGCTCGTAGTCGGCCGCGGAGGCGATGCTGGCGGCCTTCATGCGGTCGATGAGGCCCGACTGCAGGAGTTCCACCGCCTGGAAGGCGCGATCGGTCTGCTCGGCGAGCACGCGCGCGGTATTGCTGAGGTCGCGCTCGGCGGCGGCGAGCGCGCGCTCGCGCAGATCGACGATCATCATCACGGTGCCGGCGCTGACGACGGTTGCCAGCAGCAGGCCGCAGATCATCAGCAAATGCGCTGCGCGGAAACGCCGGTGCGCGCGCGGAGCGCGCGAATCGATCGCGGCAGCGGCGGAACCGCCCGCTGAATTTCTCTGGCTCGCACCGTCGCCGTTCTGGCTGAGCGAAAATTCCCGCATGACGCCCAGAACATTGGGCATTGGCGATAATTTTCAGGTTAAAAGCCAATATCTATATGAGTTATCTAGCGGCTTGGCTTAATTATAAGTAACTTAACTATCGCAGATAAAATAGATTAACACTCTTGATTGAGGGAATACGTACGACGTTCGCCCACACAGTCACGCCAAGCGCACCAGTGGCGAGCATTTGGGCAGTCGATTTGGCGGCGTCGGTCAGGCGGGCTCGTCAAGCGGCCCTGTTAAGCCCCCCTTGTCAGGCGGCCTCGTCACGCAGCCTTGTCAGGCAGCCTTGGGCGGCGTGGGCGCCTGGTCGGAGAACACCGACTCGATCTTGTGCTGCAGCGTCTGCGCGTTGAACGGCTTGACGATGTAATTGTTGACGCCGGCCTTCTTGGCGGCGATCACGTTCTCGGTCTTCGATTCAGCGGTCACCATGATGAACCGAACCTGGCCGAGCGAGGGATCGGCGCGCACCTCCTTGAGCAACTCGTAGCCGGTCATCGGCTCCATGTTCCAGTCCGAGATCACGAGGCCGTATTTCTTCGCACGCATCTTGGCGAGGGCGGACGCTCCATCGGAAGCATCGTCGACGTCCTCGAACCCGAGTTGCTTGAGGAGATTGCGAATGATGCGGACCATCGTGTTGTAGTCGTCAACAACCAGGACCGGCATCGACAGATTGACAGCCATCTTCCCGCTCCGTGCGCCGACCGGAGCTTCCTGCTCCGGCGGTCATCTTTCTGGGGCAATATCCGACCGCCCGGACGCTCGTTCGGGTCCTGCCCCTTTGGTTCCACTAGCAAATGGCGTTGAATATCCGGTTAACTAATCGTCCCGGCCGGCGAGCTTGCAGTCAACGCCGTATCAACACTTCGCCGTCCGGACAGCGTGCCTTTCCTTGAACGAGGTTGATGATCTTGCGATGACAGCGCGAAAGTCTGCTCAACGTTCGTTAATGATCTGTTGCCACTTGAGACCAACCGAGTCCCATGACCGACCGTGGTAAACCTGCACAGCCGTTCGTCGTCGCCCGCGGCGAAACCGCGACCGAGCGCGCGCTCGACGGCGCCGTGGTCGCCATCGGCAATTTCGACGGCGTCCATCGCGGCCATCGCGCGGTGATCGGGGCCGCGCTGGCGCGCGCCGACACGCTCGGCCGGCCGGCCGCCGCGCTCACCTTCGAGCCGCATCCACGCAGCGTCTTTCGGCCGGACGAGCCGCTGTTCCGGCTCACCGACGAACGCGCCAAGCTGCGGCTGCTCGCCGCCACCGGACTCGACGGCGCGATCGTGCTGCGGTTCGACGCGGCGCTGGCGCGTCTGTCCGCCGAGGATTTCATCTCGCGCATCCTGGTCGGGCGCTTCGCCGTCGCCGGCGTCGCGATCGGCTTCGATTTTCATTTCGGCCTCAATCGCGCCGGCTCTCCCGATTTTCTCGCGGCGCAAGGCGCCAAGCGCGGCTTTGCTGTCGACATCGTGCCGCGGTTCGAGGATGCGGGACGCCCGGTGCGCTCCGGACCGATCCGCGCCGCGCTGGCCGCCGGGAAGGTGACCGAGGCGAGCGAGCTCCTGGGCTATCCCTGGTTCGTCAGCGCCGAGGTCGTGCACGGCGACAAGCGCGGGCGCGAGCTCGGCTATCCCACCGCCAATCTGCGCCTCGATCCCGCCTGCGGACTCGCGCACGGCATCTACGCGGTGCGGGTTGGCATCGGCGAGCGCCGCTACGACGGGGTCGCGAACTTCGGGCGACGGCCGATGTTCGACCAGGGCACCGTGCTGCTCGAAGTCTTCCTGTTCGATTTTACCGGCGACCTCTATGGCGAGGTCATCGACGTCGCCTTCATCGACTGGATCAGGCCCGAGCTCAAGCTCGACAGCGCCGAGGCGCTGGTACGGCGGATGGACGAGGACTCGCGCCTCGCCCGCGCGGCGCTGGCCCGCGCCGGCGATGCCTTTCCGAAGCTCGGACAATTGCCGCCTTAATTCTCCGAGGGCGGCGTTTCGGTCTCCTCGGACGGCTTGTCGCCGCGGCCCGACCACTCCCGTGCCAGGCCGGCCGCGAGCACGGCGACCGCGGCAAGCGAGGCGAGCCGGCGCCAGCCGATCGCCTGCCCGATCTGAAAGCCCGTCGCCACCAGCTTGGGATCGAGCCAGGTGGCACTGCTGCTGCGGGCGGCCAGCTCGAGCCGGGCGCGCTCCATGTTGCGGCGGCGGATCAGCAGACACACGATGAGCGCGATCAAAGCGACACCCATGAAAACGCAGCCCATGACCACGCCGGCAATGAGCGCGTCGTAGCGCTCGGCAAGCCAGATGAAGGCGGCGATCAGGAAAAAGACGATCGCCACCACGGCGGCCGTGGCGGCGATGACGGCAGAAATCACGACCGGGCTGCTGACGCCGGTGCGGACCTGGGCGCGCAACGCAAAGTATCGGAGCCAGCCGCTCATTCGTTCACTGCGTCCAGCTCCGAGGCCGCTCCACCGGAAACGCTACGAATCTATCTGCGCCAGATCACGCCGAACAGGAATCCGATGCCGGCCGCGAGCGCCAGCGTCGTGTAGGGGCGCTTCTCGAGCGACTCGTCGATGGCGTCGGCCAGGTTGTCGCCCACCTCGCGCACCGCGTCGACCGCTTCCTGCCCCTTGGCGGTCGCGTCCGACATCACGCCTTCGATATTCGATTTCGCACGGCCCAAGGCGGCGCCGCCCTTGGCGGTGAAAATGTCGGCGATCTGGTTGGCGAGGCGCGCCACGTCGTTGCGCAGCGCCTCGAGATCCGCCTGGATGTCGCCGCTCGCCGCGGAAGCGGCCTTTGCACTCTCCCGCGTCGCGTCCTTGGCGTCCTTCACCGTGTCGCGAACCGTATCCCTGATCGTGCCGGATGCGTTGGACATATGTTTTCTCCACTCTCACCGTGAATTATTCGCTGTGGCGCTAACCGGGCGCAAGCGGAAAAGTTCCGATGCGGTCGATATCCCCGCCTAACCCGGCAGCTTACTCTCATCGGACGGGAAAAGGTGACCGATGGTGACGAGACCGATGATCGTGAACGGCACGGCGAGGAATGCGCCCATCGGGCCCCAGAGCCAGGTCCAGAACGCGAGCGCAATCAGCACCGCGAGCGGATTGAGCGTGAGCTGGCGGCCCTGAACAGCGGGCGTGACGATATGGCCCTCGACCGTGGTCAAGGCCACGAACGCGGCCGGCGGTATCAATGCGTAGCCGAGCGACGGGAAGCTGATCAGTCCGACCCCGAGCAGGATCACTACCATGCAGGCCGGGCCGATATACGGGATATAGTTGAGCACCATGGCCAGGATCCCGAGCACGATCGCGTTGGGAAATCCGAACAGCCAGGCGCCGATGGCGGTGAGCACTCCCACCACAAAATTGATGACTGTGACCACCGCCAGATAGGACGCGAGGTTGTGCTCGATGTCGTTCGAGATGCGGATGAAGCGCAGCTTGGCGTCGCGCGTCGAGAAGAACGACACCATGTATCGGCGAAAATCCATCTGGGTGGCGAGAAAGAAGATCAGCACCACGAAGAACAGCAGCAGCTCGGCCACCGCCGGCGTCACGACGGCGATCACCGGCGTGACCATGCCCAGATGCGACTGCTCGACCGCGACCGTGTTGGCTGGCGCCGGCAGCAGCGTCTCCTGCAATTCCCGCAGCGCAGCCAACGGACGGTCGAGCACGTAGAGCTTCTGCTTGATAGTGGCGCCGATCTCCGGCGCCTTGGCGATCCATTCGCTGATCGGCGTCGCCAGCCATGTGGCCGCGACCCCGACGGCACCGATCAGGACCAATCCGAGCGCGATCGCGGTCGCCCACGGCGGAATCCCGTATCGCGCGCCGGTCTTCACCACCGGCGCCAGCGTCATGCCGACCACGACCGCCGCCAGCACCGGCAGCAGGATCGGGCGGCAGAAGTGGAAGCACGCCCCGAGCACGATCACGAATATGCCGATGGTCGCGATCTGCGCGGCCGACGCCCAGATGTCGTCCACGCTCTCGACCGGCGCCGGATCGGTGATGGTCAGCGCATCGCCTTTTTCGCGGCGCGCGCGCAGAAACTCCACATTTACCTCCTGGGTCGGCCACGGCCAGCCCCGTTCGGTGGCCTGACGGGACGGTTCACCTTCGGGAACTCAACGCGGCATCATCCGGCGGGGTTCCGCGCCACCCCCGCGCGGACGGCCGCCGAAGGCGGTTTTTGCCGGTGGTACGGGCCTTTTCGGCGCCCCGGCGATCTGCTAGGAAGCGCCGATGATGGCGCGCGTTTCCTTCGTTCCTGTGCTCGGGTCGGCCGCTCCGCGAATTATAGGCCCGGCTTCCGCTTGACCATCGGTCGGCGGGACCGGGATTGCGTTGCCGATTAGCCTTCGAATTCCAAGTACACCCAGGCCTTTGCCCAAATGACCGACGCCGCCCGCGACTACAGCGAGACTCTATTTCTGCCCAAGACCGACTTTCCCATGCGCGCGGGGCTGCCGCAGAAGGAGCCTGAGATCCTGGCGCGCTGGCAGAAGCTCGGCCTCTATGAGCGGCTGCGCGCGGCCGCCAAGGGCCGGCCGAAATTCATCCTGCACGACGGTCCGCCCTACGCCAACGGCAACATCCATATCGGGCACGCGCTCAACAAGATCCTCAAGGACGTGGTGACGCGCAGCCAGCAGATGCTGGGCTACGACAGCAACTACGTGCCCGGCTGGGACTGCCACGGCCTGCCGATCGAATGGAAGATCGAGGAGGACTATCGCGCCAAGGGCAAGAACAAGGACGCGGTGCCGGTGGTGGAGTTTCGCCGCGAGTGCCGCGCCTTCGCCGAGCACTGGGTCGACGTGCAGCGCGAGGAATTCAAGCGGCTCGGCGTGGAGGGCGACTGGGCGCATCCCTACACGACGATGGAGTTCGCGGCTGAGGCGCAGATCGCGCGCGAGCTGATGAAGTTCGCGCAGAACGGCACGCTCTACCGCGGCTCGAAGCCGGTAATGTGGTCGGTGGTGGAGCAGACCGCGCTGGCCGAGGCCGAGATCGAGTACGAGGACTTCGTCTCCGACCAGGTATGGGTGAAGTTTCCGATACGAAGCGAAGGCGCTCCGGCCTGGCTGCGGGACGCCTCGATCGTCATCTGGACGACCACGCCCTGGACCATTCCCGGCAATCGCGCGATCAGCTTCTCGCCGAAGGTCGAGTATGGGCTCTACGAGGTGACCGACGCGCCATCGGACAACTGGGCGACGCGCGGCGACCTGCTGGTGCTTGCCGACAAGCTGGCGCTCGATGTGCTCCGGCAAGCCCGTGTCACCGCGTACAAGAAGCTTCGCGACGTCACGCCTGAGGACCTGGCGGGGCTGACCTGCAATCACCCGCTCAAGGACATGCGCCCCGGCTACGAATTCCCGGTGCCGCTCCTCGCCGGCGATCACGTCACCGACGACGCCGGCACCGGCTTCGTTCACACCGCGCCCAGCCACGGCCGCGACGATTTCGAGGTCTGGACCGCCAATGCCGGCAAGCTCGCCGCGCGCGGCATCAACACCACGATCCCCTACACCGTCGATGCCGACGGGCGGTTCACCGAGCAGGCGCCGGGCTTCACGGGCAAGCGCGTGCTCACCGACAAGGGCGAGAAGGGCGACGCCAACGACGCCGTCATCAAGGCGCTGGTCGAGGCCGGCCGGCTGATCGGCCGCGGCCGCCTCAAGCACCAGTATCCGCATTCCTGGCGCTCGAAGAAGCCGGTGATCTTCCGCAACACGCCGCAATGGTTCATCGCCATGGACAAGCCGATCGCGGGCGCCGACGGCCAGGCGAAGCCGGGCGACACGCTGCGCAATCGCGCGTTCGAGGCGATCAAGGTCACGCGCTGGGTGCCCGAGCAGGGGGAGAACCGCATCACCGGCATGGTCGAGAGCAAGCCCGACTGGGTGATCTCGCGCCAGCGCGCCTGGGGCGTGCCGATCACCGTGTTCATCCGCGAGAACCGCGACGGCTCGGTCGAGATCCTCAACGACGAACGGGTCAACAAGCGCATCGCCGACGCCTTCGAGCAGGAAGGCGCGGACGCCTGGTATGCGACCGGCGCCGCCGCGCGCTTCCTCAAGCCCGACTACGATTCCAACGAGTGGCAGAAGGTCGACGACATTCTCGATGTCTGGTTCGACTCGGGCTCCACGCACGCCTTCGTGCTGGAGGACCCCGTGCATTTCCCCTCGCTCGCCGGCATCAAGCGCGAGATGGACGGCGGGCTGGACACCGTCATGTATCTCGAAGGCTCCGACCAGCACCGCGGCTGGTTCCAGTCCTCGCTGCTCGAAAGCTGCGGCACGCGCGGCCGCGCGCCGTTCGATGTCGTGCTCACGCACGGCTTCGTGCTCGACGAGGACGGCCGCAAGATGTCGAAATCGCTCGGCAACGTCACCGCGCCGCAGGACGTGATCAAGCAGTCCGGCGCCGACATCCTGCGGATGTGGTGCTGTGCCTCCGACTATGCAGACGACCTGCGCATCGGGCCGGAGATCCTCAAGACCACGGTCGACACCTATCGCAAGCTGCGCAACACCCTGCGCTGGATGCTGGGCTCGCTCGCGCATTTCCGCGACGAGGACCGCGTCGCGCCGGCGAAGATGCCCGAGCTCGAGCGGCTGATGCTGCACCGGCTCGTCGAGCTCGACGTCCTGGTGCGCCGCGCCTATGCCGAGTTCGACTACAAGCGCATCTTCGCCGCGCTCAATGCCTTCATGACCTCGGACCTCTCGGCGTTCTACTTCGACATCCGCAAGGACGCACTTTATTGCGATCCGATCTCCTCGACCACGCGCAAGGCCGCTCTGACCGTGATCGACGAGCTGTTCCGCAGCACGGTGACGTGGCTCGCGCCCATGCTGCCGTTCACTGCCGAGGAAGCCTGGCTCGCGCGCTTCCCGTCCGAGGACGGCTCGGTGCATCTCGAGACCTTCCACCCGGTGCCGGCCGCCTGGCGCGACGACGCGCTGGCGGAGAAGTGGCGCAAGGTGCGGCTGGTGCGCCGGGTCGTCACCGGCGCGATCGAGATCGAGCGGGCGCAGAAGCGCATCGGCTCCTCGCTCGAGGCCGATCCGTTCGTCTACGTCGCCGATCCCGAGCTGTTCGCGGCGATCGTCGACGTCGACCTGGCGGAAATCTCGATCACCTCGGCCGCGACGCTAGTCGAGGGCGAAGGACCGCCGGGCGCGTTCCGGCTCGACGAGGTCAAGGGCGTGGCGGTGGAAGTGCGGCCCGCCGCCGGCCGCAAATGCGCGCGGTCGTGGAAGATCCTGCCGAGCGTCGGCTCCGATCCGGCCTATCCCGATGTCTCCCCGCGCGACGCCAAGGCGTTGCGCGAATGGGAAGCGATGCGCAAGGCGGCGGAATGAGCGGACCGCTCGTCTGGGGGCCGCTGACCCGCTTCGGTCTCGCGGTGGCCGCGGCGGCGGCGGCGATCGACCAGGCGGTCAAGCTGTGGCTCCTGTTCGTCTTCGATCTCGGCGGACGCGGCATCGTGACGCTGACGCCCTTCCTCGACCTCGTGCTCACCTGGAATCCCGGTATCAGCTACGGCCTGTTCCGCCAGGAGGGGCCGTTGGGGCAATGGCTGCTGCTGGGGCTCAAGGCTATCGCGGTCATTTTGCTGTGGATTTGGCTGGCGCGGGCGGGCACGCGGCTCACCGCGCTGAGCCTCGGCCTGATCATCGGCGGAGCGGTGGGAAACGCCATCGACCGGTTTGCCTACGGCGCGGTCGCCGATTTCGTCCTGTTCCACATCACGACGGCGAGCTTTCGCTTCGACTGGTACGTTTTCAACGTCGCCGACGTCGCCATCGTCGCCGGAGTGATTGGCCTTTTGTACGAGACGGTAATTGGCGGTGGTGCCGCAAAAGCGCCCTGATCCTGGCCAGAATGGCGCTGGGGATGCGACATATTCCGCCGTCGCTTGAAGGGGATAACTGGGGATCACCCATGCGGAAGCAAGATTCGAAGACGCCGCGCCGCGGCGCTGCCGCCGGCACGTTGGCCGTGACGCGTACCTTGGCGCTCGCCTTGGCTCTCGCCTTGACGTGGAGCGTAGGCACCGCCTTCGCCGCCGAGGACGAGGAAGAGGTTCCTCTCGACACCAAGCTCATGCGCCAGTTCCTCAAGGATCTCGGCCTGCAGCGCGACGGCGAAGGCATCGAATATCGCGAGCGTGCGCCGCTGGTGGTGCCGCCGAGCCGCAATCTGCCGCCGCCGCAGAGCACGGGCACCGTCGCCAACAACCCTGCCTGGCCGAAGGACCCCGACGTCAACAAGCGCAAGGTGGAAGCCGCCAAGAAGAAGCAGCCGAACAGGACCGCCGCCGAAGCCGCCGACGCCGAGGCGCGGCCGCTGTCACGCACCGAGCTCGATCGTGGCCGCACCGCCGCCGGCAGCACCCAGCCCGGTGGCACCGTAACAAAGGATGCGGACGCGGACGCCTCGCGTGCGCTGCGGCCGAACGAGCTCGGCTCCAAGAGCTTGTTCAGCAACATGTTCTCGTCGGCGCCCTGGGCCGACAAGACCGAGGTCGGCAGCTTTAGCGGCGAGCCGACGCGCGAGAACCTGACCGCGCCGCCGCCCGGCTATCAGACCCCCTCGCCGAACCAGCCTTATGGGCTCGGCCCGTCGCGAGACGAACGCAAGGGATTAACTCTTGAGCAACGCACTGCGGGAGAGAACCGTTGACGGCGGCTGCGCCGCCGTCCATCTCTTTCCGTGCCTAGGCCCATCTGTTCGCCGACAGCTGGGTCCCGATCTTAGTTTCGGCGATTTCGCACGCGTCTAATGTCGATGGGGGGAGAGCTTTAGTTTGATAGGACCGCTCCTTTGCGCAAGCCCCTGACCACGCTAGCTGCCCTCGCCTTCGCTGCCCATATGCTTGCCGGCTCGCTGCTCGCCAGCTCGGCCGGAACGGCAACCGCGAACGGCCCCCGCATCATCCATTCCACGCTGCCGAACGGTCTCGAGGTCGTGGCCATCCCCGACCACCGCGCGCCGGTCGTCACCCACATGCTCTGGTACAAGGTCGGCTCCGCCGACGAGACCCCGGGCAAGTCGGGGCTGGCGCATTTCCTCGAGCATCTCCTGTTCAAGGGCACCGAGAAGAACCCGTCCGGGCGCTTCTCCCAGGTGGTGGCGACCATCGGCGGCCAGGAGAACGCCTTCACCTCCTCCGATTACACCGGCTATTTCCAGCGCGTGCCGCGCGACAAGCTCAAGGAGATGATGGAGTTCGAGGCCGACCGCATGACCGGCCTGGTGCTGACCGACGAAGCGGTGCAGCCCGAGCTCAAGGTGGTGCTGGAAGAGCAGAACATGCGGGTCGCCAACAATCCCGCCGCGCGGCTGGGCGAGCAGATGGACGCCGCGCTCTACCTCAACCATCCCT
>Ga0126382_10000596_pt1 | contig 14162 bp, 12 predicted proteins | sample PanSoiMetPlot_30_FD_92548 | JGI IMG/M metagenome (GOLD analysis project Ga0126382, IMG submission 92548) | Tropical forest soil microbial communities from Panama - MetaG Plot_30 | ecosystem: Environmental > Terrestrial > Soil > Tropical forest > Bulk soil | place: Panama | collected 2016-02-17 | reverse complement strand
CGCTGGCAGCGCTGTTGTCGTGCTTCTCTATGCGGTTGCCTTCTTTGTCGTACGTGTAATATTCACGAATCTCTTCGCTGCCGCACGAGCCTGGGTACAAAACGCGCAGAGAGAGACGACCCTGTTGGTCATATTCGAGGGTCTCTCGGCTACAGCGAGCACCGACTGGGAGGCCCCAACCGTCACTCTGGGGCGACCATTCTTCGACCACCCTCTTGGCTGGGCCCCTCAAACCGTCTTGTTCGCGATCGCTCCTTCGAAAAGGGCTTTGCGACTGATACATCGTCGCTATAAGGCAAAGTAGGGATATCAAGACTCTCACTGATAAACCTCCAGAATGCCGCGATTCTATTGAAGCTCTTCGTTAACGAGCTACTTTCCGATCTCTTTCAACAGCGCTTCCGCTAAATGGGCATCAAGCTTCTTGAGAACCGCATATTCATCCCGCGCTGCTTGCTTGTTTCCTGTCGCGACGTAGAGTTTCCCTAGCGAATAATGCGCCTGAGGATTCTCAGGGTAGATCTTAATACCCTTCTTGAAGGTTGAAATTGCCTCTTCGTTTCGGCCTGTCTTTGAATATGCAAATCCTAGGCTGAATAACGAGCCGGCCGACTTCGGTTCAAGTTCTATTGCACGCTCAAAACTAGCGATCGCATCGTCATACAGACCCAGCCTGATATTTACCGCTCCCAAACCGACAATTGCCTCAAGATACCTCGGATCAATCCGTATGGCCTGCTTAAACGAGATCGCCGCCTCCTTTGGATTGAATGCCCTGTGCGAGAGTCCCAGCTTGCAGTGAGCCTGGGCGAATTCAGGATTGAGTCGGATCGCTTCCTTCAGTTCCTTGATCGCTTCATCGAACATATTTGCGTCGTAATAGGCTGATCCCAGTTTGTAGTGCCCCTCGGCTGACGTGGGGTTCTTGTCAACCTCCTTCAACAGAGCGTCAATCTGCTTACTCGTGACCTCAAGACTAAAGTTGAAGGTGATCTCGCCGATGACCTTGACGGGGACGCCGGAAAGCAGTGTTGGCTTGAACTTCCAACCTTGTGCTGCTTCTCTGGCTGAATCCTTGAGTAACGCATGACCCGAAATCGCTCTTGCAGATATGACGTTGCCTTCTTCGTCCACTGTCACTTCTACCACAACAGAACCTGAAACCCTGACGGCCTTTGCCGACGGCGGATAATCGGGTTCGCGCTTCTTGGTCGCTGAACTCTGGAGCGCCTCTCCAGACTTGCGAATTACCGATGGACGGTCTTGCTGGGTTGCTTCCTGCTCAAGCGCAGCGCTTTGAGTGATCAGGATCAGAGTTAGTAGTGACGCACAGACGAAACTTTTCATCGAGACTACCTCGTAAGACCTCTCAGAATCCTGCTGTTGAAGTACTCGCCATTTCATTGTCGTAACCTCATTGAGTAAACTCCGCGAATCATACGTTGTTGTTCTTGAACTTTCTAGGGCGATACAGCGGCAGAAGGAATCGGCTCATGAGGATGAAGACACTAACTAAGAGGCTCACGACCCTCCGGGTTGTGACCGGTGGAATTCATGTGACCTATATGTGACCGGACTGAATGTGAAGGGATGGAAATCGCTGTCACTCGATGCACTGGCCGTTGGCTGCGGCTCGTAATAGATTGAATTGTTAGCCGCTAGTTGTCATTAAACTACACTGCCTCCGGCCCGTCTGTTAACCGGAGGGTTGTAGGTTCGCATCCTACCGCAGGAGCCAAAACTTCAAACATAGAGGCGGTCATCAATGTGGCCGCCTCTACTTGCGTCACGGATATGTGACCGGAATTCTGGCCGCGATTAGTCTTTTCAACAACTCGGCGTTTGCCAGCGCTTAGCGCAATTGAGGTACTCAAAGCTTTCATTCATTCCAACGTCATCAACCAGATGTCTGCGTCCGTAGTGAAAAGGGAAAAATAGATCAGACGATCATCCCGGGGAAGCGTAAAGCCCCGAAATTCGTGCGGGGCGACCGATAGCACTTCGTGAAATTTACTTGACGGACTGTCGATAATGTAGAGCTTGCCCTGATGATGAAACAGCAGCCTGCGACTGTCACTCAACCAGGCAGGACTAGAACCGAAATCTGTGAGCTGGTCATACTTTTGTGATTCCAGGGAGTAGATGTCTATCCCGGACGGGGGACCTACACTATGTTCTTCATATCCCGCGATTATTCGTCCGTCCGGGGACCACGACCAGGCGTAAAGCCGAGCCGCTGGAGAGCTCATTGCGGGTAATGTCTGTGGTGTCTGCTCCTGCCAGGACTTGCTTACCTCGATGATTGAGGGATTGCTGCCTGCGTTACGGTAAACAATGCGAGTTCCGTCGGGAGACCAGATAGGGTTGATAACTGTTGCTGTAGTGTACGTAATTTGTTGCAGTCCACTTCCGTCCGGATTGATCATCCAGATTTCCCACTTGCCGCTGCGATCAGAGAAAAAAGCGATCCGTTTGCCATCAGGTGACCAGCGGGCTCCACGGTCTTTATAAGGGTCATCAGTTAACTGATGCAGACCCGTACCGTCGTGCCTAACGACATAGATGTCCTCTTGCTTATCAGTTTGGGTGTCAAAGGCTAACCATTCCCCGTCTGGTGAGAGATGAGGAACGAGTGCCAACCGCGAACCTTGAGTGATCCAGACAGGCTCGCCCACCACGGTTTCTTTTGCTGGATCAAAGGTGACCCGTTGGAGATTAGCGCTACGGACCGCGTGCACATATGCCAGGCGGCGCCCGTCGCGAGAAAAACTCACCTGCGATACGTAAGGAGATGGTGTGGTGATTGCTTCTGGAGATCCCAGCACTTTCCCCGTTGTCTCTTCGATTGGCACACGCCAGAGATTCATGCTGCCCGCCCGGTCGCTTACGAAATAAAGATAATTTCCGTCCGGCGACCACACCGGACTCCCATCCATCGCGGGGTCGTTTGTCACCTCGACGGGCTCGCCTCCATCAGCAGGAATGGTCCAGATGTCTCGCTGGGCCAATCTTCGCCTACCCTGATAGGCGATCCTATATCCGTGGGGTGACCAATTAGGCTGTATCGAATCTTCCTTTGTGACTTGTCGCTTTTCTCCTGAGGCAACATTCACAATCCAGACTCGGCTATTCGGATTTTGCCGCGAGGCGGTGTCGATGGGACCGTCATCAGCGCAGATGATATCTTTCGCGTCAGGCGACCATGCGGGATTAAAGCCAAAATTAGTCAGCCGTTTGGCACTCTCTCCTGTCGCGCCCATCACAAAGATGCCACCCCCGTCACGCTCGGAACGAAAAGCAATGAACTCGCCATCAGGCGAGAATGTTGGTTGCGTATCATCGGCAGAAGATTCCTTAGTCAAGTTAATGGGATTCCGGCCTCCCACCCTTTGCAGATAAATATCCCAATTACCCGAAGCAGATCCGGCGTAAAGGAATGACTTGCCGTCAGGCGAAAGAGAGGGAAAATATTCCGGTCCAGCTTGATCAGTGAGCTGGGTGAAGGCGGCGTTTCTCAGTAATGGTCCCTTAGTCGATGGGCTGCGATTAGACAGCACGTACAACGCGACTGCCGTGATAATCATTAGCCCCAAAATCAAAGCCGCCCAACGCTTATGCTGCCTGATCTCAGTGACAATGTATTCAGCGCTTGAGGTGGAGCTTGCTATTACCGCTGCAGACTGCTCACTGCTCAATGGGCTGCCGCCCATTGGAGGCGCAGAGCGTTCGATTTCTGCCTCACGCTCCAACTCTTTTTTCAAACTCCTGAGGTCAATCGACAGATCCTTAACAGACTGATACCGCTCTTCTTTATCTTTACGCAGTGCTTTCCTGACAATCCGCTCCAACTCAGCCGGAACTTCCGGCGCGACCTGCGCCAATGGCACGGGCTCTTTCTGTAATATTAGTGAGATTACATCGCTGGCTGTTTCCCCCTCGAACGGCTGGCGTCCGGCAGCCATCTCATAGATCATCACGCCGAGGCTCCAAATGTCTGTCCTTGCATCGACCACTAGTCCGCGTGCCTGCTCCGGGGACATATAACTGACAGTGCCCATTACCACGCCGGGCTCCGTCTCTATATTGGGCAAGGTAGGAGCCACTGTGTCTACTGCTTTTATCTCGGCGAGCTTGGCCAGTCCAAAGTCTAATACTTTGACGTAGCCATCAGTGCGAACCATTATGTTTTCAGGCTTGATGTCTCGATGAATTATTCCCGCTTGATGCGCGGCTGCCAGGGCGCTCGCTACCTGAATTGCCACATCCAGCGTCTGGCTCAAAGTTAAGCGTCCGCCACTAATGAACTGGTGTAGTGTCTCTCCATCAACGTACTCGGTAGCCATGAAGTGCAAAGAGTCTTCTTGACTGATCTCGTAAATGGTGAGGATATTCGGATGGTTCAGCGCAGAAACTGCCCGCGCCTCCTGCCGGAAACGGCGCAGTCGCTCCTCGTTCGTGGTGAACTCGCCGCGCAGCAGTTTTACGGCAACTCTTCGACCCAAGATCGTGTCCTCAGCAAGGAATACTTCACCCATGCCGCCACGCCCGATGCGGCTTAGCACTTGGTAATGGCCGATTTGGTTGCCTACGATTCGACCTGCCCGGTCATCGGCGAGCATCTCGGTGGCAGCTTCAGCGGCCACTGCTTCGAAGGAATCCCCAGCTTGATAGTGCGAAGAGATCAGCGATTCTACTTCGCTGCGAAGAACTGCATCGTGACCGCAGACTTGAGCTACAAATGCGGAGCGCTCCGCAGGTTTACGCTCAAGTGCGGATTGAAAGATCTGTTTTACTTGTTGCCACCGCTCTGGTGTCATAACTAAAGTGCGGAGAGAAGCGACGAGTAATACCGAAAACAAGACCCCAGTTTGTCACTCATCCTTTTTTGCTGTCTTCTTGATCTGTTGATGGAGCCACGCCCGCGCCATGCTCCACTCTCGCTTGACGGTTCGAGATGATATTCCCATCACTTCGGCGGTTTCTTCCACTGTAAGCCCTCCGAAGATTCGCAGCTCGACCACGCGGCTCTGCTGCGGATCTATTGTGGCCAACCGTTCAAGCACTTCGTCCAGTTCCGTCAGGTCTGGATCCGTGTCCTCAGACAGGATTGCCCCTTCACTAAGCGATATCCTGCGGTAGCTGCCGCCCCGCTTACTCGCTCGATGACTTCGGGCATAGTCTACAAGGATGCGACGCATCATCTGTGCGGCCACGCCAAAGAACTGTGCGCGGTTTTGCCAGTTGGAATTCTTCTGGTCTACGAGTCGAAGATAAGCCTCGTGAACCAGCGCGGTTGTCTGAAGAGTATGATTTGCCCGCTCGCGACGCAGATAGTGGCTGGCAAGCCTATGCAGTTCCTCATAAACCACCGGAATAAGCTTGTCTAAAGCTTCGTGATCGCCGTTGGTGCAATCCACGAGCAGTTCGGTCACGCCTTTTGACAATGGTGCCGCCATAGTGCTCCTTTTTCGCTCAGAAACCAGGGCCGTGATTATTCGCAAGCATATTCATTCATGTGACACAGAGTCAATTATTGTTTGGCCCCTTTTAGAGCCGGTTTCCGCGTTAATAGATGAGGCCGCAAAGAAGCTGGCTCCGATACGATCACAAAAGAGGAATCGGAGCTACACCCTCGCGGCGAGCATTAGGCTCTTGTGCTCAGGCTGTCCAAGCCAATTGTATGGTCACCCGGGCGACCATCGCCGCGGGTGTCGTCGCGGACCCTCGCGACACCAGTACAAACGGCAATCCAACCAGAGGTTTTACACTTCATTAATGGATCGGAGGTTCGATATGAGAAGCATGATTAAAACGAACACAGTAACGCAATCAGAGGTGAAACGCAGTGACCGAATCCGGAAAACTATCTATGCGTTCGTAAGTTTTCTCGCAGTGCTTCTTGCGCTCACATGTCAGCCATTTCAGTGGCGGGCGGCCGCGCAGGATCCAATGGACGATGGCGATATGCGCTGGGTGTTCCGGCCAATCGGGATGGTCGGGGCGCTGGTTGATGACGGCTTCGTTCCCAATCCGCTCGCGAAAAAAGCGTACACCAGTATTGATTATCCCGGCGCTCTGTTAACCACAGCCTTCGGGATCAACAATAAGGGAAATATTGTTGGCTTCTATCAAGACGGCAATCACAACTCGCACGGATATGTGTATGACCAAGGGTCAAGCCGCTTTTCCTCGATTGATTATTCCAACTCGGTCTGCACCACCGGCACTGATGCGCGCGGCATTAACAAACAGGGGGACATCGTAGGCACCTGCACCGATACCGCGGGTAACTTCTACGGATATTTGCTAAGAGACGGCGTTTTTTCGCCGGTGCAAGCGCCTGGACATCTGAGCACAATTGCACAGCGCATCTCGTCTGATGGCAGGATCGTCGGGTGCATTCACGACACGAACACGAGCACGACCATGTTCGGGATGTCACACGATTCCAGCGGCTTCAATTTCTTCGGCGGTATGTTCGGCGGCCCGGATGGTATTGGCTTTATGAACAACGGTGTCAGCACGGGAGGTCGAAGATTGGTCGGATTTTTCATGGATATGAGCTTCAACCGCGTTCGGTCTTATATTGCGCGCAAAGGAGTAACAACGACGTTTGATTATCCCAGCGCCACTCTTACGCAAGCATGGGATGTGAACCCAGATGGCGACGTGGTGGGTGTTTACCGCGACACCGACGGCAGGATTCATGGCTACCTGCGTTCTGCCGAAGGCGAATTCACGCCAATTGATTTCCCTGGCGCGACGCTGACCCGCGCGTTTGGAATCAACGCCAACGGCGACATAGTGGGCACGTACGTCGCCAGCGGGGTCCAGCATGGGTTTCTGCGCAGCGTAAAACGACACGGAAATCAGTAGCGAGCTCAAAAAGGATTCACTCTGGGTAAACGAACTAACAACACCCTCGATATGGCGTAGGCGGAGCCTGACTAATACACGCACTGCCGAGGCCTCGTGGAAATTGCCCCCACACCCAGAGTGCACCCCCGGGAGGAGGGTCATGTCATTTATGGAATACTGGCAAGGGCGGGTCACCCTCCGTCAGGAGAGTAATGTTTACAGAATACTCTCCGAGTGGGTGCGCTCTCTCCGTCACGAGGGCCATGTCAAGTTACGGAACTCCCTAAGGACACATGGCCCACTGGCGGAGAGAGTATGTGACGCGCTGATTATTTCATATGACATGGCCCTCCTCCGGAGGGTCGGAGGGGACCACGCCTGAACGACTCTTCAAACAATCCACTGCCGTTAATGGTACTTGTACTTTTCATACAGTTTCAATTGAAATTACGGTTGCCTAACGGCGAGAGGCACGACATTCACTTCGGTTTCTCTGGAGTTAGATCAGGATGACACTGCTGAAGCCAGTAGAGCACGTCTTCGCGAAGATCCTTCACATACTCCACAAGCTCAGCGACATCTTTTTCCGTTGCAACGCCCGCCCTATCGTACTCGGCCGCATTCCATTTCGCCCTGCAAGTCTCGAGGTATTCGGCATCATCTTTTCGATAGTACAGAATCAATGGTAACGCGACAGTGGTGCGGTCATGCTCAGAGTCTTTCTCAGCTCGGTAACCCGAAGCAGAAAGCAGTATGGTGCAAAGCTTCAGCGCAGCGCTGTATGCGATACCGAAGCGCCAATCAGCGGATATTTGACTTTGCGCATCGGCGAGGTCGCGTTCAACGATCGCCAACAGAGTGGCGACTTCCTTCGCGCTTGTTTTGTGGGGATGGAGCCCGCCGGTTTCGGCCCATTCCTGTAAGCTCATCTTCGCACTCGATCGTAATAACTCGAATCGCTGAGTCTTGTAGAGCGGCTAGAGGAAAGCAATAAAGCCTGATCTCGTCGGCATACAGTCAAACAACGCTTTCGGTGGATGCTCAGATGTAGCGAAGCTGGTCTTTCATCTCATCCGCTGCAACATTGTTTATCGCTAGGAGTCGGCGAACGATCTCATAGGGAGAGCGAGGAACCGCAATGACGATGCCGTAATGTTTGTGACCCGACACATAGAATTCCTCGGCGAGAAATTCGAAATCGATACGGTTGTGGGTGACAAACGTACTCTGCAAACTCACCGCGGCGGCCAACTGCTGTCGATCGGTTGCGCCGATGTTCCCTGCCTCTTGAGTCGTAATGACCTTGAATCCTCGGGCCCTAACCAGATCAGCAACCAACACATCGACGTCCTCATCCAGAAGAAATCAATGAAGAGACCGCTCCTTAGCTCTTCGTGAGGGGATCGAGCTTAACGTCGGGAACGCGGTTCTGTTCGATGTATGAGTTAATTTCGTGTGGGTGATCGTTGTAGTAGCTCAAGGCGTCAAACACCTGTGCGACGGTCAAATGCGGGAGTCGATTTGGAATTTCCTCAGCAGACACACCAAGCCGATAGACCTCCACGATAGCGCGCACCGATGTCCGGGTACCCTGAATGATTGGTTCCCCACTGAGAATCTCGTCGTCCGTCACTACATAGCGATGTTCGGTAGCGGTTGTCATCCTGAAGACCCAGAACTGCACTGGTTTTTTACCACGATAAAGCACAAAAAAGGAAGGCACTTCAAAACCGTATCAAAACCCTGTGTGTGGTTGCGCAAATATCGCGAAGGCGTCTCTGACAACTCATCGTCCTTGCTGGGACATATTGCGTTTCAATCGCACTATGCCGGAAGCGTATAAAACTGATCCGCCGGAGTCCCGGTCAATTCATTCAGCCAGTATTGATAAACCTTAGCCTCGCTCTTGTAGCCGCTATGGCTCTTGATCACCTTCTTGCAGTTTACGACCTTTACGTTCGGAGAATGGCCGATGATCGCCGAAGGGTCCTCCGGACCGTTAAGACCGAGCGCCGCGTCGAAATCACCAAGAGGAAACCAGAGCTTTAAGACAGGGTCAAACTTTGAGTGAAATACGTAGGCTCCATTACACGCCTGTGTCGAGCTATAAAACTTCTCTCCGATTTCAATGGACTCATCGTCGACGGCCGGTGCGAGCATGAACAGATCCCTGATGGGCTTCCCCGGAACACCTTTCAGCGCCTGCAACGCCACTCTTGCCCCCAGGCTATGCGTATTGATGTCCAGCGAGGCCGCAACCGAAGCAATCGAGAGAAGCAAAGTCTGGACGCGAGGAGCGGCTTTCTCGGCCCGCTTCTTTGCAAATGCATACGAGATCCCAAGATTTCCTCCGGGCCAGACATAGCCGAGCAGCATGTCATACGGAGCGGTAGGACCGACAAGCCCCTGCGAGCTCATCATGGACTCGATTACGGCGTAAGAGTTTCGAATCGCCGCCTCATCATTGTTGTACCCGTGAATTAGCAAATGCAGTTTCTTTCCGGTTACCGCCGCTAGAAGATCGGCATCGCTGATATCGGTGCCCGGATCGTTCGGGATGGTCAGGTCAATATCTTTGACCGCCTCATTGTTTGAAAAGAAATTTGGCTCCCAAAAATTCTTTCGAGAGCTAATGAGTAGCATCGATCCTCCAGGACGTCGAGGTTTGGGCTCGGACCAATACGAGTGAGAGTTGTACGGATATAGACTTAAACAAACGCTTTGGTCCCATACTGATAGACGCACTATCTTCTCAAAGCAATGCCGTTCACTCAGGCCATGGCCGATTCCTGGTTTTATTCAGGACTTCTTTGAATCGTTGGAAGCAGGCTTTCGTCTATATAACTAAGCGGTATTGATCATTGTTGAAGGTAACTGAGTTTTAGGACTGTCCAGCAGGAGGATGTGTTTTATGGTTGTAACAAAAGAAGCAGGCACATACAGTGTACTTCTTATAAGTGGCTATTCTGGAAGCCAGAACGGATTCGTATACTTCTATGAGCCCTCCGGGGCCTACATCGGATACGTTGGAGTCATCAAGGATGGATCGGCTCTGCCGCCTAATGTTCAGTGGCCGAATGGGGTCCTGAACATTTACTTCCACGAAGCCGAGTTAGTTGGCCTTCTGGACACAATTCGAAACGAAAAGCCGATTTTCGTGAAATACAACACTACTCTAAAGTGGGGGTCGGTAGGTACAGATCGCGAACCGGTGGGCGAGCAAGAAGCTCCAGCGGGACCTTAGACTCACACGATTGTGCGAGCGACCTATCTCGCGTGTCGTGACCGCGATTTCGACGTGGTTCGCTCGATAGCTGCAAAGTGGTTGTGTCCTCGACGAGGCAGCCGGTAATCGGTTGCCTCGACTTATGTGCTCTCTTGTAACGGCGCTCGATGCATAGTCGCTGAACAGGACCAAACGCACCGAGAACACCTCCTCTCTATGACTCGTAATCATTTGTAGTTCAGGAGGTGGGATCTTGAGAACACGTCCTCGCGCGGTGCTTGCGATTACGATCGTGGAGTTGCATCCGCGGCGGTCATCGCAGTTTGCATTCAGCCAGCCTTATTACGAGTCGGAACACTTATTTCTTTGCTCACCGAGGAGACTCCGTCGAAGCCCCCTGTACCAGTGCAGCAAGTTGCTTCAAAGGATCTGGAAGATACCTGGGGCGCTCCACGCATCGGAAATCGGCGTCACGAGGGGATCGACATTTTCGCGCCTCTGGGTCGTCCCGTGCTCAGCACGGGATCGTTTTCAAAGTTGGCGAAGATGATCTGGGCGGCCACGTCGTTCGCGTGCTTGGTCCCGGCTGGCAGTGGCATTACTATGCTCATCTGGACAGGTTTGCTGACATCAAACCGGGTAGCATCGTGCAACCGGGAACGGTTCTTGGTTATGTAGGAAATATAGGCAATGCAAGCGGGACGCCCTTACCATCTTCACTACGGCGTATATCGTTTCCTGGGCGCAGCGCAGAATCCGTACCCGTTGCTTGTTACCCAGGCTGAGCCGAAAATTAAGAAAACTGCACGAAAAAGTGGCAAACTCCGAACAACCCGCCATCATTCGAAGAAGCATTCAGGTGCTCGTGCGGCCAAACGATGATTAGTAGCTCTGCAAAGCTTTAGGCCGATATTACAGAACAAACCTGTAACTCGGAAGATATCTCACCATTTTGAACCCGGTAACTGAAGTCGGAAGGGCGCGCACCTGCGGGTCGGCCGTGTGTGTCACTGAGACCTTTTGAGATTGAAAAGACTGGTTCTTGAGTAGTAGAGTTGGGCCACCTTTCATAGTTCTCATAGGTGGAACCAAGGACTCTCATCCGTAGTAGTGGGACGGCGTGCTGCAATGGGGCGAGAATCTCATCATAAGGGCGCAACTGGTGGACGTGCGTGACAAATAGCAGCAGCACAATCGCCAGCTTGGCGACATTGCCGGATGAAATATTCAAATGAAAGGTTCACTGGCGGCTAATACCACCATCTCGCACTACCGCATCCTGTCCTCTCTTGGCGCGGGCGGAATGGGAGAGGTCTACCTGGCGGAAGACACCAGGCTCCGCCGCAAGGTAGCGCTCAAAATCCTATCAGCAGAACTAATCAAGAATGAGAATCGCCTACGTCGTTTCGAGCAGGAGGCTTTCGCAGCTTCGGCCCTTTCTCATCCGAACATCCTGGTAATTCATGAGATCGGCACAGAAGGGAATACTCATTTCATAGCGACGGAATACATCGAAGGCGATACACTCCGCCAGCGAATTCGACATCGGAAGTTTAGTCTGAGAGATGCCCTCGAAGTGGCTATCCAGGCAGCGAGCGCGCTTTCGGCGGCGCACAAGGCCGGCATCGTGCATCGAGACATAAAGCCCGAAAACATAATGTTGCGCGAAGATGGCTACGTTAAAGTCCTTGACTTCGGACTTGCTAAGCTCGCCGAACGGCAAGCGCCGTCGACCGACACTGAAGCCCAGACTATCGCAAAAGTTGATACAGATCCAGGGACCGTGGTGGGCACGATAAACTACATGTCGCCTGAGCAGGCGCGGGCCAAATCAGTTGATCCTCGTACAGACGTCTTCAGTCTCGCTACAGTAATCTACGAAATGATTGCGGGCCGCCCGGCCTTTGAAGGCGAATCGAGCACCGACGTGCTTGCCGCGATACTCGATAAAGACCCGCCGCCGCTTGCTCGGTTTGCGCCGGAAACGCCCGCCGAACTCCAACGAATTGTGAGCAAGTCGCTGTGCAAAGATAAAGAAGAGCGATATCAAACGATTAAGGACCTACTCATTGATTTGAAGAATTTGAGAGAAGAATTGACATTTGAAGAAAAGCTCGAGCGCTCTGTCTCACCCGACTCCAGCGGACAAATGTCAGTTGCGACCAGCAGCGGTGCGGCGGCGCCAACCAGTTCTCAATTTCCAGCAGCGCAGAGCAGTGAGGCGATTGCTGGGCGCACAACCTCGAGCGCGGAAGTTATTCTCAACGAGATTAAGCGACACAAGGCGGGTGTGGCTGCGTCGGCGGTCGCGCTTCTCTTGTTCGCTGCAGGAGCCGGCTACCTGGTCTACAGGCTGGTAAACAAAGAGAGCGCGGCGCGGCCCTTTCAGAGCTTCAAGATTACGCGACTTACAAACACAGGCACGGCCGTTGACGCTGTCATCTCGCCCGATGGTCGCTACGTTGTTCATGCAGTTCACGACTTCGGGAAGCAGAGCCTTTGGGTCCGTCAGGTCAACACCACAAGTAATGTTCAGATCGTGCCTCCGGCGGAGGTCCGTTACCTGGGGATGACCTTCTCGCGGGACGGCGACTATGTCTATTATGTGACGCGGGAGGGCGTTAGCCCCCAGGGGAACCTGTTCCAGATACCCGTACTTGGCGGAACGCCCCGGAAGTTGATCGAAGACATAGATACACCCCCTGGGTTCTCTCCTGACCAGAAGCGGCTTTCGTTTATACGTAATGTCACGTCGGAAAGCCATCTCGTCGTATCAAACGCAGATGGGTCAGGTGAGCAGAATCTTGCCACACTTAAAAGGCCTGATAGTTTTCTTTACAACCAAGCCAGGGGTCCAGCGTGGTCGCCGGACGGGAAAATTATTGTCTGTGGAATCGAGCGCACAGACACGAGCGGGAGCTACCACACTGTCGGTATGGTGAGCGCGAGCGATGGGACTGTTAAGACGCTCACTGCATTGAGATGGAACTCCATCAGACGTATGGCATGGCTTGCCGACGGGACTGGACTGCTCATGGTCGCGGGAGATACACCGGCGAACGCCGAGTCACAACAGGTCTTTTATGTCTCTTATCCGGAAGGGTCCGTGCGTCAAGTGACCAACGATCTGAACAACTATTATGGCATGAGTCTCAAGGCAGACTCGTCCGCTTTCGCTACTGTGCAGCGGGTGGCAGTTGCGAATATCTGGGTCGCGCCAGCGACCGATACGTCGTCGGCCAGGCAGATCAGCTTTGGCGGGAGCAAGGTCGACGGTATAGGCGGATTGGCGTTCGCTCCCGATGGGCGGATCGTTTACTTCTCGAACGCCGGTGGCAACCCGGATCTCTGGAGCATGAGCCCCGACGGCTCGGCGCAGAGGCACCTGATCTCCAACGCGCGCTTGCCGGCGGTCTCACGCGACGGTCATTACGTGGCCTTCATCTCCTCGCGGACGGGCGCAAACTATGTCTGGAGGATGGATCCGGATGGAGGCAATCTCAAGCAGCTGAGTAGTGAGATAGTCGATGACATTCCTGACTTTTCGTCTGACAGTCGCTGGGTGCTGATCGCGCTGTATAACAGTTACGCAATCATTAAAGTCTCAGTTGACGGAACCGAGTCCGTTCAACTGACTGAAGGCCAAATCGTGTATGCGTCGCAGGTCTCCCCCGACGGGAAACTGATGGCCTGCTCATATCGGGAGTCGCTCGGTGCGCGGTATCAGTTGGCGATCTTTTCATTTGCAGGTGGTAAACCGCTCAAGGTCTTCGATCTTCCGCGTACCGCTGTTATTCGTCCTTACCGGTGGGCTCCCGATGGGCGCGCTATCCATTACATTGTTAACAGTGGCGGCGTCTCGAACATCTGGAGCCAGCCCGTGGACGGCGGCCCTCCTAAGCAGCTGACCAACTTCAAGTCCGATCTCATTTTCTGGTTCGACTGGTCGCGGGATGGTAAACAGCTTGCCCTTTCGCGCGGCACTCTCAACAGTGACGTTGTCTTGATCAGCGAGAGTAAGTAACGGTCAAGCGGTTCAGCGTATCAAGACTTCATCGCGTTGTGACAGGACGTCGAT
>Ga0126382_10000595_pt1 | contig 14182 bp, 10 predicted proteins | sample PanSoiMetPlot_30_FD_92548 | JGI IMG/M metagenome (GOLD analysis project Ga0126382, IMG submission 92548) | Tropical forest soil microbial communities from Panama - MetaG Plot_30 | ecosystem: Environmental > Terrestrial > Soil > Tropical forest > Bulk soil | place: Panama | collected 2016-02-17 | reverse complement strand
GTGGCTCTCGTCGCATGGGCAGCGGCAAGCGGCCGTCTATTCGGCGCGCTTCGATATGCGTCGCTCGTCGGGGCCATTGTGCTCGCGTGTGGACTGTTCACGCTCCTCAGGACGGGTGGGATCATGGGGGCGGGCCGTTCAGATCTGCATTGGCGATGGACGCCAACGCCCGAACAGCGTTTGCTCGCGCGCGCCGGCGAGGTCGAGCCGCTTCCGTCGTCAACGCTGCCAGCAGAGACGCTCGAGCACATTCCTGCGCAGCCCGCGAAGGTCGTCGCGGCGCCAACAGTTGCCGTGGCCGCGGCGGGGAAGGCCGATGCGATTACAGCGACAGCGATCGAACGTCCCGCAGAATGGCCAGGCTTTCGCGGCCCGGAACGCAATGGTGTCATCCGCGGTGTGCGCATCGCCACGGATTGGTCGACATCGCCTCCAGTCGAGATGTGGCGCAGGCCGATCGGTCCGGGCTGGTCGTCGTTCGCGGTGCACGGCGATCTGCTCTACACGCAGGAGCAGCGCGGTAACGACGAGATCGTCGCGGCGTATCGCGTGATCACGGGCGCGCCGGTGTGGCGGCATCGCGACCCGGTGCGTTTCTACGAATCGAACGGCGGCGCGGGCCCTCGGGCAACGCCGACCATCAGCAACGGTCGCGCGTACACGTTCGGTGCAACTGGCGTCTTGAACGCCCTCGACGAACGCACTGGTGCTGTGATCTGGTCGCGCAATGTGGCGACCGACAGCAAGACAGAGGTACCGATGTGGGGATTCGCCAGTTCTCCCCTTGTCATCGACGACGAAGTCGTCGTCGCGGCTGCTGGCACCCTGGCGGCGTACGACATCGCTTCCGGCAAGCCGCGATGGTTCGGCCCGGCCGGCGGCATGAGCTACAGCTCGCCACATCGAATCACCATTGATGGCGTGCCGCAAATCGTGCTGCTCAGCGGAGGCAGCGCGACGAGCGTCGCGCCGGGTGACGGGACAGTTCTCTGGAAGCATATGTGGGGAGACGGCGCGATCGTGCAGCCTGGCGTGACTGAGAACGGCAACCTGCTGATCAACAGTCTCACCACGACGGGAGGGCAGGGCATCCGGCGGCTTGCGATCTCACATGACCGCGGCAAGGCCTGGACCGTCGACGAACGCTGGACGTCAACCGGATTGAAGCCGTACTACAACGATTTCGTTGTCCACAAGGGCTACGCGTTCGGCTTCGACGGCAGCATTCTCGCGTGTATCGACCTCGCTGACGGCTCGCGCAAATGGAAGGGCGGACGCTACGGCGCGGGGCAGATGGTGCTTCTCGCCGATCAAGACCTGCTGCTGGTGATCTCGGAGGAAGGTGAGCTCGCGCTCGTCTCGGCGACGCCCGATCAATTCAAAGAGATCGCGCGATTCAAAGTCGTCGACGGGAAAACGTGGAATCACCCGGTGGTCGTCGGCGACATCCTGCTCGTACGCAACGGTGAGGAGATGGCGGCGTTCCGCCTCCGGCTCGAGGCTGCTTCGCGGTAGGGCCGTCGCCTTCGGCGACGGTGGGGCCGCTTCGCGGTGGGGCCGTCGCCTTTCGGCGACGGTGGGGTCGATGGGGTTGATGAGGTTTGTGGAGCGGGTCTTCAGACCCGCCCGGACTCGCGCGTCGGATCCGTCGAGACGCGTACGATCAGCTTTCCGAAGTTCTTTCCTTCGAGCATTCCGATGAATGCGTTCGGCGCTGCATCGAGTCCGTCGACGATGTCCTCGCGGTAGCGCAGCTGGCCATTGCGTACCCACGGTGCGCACTCCTGCAGGAACGCTCCAAAACGATCGAAGTGATCCAGGACGATGAAGCCTTGGATGCGCGCCCGGTTCGTGAGCAACGGCGCGAGGTTCGGTCCCGGTGGAAGCGGGCTCGCGTTGTACTGCGAGATGAGACCGCACAGCGGGATACGCGCGCCGCGGTTGATCAGGCCGATCACCGCGTCGAGCACGACGCCCCCCACGTTCTCGAAGTACACGTCGATACCATCGGGGCACGCGGCGCGCAGAGCGCCGCGCAGATCGGGATCACGATGATTGACCGCCGCGTGGAAGCCGAGCTCGCGCGTCAGGTACTCACACTTTTCCGCCGTTCCTGCGATGCCAACGGCGCGACATCCCTTGAGCCGCGCGATCTGACCGACGACCGAGCCCACCGCGCCGGATGCGGCCGATACGACGACGCTTTCACCGCTCTTGGCTTGCCCGATGTCGAGAAGGCCGACGTACGCCGTCAGGCCGGGCATGCCGAGCACGCCGACGGCCGTCGAGATCGGCGCGAGGTTCGGATCCAGCTTCCGTAAGCCCGCGGCGGGCGACGAGACGTACTGTTGCCAGCCGTCCATGCCTGCGACGAAATCGCCGGCAGCAAGTTTCGGGTCGCGCGATTCGATCACCTGGCTGACGGTTCCGCCGACCATGACGTCGCCAAGCGCGACGGGAGTGGCATACGATCGCGCGTCGCTCATCCTGCCGCGCATGTAGGGATCGAGCGAGAGGTAGATCGTTCGACGTAACACGTGTCCTTCCTGGGGAACGGGCACGGGCGAGTCGACGATGGAGAAATCATCGGACGTTGGCGCCCCCGTAGGGCGTCGTTGCAAGCGGATTTGGCGGTTGGTCATGAGATTTTCGGGCCGCCTGACCGCCTTCGCCAAGGCTACGTCAGTCAAGAAGGCGGCCCCCTACGTCTTTAGTACGACCTTGCCCATCACGGCCCGTGTAGCAACCAGGTTCATTGCATCGGCGACGCGTTCAAACGGGAACGTGCGATCGACGTGCGGCCGCAGACGCCTCTCGCGATACCAGCGAAGCAGCTCGTCGACGCTTCTCGAAAACGATTCGGGCTCGCGTCGCATATGTCCACCCCACGAGACGCCGATGATCGAACATCCCTTGAGGAGCGGCAGATTCAGCGGGATTTTCGGAATCTCGCCTGCCGTGAAACCGACCACCAGCAGCCGTCCACGCCACGCCGTCGAGCGCAGCGCGGCTTCCGTGTATGCGCCTCCCACTGGATCGCACACGACGTCGACGCCGTTCTCGCCGACGAGCCGTCGAAGCTCGTCGCGCAGATTGCTGGTCGCGTAGTTGATCGTCTCGCTGGCGCCGTGCGCGCGGCAGAAGGCGAGCTTCTCGTCGGTCGACGCACACGCAATCACCCGAGCGCCGACGGCGTTCCCGACGTCTAGAGCCGCCGTGCCCACGCCACCCGCAGCACCGAGGACCACTAACGTCTCACCACGTTGGAGCTGGCCTCGATCACAGAGCGCGTGATGAGCAGTCGCGTAGGTAAACAGAAACGACGCCGCCGTCTCATCATCCATGCTGTCGGGAATCGGGAACACCCGATCGGCAGGCACACAGATTTCCTCCGCGAACGCACCGTAGCCCGTGATGGCCATGACGCGATCACCGGGGGCGAGGTGAACGACGCCATCCCCGACGGCTGCGACCACACCGGCGGCCTCACATCCCGGCGAGAACGGCAGCGGCGGTTTCACCTGGTACTTGTTCTCGATGATCAGCAGATCGGGAAAGTTGACGCTCGCCGCGCGTACCGCGACGCGCACCTCGCCGCGGCCTGGCATAGGCGAAGGCAGCTCATCGATGACGAGCGACTCGGGCGGCCCGTACGCGCGGCAGCAGACAGCCTTCACACGTAGTACCGGGCGATCCATTCGGCGACGCAGCACGGCTTGTCACCGTGTTCACGTTCGATCGTGACGCCCCACGTCACGTCGACGGCGTCGCCTGCGGTCGAGACCGCGATCGGCGTGAAGCGGCCGCGGACGCGTGCGCCTGCTGGTACCGGAGAGACGAAGCGCACACGGTTGAGGCCATAGTTGACCGCCATACGAACGCGCGGCACAACCAGCGCGGTCCGGAGTAGCGCGGGCAGCAGCGACAGCGTCAGAAAACCGTGCGCGATCGGCGCGCCGTACGGAGACTCCTTGGCCGCGCGCGCCGCGTCGATGTGAATCCACTGGCGATCGCCAGTCGCCTCCGCAAAGCGATCGATCGTCGACTGCGGCACGTCCATCCATTCGCTCACGGCGAGCTCGCGACCGATGCTCGTGCCCAGGGTCACGATTTCGACGATTTCAATCATGAGATATTCCGTGCGGGCTACTCTCGACGCTCACTTGGGTTCGAAGTGAGCGCTTGGACTCACGGGTCCTGGCGCCGACGTTCCACACACGACTTCGATCCGAATCAGGCCATGACAGACGACGATTCCGCATAGAAGCTGCTGCCGGTGGCGACGAGACGTTCGAGCAGCGGCGCCGGCTGCCAGTAGTCGCCGAATCGCGAGCGATAGTCGTTCACGCGCGCCAGGACTTCAGGCAGCCCGATCGTGTCGGCATAGAACATCGGACCGCCACGATACCTCGGGAACCCGAAGCCATAGCAGTAGATCACATCGATGTCGCTGGCGCGAATCGCATGGCCTTCCTCGAGCACGCGAGCGCCTTCGTTCGCGAGCGCGGTGGTGATGCGCGCGAGGATTTCGTCGCTCGAAATGCGACGTCTCGCGATGCCGCGCCGAGCCGCCGCCTCCTCGGCCAGTTGATCGACGAGCGGATCGGGGATCCGCGTTCGACTTCCCGCTTCGTAGCGATACCATCCCGCGCCCGTCTTCTGTCCATACCGGCCCATCTCGTACAGACGGTCGGGCAGCTCGGACTGCGGACCCTCGGCGCGGGTCTTCCCTATCGACCGCAAGTACTGCCGGATGCGTGCGCCGACATCGATGCCGGCGATGTCCTGCATGCCGAAAGGACCGACCGGCATGCCGAAGTCGGTCAGCGCCTGATCGATCTCGGCGACGCTCGCTCCCTCTTCGCACAACAGATAGGACTCGCGCATGTAATACGCCAGCATGCGGTTCGCGACAAACCCGAAGCAGTTGCCGACGACGACGCCGATCTTGCCGAGACGCTTGGCGAGCCGGATCGACGTGGCGATCGTTTCGGGGCTCGTCTCGCGGCCGCGGACGACCTCGAGCAGCTTCATCACGTTTGCCGGGCTGAAGAAGTGATGCCCGATCACCGCCTCGGGGCGACTGCTGGCGCGCCCGAACTCGTCGACGTCGAGCGTCGAGCTGTTGGTCGCGAGCACGCACTCGGGCTTCGTCACACGGCCAAGTTCGGCGAACGTCGTCTTCTTCAGCTCCATGTCCTCGAACACGGCTTCGACCACGATGTCGACGGTGTCGAACCGGTCGTAATTCGTGGTCGGCGTGATGAAGCGCATCGTGCGCTCGAGCGCGTCCGGCGTCATGCGGCCTTTGGCGACCGACGACTGGTAGTTCGCGCGGATCGTCGCCAGACCCCGATCGAGCGCTGCCTGGTCGACATCTTTCAGCAGGACCGGAATGCCGGCATTCGCGTACGTCATCGCGATGCCGCCGCCCATCGTGCCCGCGCCAAGCACCGCCGCCGAGACGATCGTCTTCGCCGGCGTCTCCTTCGACACGCCGGGAACTCTTGCGACCTCGCGTTCTGCAAAGAACAGATGCCGCAGTGCCTTCGACTCGGTCGAGATCACACAGCCGGCGAACAGCTCGCGCTCGCGCTCGGATCCGGCGTCGAAGCCCCGCTGAAGGCCTGCCTCGATCGCGTCGACGACTGCGCGAGCCGCCGCCGATCCGCCACCGTGCGCGGGGAGCGACGCGCGCATCGCCTGACAAGATGCAAGCCCACGCTCCAGATCAGCGATCGCATCCGCGCGCTCTCGCGTGCGGCGTATGTGCCCGCTCGAGGCCTGCTCGCGCGCGAACGCGACCGCTGCTTCGGTGAGATCGCCGTCGATGACGCGATCGATGATCCCCTGGGCGAGCGCCTGCTGCGCGGAGATCGGCTTGCCATCAGTACACATGCGAAGCGCGAGCTCAGGACCACACAGTCGCGGAAGACGCTGCGTACCGCCGGCACCCGGGATGATGCCCAGCATCACCTCTGGCTGACCGACTCGGGCGTCGCCGGTCGCAATGCGAAAGTGACACGCCATCGCCAGCTCGCTGCCGCCGCCGAGCGCGTTCCCGTGGATTGCTGCAACGAGCGGCTTGGGCGAGTCCTCGAGTCGACGAAGCAGCGCGTGCGTCCCCGCCGATCGCGTCAGCGACTGCTCGCGTGTCCGAATCGTGTCGAATACCTTGATGTCCGCACCTGCGACAAACGTCGTGCCCGCGCCCCGGATCACGATCGCATCGACGCCGGCATCGGCGACGGCGAGGGCAACCGCCTCGTCGAGCGCCTGCCACACGGCCGGCGCCAGCGCATTCACCGGCGGGTTGTCGATGGTCAGCACCGCGACGCGATCGATGACTTCGTAACGCACTGGGTTCGACATCGTTTGCTCCAAAGGGAACGGAGGTTTACGGAGGGAACGGATTAACAGGAGGAACGGAGCAACGGAGGACGAACGGAGCTCACTGTAACTCACGAGTACCGTGCGCTGTCTGTCGGGACCAGTCTGCCTCCGTCCGATCTCCGTTTCTCCGTTCCTCCTGTTAATTCCGTTTCCTCCGTAATCTCCGTTACCTGTTCATATCAGCACTGACTATCATTCGCCCATGACTCTTCAGCCTTCCGAGATCGAAAGCTTGGGGCAGCGGCTGCTCGCCTTCATGGACGAACACATTTATCCGAACGAACCGACGTTTCGTCAGCAGGTTGCCGAGGGCGATCGCTGGCAGCCGACGCCGATCGTCGAAGCACTCAAGACGAAAGCGCGCGCGGCCGGCCTCTGGAACCTCTTTCTCCCCGACAGCGAGTACGGCAAGGGACTGACCAATAGTGACTACGCGCCGCTCTGCGAAATCATGGGCCGCTCGGCGTTCGCTCCTGAAGTGTTCAACTGTTCGGCGCCGGATACCGGCAACATGGAAGTGCTGGTCCGCTACGGCACGCCCGAGCAGCGTCGGCAGTGGCTCGAACCGCTGCTCGCCGGCGAGATTCGTTCGTGCTTCGCGATGACCGAGCCGGACGTCGCATCTTCCGACGCCACCAACATCCGCTCGAGCATCATCCGCAACGGCACCGACTACGTCATCACTGGCCACAAGTGGTGGATCTCCGGCGCAGGCGATCCGCGCTGCCGGATCGCGATCTTCATGGGCAAGAGCCGGCCCGAAGCACCGAAACACCTGCAGCAGTCGATGATTCTGGTGCCGATGGACTCGCCCGGCATCACGATCAAGCGGACGCTGCCGGTGTTCGGCTACGACGACGCCCCGCACGGGCACGCAGAGATCGTGTTCGAGCAGGTGCGCGTGCCTGCGTCGAACATCCTGCTCGGCGAGGGTCGTGGATTCGAGATCGCGCAGGGACGATTGGGCCCGGGCCGCATCCATCACTGCATGCGCCTGATTGGCCGCGCCGAGCGCGCGCTCGACGCGATGTGCCGACGGGTCGTCTCTCGCGTCGCGTTCGGAAAGCCGCTCGCCGAGCAGGGAACGATCCGCGCCGACATCGCCGAATCGCGAATGGAGATCGAGCAGGCGCGCCTGCTGACGCTGAAGGCGGCGCGGCTGATGGACACGGTCGGCAACAAGGCGGCACGCGGCGAGATCGCCATGATCAAGGTCGTGGTGCCTCGCATGGCGCTCCGCGTGATCGATCGGGCGATTCAAGCGCATGGCGGCGCCGGCGTCTCGGACGACTTCGAGCTCGCTCGCTCGTGGGCCCATGCACGTACCATCCGGCTTGCCGACGGCCCGGACGAAGTCCATCGGGAGGCGATCGCAAAGCTGGAGCTCGAAAAATTTCGATGACGGACGCGGAGGCATCAGACGTTTCCAACACTTCGCTTCGCCTCGACCTCATCGCGCAGCACACGGTAGAGGATCTTCCCGACGGCGCTCTGAGGCAGGCTGTCGCGCAGCTCGATCTGCTGCGGCCGCTTGTACTCGGCGAGGCTGCCGGCGCAGTGCGCCTGGAGCTCCGCTTCCGTTGCGCTCATACCCTCGCGCAACACGACGCACGCCTTGACCGCTTCGCCGTGATACGGGTGTGGCACCCCGATCACCGCCGCCATCTTGACTGCCGGGTGCGTGTACAACACCCCCTCGACGTCCGATGGATACACGTTGAAGCCGTCGACGATGATCAGATCCTTCTTGCGCTGCACGATCGTCGTGAATCCGTCCTCGTCCACTCGTGCGATGTCACCGGTGTGGAACCAGACGCGACCGGTCTCGTCGACGCGAAGCGCATGCGCCGTTTCGTCGGGGCGGTTCCAGTAGCCTTTCATTACCTGGGGTCCCGAGATGCAGAGCTCGCCGCATTCGCCGGCAGGCAGCTCGTGAGTCCCCGTCTCGACGTCGACGATCTTGATGTCGGTGTCGGGCAGCGGCAGACCGATGCTTCCGGGCTTGCGGATCGCCAGTTGTGGCGTCGAGTGCGTGACCGGCGACGTCTCCGAGAGACCGTACCCCTCCTTGAGGGGACGCCCGATTCGTTGCTCGAACTCCGCGATCACATCGATCGGACAAGGGGCGCCGCCGGAGTTGAACGTGCGCACTTCATCGAGCCCGAATTCCTGCACGCGCGGATGCGCCAGCATCGAGATAAAGATCGTCGGCACGGCCGGAAAGAACGTGGGCCGGTGCGTGCGGATCGCGAGCAGCACCTGCTCGACGTCGTACTTGGGGATGATGATCTGCACGCCACCCACCCATGTGGCACCCAACATCCCCACCGTGAACGCATAGATGTGAAAGTACGGAATCACCATCAGATATCGCCCTTCGCCGCGCACGCGACTCCGATAGAGCCACGTCTCGTTCTGAACGACGTTGGCGAAGAGGTTGCCGTGCGTGAGCATGGCGGCCTTCGGCACACCGGTCGTCCCGCCCGTGTACTGCAGAACCGCAAGGTCGCCCGCGGAAATCGAGACGCGCGGCAGGTCGCGCGTCGGCACTCCCTCGATGAGACCAGTAAGCGTCAAGGCACCATCGCACCGAGGGGGCGCAGCCTGCTCCGATGAGTACTCGCTCAACGACGTCACGATCACATGCTCGACGGTCGAGCGATCCCGCACCTCCGCCCAGATCGGCGCCAGGCGGTCGAGCGTGATCACCACGCGAATTCCCGAATCGCCGGCCACCTGCAGCACTTCCCGGGGGGTGTAGGTGGGGTTGATGTTGACGACGACCGCGCCAAGGCGCAGCACCGCGAACGCCGCAATCATGTACTGCGGACAGTTCGGCAGCATGATGCCGACGCGGTCGCCCTGCGCGATCTCGAGGCGCGACAACGCGGTCGCGAGCGTGTCGACGCGCGTCTTGATCTGGCGATAAGTCAGCTCGGCTCCGAGAAAGATCGTCGCGGGGCGATCCGGCACCTCGATGAACGCGGCGTCGAGGATGTCGCTCAAGGGCCGTCCCGGGTATGTCATCCGGTCGGGCACCCAGTAGTCGTAGTGACGCAGCCACGGGCGAGTGTGATCCATCGGGGTCCTCATGCAACGAATGTCGTTACCCACCTCAAAGAACCGGAACCGGAACGTGGAACGTTGAACCGTGAACCCGACAGTTCAAGGTTCAGAGTTCCACGTTCCCGTTCCAGTTCCTTACGCAATCGAGCGGCCGCCATCGACGACGATGACCTGTCCGGTGATGTAGTTCGACGCGTCGGCCGCGAGAAACACGACGACGCCCTTGAGCTCGCCCGCATCGCCCACGCGCGGAATCGGGCTCGATGCCTTGATGGCGGGCTCCGCAAGCGGGATGGCGGGATCCGCAAGCCGGGAATGGAAGAAGCCGGGCGCGATCGCATTGACGCGAATCCCTTGACGCCCCCACGAGGCGGCCAGCTCGCGCGTCAGCCCCATCAGGCCCGCCTTGCTCGCGGCGTAGGCGGCATAGTGAGGGCCGTTCACCGATGCCTGAAGACCGGCCACCGACGCGATGTTGATGATGCGTCCGTACTGCTGCTTCAGCATCTCGCGGCCCACCGCCTGCGAGAAGAGAAACGCCCCGGTGAGGTTGACGTCGATCACCATCTGCCACTTCTCGGTCGGCATCGCCTCCGGCCGGGCGCCCCAACTAACTCCGGCATTGTTGATGAGGATGTCGACACGACCGTGCTTGCGTACCGTCTCGCTGACCACGGCCTGCACATGATCCGCCCTGGCGACGTCGCACAGCATGCCATCGACCGTGAAGCCGCGCTCCTTCATGGCCGCAATGGCCGGCGTGAGCCATTCGTCGCGACGGGCGCAGAGCGTGATGGCGGCACCCGCCTCGGCCAGCCCTTCCGCCATTTCCAGCCCCAACCCTCGCGAGCCGCCGGTAATGATGGCGACACGGCCAGTGAGATCGAACAATTGATGGAGTGTCTGCATGCGCTGAGGCTATATACTGACCGGTCGGTAGGTCTGTCAACCTGCCGAAGACAAAAAAGTTCTTTGAGGGTGCGCAGGTGGCTTACGTCGACGATATTACTCGTGAAGGTGGCTTCCTCACACAAACGGTTCGCGCCGACGATCTGTTCACGCGCGACGAGTTGAGCGAGGAACAGCAACTGTTTGGCCGCACCGCCGCCGAATTCATGCGCAACGAGGTCCTCCCGCACGAAGAGGATCTGTATGCGCATGACTGGGCTCTGACGCGCCGACTCATGCAGAAGGCGGCCGCGCTCGATCTCACGCGACTCGAGATTCCTGCTGCACACGGAGGCCTCGGCCTCGACAAGGTGAGCGCGGCTTACGTCGGCGAGCAGATCTCGATGAATCCCTCGTTCGCCGGGTCGTTGGGCGCCCACACGTCGATCGGGACGCTGCCGCTCGTGTATTTCGGCACCGAAGAACAGAAAGCCCGTTATCTTCCCCGCCTGGGGAGCGCCGAGCTGATCGGCGCGTACGCCTTGACCGAGCCCCACTCGGGTTCAGATGCGCGAGCGGCGCGCACCACGGCGAGGCTCACGTCCGACGGCCGGCACTACGTGCTCAACGGGCAGAAGGCCTGGATCACCAACGGCGGGTTTGCCGATCTCTTCACCATCTTCGCCAAAGTCGACGGCGAGAAGTTCACCGCCTTCCTCGTCGAACGAACCATGGGCGTGGAGAGCGGGCGCGACGAGCGCAAGCTCGGACTCGACGGCTCGTCGACCACGGCTTTGATGCTCGACAACGTGCACGTGCCGGTCGAGAACGTCCTCGGCACGATCGGCGAGGGCCACAAGGTCGCCTTCAACATCCTCAATCTTGGTCGCGTGAAGCTCGGCACGCGCAACATCACCGGCGCCCGGCGCGCGCTCGACTGGTCGGTCGAATACGCGAAGAGCCGCCAGCAGTTCGGGCGCCCCATCTGCGACTTCGGGCTCGTGAAGCAGAAGCTCGGTGAGATGGCGGTGCGCTGCTGGGTGGGCGACGCGATGGTCTATCGCGCCATCGGCGATGTCGATCGCGCGCTGGAGCTCGTCGATCGGGACGACAGCGCACAGGTGCTGAAAACGATCGAAGCGTTTGCCGTCGAGTGCTCGATCAACAAGGTCTGGACGAGTGAGGCGCTGGCGTTTGCGGTCGACGAAGCGGTGCAGGTCTTCGGCGGCAACGGCTACTCGCGCGAGTTCCCGGTCGAGCGCGCCTACCGCGACGCCCGCATCACCCGCATCTACGAAGGCACGAACGAGATCAACCGCCTGATCATTCCGACGCGTCTGTTGAAGCAGGCACCGGGACTCTTCACGCGCGACGGCGCCAGGCGCGCGCTCGCCTCGCCCATCCCGACGGACGCGACTCAGGGCCCGCTCGGCAGTGAACGCGCACTGCTGGTTCAAGCCAAGCGTCTGGCCGTCGCGGCACTCGGGCACGCGTCGGACGTCTATCGCGTCGCGCTGAAAGACGAGCAGGAGATCCTCGGACAGGTCGCCGACATGATCATCGAGATCTACGCGTCGGAAAGTGCGATCGGCCGCGCGGAGAAGCTCATGATCAACGCGTCGACCGAACGAAGCCGCATGCCGATCGAGATCGCGCGTATCTACGCGAACGACGCCGCCGACCGGGTCGCACTCTCGGCCAAGCGGGTCGTGGCTGCCCTCGCGGCACGAAACGGGCCGCTTGCAGACCTCGGCGAAGCGGTCGGCCGGTTCGCCGCGCGCACGAGTCTGGATACAATCGCGGCGCGACGGCTGGTCGCAGATGCCGTCATCGGCGCCGGACGATACCCGTTCTGATACGTGCGATCACGGGAGTGGGCAGATGCCGCAGACAGCACTTTCTCCCGACCGTGCCCGAACGCAAACGGCGGTGGTCGCTGCCGGCGCGCGCTACGCCCTCATCGTGCTGTTCGCCATCAACCTGATGAACTTCTTCGATCGCCAGATCATCGGCGGCGTCGGCGAAGGCATCAGGCGCGAATGGGCGCTCAGCGACACCGCGCTGGGTCTGCTCGGCACGGTGTTCACGCTGCTCTACGCCGTCGTCGGCATCCCGCTGGGCCGGCTATCCGACAGGATGGATCGACGTTGGTTACTTGCAGCCGGTGTCTTCGTCTGGAGTCTGTTGACCGCGATATCAGGCCTCGCCCGCAACTTCGCACAACTGGCCATGGCGCGCCTCGGCGTCGGCGTCGGCGAGGCCACGTGCTCGCCCGCGTCGACGTCGCTGCTCGGCGACTTCTTTCCCTCGTCCTCTCGTGCGCGTGCCGTGGCGTTCTGGATGCTGGGCCTTCCGCTCGGGCTGGGCCTGGCCAACGGCGCCGGCGGATGGCTGGTGCAGAACTGGGGATGGCGAAACGCGTTCTACGTTGCAGCCATACCGGGGTTGCTGTGTGCCGTCGCCGCGCTGTTCATGCGGGAGCCGACGCGTGGCATGGCCGAAGCGCATGCAGTCGGCACGAGGCGCCGTGCAGGATCGCCCTATCGACTCCTGCTCTCGACGCCGACGATGTGGTGGGTCATCGCGTCTGGCGCGCTGCACAACTTCAACATGTACGCGCTCGGCGCGTTCCTCGCGCCCTTTCTCATTCGCGTCCACGCGATGAGTTTCACGAGCGCCGGGTGGCTCGCAGCAGTGGTGTACGGCTTCTCCGGCATCATCGGCCTGGTGGGAGGCGGAGCGCTTGCCGATTACTTGTATCAGCGTCGCGTCGATGGTCGACTGCTGGTCGGCACGGCGTCGATCGTCATCGCCTTCCCGCTCATGTACCTCGCGCTGCTGCGGCCGGGTGGCGACATCGTCACGTTCGCGCTGCTGATGGGGACCGGCTGCGGCGTGATGTACGCGTATTACTCCACCGTCTACTCCACCATCCACGACGTCGTCGAACCGTCGCTGCGCGGCACGGCGATGGCGCTCTACTTCTTCGCGATGTACGTGCTGGGCGCCTCGCTCGGCCCGATCGGAACCGGTCTCGCGAGCGACTACTTCACGTTCCAGGCGGCGAGCGCCGCCGGGGCTGCCGATCCGCTGCCGTTCAGCTCGCTCGTGCTCGGCGAGATGCGGAGCCTCATCGGCCAGCCGAAAGGATTCGATATCCGGAGTCTCGAAGCCTTCCGACGCGACGGCCTGCATACCGCGATGTACATCATCCCGTCGCTCGCCACGATTCTTGCGGTCGTCCTGGCGGCCGCGTCGCACACGGTGAAGAAGGACGTCGCGAAGCTCCAAGCCTGGATGCGCGAGCGTACGTAGGGTCCGGCTTCAGCCGGACCAACCTATCGTTTGGCCGTGGCCGCGACTTCGGCCATCCCTTCGTGCAGCGTCGCCAGCTCTGTCAGTGCTTCTGCGGACTCACGCGAATGCTCCGCATAGTGCGCGGCTGCCAGCGCGAGCTCCAACGAATGTCCCGACGACTTGTCCTTCTTCGCGGCTGCGACGATCTCGTCGTGCAGCTTGGCGTCAGCTTCATGTTCGGCCGCGTGCGCGCGATAGTAGGCGGCCAGCTTCTTATGGTCGGCAGCAGTCGCGGCGGATCCAGCCAGCTTCTTGAAATCCGCATCTGAGAGCTTCTGGGCAGCAGCGACTCGTGGCATCGACACGAGCGCGATCAACAACACTCCGAATACAACCTGCATCGAGCGTCCGAGCGTCATGGCATCATCTCCTCGAAAACGCGGTTCGCGTTGCCCTTGAGCAACGGGAGTGCCACTGCGGCATTCGCGGAGAATTGCGCATGTCTCGCCTGTTTTGAACGAGCGGGCGCTGACACTAG
>Ga0126382_10000594_pt1 | contig 14201 bp, 14 predicted proteins | sample PanSoiMetPlot_30_FD_92548 | JGI IMG/M metagenome (GOLD analysis project Ga0126382, IMG submission 92548) | Tropical forest soil microbial communities from Panama - MetaG Plot_30 | ecosystem: Environmental > Terrestrial > Soil > Tropical forest > Bulk soil | place: Panama | collected 2016-02-17 | reverse complement strand
GAGCGCGCCACCGCGCTGTCGCGCGCGAGCATCTTGGCCTCGCCCTCGCCGACGATGCGCCCAAGCGACAACAGGTAGGCGCGGCTCGCGGTCGCGAGCGCACGGCGGGCATTCTGCTCCACCATCAGCACGCTGACCTCGCTGGCGATGCGGGAGAGCACGGCGAACAGCTCGCCCGAGAGCCGCGGCGACAGCCCGAGCGAGGGCTCGTCGAGCAGCAGCAACCGCGGCTGCGTCATCAGCGCGCGACCGATCGCCACCATCTGCCGCTCGCCGCCGCTCATGGTGCGCACGGCCTGGCGGCGGCGCTCGGCGAGCCGCGGAAACAGCTCGAAGATGCGCTCGAGCGTCGTCGCAGCGCCGGCCCGCGCGCGGGCGGTATAGGCGCCGAGATTGAGGTTCTCGATGACCGACATCGGATCGAACAGGCGGCGGTTCTCCGGCACGGTGGCGATCCCGAGCTCGACGATGCGATGCGGCGAGAGGCCCACCAGCTCCTTGCCCTCGAAACGTATTGAGCCTCCCAAGGGGCGAACCAGCCCGGCGATGGCGTTGAGCAGTGTGGTCTTGCCAGCGCCATTTGCTCCCAGGATGGCGACGGCCTCGCCCGCGCGCAGGCGGATGCTGACCTCGTCGAGCGCCTTGTGCCGTCCGTAGGCGTGGCTGACGCCGTTCACGTCAAGCATGGTCGTCACCGAGATAGGCGCGGATCACTTCCGGATCGCGCAGCACGTCGCCGGGCGGCCCCTCGGCGATCTTGAGGCCGGCATTCATCACCACCACGCGCGAGCAGAGCGCACGCACCGCGGTCATCACGTGCTCCACCAGGATCACGGCCATGCCTTGAGCGGCGAGGCTCCACACCACCGACATCCCGCCTTCGAGCTCGCCCGGGGAGAGGCCCGAGAGCCATTCGTCGAGCAGCAGCACGCGCGGCCTGGTGGCGAGCGCGCGCGCCAGTTCCACCCGCTTTTGCTCGATATAGGTGAGCTGATCGAGCCGGTGGCCGGCTTTCAAGAGCAAATTGAGCTCGCCGAGGATGCCGGCCGCCTCGTATTCCGCGTCCTTGTAGCGTTTGCGCTCGGCACCATGGAGCACGCCCGCCATCACGCCGACGATCGCGGGCATGTTGGGGGGCATGCGTACCAGCTGGAAGGTGCGGTTGATGCGTTTGCGCACGCGCCGGTGATTGGCCAGGCGGGTGACGTCCTCGCCGTCCATGCGGATGGTGCCGGCGTCGGAGCGGATGGTGCCGGCGATCAAATTGAGCAGCGTGGTCTTGCCCGAGCCGTTCGGGCCGATCAACCCCAGCACCTCGCCGGGCGAGACTTGCAGCGACATGTTGCTGACCGCGACGAGGCCGCCGAACGCCTTGGTGAGCCCGTCCACCTCAAGCAGCGCGGCCATCAGCGACCTCCGCTCGGCTGCCGGCGCGTGACCCGCGCCCAGCCGTCCTCGATGGCGCCGGCGATGCCGCGCGGCAACGAGATCGGCTGCGACAGGAACGTCCACGCGTCGATGATCGGGCCCGTCACACCGCGCGGCAGCGCGATCGGCCGGCGCAAGGCCTCCCAGGCGTCCTCGACCAGGCCGGTGACGCCACGCGGCAGGAAATAGACGATGACCATGAACACCAGGCCGAGCAGCACGCTGTACCAGAACGGAAACCGCACCTGCAGCAGCTCGGACAACAGGATCAAGGGAATGACCCCGAGCACCGGCCCCCACAGCCGCTGCATCCCACCGAGCAGCGCCATGATCACGACCTGGAACGAGATCATCGGATTGAAAGCGAAGTTCGGCGTGAGGTAGCCGAAGCGCGGCGCCATGATCGCGCCCACCATCGTCATGAACACCGAGGAGACGACGAAGATCATCACCTTGGCGAGCGGCACGTTGACGCCGGCCTGGCGCGCCATGGTCTCGTCGTCGCCGATCACCAACAGCGCGATGCCCAGGCGCGAGCGCCGCAACCACCAGCCCACCAGGAACACCAGCACGGCGAGGCCGAGCAGGTGCCAATAGATCAGCGTGGTGTTGAACGGCACGAAGACGTAACGTCCCATGGTGTGGGTCTTGTTGATCTCCCACCACACCAGCACCTCGCGCATCAGCTCGGACAGGCCGAAGCCGAAGATCACGAAGAACATGCCGGAGATGCGCAGCGTGACCAGCCCCACCAGCAGCGCCATCAGCGTCCCGACGACGAGTGCGACGCCGAAGGTGGCGTAGATCGGCAGCTCCTTGACCAGCATCGCCACGGTATAGGCGCCGAGCCCGAAGAACGCGGCGGTGGCGAGCGAGACGTAGCGGGTGGTGCCGGAGAACAGCGCCCACGCGATGGTGAGCACCAAATAGCACATCAGGTTGACCATGAAGCCGAGGCCGTAGTCGGAGACGAACCACGGCACCGCCGCCAGCGCGGCGACCAGCACGACGAGCGCGGAGACGGCGAGCGAAACGCGCATCACGGCGTCCCGAACAGGCCGCGCGGCCGCACCAGCAGCACGATCAGGAACAGGAAATAGGCCACCGCCAATGTCAGCCCGGAATCGATGAAGTAGGAGCAGAGCGATTCCGCCACGCCCAGGAGCACGCCGGCGACCAGGCTGCCGACCATGTTGCCGACGCCGCCCATCATCACGACGACGAGCGCCTTCATGGTGAACTCGACGCCGATGGCGGGATTGAACGTGAGGAACGTGCTCACCAGCGTGCCCGCCACCGCCACCAGCGCGCCGCCGCCGGCAAAGGCCAGCGCCGACATCGCGGTGGCGTCCACGCCGACGAGCCGCGCGCCGGTCGGCTCGATCGCGAGCGCGCGCATCGCCGCGCCGAAGCGGGTGCGCGTCAGGAACAGCCAGATGCCGAGGCCGACCGCACAGGCCACGCCGAAGGCGAGCACGCGGTTGGCGGCGAAGGTGAAGCCGATGATCTGCACCGGCGTGTTGAGATAGTTGTAGAAACGGTTGTCCGGCGTGAAGGCGAGCTGCGCCGCGCCCTTGAGCACGAACAACAGGCCGAAGGTGGCGAGGATGGTGTCGCCTTCGAGGTCGTCGCGGGTGCGGGCGCGGCGCACCAGCGGCAGCATCAGGAGCTTGTAGACCAGCCAGTTGGCGCCGAAGGTCACCGGCACCGACAACGCCATGCCGAGGATCGGATCGATCGACACCAGCGTGAACATCCAGAAGGCGGCGAACGCCGCCGCCATCAGGAACTCGCCATAGGCGAGATTGAAGATACGGGCGACGCCGTATTGCAGATTAAAGCCGATCGCGATCAGGGCGTAGAGACCGCCGGTGATCACGCCGCCCAGAACGACTTCGATCAGTGACATGGCAACACTCGGTGTCATGCCCCGCGCAAGCGGGGCATCCAGCAATCACCGACGACCCCGGATCGGGTGCCGGTGACTACGGGATCGCCCGCCTTCGCGGGCGATGACGATTATTGGTCACCACGCCGGCTTGGGGAAGATGATCGGCTGGGCGCCCGGCAGATCGCTTGGCGCGATGCCGACGAACTGGCCGTTCTGCCACTGCCCCACGCCCCACTGCTTGCCGCGGATGTGGGTCTTGAGATCGACCGGCCCGACGATGGTCTCGTAGGGTCCGCCGTTCGCGATGGCGTCGAGCACCTTCTTGCGGTCGAGGGTGCCGGCCTTCTCGATCGCCTGCTCCAGCAGTTGCAGGCTGGCATAGGTCACCGGCGCGGCCCAGCCGTCGGCGGCGCGGCCAAGCAACGCCATCTGGCGTTTCACATAGTCCTGCGCGCCGGGAAGATTCGGATCCCAGCCGCCGAGCCCGAGCACGCCGTTCGCCTTGTCCTTGAAGTTCGCGCCATAGGCGGCAAACGCGGTGCCGACCGCGGTGTAGAACACCTTCGGATTGTAGCCCTGCGTGACCGCCGTGTTGGTCAGCATGAAGGTGTCGGGCGGATAGCTGTAGGCAATGAACGTGTCGGCGCCCGACGCCTTTGCCTCCTTGATCTCGTTGGTTAGATCGGAGGCGCCGAGCGGATAGCTCTTGCTCAGCACGATGTCGAAGCCGGCGTTCTTCAGGACGGGGGTGACGCCCGAGGACGCCTCGGCGCCGAACTGGTCGGCGACGTTGAACATCACCAGCTTGTTGTTGATCTTGTTCTCGCCCTTGAGCTTGCCCAGCACCTGCACCAGCGCGCCGCCGAAATTGCGCGGCTCGTTGAGGAAGAAGAACAGGGTCGGCATCTGCTTGACGAGATTGGCGGCGTCGTTGGAGTTCGCCGTTACCGCGAGCTGCGGATAGCCGTTGCGCGCGTAGACCGGCGCGGTTGCCAGGTTGAAGCCGGTGCTCCAGGGCGGCAGCACGAAATCGACCTTGTCCTGGGTCATCAGCCGCTCGGTGAGCCGCACCGCGGTCTCGGCGTTGCTGGTGTCGTCGTATTCGACGACCTCGATCGGAATTCGCTTGTTGAATTCCTTGATCATCAGGCCGCCCTTCTTGTTGACGTCGTCCACCCACAGCTTGTAGGCGGGCAGCGTCGTCACGGCGGCGCCCTGCGCGTTCACGCCGCTGAGCGAAACCGCGTAGCCGATCCTGACGCTCTTCGGCGGATCGGCGGCGAGCGCCGACCACGCCGTGCCGACGACACCGATTGCGGTGGCCAAGGCCAGACCGCGCATTTGTCTCTTCATCGCTTCCTCCCTCTTGGAATTCTGTTCGTCTAGAACGGATATGGATTGGGCTTGTCCTTGATGGTGACCCATTGCCAGTTGGTGAACTCCTCCCAGTTGGCGGGGCCGCCGATGCGGGTACCGTTGCCGGAGGCGCCGGTGCCGCCGAACGGGATGTGCGGCTCGTCCGCCACCGTCTGGTCGTTGATGTGGAGCAGGCCGGTGCGCAGCCGGTTGCCGAGCGCGAGCGCGCGCCCGACCGACTTGGAGAACACGCCGGCGGAGAGGCCGTATTCGTTGCTGTTGGCGAGCGCGACCGCCTCGTCCTCGGTGCTGAACGTCGCGATCGACGCGACCGGGCCGAACACCTCCTCGTCGAAGGCGCGCATGCCGGGCTTGACGCCCGACAGCACCGTCGGCCGGTAGAACGGGCCATCGAAGGTGCCGCCGGCTGCGAGCTTGGCGCCGGCCGCGACCGTGTCCTTGACGATGCCGTGGATGCGATCGACCTGGGCGCGGTTGATGACGGGACCGAGCGCGACCTGCCCGGTGGTGGGGTCGCCGACCGGCAGATGCTTGGCCTTGGCCACGAGCTTCTCGGTCAGCGCATCGACGATCTTCTCGTGCGCGATCACGAGCCCGGTGGTCATGCAGATCTGGCCCTGGTGGAACCAGGCGCCGAAGGCGATGGCCGACGCAACTCCATCGAGGTCGGCGTCGTCGAGCACGATGACGGCGTTCTTGCCGCCGAGCTCGAGCTGCACCTTCTTCAGATGCTTGCCGGCGAGCTCGCCGATGCGGCGGCCGACCGGACTCGATCCCGTGAACGACACCATCGCGATGTCGGGGTCGGTGCAGATCGCCTCGCCGGCCTCGGCGCCGCCGGGCAGCACCTGCAGCACACCCTTGGGCAGGCCGGCCTCCTCGAACAGCCGCGCGATGATGAAGCCGCCGGTGAGCGCGGTGCGCGGATCGGGCTTGAGCACCACCGCGTTGCCGGTGGCGAGCGCCGGCGCCACCGCACGGCTCGAGAGGATCAGCGGGAAATTGAACGGCGAGATCACGCCGATGACGCCGCGCGGCACGCGCCGCGCAATCGAGAGCCGGCCGCCGTCGCTCGGCAGCATCAGGCCCTGCGGCTCCGTGCACATCGCCGCGGAGCGGTGCAGGATGTTCACCACCATCTGCACCTCGAACCCGGCCTTGGGCTCGATGCCGCCGGTCTCGCGCATGATCCAGTAGACGAGCTCGGCCTGGTTCTCCTCCATCAGCGCGGCGACCTTGCGCAGGATGGCGGCGCGCTGGTCGTAGGGCGTGGCCGCCCAGCCCGGCTGCGCGGCGCGCGCCTCGGCGGCGGCCTGGCGCACGTCCTCGGCGGTGGCGTTGCCGACGCGGGTGATGACCGCGCCGGTGGCGGGCTCCATCACGTCGAGGGAGCCGCCGATTGCCGGGCGCCATTGCGCGCCGAACAGCCGGCCGCGCCACATCGACTCGATCAGAATCCTCGGTATCGGGGCGTTCATTCCGCGTGTCCTCCCGACGGCTTCGAGCTCCGGCTCGTCGAATCCAGGCGTGTCGAATTCAGGCTTGAATTCAGGCGATGGCGCTGTTTTTTCGATCCCGCCGCTCGCCTCGGTCGCCGGCAAAAGCGCCCAAACGAGCCGATCCGGATCGTTGCGTCTTAAACGATCGTATACAGCCGCTCGTTGGTGGGCAAGATTGCCCCACTCGCGGTTGGGCGGCGCAACGCCACACCGGGCGGCCGTTTGGCCCGCCTTTGTTCCAAAAGACCGCGGCAAATGTCCCGGGTGCTCAATCCCGCGCCGTCATTGCTGTCCCCGGCAGCCAGCCGATAGTATCCGGGAATGTCTCCATCTGCCGCCGCGCTGCCGGATCGCTTCCGCGACGTCGAGCACCTCGAAGACGTGATGACCACGCCGTCGGCGGCGCTGACCGCCGAGCTCACGCAGCTTGCCGGCGACATCATCATCCTCGGCGTGGGCGGCAAGATCGGCCCCACGCTGGCGCGGCTCGCCAAGCGCGCCGCGCCGCAGAAGCGCGTGGTCGGCGTCGCCCGCTTCAGCGAGCGCGGGCTGCGGGAGGCGCTCGCCGCCCATGATATCGAATGCGTCGCGGCTGATCTGCTCGATCGCAAGCAGGTCGAGGCGCTGCCGAAGCTCGCCAATGTGGTGTTCATGGCGGGCCGCAAGTTCGGCTCCGCCGGCCACGAGGACCTGACTTGGGCGATGAACGCGCATGTGCCGGCGCTGGTCGCCGAAGCTTTCGCCGGCTCGCGCATCGTCGCCTATTCCACGGGCTGCGTGTACCCTTACGTCAACGTGCTCTCCGGCGGCGCCACCGAGGCGATGCCGGCAACGCCGCCGCCCGGCGCCTACGCCAATTCCTGCGTCGCGCGCGAGGCCATGTTCCAGTACTTCTCGCGCACGCGCGGCACGCCCGGCCGCCTCATCCGGCTGAACTACGCGATCGACATGCGCTACGGCGTGCTGCACGACGTGGCGATGCGCGTCGTGTCCGGACAACCGATCAATCTCACGACCGGCCATGTCAACGTGATCTGGCAGGGTGACGCCAACGCGATGGTGCTGCGCGCGCTCGGCCACTGCACCGCGCCGTCGAGCCCGCTCAATGTCAGCGGTCCGGAGACCGTGAGCGTGCGCTGGCTGGCGGAATGCTTCGCAGAGCGGCTGGGCAAGCCGCCGGTCCTCACCGGCACCGAGGCGACCGACGGTTGGCTCGTCAATACCGCGGAGGCGATGCGGCTGTTCGGATATCCGAGCGTGCCGTTGATCAAGCTCGTGGACTGGACCGCGGACTGGATCGCGCGCAGCCTGCCGAGCCTGGGCAAGGACACCCATTTCGATACCCGCGATGGCAACTTCTGAGCTTGTTCCCGCGCGCAAGCCGTCATTGTCGCCGTCGGAGCTCGCCGACGCCGGCGCCCTGGTGGCCGAGGCCCGCTGGAACCAACTCGCCGCCGACTGGCGTATCTTCATCGCGCAAGGACGCGTCTACGCGGTGGCGACCCCGCAGGGGCGCATCGTCGCGACCGCCGCGACGCTGCCCTATGGCGGCCGCTTCGCCTGGATCAGCATGGTGCTGGTGGCGGGCGAATATCGCCGCCGCGGGCTGGCGACGCAGCTCATGCGCCGCGGCGTGGACGATCTTGTCGCCTCGCAGCTGGTGCCCATCCTCGACGCCACCCCCGATGGCCGCGAGGTCTATCGCCGGCTCGGCTTTAAGGATTCGTGGGGCTTGCAGCGGCTGGTGCGCCGCGAACCATTTAGCGCGGCATTTGCGCCACCGGCAGGCGTGGTCGTTCGGGCCATCGACGACGCGGACTGGCCGGCGCTGGTCGCCTACGATGCCGCCGCGTTCGGCGCCGAGCGCGGCGCGGTGCTGGCGGGTCTGCGCGGGCGGTTGCCGGCGGCCGAGCTCGTTGCAACGCGCGATGGCCGCGTCGTCGGCTTTGCGCTCGGACGCGACGGGCGGTTGGCCGCGCATATCGGTCCGCTGACGGCCGATGACGATGGCATCGCCTGCGCGCTTGCCGCCCGCGCGCTCGATGGGCTCGAAGGACCGGTCTTCGTCGACCTCGCCGACGCCAAGAGCGCGCTGCGGGGCTATCTCGACGCGCGCGGCTTCGCCGTGGCGCGGCCCTTCACACGCATGATCTACGGCACCGCGACGCGCTTCGACGATGCCGCGCGCACCTACGCCGTGGTCGGGCCGGAGTTCGGGTAAACCGCGCCCGGTTACGCTGCCTGCCGAAAATCTCCGAGTTGGCCGTCGAGGGCGCGCCGGAACGCCGGCCGTGCGGTGCACCGCTCGACGTAAGCAGCGAGGCGGTGGTCGCTCGTCACGATGTCGGTGTAATGCAGGATGCGCAGCACGGCCGACATCATCAGATCGCCGGCGGTGAAGCGGTCGCCGTCGAGATAGGGCTTGTCGGCGAATGCCTTGGACAGGGAACCGAGGCGCTGGCGTACGAACGCTTCCGCACCGGGACGGCGAAGTTTTGCCCACTCCTGGTCGACGTAGAACAGATCGATCGCCGCAAGGTTCATTATACACGGCTCGATGGAATTGAGCGCCGCGATCAGCCATTGGATCGCGCGGGCGCGCGCCTGCGCATCCTTCGGCAGCAACACCTCGCTCCGCTCGCCGATGTGGAGCACGATGCCGCCGGATTCGAACAGGCAGAAGCCGTCTTCCATGAAGATCGGAACCTGTCCGAACGGCTGCAACGCGCGATACTCAGGCGTGTCGCCCTCGCCCTGATCGAGCAGACGCGTCCGGTAGGGAAGGCCGGCCTCTTCGAGTGCCCAGCGCACGCGCAGGTCGCGCACCTGGCCACGGGCGAACGGCGGAACCCACGGAAAGGCGGAAATCGTGATCATGCTGCTTGCTCCCTTGCAATCGTCTCGGCATAGGCGGCCTGCTTGTCGAATGCTTCGCTCCAGCCGCCGACATGGCTGTCGCGCCGCTCGACGTTGGCGAAGGGCGCCTGGTGGAAGGTCTGCACTGTCTTGCCATCACGCTCCTCGAAGGTGATCGTCACCAGCGTTTCGCGCCCGGCGGACGGCCCTTCGTTCTCCCAGGTGAACGTGAAGACGAGCCGTTGGTTCGGCACGATTTCGCGGTAGGTGCCGCCGAACCAGCTCTCGCCATGCTCGGCCGACTTGATCATCGCGCGATAGCTACCGCCGACGCGGAAATCGACCGCCGCCTCGGGACAGCTGAAATTTGTCGGACCCATCCAGCGCTTCAAGTGTTCCGCGCTCGACCAGAGCGCGAACACCACCGACGGTGGCGCATTGAAGGTGCGGACGATCAGCAGCTCGTCGTCAGCGACCTTTCTTCGAGCGGTCATCACGTTCTCCTTCCTTGAGCTCATCGATGTAGGCGGATCGACCATATTTAACCTACAGCGTAATTAACAAGTAGGTTAAATAATGGCCGGCGAGTCAAGCGGGACCAACGCTCTGAAACCGCGGGGGAGTTCTTGCGAACTCCTCACCCGTCACACGTGGAGCAATGCGCCGCCCGCGGGCGGCGCCAAGGATCAATACAGCTTCGGCGGATTGATCGGCGGCATCTTCACGCCCTTGTCCAGGAACTGGTTGGTATAGGCGGTCTTGATGTCGTAGGGCTTTTCCATCTTGAGATATTCGTCGACCAGCTTGTAGTCGTCGGCCATGCGCGCGTCGTCATGCCAGCCGAGCGCCACCGTGCGCGAGGTCTCGTCGTTCATCAGGATGGTGACGAGGTGCCAGTTGTCGAGCTCATTCTTCTGCAGCAGCGCACCGTTGGCTTCGACCAGCGCGGTGATGCAGGGGTCCGGCGTCTTGGCGCACTCGGCGAACGCCTTCTGCGTGACCTTGACGAACTTGTCCGCCTTGTCCTGGTTGGCCTTCAGCCAGGGGCCGTTGGCGATGATCGAGTTGCCGTAAGGGTTCACGCCGGCATCCTTCCACGCCAGGAAGCCCATGTCGGCGCCGAGCTCGCGCGCGAACACGTGGTGCAGGTTGAAGAACGACGTGGTGGCGTCGATGGTCTTGGCCTTGAGCGCGCTGAGCTTGGCGTTGGCGTCGATGTTGACCCAGGTCACCGAGTTGGGATCGATGCCGACCTTCTTCGCCAGCGCCGGCCACATGGTGCGGGCGCCGTCGCCCGCGGGATTGCCGATCTTCTTGCCGGCGAGGTCTTTCACGCTCTGGATGCCGGAGCTCTTGAGCCAGTAGAGGCCCTGCGGCGAGTTGGCGTAGACGTTCATGATGCCGACCGCGTCGAGCCCCTTGCCGCGGAACAGCAGCACGCCGGCCATGTCGGAGAGGCCGAGCTGCGACTGGCCGGCGCCCACCTTCTGCGCCGAGGCGGCGGAGCCGCGCCCGGTCTCGAAATCGACGTCGAGGCCGGCCTGCTTGTACCAACCCATTTTCTGGGCATAGAAATAAGGCGCGTGATCGCCGCCCGCGACCCAGTTGAGGGTGAAGGTGATCTTCTGCGCCGCGGCCGGCGAGGCGCCGAACGCAATGAGCGTCGCCATAGCGACTGTCGCAATGATCTTCATGCCGAGCTCCAGAGGTTGCTGTCGCGCAAGAGATGGCCACATCGCTGCCGACATGCGCTGAATGCGGTTGTAACTGCGCGGTTACCGAACGATAGGAGCGGCTCCCCGCCCCTGTCAATGATCGCCGCCTGCGACTTGGTTGACGGAACCACACGCGCGTTGTAACCATTTGGTTACTTGAGGCAGAGACATGACTTTGCACTGGCAGGACTGGCCGCCGCGGGTGCTCGCCGCCTTGCGCAAGGGTGCGGTGATCCCCGCGCACCCGCTCGCGCTCACCGCCGATCGGCGGCTCGACGCCCGTCGCCAGCGCGCGCTCACCCGCTACTACCTCGATGCCGGCGCCGGCGGGCTCGCGGTCGGCGTTCACACCACGCAGTTCGCGATCCGCGAGACCGGGCTCTACCGGCCGGTGCTCGAGCTCGCGATGCTGAGCGCGCGGGAATGGACGCGCGGGCAGCCGATCATGATCGCAGGGCTCGCGGGCCGCACCGAACAGGCGGTGGCCGAGGCGCACATCGCGCGCGGGCTCGGCTATCACGCCGGGCTGCTCTCGCTCGCGGCGCTGAAGGGCGCGAGCGAAGACGAACTGATCGCCCACGCGCAGACGATCGCACGCGAGATTCCGCTGGTCGGCTTCTACCTGCAGCCGGCAGTGGGCGGACTGGTGCTGCCGGCCGCGTTCTGGCGGCGCTTTGCCGCGATCGACAACGTCGCCGCCATCAAGATCGCGCCGTTCAACCGTTATCGCACGCTCGATGTCGTGCGCGGCGTGGTGGAAGCGGGCGCCGCCGACCGCGTCACGCTCTATACCGGCAACGACGACCACATCGTGCTCGATCTCCTGACGCCCTTCACGACAGTGACGAACGGACGCGAGAAGACGGTGCGCTTCAAGGGCGGGCTCTTGGGACATTGGAGCGTGTGGGTGAAGAAGGCGGTCGAATTGCTCGATCGCATCCACGCCGCCGACGCCGCCAACAACGTGCCGGCCGATCTGCTCGCACTCGACTCGCAGGTGACCGACTGCAATGCCGCGATCTTCGACGTCGCCAACGACTTCCACGGCGTCATCGCCGGCTGCCACGAGATCCTGCGCCGGCAGGGACTGCTCGAAGGCATCTGGTGCCTCGACCCGAACGAGACGCTGGGGCCGGGACAGAAGGAAGAGATCGACCGCGTCTGCGCCGCCTATCCGCACCTCAACGACGATGCGTTCGTGCACGCAAACCTGCAGCGGTGGCTGTCGTGACGCACTTGCCGTACCATTCACGCAGATTCACCTGACACAAGGGGAAGCACGGTGGGAGGAAACGCGCAAACGGTGCAGCGCTACGCGCTGGCGGTGTTGAGCCACCTGGCGCTGATCGTCGCGTGGTACCTGTTCGTCAAGCTCGGCGAGGTGCCGAAATTCGTCATGCCCTCGCCCTACGACACCATCCACGCGCTGCTGGTCCCGAACTATCGCTGGGTCGAGAACATCGCCGTCACCGCGACGGAGATTTTCGTCGGCTATACCGTGGCGGTGGTGTTCGGCATCGGCGCCGCGCTGCTGTTCTCCTGGTTCCGCTGGCTGGAAATGGCGGTCATGCCGCTGCTGGTCAGCCTGAACATGATCCCGAAGGTGGCGCTCGGGCCGCTCATCATCGTGTGGTTCGCCTACGGGATCGGGCCGAACGCCATGATGGCTTTCGCCATCTGCTTCTTCCCGATCGTGCTCACCACGGCACGCGGATTGCGCGAGGTCGAGCCGGACCTGCTCGATCTCGTGCGCACGCTCAAGGGCTCGCGCTGGCAAATCTTCACCAAGATCCAGCTTCCCGGCGCCCTGCCCTACATCTTCTCCGGCATGAAGGTCGCCGCCATCCTGGCGGTCGCCGGCGCCATCGTCGGCGAGTTCCTGGGCTCCGACCGCGGGCTCGGCTACCTGATGCTGCAGGTGCAGGTCACGCTCGACACCGCCGCCATGTTCATGGCGGTCATCCTGATCACGCTGATCGGCATGGTGCTCTACGGGCTGGTGCTCGCGCTCGAGCGCATGCTGGTCGTGCGCGACGCGCGGATTTCGTAGATGGGCGAGCCCTTCATCCATCTCGCCGGCGTTCGCAAGGTCTACCGCACGCGCGGGGCGGATTTCCTCGCCATCTCGGAGGCAAGCTTCGACGTGGACGCCGGCGAACTGGTCTCGCTCGTCGGCCCCTCGGGTTGCGGCAAGACCACACTCTTGAAGATTCTCGCGGGGCTGCATCCTCACGACTCCGGCGTGGTGACGATCGGCTCGCCCAGCCAGCCGTTCGATCCCGCGCGCGACATCGGCATGGTGTTCCAGCAGCCGCTGCTCTTGAAATGGCGGCGCATCATCGACAACGTGCTGTTGCCGGCCGAAATCCTCGGCCTGCCCATGGCCGCGAGCCGTGCGCGCGCCCGCGAGCTCCTGGCGCTGGTCGGACTCGCGGGCAACGAGGAGAAATACCCCTACGAGCTCTCCGGCGGCATGCAGCAGCGCGCCGCGATCGCGCGCGCGCTCATCCACGACCCCAAGCTGATCCTGATGGACGAGCCGTTCGGCGCGCTCGATGCGCTCACGCGCGAGAAGATGAACCTCGAGCTCTTGCGCATCTGGGAGGAGGCGAAAAAGACCATCGTCTTTGTCACCCACGGCATCACCGAGGCGGTCTTCCTCGGCACGCGGGTGATCGTGCTCACCGCCGGGCCGGCGCGCATGGCCGACAATTTCGGCGTCGAGCTGCCGCACCCGCGCACGCTCGAGATGAAGACCAGCGAGAAATTCGGCGAATACACCCGGCGCATCTATCGCCTATTGGGAATGGAGTGAAACGGACATGGCACAGCGACGTCTCGGCATCATCATGAACGGCGTCACCGGCCGCATGGGCATGAATCAACACCTGATCCGCTCGATCGTCGCGATCCGCGCGCAAGGCGGTGTGGCGCTCAAGAACGGCGACCGGGTGATGCCCGATCCGATCCTGGTCGGCCGCAACGAGGCCAAGCTCGCCGAGCTCGCCAAGGCGCATGGCATCACGCGCTGGACCACCGATCTCGACGCCGCGCTCGCGAACAAGGACGACACGTTGTTCTTCGACGCAGCCACTACGCAGTTGCGGGCGAAACTGCTGCACCAGGCGATCGCCGCCGGCAAGGACATCTATTGCGAGAAGCCGATCGCCGAGACGCTTGGCGACGCCCTCGACGTCACGCGTGCCGCGAAGGCGGCCGGCATCCGGCACGGTGTGGTGCAGGACAAGCTATTTCTGCCGGGGCTCCTCAAGCTCAAGGTGCTGATCGATTCCGGTTTCTTCGGCCGCATTCTCTCCGTGCGCGGCGAGTTCGGCTATTGGGTATTCGAGGGCGACTGGCAGCCGGCGCAGCGTCCGTCCTGGAACTACCGTAAGAAAGATGGCGGCGGCATCATCCTCGATATGCTCTGCCACT
>Ga0126382_10000593_pt1 | contig 14203 bp, 17 predicted proteins | sample PanSoiMetPlot_30_FD_92548 | JGI IMG/M metagenome (GOLD analysis project Ga0126382, IMG submission 92548) | Tropical forest soil microbial communities from Panama - MetaG Plot_30 | ecosystem: Environmental > Terrestrial > Soil > Tropical forest > Bulk soil | place: Panama | collected 2016-02-17 | reverse complement strand
GGCAACCGTGTGGTAATCGCTGCAGAAACGGTAATCCGCAAGAGCCAAACGCGGGAAGGTTGTCCCCAACAGCCAGACAATCCATTTGAGACTAGCAAGTCGCGGCAATCGCATGACGCTCACCTTGCTGGCGGAACGCAGAAGTGCTCCGCGGAGTGGGGATGGACGGGTTGGCAGTTCCAGCCGGCGGGGCAATCGCGGCGCGAGTTGCAGCGCTGGGTGCAGAGGTAACCTCGGTTCGGGCTGACGCTGGCGTGCACGCACAGCTGGGAGGCGCAATCCCCACCGCCATGCGCAGCGCAGTTAGCCCCGACCGGGCCAGTGCCACGTCCACCCAGCGCGGCGTTATGCTCGCCAAATGCGGCGAGCAGCTTGGAAGAGGATTGTGGGCTGTCGCTTCGTCCACCGCAGGCGACCGCTAAACCCAGCGCGCCCGCGAGCCAGAGTTTTCTCATTCGTGACATCGGGACCCCTCCCGGTACCGGATGTAGCGCGCTGTAGTTGCATGTTTCGTGCGCGCCAAAATGCGGTTGCTTTGCTGGCCTCTCGTGAATTACGGGCCGAAATCGGGCTCGATTGGCGAAAGTTGAGCAAGAGTTCGCCAATTTGGGGTGCCTAACTCTTGCTCAACCGTTTTGCGCCGCAACAAAAAGGCTCGGCGCCCCTGCAATCAGCCTGCCAAATTTTGAGGACCTCGTGACGCATGGCTGTACCTCGTCCAATCACGGCGCGCAGCCGGATCGGCAAGCTCGGCGCCTCGCGATCAGCGAGAGCGATGCATCATAGTCACCCTAACGCGCCTTCATCGAAGCCGGATGGGACGTTCTTAACCGGGTTAACCACCGTCGTGCGGCCTAACGGCTCTCCACAGCTGAACCAACAAGTCTCTGACCTCATCGCTCGCCGCCGGATACGGAGGCGGCATCTCATTTTTGCCTCGGGCCGCGGCACGGACACTCTTCAGTGTGCCGACCGTGTCGTTGTAGAAATCGAGCAACAGTTTGATGTCGCGCGCCGGGAGGAAAGCCGCGCCCGCGACCTTTGAATCTGGAGCAGGCTCCAGCTCGGAGGACCATTGGCCCAGCGCGCCGAGAATGTTCCGAACCGCGTCCGATATGATTAGAGCGCGCGGCAACTTCCATTGCCACAGATGCTGGGCCGACCATTCGCTCAGTGCTCGGTTGATTGTCTCGGCTCGGCCGCCGTTGGGGACCAGAAACAGCACCTCGGGAGTAAAGCCATCCGAGTACCGCTGAGCGTAGAAAGTAAGCTTCAAGTCGAGGTCGGCGAGCTCGCAGATGAAACATTGGTACCGCTCCGCCTTGTTCAGCGTCGAACCAGGCTTCTGGTAGCCGCGCGGGACGATGGTGTGGCTCCCCGTCTCGGCTTCGAGAAAGAGCCTCCATCGCAGGCTTGGAAGCTCCAGCACCGCATCCGGTTGGATGATTCGGTCCATGGAATCCCCATTGCGGTACTCCTTCCAGGGAAGCCGCACTGAGTCGCATGCAATCCAGTTGAACGGCAGAGCCTGTGCATTCACGTACAGCCCATCTGCTGCGCTTCGATGGCGGCGCCTGGGAATTTCTGAGACCTTCGTGGCTAGAGCTCTCTTCAGTGGCGCCTCTGCCAATCCTACAAAAAGCTCGTTCAGCAAGAGCGCATGCTCGATGAGCGCCGGGCGAATCTCGGCGCCGCGCGGTGGCCGGGTGATGGTTTCGACAACGTTGCCAGCAACGACGTACCCCAACGTTGTGGGCGTCCAAACCGTGACGAGGTCGCCGGCGTAGGTTTGGTGCACAATGCGCTCGACGAGCGGCTCCGGGAATCCGTATTTACCGATTCCCGCGAGCTGTCGAAGCCGCTTCTGCGCGGGCGTCTCGGTCCTTCCCGCGAAACACAGACGGCGAATCTGCTCCGTGGAAAGGCACCGGCACATCGCCAGCGCCGTCAAAAGCTGCCGATCTCGATCCTGAAGCGGGTAACTTCTGAGTGGCTCCTCGTTCCTTGACGACGCGCCATCCTGAAGCTCCCTCATCGAACACTCCTCGGCCATTCACCCATCATGAACATCCACTCCATTGACCAGTTCTGAACCACCCCCTCCGAACCGCCACCCATGTCTTGTCTGCACCCCTTCGGCTGCTCTTCTTTCGGGCCGGGCCCAAAATTTTTGTGCACCCTTGCATGTAGCGTTTTCCGATCATCCTCTCCCCGTGGTTGGGAGAGGGTGATCGGAAAACGCGCGGCAAAGAGCGATCGGTCGCACTCCCGGAACGGGGCCCGGCCCGCAAGCGCGCGAATCGACGAACGATGAAGTAATCACCTCTTGCCGTCGAACTTGCCGTCAAAGTTACTGCGACGCTGACGTTCTTCGGGGCAGGACCTGTCGTAAGGCAAAATGTGAGTTTGCCGGCAGGAGCGACGGCAGGAACAGGCCGTGTGCGCCGCGCACCACTACCCTGAGCACTCATTGAAAACCCACCATTGGCGGTCACTTCAAAACCGGCCAAGGAAGTGCCCGCAGCTGCCGACGTCCAAAAAAAAGTCATAGACACAAGTAGAGCTTACTTGAGATGTACTTAGAACTCAAATGGTGATAGAACCACCTGACCGCGACAGGAGCCAGCCGAATGCCCAAAACGCCGGCGAGAGACGATTACTTTGCTCAGTCTTTCCGCTTCACGCCCGAGCAGGCTGCGGTGCTCAAGGAAGAGGCCGTTCGCCTCGGCAGCACTACCACGTTCGTCCGGCAGTTACTGGACGATTATCGGACGCTGTACGGCCTGCCGGCGGTGCTCAGCGAACAGCTGGATAAAGAGGCCGCGGCCTTGGGCAAAGGGCGCCGCGACTACATCATCCACGTCCTTTCGCTACGCGCCGCTCAGCTTCTTAAGGGCGAGATTCGGATTCCGACGAAAGCATCCACCAAGACCAAGCGCTGAGCGGCGGCCGCCGAAAACGCCAGCGCTCTTGCAGTCACCAGAGGAACGCCCTGCCTCGATGAACCTCACGGACTCTCCAGAATCGGGCACGCCTGCCGACGTCTGCACCGTAGGCTCGGAATCGTGCGACCCGTCTCATGCGCTGCCCTCGGTGCTCACCGTCCAGGAGATAGCCAACTTGCTTCGGGTCAACCGCAAAACCATTTATGACGCTGTTCGGGCCCGCACCATTCCGTTTGCACGCGTCGGCCGATTGCTCCGCTTCAATCGCGACGCGGTGCTACATTGGCTTCGCGGTCAGGGTCGCGTCTCACAACCGGGGAGAAACCCTTGAGTGTGAGACGAGAGAAGCGCCGCGACCCGAAAACGGGCGCGGTCCGGGAGTTCTGGTTCGTGGACATCGATTACCAGCACGCGGACGGAAGTCGCGAACGGGTGCGAAAGGTGTCTCCGGTCCAGACTCGCCGAGGAGCAGAGCAATACGAACGAGAGGTCCGGCAGCAGTTGCTGGCCGGCTCCTATGGAAAGGAAGTGATCACCAAGGAGGCACCGACGCTCACGCAGTTCGTCGAAGGCTTCCTGACCTACAGCGAGAACAACAACAAACCCAGCACCGTAGCCTGCAAGCGACAGATGCTCACCAGCCACATCGTTCCTTTTTTTGGGTCCAAGAGGCTGGATAGCATCGGGCCCGCAGACATCGAGGCCTTCAAGGCACTGATGCGCCACAAGACCTCCGGAGCGCGCCCACGAAAGGAAAGTCCAACCAAGTGGGCGATCAAGAAACGCTACGGAGAACATCCGAAGCAGCTGTCCCTTAAGTCGATAAACAATTCACTTGCGATGCTGCGAAAGCTCCTGTCCCTCGCGCAGGAGCAGGGCGTCATCGAACACGTACCTCGGGTTCGGCTCTTTAGGGTAGAGAAGCCGTCTTTCGACTTCCTCGACTTCGACGAAGCTGAGCGGCTGGTTCAGGCGATGGATCCGGAATGGCGACCAGTCCTCCTGACGGCGCTCAAGACCGGATTACGGCTCGGCGAGCTCATCGGACTGCGGTGGAGCGATCTCGACCTCGTACGTGGCAAGCTGCACGTACGGCGGACGATTTGGCGCGGAATCGAAGGACTGCCCAAAGGCGGTCGGTCTCGAACCGTGGAGATGCCCCGCTCGCTGGTGGACACGCTCAAAGCGATTCGTCACCTCCGCGGCCCCCATGTGTTCTGCCAGGCCGACGGGGAACCACTGACGCCGGGCATGCTGAAGCGGCCACTGGACCGGGCTCTCCAGGGCGCTGGCATCGCACGCGAGGTCGGTCGAGTCGGCTGGCACGACATTCGGCACACCTATGGAAGTCACCTGGCGATGCGCGGCATTCCCCTCAAGGTGATTCAAGAGGAGATGGGCCATGCGTCGATCGAGATGACGCTCAAGTATGCGCACCTCAGCCCGGAGACGAAGCAGAACGCAGTGCAGGTTCTGGATCAGCCTCCGCCGGCGCCGTGAGTTACGGCAATCTGATGGCAACGGAACGCGAAAAGTAACCTAAGTACCTGAAATCAAATTGGAGGCGGCGGGAATCGAACCCGCGTCCGGAAGCCTTCCACCCTTTGATGCTACGTGTGTAGTCCGCGTTTTGGTTTGAAGCTTCAAGCTGCCGCGGACGGCATCTTTAAGCTCTGTCCTGGAAAATCTCGTTGCCTTAGACCCAGGCGCCTAAGGCAACCAGCCCGCATTCTGACGGTCCTACCCCAACCCACGGGCCGAGATCAGGAGGACCGCGCACTTAAAGCTGTTTAAGCAGCCAGTGCGAGCTCAACGTTGTCGTTGGCTTTTGTGTTTTTGCCGGCCGTTTAACGAGTTGCCAGCAAGCTCGACACGCATCTCGGGTTTCTGTGCCCCCGTCGAAGCCTAGTCGCCCCCTTTCATCTATTGGGCTACATGGTTTCTAACGGGCGCAACCCCGGAGTCAATCCCCCTCCGCTCCAGCGGGGTGGGAGCTACCACTCGCCCGCCGGATCAATGTAGTCGTTGACGAGCGTCCAGCCGGTCCCGAAGCGCTGCCACTCCTGCACCCGGTAGGCGATGACGCCGTTCCGGTTCAAGTCCGTCGCAGCTCTAATAGTAAGAGTTGTCGTAGTCGGGTCAGTGTAACCGTACAAATAGTAGCTGTGGTACACCCAGCTCAGCGGCTCCCACGCGAGCAAGTTCCACCCTGCTTGTCCGGTGGCCCAAGGCTTTTTCGCACCGTCGATAACGGCGGGGTTCCACATGCCGGTGATGCTGCTGGCGCCACCGCCCAAGTCGGTGGGAAATCTGTCGTTGTTCTGAGCCAGGTAGTCCAGCACTGCTTTCTGAATGCCATGAAACATGCCGTCAGTCTCGGCTCGCTTGGTGGCGTTAACCACCCCGACGTAGCCGGGGATCGCTACCGTAGCGATCGCCCCAATGATTGAAATCACGATGAACAACTCGATAAGGCTGAACCCGGCGGCCGGGTTGCTTCGTTTCAAGTGCGCTTTCATGGCTGTGCTGCGGGCTTCTGTGAAGTATCGCCCATGATCTGCGTGTCCTTCGGGGAGATGATGTACTCTCCCAGCCCCACCTGGTGGACCCGTTTGCCGCTGGCCGCGGCCTCCGCTTTCAATTTGGCGAGTTCCGCCTCGTTCACCGGTTTGGTTGGATCCACTGAATGCAGGACCGTGACTCCGGTCGAGTCGTTCTTGTAGCCGTGCATGCCCGCGGCGGAATAGCTGGGGCCGGTGTTCGGCGCGTTCCTTTCCCGAACATAGCGATAGCCATGGAACGCCCCAGCTCCGAGCAGCGACACCGCCAGCCCTGCCCAGAGCACCTTGGATCGGAGCGCCATCTTCGCGGTGTCTGTGGTGGTGGCCACGATCCGGGCAACGCGTTGGTACTTCTTGGTGGACTTGTGGGCTACCGCCTCCGCTGCTGCCTGCTGAGCGAACTCGGCCGCGATTTCCGAAAGCGCTACCGCGTGCTTGGCCAACGAGCCTCGCGCTGAAGCGTAGCCCGCGCGCACCGCATCGGTTGCCGCCTCAGGTACCTGAAGTTTCGACAGTGCGCCGTCCGCTTCGTTCAGCAAGCCCTCCAGCGCCGGCATGTCGATCGGATACCCAGCCGGTGGCTTCGTTTCCAGAGCGTTCACAAGTCGCCACCGAACCAAAACCGCGTACCGCAGAGCCGTCAAATCCACTGATGATCGCTTGCCGGTCACCGCGCTCATCTCGATCTCGGTCAGCGAGCTCAGCAGCTTCGCGTTCGCCCCATCTTTATCCGCGCGCGCACTGCCGCTGGTCAGCAGCTGCGCTGCCTGGGCAAGGCTCGGAACGTTACAGGGCCAGGCGGTCGCAGTTAGCGACATCGGCACGACGTCCACCGCGCCAACTCCACCCGACGGACTGGAAGTGCCGTTTTTCGGGGGAACTGGACGAAGCGCCTGGGGGACGGCGGCCGCTGGCATCAGGTTCGCAGGCGCGACGGCGGCGGTCGCTTTCGCAACGACCGGCGCACCACCCACCTTCGCCGCCCCCAGCTTCGGTGGAACGCCGTTGGGCGAGGGCTTCGACGTCGATGCAACGGGAGCGATCGTCGGAGGAGCCGTCAGCGGCTTCACGGCCGGAGGTCCTGACGGTTTGGCCGCTGGATCGGAGGGCGCCGTGGACGCGCCTGGCTTTACACCCGCCTTGGAGGATGGCTGGCCAGACATTTGCCGCTAGACTCCGTTCCCCTGAGAAGTCACGACACTCGGCTCCTCGGCAATTGACTCGCTTCCCGGCTCGCCGCCGCCGAGTTGCCCGATCGCTGTGACTTTGGCCTCCTTAATGGCTCGAAGCGAGCTCAACGCCTCGCCGACGCCCTCCAGGTGCTTCAGCGGCGAGAGTTTGCTCAGCAGCTCTTCGATGCGAAACGCCTCTTCAATCTCTCGCGCCCGCAGCGAGACGATGGACTTCTGAAACAACTCGAAGAAATCCTTGAGCTCATCCGATTTGCGCAGCGATCTCGTCAGAGGATACCGACCTTGGGCCAGCGCCGCGGCGGACTGGGTGAGCGCGTAAACCGGACCGGCAATCTTGTGGGTGATGAAGACCCCAAGCAGGGCGAGGAGGACTCCGCATGCCACCGCGGTGGCCGCGACCAGCCAGAAAAGTTGCAGATTGCGAGACGATAGCTCCGCGACCAGAGCCGGCGGCAAGCTCAGATCCGCGAGCAATCGGATGCGTACCAGATGCATGGTCGCGGCGCAGGCCAAGCCCGCCGCAAGACCAGCACCTCCGAGGATCAGCGAGTACTTAAGCTGAAAGGCCGGATCCACAAGGAAAGTCCGACGGCCCCAAAGAATTCTCGGTCGAGGAGGACGCATGAGCAGTGAACCTCGCTCACCAAGCGTAGTCGCCGACGCGATGTAGTCACAATGAAGCGAAGCCGCGGACAGCTCGTTCGCCATCGCCTCCGGACACCGCCTCGCTCCCACCCATTGAACTTCGCGGCGCTGCGAGGCTGTGGCGAAAGGCAACAGCGCATGCCGAGATTCACCCACCTTGGAATGGGCCGATCACTGCCTTGGCTGGAGCACCTGCTCGATCTTCTTCCTCAGGGTGGGCTCCGCCAGATAGCCGGCGTAGGAATCCAGCACCTTTCCGTCTCGCCCGATGAGGTACGAAGTGGGTAACGACTGGACGCGATAGCTCATGGACATCGAGGCGTCAGCGAAGGCCACATGCGATGCCAGCTCCGGGATCCGATTCGCCACGAAGATTCCCACCGCCGCTTTGGCGCTTTGCTCGTCGTCCCGGTTCACTGCCAACAGCACCAGCCCCTGAGGCTCATATTCATGGGCCAACCGCACCAAGGCTGGCATCTCCTGGACGCAGGGCGGACACCAGGTGGCCCAGAAGTTAAGCAGCACGACCTTTCCGCGGAGCTGGTCGAGTGAAACCCGCCCACCGCCGTAGCGCTCGAGCGTAAACGCGGGAGCGGTGGTGCCCCGTAGAACCAACCGTGGTCGACGCGCGACCCTGAGTCCTCCGTACAAAAGTGCGAGGAGTATCAAGGCGACGAAGATGCCGCCTCCAATTCCCGGCGAGCTTCTTCGGCGCGACACCTGATCGCTTGCCTCAGCCATTGATTTCACGGGCTCAAACCTCGTCGCCCAAAATTCGTCCCGGGCGCGAATCGAGCGGCAAAAACTGGCTCCGTGACTTGCCAGCCGTAGGATGACGTAGGAGGAGCGATGACATGTGGCGACTCATAAAGTTTATCGCCTGGACCAGCTTTTGCCTCTGGCTCGGCGCTTTTCTGAGTACCTATCAGATCGGCGGCCAGACAGCATGGCAGTACGCGCGGAAGGCCTGGCAGAAGCACGGTATCGGCGCTCAAATCGACCGCAAGGTGGGGGATTTCAAGGAGGGCCTGCAGGGCGCTTTCGACAGCACCAAGGACCATCTCACTGGAGACTCGCAGCGCAAGCCCAAGGAGCGCCACACCGAGCAGGAACGAGAGGCCCTGAACAAGCTGATTGCAAATCGGCACGAAAAATAATTTCGTGCCCCGAGCTTGGAGACCTCGTTCGAAAAGCGCCGCAAGTACTTCGTTGGCGTGCTGATGGTCCTGATCCTCGCGTTCTCGCTGATTCTGGTTCAGCAGCAATTCAACCAAGGTGATGAGCGCAAGGCGGTGGCTTTGGTGGGGCAAACCAAAGCGCGCCAAGGCGGCTCGGTGGGCGAAGTGCTGATAGCCCGATCGGGCGGTCGCGCTCCGGATTGCAGGCCGACGATCGTCTCTTCCTGCGCTGGGACGCTCGAGGTGACCTGTCGCACCTCGGAGCCGGGAACCTATCGATTCGCCGTGGACCTGGTGCGCAACACCGTCAAGCCGCTGGATTCGGGGGCCCGGGCGTTGGTGGACGTGGACGCAGCTTTGACCTCAAACCCCCGATCTCCCGACGCCGGCTAACTACCCTTGCGGTCCGGCACGGTCGGGCGCTAAGTAGCCGCTCCCGTTGATTCACAAGGAGTAGAGGCTTGGCCGATTCAGCAACCGCGCAGAAGAGTCGCAAGTGGCCCCGCAAAGCAAAGGGCGGCGGAGACAAGGCATGCACCGTTGCCGAGTGCAAGCGACCGTACCGGGCCAAAGGGTATTGCTATTTCCACTACAAGAAGTGGCGGCATGGGGAGCTGCCGCACTCGCGATACCGCGTCTGCTCGAAACCTGAATGCCGCACCAAAGTGGCGCGAGGCGGCTTGTGTCAGAAGCACTTCGACGAGACTTACAAGTCGCCTCCGGCTGCGGAAGCGGCACCCGCACCCGCTGCGGCGCCAAGCACCTAAAAGCGGCCTAGCTCGCTCCGACCGCTCCGCCGTGGGCTTGCGCCACCCTAGTGGCCAGGCGAGCCGAGATTCACCGCGCGGCGCAGCTGGCGAAATGCGGCGACCCACATCTCCGCTTCACGCTCGCTCAGCCCTCGCCGAGACAGCGAGTCGATCAAAATCCCGAGGGCGCGCTTCGGGGATTGGGGGTTGAGGAACCCCGCATCCAGAAGCACTTCGCCCATCAGCGACTCGAGCCGCTGCACCATCTCGAGCTTCGCGCCCGCTCGAGTCTTTTCCCGCGGTGTCGCCGCCCGATGATGCCGCCGCCACAGATACAGAAGAACCGCCGCGGCCTGGGCGACGTTCATCGAGGGTTGCGCCGAGGACGTTGGAATCCGGATCACTTCTTGGCAGGCACGCAGCTCCTCGTCGGACAGGCCTCGCTTTTCCCCTCCGAGCACCAGCGCAACCGGGCCTCGTTCGGCGTTCCGTGCAAGTCGACGCAGTCCTTCCTCTGGATCGAGCACGGCTCTGTTCCGCAGGTGGCGCGAAGTGCTGCCTACCGCAAAGAATGCGTGACCGACGGCGTCAGCCAAAGAACGGTGCAGCTGCAGGTGGTCCAAAATGGATTCGGCACCCACTGCCAGCTTGCCGGCCGCCGCAAACGCGTAAGTAGCTGGATTGGATAGGGCCAGCTTTCTGACCCCGAAATTCGCCATTAACCTCGCTATCGCGCCGAGGTTGTCGGGAGAACGGATCTGATGAAGTACGAGGGTAAGTTCTGCCGAAAGGTCGGCCATTGTCGGAGTTTATCTGGCTGTTTTCCCTTAGGATCGGTATATTCGACCTTCCGATGAAGCGGTCGTGGGCTATTCCTGCGTGCGTGGGGGCGCTGATTTTTGCGGCCTGTGGGGAAACTCCCAACACCAGCCGCTCGCTCAGCGCCCGAATGGCGTTGACCAGCCCGCCCGAGCTTTTGTCGACGGAGTCCCGCGACACGTTGAAAAAGATGTACGACGAGCTTCTGCTTTCCGCGCAGGCCGAAGCCAGCGCCCGGATGGTGCCCGAGAAGTTCGTGCTGCTTCAGGGAGACTCGCTGAGCGCCGCGGTACCGGACTCGAATGCCGACTTGTTTTTGGCCTCGGACAGCTGCCAGAGCTTGCAGCTCACCTTTTCTGGAGAGGCTGAAATCGCCGAAGCGCGGCATCGCGGCCTGGGAAATCGAACCGAAGAGGAGGCCGCTCGGCAAGTGCTCTGTTCCTATCTGAGTCACCTCGGAATCAACGCCAATGGGAAAATCGACGTCGGGCTGGTGAGCGGCGTCTCGAGCGCGCTCGTCTACGTCGAGCCGACGCAGGATTCGTCAGAACCCGCGGTAGCGCGCATCAACCGCGCGCTGCTCTACCTTGCCTACGCGGCGAGCGCTTCCCGTTAATTTAAGATTCGGTAAAGTAGGTGGATGGCTGCTTCTATCCTCCACCAACAGCTTCCCAGCACTCTGAGAGAAACCAACTTCGCGTCCCTGGGAGAGAAGTATCAGGGCAAGGTTCGCGACGTTTACCGCCGCGCCGATCGGCTGGTGCTGATCACCACCGACCGGCTTTCCGCCTTCGACCGGGTTCTCACCACGATTCCCTTCAAGGGAGAGGTCCTCAATCGCCTCGCGGCGTTCTGGTTCAACAAGACCCGACACCTGGTCCGAAACCATGTGCTCGACGTGCCGGATCCCAACGTCACGGTGGCCCAGCGCTGCGAGCCCTTTCCCATCGAGTTCGTGGTGCGAGGCTACCTGACCGGGAGTTTGTGGCGCGATTACCAAAAAGGCGCTCACACCGCCTACGGGATTGCGTTCGAGAAGAATCTCAAAAAGGACCAACAGTTCGCTCGACCGATGATCACGCCCTCCACCAAGGCCGCCCAGGGCGAGCACGACCAGCCGATTTCAGAGCAACAAATTCTCGCACAAGGGCTGATGCAGGAGAGAGACTGGCGCCGGGCCTCCGAGGCGACCTTGGCGTTGTTCGCCGAGGGACAGAAGTGGGCCTTAAGCCGGGGGTTGATCCTCGTGGACACCAAATACGAGTTCGGCAAGCTGGGAGACCAGATCGTTCTCATCGATGAGCTCCATACGCCGGATTCGAGCCGATACTGGATTGGGTCGGAGTATCAGGATCGCTTTCAGCGCGGCGAGGAGCAGAAGATGCTCGACAAGGAGAACATCCGCCAGTGGCTGATCAAGGAGCGCGGGTTCTCCGGGCATGGCGAGGCGCCGGCGATTCCCGACGAGGTCCGGGTGGACCTCGCGCAGAAGTACCTCGCTGCGTTCGAGCAGATCACCGGCGAAGCCTTTCGACCTCAGGTGGCTCCGGTCTTGGGCCGGATCGAGAAGAACCTTCGCGAAAAGGGCTACCTTCGGTAACCTTCAGTACACCTCGGGACGCTCTCCAAAGACGCGATCGAAGATCTGGTCCACGCTCTTGGCATGCTGCTCCAGCGAGAAGCAGCCGGCCAACTCCTCCGGGGTTAGCACCTTCAGCACTTCGGGATCGTTAAGCAGCGCGGTCTTGAAATCCACTGCCTGGTCGTAGACCTTCATCGCGTTCCGCTGCACCACCGCGTACGCCGCTTGGCGATCCATGCCCTTTCGCGCCAGGGCCAAGAGCACCGACTGCGAGAAAATGACGCCGCCCAGCTTCTCCAAGTTCTGGCGCATCTGCTCTGGATAGACCCGCAGCTGCTCGATCATCTGGGCGAAGCGATGCAGCATGAAGTCCGCGACGATACAGGCATCCGGGGCGATCACCCGTTCCACCGACGAGTGGGAGATGTCGCGCTCGTGCCACAGCGCGATGTTCTCCAGCGAGCTCACTGAATAGCCCCGCAGCAGCCGCGCCAGCCCGGTCAGATTCTCGGAGAGGATCGGGTTTCGCTTGTGCGGCATCGCCGAGGATCCCCTTTGGCCGGCGGTGAAGGGCTCTTCTGCCTCGCGTACTTCTGTCCGCTGCAGATGTCGAATTTCGGTGGCGAACTTCTCGATCGAGGAACCGAGGATCGCCAGCGCCGAAAAGAATTGGGCGTGGCGGTCGCGCTGGATGATCTGGTTTGACGCCGGCGCGGGCGAAAGGCCCATCTTTCGGCAAACGTGCGCCTCTACTTCGAGCGGCAGATGGGCGAAGGTACCCACCGCCCCCGAGATCTTTCCCACCGCGATCGCGTCGCGCGCTTGGATCAAACGGGTTCGGTTCCGCCGCAGCTCGTCGAACCAGATCGCCAGCTTGTGGCCAAACGTCATCGGCTCGGCGTGGATCCCGTGGCTGCGGCCGATCATCAGGGTGCGCTTGTGCTCGAACGCCCTCTGCTGAACGGCCTTCATCACCCGCTCCAGGCCGTCCAGCAACAGGTTTCCCGCGTCCCGAAGCGTCGCCCCCAACGCAGTGTCCAGCACATCGGAAGAGGTCATCCCGACGTGCAGCCATCGCGCGGCGGGTCCGATTCGATCCTCGAGGAAGGTGAGAAAGCCGATCACGTCGTGTTTGGTGGTGCGCTCGATTTCCTCGATCCGGGCCACATCCCGCGCGGTGAAGTCTCCGGCCCGCTCGCGGGATTGCGCGAGCGCTTCCGCCGGCGCGAGCTGCAGACTCACCATCGCCTCGAGTGCGTAAAGCTCGATGTCGCGCCACCTCCGAAGTCGCGCTTCCGGCGACCACAGCGACGCCATCTCCGGCCGAGAGTACCGATCGATCATCCACTCCTCCCGGTTGAGCCGAAGCCTCCGCTGCCGCGCGAGGTGCCGGACAGTTCCGGTACTTCCCGCAGCCGCGCTCGGCAAATCGGAGCAATCACCAGCTGCGCAATCCGGTCTCCGCGATGAATGGTCACCGGCGCGTTCGAGAGGTTCGCCAGAATCACTTGCACCTCGCCGCGGTAATCGGCGTCGATGGTGCCCGGAGAGTTGAGGCAAGTGACCCCTTCCTTCAGCGCCAACCCGGAGCGGGGTCGAACTTGCCCCTCGTAGCCCGGCGGAATCTCGATCGCCAATCCGGTCGGAATCGCCTTTCGCTCGAGCGGCTGAAGCAGGATCTCGACTTCAATGTCGGCGTACAAGTCCATGCCGGAAGCAAACTCGCTTCGGTAGTTGGGAATCGGAAGCGCGGGTCCTGGTCGGACGCGCTTGCACTTCAGCTCGACGGTTTCCACGGTACGCATCTAGCACGCGCCCCTCACGGCGCGCGATTCGAAGTTGCCAGGTGCGCGCGGAGGCGCGACTCGGCATCGGTCAGCGGCAGCCCAATCTCCTGTTCGTGAAGGATGAGCCCGTAGCGCTCGGGCGGGATGCGCGGATCCACGATGCTGGGCTCGGCGCGCAACTCCTCGACCGGCAGGCCCTTGCCCGCCAGCGGCTCGGGAAGAGGCGACGGGAGCACCAACAGCAGCTGGCGGCCATTGAGGCGCTTGACGCCTTCGATCTCGGACCAATGAATCCCAATCTCGCCCGACGGCGTTACCAGGCGCAGCGCGCGCTCATCCTGGCCCACGACCCGAAATCGCCATCCCGCCTGCGGATTGCTCAGGCGCTTGAGCTGCAGAACCAGGTTGGAAAAAGCTGCGTAGATTGCGAGTGCGCCGATCAGGATGATGAAGACCCACCCGGCTGCGCTCGGCCGCTGGGTGCGCCCAGAGATCGCCGACGCAAAGGCTCCCAAGTACAACAGGTCTCCGAAGGCCTGAACGACGATCGCCGTCTTGAGTCGCGGGTACGGAAGCTCCAATTCCAGCACCAGCCCGGCGACGGTGAGCCCGATGCCAAGCTGCGCGAGCGCGAAATGGGTCGCCGAATTTCCAGCGGCCGCGCTGCGTACCACTCCACCCAGCAACACGGTCGCGCCCAGCAGCGCCATCGCATGCGACAGGTGAGACCTCGTTCCTGGTTCG
>Ga0126382_10000591_pt1 | contig 14222 bp, 12 predicted proteins | sample PanSoiMetPlot_30_FD_92548 | JGI IMG/M metagenome (GOLD analysis project Ga0126382, IMG submission 92548) | Tropical forest soil microbial communities from Panama - MetaG Plot_30 | ecosystem: Environmental > Terrestrial > Soil > Tropical forest > Bulk soil | place: Panama | collected 2016-02-17 | reverse complement strand
CGGGAGGCAATTGGTCACAACTTTTTTGGGAGTTGGAGGGAGTTGGAGGTTGGGGGTTGGGGGTTGGGAGTTTGAGATAGGGGATTGGGGATTGAAAATCTTGAAGGTGGGTGCACGATATGCTAAAAAGGCCTCGACGAAGGTCAAATCAAGCAGGCCCCAAGCCCCAACAGTTTTTATGTCATCACTTAGAAAATCATGTCCTGAGTGTGGAATGCCGCTGAGCGTAGGAGTTGCGTCATGCAATAACTGCGGCGCGACAGTGGGAACACTTTTTTCGCCAACTGAGCCACCAGCGGGCGGAAAGAGTAAGCGGTTCGGTGCGATCAATCAGAACATCGACCTCTACGGTAAAGTCGAGAAGGCGAAGGAACGAGCAAACAACTCGCTCATCTGCGCTCTGACGAGCTTCTTCCCGCTAATTGGTTGCATTACTGGAATCGCGGCGATTGTGCTTTCGACGTTGGCGTCGCGAGCATTAAAGGCGAATAACGTCGAGGATGGTCGTGGTTCAGCAACCGCCGGCCTTGTCATCGGCATATTGGGGTTGATAGCCCAAGGCGGCTACATCGTTTACGTGATCAGATCCGGAAGCCCGTTGGGATAAGAGCTATGGACCTGTTAGCACCTATTTCTTCCCAACGAGGACGGTCGCCTTTATTGAAACCTCGAAGAGTACCCTGTTCCGCTCGCGTTCAATAATCGAAGCAATTTTGCTAAGTACGGCTTCGCGCGACTCTGCCGGCACAATTTCCATCCACTCGTTGAGAAACCAATCGGCGATCAAGGGCGACTCCAGGAACTCTTTCGCACTGCCGAACCCAAATTCTTCCTTGCTGACGAAACTCTCTATGCCGCGCAAACCGGCCCGCTCGCACATGGTCACGGCGCTGGACACGGTGATCCGTTCTTTTATCAGATGTTCAAGAGAGCTCCAGACTTCCTCCGCTATTCCCAAGTCGTGAAGGGCTTCCCAGTAAATTGAAAAGAACTCATCAAAGCTTCCGTGGGTCGTCAATTTGAGTACTACCTGGCCTTCAGGTCGCGCGACTCTAATCATCTCCGCGCATACATTCTCAATCTCGCTGGTGTGAAGAAGAGAGGCATCGCCAATAACTACGTCAAACTCGTTATCTTTGAATGGCAGCTTTGTAGCAGGTCCTTCTTCGAACCTCACATCCTTCGCTTTTTGCACCTGGGACTTTGCGCGCGCGATGTTAATTCGCTCAGCGTCCGCATCGACGCCGACCACTTCTCCCTTTCCTTTAAGTCGTTCGGCCAGATCTATGGCATACGCTCCGGTTCCACAATTTACGTCGAGGAACCGTCCCTCTAGCGGCATTTCAATGTTTTCATTGATCACCGTGTCGAACCTGTCACGCCAGTCGGGCGCAATGAACAGGTCGTAACGAAAAGCTAACTCTTTTGGATCTGTCATAAATTCACTGACATGATAACACGGACTTATAGGACCAAGAGGACGTATAGGACCTATTTGTCCTATTGGTCCCATTGGTCCTAGAATAACCGTTCGCCTGGCCCAGGGTTTCGCATGAATTCAGATAATGCTTACTGCCAAGTATGTCGCAGAGAAGTCGATCCGCGAATGATCGCCGGCTCCGATGAAGTCGATGAGTCGCTTCACCCCCTGCTCGCCGTCAATATGCACTCGTGGGAGCCCGGAAAACAGATCTGCATCGAATGCATTTATAGATATTCGCGGCTACGAGACGAGCTCTCCGCCGCCTTTCCTCAGTTCGCCGAACAGGAGTTAAAGGTTGTTCCAACTCCGATGCGTCTTGATGCTCCCGAAGAGTTTCGAGGACGCGGCACAACCATCGCGTTCCTGGACTCAGGTTTCTATGCCCATCCCGATCTCTCCAAACCGCGGAATAGAATTCTCAAATACGCAAACCTCGTGGAGCGCGCAAAACCCGGCGATCTGACTACTCCTCAAGCCTCCTCCTGGCACGGCATGATGACCTCCGTAGTAGCCGCCGGAAACGGCTTTCTTTCGGGTGGGCTTTACCGCGGAATCGCCTCTGAAGCAAATCTGGTCCTTGTTAAAGTCGGGATGTCATCGCGTGTGCGTCACCAGGACATCGCCCGTGGAATCAGGTGGGTCATAAGAAATCGACACCACTTCAACATTCGAATCATCAATATTTCTGCCGGCGGCGATTTTGAGGCGAGCTATCTCGAAGATGAGCTTTCGCAGGCCGCCGAGGATGCGACCCGTGCTGGTCTGCTCGTCATCGCCGCCGCCGGGAACTCGGGCCAGCTCCGCGACCACCCGGTACTGCCTCCGGCTTCAGCTCCATCAGTGATAGCGGTTGGGGGACTAGACGATCGAAACAATCTCGACTTCACAGATAATGAAATGTACCGGTCGAGTTACGGCCCTACCATCGACGGCCTTCAGAAGCCTGAGATTATCGCGCCGGGCATCTGGATCGCCGCTCCGATTCTGCCGGGCACGCCCACTGCGGAACAAGCGACGCTGTTATCTCAGCTCGAGAATGCGCAAGATTCAGAATTGCGGGAGATCATCCGACGTCATCCGGGAGTCGACGAAGATCTGGATCACGCGACAGAACTTGCGCCTTACCTGTTGCGGCAAGTCGTGTGGCTGAAGATCCGGGATAACAATGTCATAAGCGGTCACTACAAGCACGTCGACGGTACAAGCTTCGCAGCGCCAATTGTGTCTTCCATCGCCGCACAGATACTGGAAGCGGCTCCGGATTTGAAACCGCACGAGGTCAAACTCGCGTTGATAAGAACGGCGGTCAGGCTAAGTCACGTTGACGTTGACCGTCAGGGATGGGGAATGGTTAACCCGCGCGCTGCGATCGCCGCGGCAATGGAAATGCGCGACAGGCAGCGCCAGACTAAGCAATCTGTAACATCGAAACGTTAACTCTTTGCTCACAAACAGGCCGACGTCGTCCTCTATCACCTTGCCCATATTTGAAAACACAACTTTCCATATGATAAAAGTTCTTGGTTGAAGCACTCACAACGATCTGCTGAGATCTGATTTTTGAGACCTTTAGGTATATCGGCGCGTATATAGCGCTATGATGGATCAGCAGCGCTGAGGTGGGCGCTTACCGTCCCCGCCCTGAAATCTAGTTGCGAAGGAGAAATTGAAATATGGATAGCAAGCTGGCGCCGCAGGCTGAAAAATCGGAGACGGCAGCCGAACCCGAAATTCCTGTTTCCAACCCCCAAGAAAAGAAGGACGGAAGGCCGGCATCATACTCGATGATGGAGCCTAAAATGCGCCGCATCTACGGCGAATTCTATCGCGAGATCTATTTCTCAGAGAAGAAAGTGCTCGACACCAAAACCCAGGAGCTGATCTCAATCGCCGCATCGCTCGTAGCAAAGTGTCAGGGTTGCATAGAAGGTCACCTTAAAAAGGCATTAGAGGCGGGGGCAACGCCTGAAGAAATTAGCGAAACCCTTTCGATCGCAGCGGCCATCAACGCCGCGGCAATCATCGATCTAACTGATGTGGCCGCCGCGAACCTCAAAATTAATCATTTCCCAAGCGACGGACCCCGCTTCCGAGGTTAATCAATGGATATACTCATGCAGCTCGGTGTTGGAATGCTGTCGGTGATTATTACTCTGGTTGCAAGCATGGCTGCGCACCTGATGCCGCGGCAAAACGCTGCTCCAGCTCACGCCTCCTCGATGACCGCGCAGACTGCGCCGAGCGGCGGCGTAGAGTACAGCTCTCTTCAATCCGCCGCGCTCGGCAGGGAACTGAAGTTTGCGATTGTATTGCCGCCCTCGTATTCGCAGGACAACAAGCGCAAATATCCTGTTCTCTACTTCCTGCACGGTATGAATGGAAACGAGCGCGAGTTCGAGCGACGAGGCGTCGCCGCTGCCATCAACAAGCTTAGAGAAGAGGGCAAGATTGGCGAGTTCATCATCGTTTCTCCTGCGGGTGAGAATAGCTTCTACTTGAACGCAAAGAACGGACCTCGATACGAAGATGCGATCATCCAGGATCTCATTCCGTACATCGAGAAAAATTACCGGGCAGTCGGAACGCCGGCAGGTCGCTCGATCCAGGGCATCTCGATGGGCGGATGGGGCGCGTTGTATCTCGCTTTCAAACACCCGGAGATGTTTTCAACTGTAACTGCGCATTGTGCCGCTCTCGTTCCCGAACTGCCTCGACCCACAGGTGGCGATCGCCGGTCGATGTTCCTGGCTCAACTGGTAGGAAAGATCTTTGGCGATCCACCGGACGATGCATATTTCCGCGCGTCGAATCCGGTGTTTCTGGTCGAGCAGAACCTCGCCGCGATTAAGAAATCGGGCATGAAGATATATTTCGATGTCGGCGACCAGGATAGGTATGGCTTCACTGAGCCGAACAAAGCCTTCGACGAGAAATTGACAAAGCTCGGCCTGGGACACGAGTTTCATGTATATCCTGGCGGACACGGCTGGGAGTATATGATTTCAGTTGCGGATCATTCTTACACCTTTTTGTGGACAAACTTTCGCACCGACGCAAAGGCAGCGCGCTCGCGCGCCGGCAAGTGAGGGTGTTTGGCGGGGCGTTTTGGATGGGATTTTAGCGAAACTGCGAACTCAGAGACGGTACTACGAACGCCTCTCAATCTATTAATAGTTCGTCCTACCGGGCTGACGGTCTTTCGTCAGCCTTTTGATTTACTGTATGACATCCGGCCCAACAATGAAGGCCCGAGATCGATTCGCGGAGCTTGTGTCTCGTGACGATGAACAGATAAACCTTGCCGAAGCGGCGTTACTCATTGCGGCGGAAGAATACCCACGTATTGACGTTGAACTATACCTGGACCGTCTCGACGAATTTGGAGACGTGGTTCGTAAAGAAGCAGCCGAAGCTCAAACTTCGCTGGAGATCATCACGGCATTGAATACCGCATTGTTTGAGCGGTTGGGATTCCACGGCAACCGCGACACCTATTACGATCCACGGAACAGTTATTTGAATGAGGTCATTGATCGACGAACCGGTATCCCAATCACTTTAACGGTGGTCTACATTGAGGTAGCACGGCGAATCGGGTTTCCGATTAAGGGCGTCGGCCTGCCTTTTCACTTCATTGCAAAGCATCAGTCCCCAGGCGGCGATCTTTTTATTGATCCGTTCAATGCCGGGCGGCTGGTGGGCTCCGCAGGCTGCAAAGAACTGATCAGTGAGATGAGCGGCGGCAAGCTCGATCTGCAATCGAGTCATCTGGAAGCTGTCAGCAACAAGCAGATCTTGACGAGAATGCTGTCGAACCTTCTTGGGATCTATTCGATGAGCGATCATCGCCGGGCATTATCGATAATCGATCGTTTGTTGCTGATCAATCCCGAATCAGCGTCGCACATAAGAGATCGTGGCCTGCTTCTGGCAAAGATTGGCGATCGAAAGAACGCGATCGCTGAGTTGGAGCGTTACCTCGAACATATGCCTGAAGCGCCGGATGCAGATACGATTCGTGAACAGATTAGAAGCATTCGCCAAAGCCAGGCGAGATTGAACTGAGATTCGTGATTCGTGATCCATGAGCCTTGATCCGTGATTAATGTCAGATGCGTGAACCTTGATGCTATTTGCATTTATTACCAATCACGCATCACGAATCACGGATCACGAGTCACGGATCACTTCCCTACCACCTGAACGTAACTCCGACCTGAACAGTGACCACATCGGTCCGCGACGAGAGGACGTCGAAAAAAACTGCGCCGTTTTCTCTGCGGATCGAACCCTCCTTCAAATAATCCGCTTTCGAGCCTCTCAAATACCTTACCTTAGTATCGAGTGAGATATCCCCGGTCCTGCCCAGGCGGCCGAGCTGCACCTGAACACCGCCACCAAAACCATAACTCCAGACGAGATCGCTGAGGTTCCTGGTTGAGGTTAGCTCCTCTCCAGTCGAATCATTGAGTATCGACGTATTCGTGTACAGATACTTGAACCCAACAAGCGCATCGGCGTACGGTCGCACATTTCCTTTACGAGGCTGCGCTCTGAAGACCGCATGGGTCATCGTAATGTTGTTCGTGGTTCGAACATTCACCAACAACTCAGGAACTGTTTCGCTGATCGGCTCCGTGTGCTCTTCGGAACCATAATTGGTGAACGCCGCATCCACTCCCACCAGAAACGGCGTGGTCTTGATCCCAAACAGAAGTTGTACTCCAGCACCATAGCCGTTATTCGTAACGTTCTTGCTAAAGTCTCCGGTCGGCACCACCGTTGTGAAATCGACTCCAAATTGAATCTGACGTCCTTGAGGCTGTGCGCTTGATGACGAATTCAAGCACAACAAAAACACGACTGATACGACGATTCTAAAAAGCGTCTTGTTCCTGAGTATTCTTCTGACTACGTTTGCGTTGTATGCTGCTTTGCTGAAGGTTGAGGCAAGACCCGTTCTTGGCATAAGCATGCACTCCTCCGGTTAGCTGAGTGTTGCATCGCAGCGACACAGGCAAACCAGATACCGAGCGCATCAAAGCTCAATTGGAGGAAGAAATGAATTCAGTAAAGGTTCTTTGTGGTGGCAAAAAGAAGCGTTGAGACTTTGCCTCGTTGCTTGACGAATTGAAATTCGGTTGTGGCTCCAGCTTACAAACTCGGTGCTTTTTACACCAAAACAGGCTCGGGCCATACCATAACGTGCGGGGGAAGAGTATGGTCTAAGGGTTTTCTCGATCCGATATGTCCAATTCATACGTCTGATCAGTAATAATGCTTCCCCACAACTCGTGCGTCTTCTGCTCAGTCAATACAAATCCGTAATCTCTGTATAATCTTGCCGCCGCCAATAATGATTTCTCAGTTAACAGAAAGATCCGAGAGTAACCTTTCTCTCGACAAAACCTCATTGCCTCCTCCATCAAAAACCTGCCAATGCCCTGCCCGCGAAGGGAAGGATGCAGCAGAAACCATCGCAACTGAGCTTCATACTCTGAGGCCTCCACGATCGCAATGGAACCGACAATCTCGGCACCCTTTTCGATTATCCAAATCCGCTCTCGATCCTTTTGTGATTTTGCGAATTCAGCAAGAGGCCCGGCGACATAAGCCTCAAAAGTGTGATCCCACCCGCACTCTGCCGCATACAGCGTACCGTGCAAATAGGTCACGTAGCCTATGTCGCCGGGCCTCAGCGTAGATCGCATTGTTAACTCCGGCGGAAGCGTCTTCATCTCGGTACTGCTTACGGCTGAGCGCGCCGCTTACCCCAGGTCGGCGGTGGCGGCTCCTTGCTCGCGCGGTCAACAGGATGCTCCTTCAACAACCGCATTGCCTCCTGTACCGCACGCTCCAATTGCGGATCGTGCCCGGCGATAACTTCCTTAGGCCAGTTCTCCACGTCGATGTCAGGCGGAGTGCCTTCGTTCTCGACTGCCCACTTGCCGTCCCGAGTGAAGAAGCCTCCTCGAGGCGCGATCATTGAGCCCCCATCAATGAACGGAGGAGTATCCGCAGTGTGAACCAGCCCACCCCAGGTACGCTTGCCAACAAGCACACCAATCTTGCGGTGTCTGAACATCCACGGCATCAAGTCACCGCCGGAACCGGCCATTTCATTTATGATCATTACCTTCGGACCCCAAATTCCAGCCGAAGGACTGGTAAACGGATATCTATCTCCTGCGACGTTGTTGAAGTAACCGTCAAAATCACGTTGCAAGACATCAATAATGTAGTCGGCTGCTGAACCGCCTCCGTTGAATCGCTCATCGATAATCGCGCCTTTTTTGTCCTGCTGTGCGAAGTAGTATCGATTGAAACTTGTGTAGCCAGGCTGTGCGGTGTTTGGCAGGTAAACGTAAGCAAGTTGCCCACCCGAAAGCTTGTCAACAGTTCTGCGATTAGCCTCGACCCACGCCCGTGTTCGCAAGCCCTGTTCGTTGGCCACTGGAACCACCGTCACCTGGCGCGCGCCTTCCAACGACGGTCGGTTATTCACCGCGATAACCGTTTGCCTGTTTGCGGTGCCATCGAGAAGACGGTAGATGTTGTCTGGAGCCTTGAGCTCGATCCCATTGACCGCAACGATATAGTCTCCGATCGACACTTCGACTCCAGGCGCTGACAGAGGAGCCCGCAAATCGGGATTCCAACTCTCATTGTCATAAATTCGTGCGATCTTGTATCGATCACCTTCAATCACAAAATCCGCGCCCAGTAACCCACCGGGAGACTGAGGCACGTCAGGCATATCCCCGCCGCGAACATACGAGTGCCCGATCGCGATCTCGGCGCCCATGTTATCGAGCAAATAATTTAAGTCAGCCCGATGATTCACGAAGGGCAATAGTGCGCCGTACATCTCCTTCATCTTCGGCCAGTCGGCGCCATGAGCATTCGGGACGTAAAGATAGTCGCGTTGATTGCGCCATCCTTCGTTGAAAATTTGTTTGAACTCTTCCTTCGGCTCCAGGTACATCCTGAGCGTCGCATTCAATCGTCCCTGCCCGGCCTGCGGTGGGTTGCTATATCAGTCGACGAGGGACTGCGATGGTGGCTGCGGAGGCCCTGCCTGGCCACCACCTCTTCCGCCACCACCAAAACCGCCGCCGGCTCGGTAAACCAGCTTATGCCCATCAGCGCTCACGTCGTAGGCGGCTACTCCGGTAGCAAACGGCGTGGCCCGTCGATCGCTGAGCCGGTATCGATGTAAAGTGCTTCCCCCGCCCCCGAAACCACCGCCACCGCCACGTCCCCCTCCGCCGCCGGCTGGAGCCTCAAGGTAGTAAACCGTACCCGCAACACCGGCGTGTAGCTCAGAGTATTGGCGTTCTGGAATTCCCGGGACCGATATGATGCGCTGCTGCAAACCCTCAAGATCAATCTGCACCGTAACCGGTGTTCGCGGCGCTCGCGGAGCTTGTGGGGCCTGATCTGCATCAGTTGCCGCTGCGTCCCCTGCGGCTGCCGGAGCTCCTCCGCGACCGCCGCGGAAACCACCACCACCGCCGCCGCCTGGGTTTGGGGCGCTGCCGACACCCTTGTCTTCATCGCTCTCAGGAAGAAGCGGGCTAGGCTCACCCTTTTTAAGCACCGCGCAATAGAGCCCGAATGTTTCGTCGTGATCATACGAAGTCATGTCGAGCCACTGCGAACGCAATCCAAAATCGGTTGAAGCGAGGAACCAAAGATACTTACCGCTTGCATCGAATACGGGCCACGTTGAATCGGCAAGTCCGTCCGTTACTTGCTTTGTTTCCCCCGTCTCGACATTGCTTATGAAGATTGCGTGATAAAGCGATTTCAGACGACTTGAATATGCAACCCATTTGGAATCCGGAGCCCAAACAGGGTTGAGGGTTCTTTGTGGGACCATCCAGGGATCGTTACCGACGATCTTTGCCTTGCCCGTATCGACATCAAGAACCCAGACGTGCAGGTTGGTATCCGAGTACATGATCTTCTTCGAATCGGGAGACCAGGACGGCGTGTAATAGTGCGTTGGATTCTCCAGCGCGATCTCGCGATGAGATGCGATCCCGTCCTGAGATTCGATCACCAGCTTGTACTCACCCGATTTATCGCTGAAATAAGAGATGTATTTTCCGTCTGGCGACCACGCGGGATCTCGCTCGGCAGATCCGCTGGAGTTTGTAAGATTTCTAACATCACCCTTCTCCGCCGGAATAGTGAAGATCTCGCCGCGTGCTTCGACGACAATGCGTTTCCCCGTAGGAGAAAGAGAAATATTTGTCATTGATCGCGAAACGTCTTCCCAACGCGGCATCATCCACGGGAAGTCGCCGACGGCGGTGATGTTTAAGATGTGCTCCTTGCCGCTCCTGGGATCCAGCTCGTGGATGTATCCCGCCTGCTCAAAGACGACCGCGTTCGGCCCGGAGTCCAGAGTTTTTACATCGAAATCGTTGAACCTTGTGACTTGATTCAACCGTTTTGCGCGCGTGTCAAACGACCAGACGTTGGCGACGCCGTCGCGATCCGAAATGAAATAAACCGTATCGCCGATCCACGCCGGATCAACATCCTTGGAATCGCTCCAGGGAGGAGAGACCAAATCGTAATTCTTTAAATCGACTATCCAGATGGGCCGGTTCTGTCCGCCGCGGTAATTCCGTCGTTCTTCGTCCCACGAATTGTTCATTCGATAAGCGACGCGCGAACCGTCGGGTGAGATCTTACCCTGATAGCCGCGCGGCAGGGGCATTGGCTCTTCGACCCCGCCTGAAGCGGACACAGTCCAAAAGCGCGGAGCGCCGCTGGGAGCCCAGGTCGCGCGCGAAGACGAGAACATCACCGATTTGCCATCCGGTGTCCATCCTTGTACGAGGTCGCTCCCCGGATGCCAGGTCAGCCTTTTAGGTTCACCTCCCTCAGATGGCACTACGTATACATCGTTATTGCCGGCATACTCGCCGCTGAAGGCGATCCACTTCCCATCGGGTGAAAAGTGCGGGTTGGCCGTCTGTCCCTGGAAGCTGGTGATTCGACGGGCAGCGCCACCGGCGCGCTCGACTATCCATATATTGTTGGCGTACGCGAAAGCAATATGGCTTGCGCTGACTGTCGGCGACCGCAACAGGCGAGTCCCGGTTCCGTTGGCGACGACAACTTTGGTTTCGTTGAATAACGCAAAGGTCGCCAGAATCAGAATTGCTAACGCCAGAACAAGACGATAGCGCAAAGCCAGATGGATCTTTGTTGACATTGGTCGCCTCCCGGACGAATTAGAAGTTGATGGAGTGCGAAAGTATGTCTCACAAACTGGCATGTGGTCAAAGTGACGAGCTGGGGGTCGGAGGTTGGGGGTTGGGGATTGGAGGCTGGGGTTGTGGTTTGGAGTTGCGGTGCTGCAGCCTAGACGGGCCGAAGATTATCCACGTGTGGCATACCAACCTCGTGTAAATCAAAAACCTTGTTCACGCCAGCAGCCCTGGGCTACACTTGAAAGGTCTACAAAACACGCGTTATTCATCGAACTTGGCCGTTATATCAGCGTACAAGCTTGTTAGCCCAGAACAAGCGATTTCCTGGCACGGAGCAACGCTTCTGAAAAAAATACTTCTAACCCTCGTCCTGCTCTTCCTTATTTCCTTTGGAGCCGGTGCACAGAATACACGGCCTCAAGTGGTCGGCGGAGTCCCAGCAGAAACTCGTGCCGACTTGCGGCAGGAAACCTTCGACATCGTCTGGAGGACGGTCAAGGAAAAGCACTTCGATCCGACGCTTGGAGGCGTTGATTGGGACAAGGTCCGCGAACAGTACGCCCCTCGAGCTGCCGCGGCGAAGACCGATAACGAACTCTACGGCATCCTTCGCCAAATGCTCGGCGAGCTCCATCAATCGCACTTCAACATAATACCGCCTGAGGCAGTGGTTGAAGATGATTCTCGCGAGCCAAAGGGGGGTAGCATTGGAATCGATCTGCGTCTTATCGACGGCCTTCCGACAATAACGCGAGTCGATCCGCAGTCAAAAGCTGCAATCGGGGGTTTGCGCCCCGGGTTTGTAATAAAAAAGATCGATGACACCACCAGCGACAAGATCATCGAGACATTTGCGAAGAGCAAGGAACCGCAGGCAATGGTATCTTTGCGAATTACTCGGACATTCCTATCCAAAATCAACGGCGCGCCCGATACACGGGTCCGCATCGCCTACCTGGATGAGAAAGATCAGCTGCGCGAGGTCAGCGTTATTCGGGAAAAGCTGAAGGGAGAAATGTCTGAGCGACTCGGCAATTTCCCTCCGCAGTATACCGAGTTCGAAACGAAGCGGCTCGCTGATTCGATCGGCTACATACGCTTCAACGTTTTTGCGATGTCGCTGATGGAAAGAATTAAGAGTGCAATAGGCGGAATGAAAGATGCACCAGGGATTATTATCGATCTTCGCGGGAATCCTGGGGGACTTGGCGGGATGTCAATCGGGATCGCTGGAGTGCTCGGCAAGGAACGCACCTCGCTCGGAACGATGCATATGCGTTCAGGACATCAGAACTTTGCGGTGTTTCCGCAAGCGAATGCATACCTGGGACCATTAGTCATACTTACTGATGTGACCAGCGCTTCCACCAGTGAAATCTTCGCAGCAGGAATGCAGGAACTGGGCCGCGCGGTCGTTGTAGGAGAACGAACACTCGGCGCCGCATTACCGTCACTCTTTCAAAAGCTTCCGACGGGAGCGCTCTTCCAGTTTGCAATTGGAGACTTTAGAACTCCGAAGGGAACATTGATTGAGGGTCAGGGAGTAACGCCAGATAAAGAAGTCAAACTCACTCGTCGCGCTCTGCTTGAGGGTCGCGATCCTCAACTCGAGGCGGCAATCGAACAAGTCAGAAAACAATCCAAGGAGCGAAAGGCTGTTGCCGCTCGTTCGACTTATTGAGAGGGAAAAAATGAAGCGCTTACTTACAGTCGTCTTGTGTAGTGCAGTGATTACAACTGTCGCCTCTCTGGCGGCCATCGCGCGACCAGGCCAACAAAAGTTGCCGACAGCCGACGAAATCATCAGTAAGTATGTCGAAGCAATCGGCGGTGAAAAGGCAATCAAGGGTGCGACCAGCCGAGTATCAAAAGGCTCGCTTGAGATAGCTTCGGTTGGCTTAAACGGTACCGCTGAAGTCTATGAAAAGGCGCCGAACAAAACGGTAACGATTGTTAACATTGCGGGTTTCGGTCTGGTGCAGGAAGGTTACGACGGCAAAACAGCGTGGTCGAAGGATCCCCAGATGGGTCTTCGCGATAAGGAAGGTGGCGAGTTCGCTGCTGCGAAGCTCGACAGCGAGTTTTACAAGCCAGTCAAGATCAAGGAACTGTATCCAAAGCTTGTGGTAAAGGGCACCGATAAGGTTGGTGACAAGGATACGTACGTCGTCGAGGCAACTCCGACCGAAAGCAGCCCTGAAACATGGTACTTTGATTCAAAGACCGGCTTGTTGATTCGGCAGGATTCGGAACGCGACGGACCGATGGGGAAACAAAAGGTACAGACGTTCCTCGAAGACTATAAGAAGTTCGATGGAATCAATCTGCCGAGCACGATTAGACAGGTGACGCCACAGTTCACGGTGGCCATCAAGATTACTGAAGTGCAGCACAACATCGCCATTGACGACGCAAAGTTTAAGAAACCGGCACAGTAATGAGTGATGCGGGATTCGTGACGAGTGATTCGTGACCTGCGTTTTCGTTCTTCACTCGTCACGCATCACGAATCACTTGTCACTTCTCACTTCTCGAACCCAACAAAAACCGGTTCCGGTCTCAGTGCTATTCCAAACGTCTCGAATACACGCTGCTGGATCATCTCCTTCAATTCGCTGATCTCGCTTGCAGTACCGCCCACGCGATTAATAATCGCCAGAGCATGTTTAGTCGAGGTTCCAACATTCCCGTAAACGTAACCGCGATTTATTCCCGACTTTTCGATCAACCAGGCTGCCGATAACTTGATGCGACCATCTGGCGCGGGAAACGCCGGCAAATCTGTGCCAGAAGCCAACGAAGCAAGGTTTTGCTTGATCTCTTCAAACTGTTCGGTCGTCACAGTGGGATTCACGAAGAATGAACCAACACTCCGCGAATCAAGATCGGTGGGATCGATGACCATCGCCTTGCGTCGGCGTATGTCCAGGACCGCTTCTCGCACCTGCTGGAGGGTGACACGTTGAAGATTACCAAGGTGTCGTATAAGTTCAGGATAGCGAACCGCTGAAGCGCCATCCACCGTTAGCCTGTATTTCACTCGGGTGATGACGAAGCGGTGCTGGTCTCGAGTCTTGAACCTGCTGGATCTGTAACCGAAATCGCAATCATTTGCGGTCAGTTGCACCAATTGACCCCTCGGAACATCAAGCGCCTCGAGCAACACCAGTGATTCGCTGATGTCCTGTCCGTATGCGCCAACATTCTGAATGGGTGTCGCGCCAACTCGACCAGGTATGCCTGATAAGCACTCGAATCCCGCCCAGTTATTGGCGACAGTTAAAGCGACAAGATTATCCCAGTCTTCGCCAGCTCCGGCGTCAATGGACACGTAACCATCTTCGAAACGCGTTTCAACGCCATCGATGCTCACCTTAAGCACCAGGCCCCGGAAACCGCGATCGGCGACGACAATGTTGCTTCCGCCCCCAAGCACGAAGAGCGGGAGGTTCTGATCTCGCGCCCATTCGACGCCAGCGGCGAGCGCGTCGGCGCTCTTGATCTCTGCG
>Ga0126382_10000588_pt1 | contig 14251 bp, 13 predicted proteins | sample PanSoiMetPlot_30_FD_92548 | JGI IMG/M metagenome (GOLD analysis project Ga0126382, IMG submission 92548) | Tropical forest soil microbial communities from Panama - MetaG Plot_30 | ecosystem: Environmental > Terrestrial > Soil > Tropical forest > Bulk soil | place: Panama | collected 2016-02-17 | reverse complement strand
GAGGTGGGCGGCGGTCATGCCCGGCCGCTCGAGAAGCTTGGGCAGAGCTTCCTCGGTGAGCCACCGTCGCAGCGCGGCCTCGCGCCCGATCGCGGGACCGAGGCGAATGGTGGCCAGCGCGCCGCCGATGCCGCCGCCCACGGACAGCGTGGTCCGGCAGGCCGTGCGATTGGAGTTCCCGAAGAGGGCAAGGCACTTCCGGGTCCACGGCGTCGGATGGTTGAGCCGCTCCACGTAGGCGGGACTGGCGAGGGTGGCCACCGTCTCCGTCTCGTACATCATGAAATATTTCGGCGCGGCGGAGACGGCGACGTAGCGGCGGCCGCGCAGGAAGCCCGGCACCGCGCAGCGCTCCGGCATGTGCTCACGATTGTGCCAGTCGACGTAGTCGGCCTCGCCGGAGGCCTCCACGTCGGCCCAGAAGGCCAGCACGCCCTTGCCGAGGAAGCTCATGCGGGCGACCCTACGCGCGCGTCGCTCACGCGTCAAGAGGGCGAAGCGGCCACCGGCGGTTGGGATACACTAACGGCCATGCCGACCTCGGCGCGCCGGACCTGGACCGTGGTGGTCCGCCTCCTCGAGCGAGACGAGCGCCTCTTCGCTTTCCTCCTCGCCGTGGTCATGGTCGGCGGCCTTGCCACCCTCGGCCTCGCCCTCCGCCCGCGCCATCGCATCGACCTGCCGTCGCTGGTGCTCTGGTTCGCCATGTACAAAGTGGGGATCCTCGCGCTGGTCAGCGTCAATCCGAGCGCGCAGAAGACCCGCGCGGTGTTCAGCGGCGCCCTCGCCGTGGACATGATGCTCATCTTCGCGCTCTTGTACCTCACGGGCGGCGGCGACAGCCTCTTCGTCAACCTCTTCTATCCCCTCCTCGCCGTCAACGCCTATTACTTCGGGCGCTGGGTGGCGCTGATCCTGACCATGCTCGCGGGCCTTTTCTACTGGGCGGCCGCCTTGCTCGCCCCGCCCGCGGCCGCGTGGACCGCGGTGGCCATCCTCATGGGCATGGTGGGCCTGCCGGCCTTTGCTGTGGGCCACGTAGCCGAGCGCGAGCGCCGTGCGCGCGCCGAGGGGGAGCGGCTCAACGCCGAGCTCACGGGCACCCTCACGCGGCTGCAAGCGGCCCAGGCCGACCTCGTGGTGGCGGAGCGCATGGCCACCGTGGGCAAGCTCTCGCTCAAGCTCGCCCACGAGGTGCGCAACCCCATCGCGGCCATTGAGCTCAACGCCGAGCTGGTGAACGATCTGGTGACCGAGCGCGGGGGCGCCGACATGGAGGAGGCGGCCACGCTCGTCGCGGCCATTCGCGAGCAGGTCAACGCGCTCGACGCCATCACCGAGGAATACCTCGCCTTCGCACGCTTCCCGCGTCCGCAGTACGACGAGGACTCCGTGAACGAGATGGTCGCTGCCCTCGTCGAGTTCGTGCGCCCCGTGGCGGTGCGGCAGGGGAGCGTGGTGGAGGCGACCACGGATCAGACCGTGCCCCCCATGGCCATCGACCGCACCCTCCTGCGCCAGGCCATTCTCAACCTCGTGAAGAACGGCCTGGAAGCGTTGGGCCGTGGGGGCCAGCTCACCGTGAGCACGCGGCGCGTGGACGATCAGGTCGAGATCGCCATCCGCGACACGGGGCCCGGCATCGCCCCCGAGGTGGGCCAACGTCTCTACGAGCAGTTCTTCACCACCAAGGCCCAGGGAACGGGGCTCGGTCTCTACATCTCCCGGCAGATCATCGAGGAGCACGGCGGCACGCTGCGCTGGGAGAGCACGCCCGGGAGTGGCACCACCTTCACGGCGACCCTGCCCATCAAGAGGACCCAGGATGAGTGACCAGGCCACGCTGCTGGTAGCCGACGACGACCCCGCGGTGCGCCAGAGCCTCGAGCGCACGCTCACCCGTGAGGGCTACGGAGTGGTGCTGGCCCACGACGGCCAGGCCGCCCTCGATCGGCTTCGCCAGGGTGGCGTCGATCTCCTCCTCTCGGACCTCAAGATGCCCGGTCTTACCGGCCTCGAGCTCCTGAAGGAGGCAAAAGCGGCTTCTCCCGACGTGGACGTGATCATCCTCACCGCCTTCGGCACCGTGGAAGAGGCGGTGCGCGCCATGAAGGACGGCGCCATCGACTTCCTGACCAAGCCGCTCCAGCGCGCGCAGCTTCTCCGCGTGGTGCGCCAGGCCTTGGAGCGCCGCTCCCTCATCCAGCAGAACCGCGCGCTCCAGCGGCGCCTGGACGATTTGCTCGGCCAGGACAACCTGATCGGCGTCAGCCCCACCTGGAAGCAGATGATGACGCTCGTGCAGCAGGTGGCGGACAGCTCGGCCACGGTGCTCATCCAGGGCGAGAGCGGCACGGGCAAGGAGGGTGTGGCGCGCGCCATCCATGACGGCTCGCCCCGCCGCTCCGGGCCCTTCGTGGCCGTCAACTGCGCGGCGCTCCCCGAGACGCTGCTCGAATCCGAGCTTTTCGGCTATGAGAAGGGCGCCTTCACGGGAGCGGCCGGGGCCAAGAAGGGACGCTTCGAGCTCGCCGACGGCGGCACCCTCTTCCTCGACGAGGTGGCGGACCTCTCGCCGGTGACCCAACCCAAGATCCTCCGCGTCCTGCAGGAAGGCGAGTTCGAGCGCGTGGGCGGCACCCGCACCATCCGCGTGGACGTGCGCATCGTCGCCGCCACCAACCAGGACCTTGCCCAGCTCGTGAAGGACAAGCGCTTCCGCGAAGATCTGTACTACCGGCTCAACGTCATCACCGTGACCACTCCGCCGCTGCGCGATCGCCGCGAGGACATCCGGGTCCTTGCCCAGCACTTCCTGCGTCTCTACGCGGCCAAGAACAACCGCGTGCTGGAGGGTCTGAGCGACGAGGCCATGGGCTGCCTCGAGGCCTATCGCTGGCCGGGCAACGTGCGGGAGCTCGAGAACGTGGTGGAGCGCGCGGTGGTGCTGGCGCGTGGAGGCGTCATCGAGGCGGGGAACCTGCCTCCCAACGTCACCGAGCGTGCGGTCACCTTCACGCGCAACGAGGCATCCGGGGCCACGGAGGCATCGCCGGACGGCGTCTTCACCATCCGCATGGGGACGACCCTCGACGAGATCACCCACCGCGTGATGGAGGAGACGCTGCGCTTCGCCAAGGGCAACCGCACGGTGACGGCCAAGCTGCTCGGCGTCGACCCCAAGACCATCTGGCGCTGGCTCAAGCAGGGTGAGGCGGAGGAGAACGCGACCGAGCCCTCCGAGTCCTGAGCATGGCCTTCGAGCAGATCCGCTACGAGGTGGCGGAGGGCATCGCCACCATCACCCTGAATCGGCCCGAGAAGCTGAACGCAGTCACCAGCGCACTCATCCAGGAGCTCATCGCTGGCTTCGAGGCCGCCGATGGCGACGACACGGTCCGCGTGGTGATCGTCACGGGGGCGGGGCGCGCCTTCTGCGCGGGCGCTGATCTCTCCGCGGGGACCCAAACGTTTGACGGCGCGCGGCGCGGCCGGCCCCAGGCGGATGGCGAGCACCGTGACGGCGGCGGGCTGGTCGCGCTTCGGATCTACGATCTGAAGAAGCCCGTCATCGCGGCGATCAACGGCCCCGCCGTTGGCTTCGGCATCACCATGACCCTGCCCATGGACATCCGCATCGCCTCCTCGGCGGCGCGGATCGGCTTCGTCTTCGCTCGACGCGGGGTGGTGCCGGAGGCGTGCAGCACCTGGTTCCTGCCTCGTCTCGTCGGCATGCAGCGCGCCGCGGAATGGGTCTACACGGGACGCGTCTTCGACGCAGCGGAGGCGCTCGCGGGCGGGCTGGTGAGTCGGGTGGTGGCGCCGGAGGCGCTCCTGCCCACCGCGCGGGCCCTCGCGCGCGAGATCGCCGACCACACCTCGGGCGTGTCGGTCGCCCTCGCGCGTCAGATGATGTGGAAGCTCCTGGGTGCGGATCATCCAATGGAGGGGCATCGGCTCGACTCGCGCGGCATGGACTGGACGGGGCGCTCCGCCGACGCGCACGAGGGCATCGCATCGTTTCTCGAGAAGCGGCCACCGCGCTTTCCCCTCGCGCCGAGCCGCGACATGCCGCCCTACTATCCATGGTGGACCGAGCGCTCGTTTAGGTGACGGGTCCGCGCCGTCTCGCCCGCCTCGACCGAGCGGGTCTCCTCTTCGTCCTGCTCTTCTGCAACACCTTCGGTGTCGGCGCCTTCGGCCCTCTCCTGCCGGAGATCGGCCGCACGCAATCGCTCCCCGACTGGCAGCTCGGACTCGTGGCGAGCGCTTTCGGCTTTGCGCGCATGGCCTCCGCCATGCCGGTGGGCATGCTCGTCGTGCGCCACCTCGCTGTCGCCCTCTTGGCTGCTCCCCTGATCCTCGGGCTCGGCCTCCTCCTGCTCGTGAGCGCGGGGCCGCTCCCCGTGCTCCTCGCCGGGCGATTCCTCCTCGGGATCTCCCACACGCTGACCATGGTGGGCGGGCTCACCGCCATTCTGCTCGAGGGCGGTGGCGGCCGCGTGTCGACCCGCCTCAACATCTTCGAGTTCGCGGGCATGCTCGGCATCCTGGGCGGGCTCGGCGTGGTCGCCTTCGTGCCGACGGCGTGGGGCTGGAAGCTCGCCCTCGCGATCGTGTCGGCACCCGTGGTGATCTCGCTTCTCCTGCTTCCCCGTCTCGAGCGAGCTTTTCCCCACGCACTCTCTCCCGTCCGCCCGGCCGCCCCGCTGGGCGAGGGCATGCCGGGACGGCAGGAGGACCGAAGCGTGGTCGCCCTCATGTTCGGCGTCGGCATCGTCTTCGGCCTCACCTGGTCGTCGGCGAGCGCGTTCGTGATTCCCATTCGCGGCACGCGGGAGTTCGGTCTCACCCGCACGGGCATCTCGTGGCTTCTCGGCATGGCGCAAGCCATCGATCTCGTCGCCCTGATTCCCGTGGGCCGGCTCGCCGATCGTCTTGGTCACGGACTGATCCTCGGCGCCGCGAGCGTGATGCTGGGCCTCGGCACGGTGGCTGTGGGACTCGGCTCGCGCGCCTGGTTCGGGATCGGCTGCGCGTGCCTGGGCCTTGGCCTCGCCGGCTGGATGCTGCCGCTCGGCGTGATCCGGAATCACACGGCCGCCGGACGGCTTGGCTGGCGGACGGGACTCTACCGGGTCGGCGTGGACGCGGCCATCTTCCTGGGCCCCCTCGTCACCGGTCTGCTCGGGCGCGGAGGCGAGAGCGTGTTCCTCGCCCTCGCGGGAGGTGTTGCCCTCGCGCTGGGCGCGCGTCTGATGGTGCGTCAGCCCGGATGACGGGCTCGGCGGGTGCTATGCTACGCGCCACCGAGCAGATTCGACCCAGCCGAGGAGACACGCGATGAAGCCCCTCCGCATCGGAGACGTGAGCATCAGCAAGGTGATCGAGCTCGACCGCTCCGCCACGCCCATCGGGTTCATGCTGCCGGACTCCACGCCGGAGCGCATCGCGGCCCAGCGCGACTGGCTCGGGCCCGAGCTGGTCGATCCGGTCACGGGCGCCCACCGCTCGACCATCCACTCCTACGTGGTGCGGACGCCCTGGCACACCGTGCTCATCGACACGTGCGTGGGCAACGACAAGCCGCGCAACGGCGTCGCGCCGTGGCACATGCGCCAGGGGAGCTACCTCGCGGATCTCGGGTCGGCTGGCGTGAAGCCGGAGGATGTGGATCTCGTGGTGTGCACGCACCTGCACGTGGATCACGTGGGATGGAATACGCGCCTCGAGCGCGGGCGGTGGGTGCCGACCTTTCCCCGCGCCACGTACATCTTCGCGCGGGACGAGTACGAGTTCTGGAAGACGGAGAGCCAGATGGGGCGGGAGGAGTTCGGCCTGATCGACGACAGCGTGCTGCCCATCTTGGAGGCGGGCCGCGCTCAGCTCGTCGCGAGCGACCACGTGATCGACGATCGGTTGCAGCTCGAGCCGTCCCCTGGACACACGCCGGGTCACGTCAACGTCCGCGTCCGCACGCCGGCCGGCGAGGCAGTGTTCACGGGCGACATGATGCATCGGGCGATCCAGGTCGCGGAGCCAGGCTGGAACAGCTGCTTCTGCCACGACGGCCCCCGCGCGGCGGCCACCCGGCGCGCCTTCATCGACGCGCACGCGGAGGCGGACGTGATCCTCCTGGCCGCCCACTTCCCAGTGCCGGGGCGCATCGTCGCTCCCGGCGGACGGACCCGCTTCCAGCCCGTCGCTACGTGAAGCCTGTCGGCGGCCGCGCCTCGCGCGTCCGGCCGTCGGCCGATTACCCCTTGAAGCTGATCTTCTTGTGGCTGCCGTCGCAGAGAGGCTTCTTGGCGGAGGCGCCGCAGCGGCAGAGATACGCGGCGTCACCATTCACCGGGACCGGATTGCCCTGCGGATCCAACACCTCGATGCCTTCGCCCTTGACCATGAGGGGACCATCGGGGAGCGGTTTGACGACGACGGCCATTGACGGCTCCTTTTTCTGGCTGGGGTGGCCTGGCTGACGCCTGAGTATACTTCAGAGCCATGACGACCATGGCCGACCGGTTGATCGAAGCAATGACGAGATCTGCGGCGCGACAGTACGGCCAGGAGCGCGTCAATGAGCTGGCGCACGCGCTGCAATGCGCAGAGCTCGCCGATGCCGCGGGCGCCGATGAGGAATTGGTGCTCTCCTGCCTGCTCCACGACGTGGGGCGCTACGCGGTGGCCCAGGATGGCATCACCGACACGCTCGAGCGCACGGCCACGCCATCGCGCACGGGACGCGGCCATCACGAGGCCGGCGCGGATCTTGTGGCGCCGTACGTGCCGGGGCGCGTCGCCTTCCTCATCCGCGCCCACGCGGAGGCGAAGCGCTACCTCTGTACGACCGAGCCCGGCTACTACGATTCCCTCTCCCGGAGCTCGAAGCACACCCTCTCCCTGCAGGGCAACCTCATGGCGCCCGAGGAGGTGGCGCGGGCGGCGAAGCAGCCCTGGTGGCCCGAGGCGATACGTCTGAGGCGGTGGGACGATGCTGCCAAGGTGATCGGCAAGTCCACCCGTGAGCTTGCCGCGTGGGAGCCGCTCCTCCGGAAGTACTTCGGCCGCCCGGTTGCCTGAGCATGGCCCACGAGCCGGCCGTGCCCGAGCCGTTTCAGTCGCTCTTTGCCCATCTCGAGGAGCTCCGGTACACCGGGGTGGGCGTTCGCTTTCGTGGATGCTTCGGGTGCGGTCCCGACCACGACATCGGGCTCCGCGTGCGCAACTTCAGGAGCAAAGGCGAGGTGCTCTCGCCCATCGTGATTCCTCGACGCTTCGAGGGCCCGCCCGCGGGCGCTCACGGCGGCATTGTGGCCGGCTATCTCGACGAAGTGCTGGCGGGTGCGGCTCTCGCCCACACGGGCCGGCCGCATGTCACCGGCGAGCTGTCCGTGCGCTACCTGAAGCTCACGCCACTCGAGCGCCCGATCCTGGGCCGGGGCCGGGCCATCAAGGAGTCGGCGAAGTACGTGGACGTCGAAGGCACGCTCGAAGATCTCGAGACGGGCGAAGTGTTCGCCCGCGCCACCGCCCGCTTCTTCCCAATGCAACCCGTCCCGCCAACTTCGTAGCTCGCAGCCGGTCGAGAAAGGTCCAGATGCGAGGCGGCGCCCGACCGCCGCACGCGAGGTGTACTTTCTGTACGTTGAGCGTGCCGGACTGACTCGGGTCTCGTCTCGCGGCCATGAAGCCGCCGCTCAACTCGAACCGCGGGGCGCCAACGAAGCAGATGGGCCTTTATCGGCCGGCTGCAGGCTGCCTAGGAGCGGGCGAACTTCTGTAGGCTCCGCACTTCTCGCGGCGGCGTCTCGTGCTGGCCACGCTGGGTCCACGACACCTCCGAGACGTACACGTCGCCGCGCGAGTCGGTGACCACGCTGTGCGGCGCGATGAACTCGCCCGGCTTCTCCCCGGCGAACTGCCCGCCGAAGCGCGCGACCTTCTGGCCCTTGGCATCGAGCACGGTGACGCGCGGGCCGAGATTTGGCACGGCCTCGTTGACGGCCAGGCCATGGCCGAGCTCGCCCACGTAGAACGTCCCCCCGTTCTGAGTGCGGTCCACGAAGAGCCCGCACGGCCGGTGGAGGTTGTTCCACTGGCCCTGATAGCGGCCCTGGCCGTCGAAGATTTGGACGCGGTGATTCTCGCGGTCGGCCACATAGACGAGACCGTCGCGATCCGTCACGAGGTTGTGGGGCAGATTGAAGCAGCCGGGATCGGTGCCGGGCTCGCCCCACGACATGACGTGCGTGCCGTCGGGCGAGTACTTGTGGACGCGGGAGTTGCCGTAGCCGTCGGAGATGAAGAGATAGCCGCTCTTCGGACAGATGGCCACGTGAGTTGGGCGGTTGAAGGGCTTGCCGCCCTGGAGGGTCGAGGGCTTGTCGGGATCGCCGATGGTGAGGAGGCACTTGCCGTCCGCGGTGAACTTCCGCACCGTGTGATGGAGATCGTCGGTGAGCCACACCATGCCGTCGGCATCGATGGTGATGCCGTGGGCGCGCCGCACCTGGCCCTCGCCCCACGAGCGGAGAAACCGGCCGTCGCGATCGAAGACGATGACGGGATGCTCGCCGCGGGTGAAGCAAACGACGTTGTCCTTGGCGTCCACCGCCACCCCTGCCACCTCGACGAAGCGCCAGCCGTCGGGCAGCTTGCCCCAGCCGTCGATGACCTGGAAGTTCATGTCACTCCTCGAAGGCCCGGTCCATGCGCTCGAAGCGTCGGCGCAGTGGCTCGCGAGCCTCTTCATGGGTGATGACGTAAAGCCGGTTGGCCTTGACGGCGCGCAGCACGCGCCCCGCCACGTCCTCCGGCTCGAGGTAACGACCGATGAGCTGGAACCAGTCGCTGTGCTCCGGGCCCGCTGGATTCTGGAGCTCCGCGGGCCGGTTACGCTCGCTCGTGCGGATGTTGGTGCTCACTCCCATGGGGCAGAGGATGGAGACGCCGATGCCGTACGGGCGGAGGTCCTTCTGGAGCGTTTCGGAGAGCCCCACTACCGCGTACTTGCTCGTGTTGTAGACGCCGAGTCCCTGCGAGGCGATGAGGCCTGCCATGGAGGCGGTGTTGACGATGTGGCCCGGCTCCTTCTGGGCGATCATCTTCGGCACGAACGCCTCCACACCGTGGATCACACCCCAGAGATTCACGCCGAGCACCCATTCCCAGTCGCGATGCGTGGCGGATTCGAGGCCGCCGTGGATGGCCACCCCTGCGTTGTTGCACACTACGTGCACCCCACCCATCTCTGCCCATGCCCGCTCGGCCAGCGCCTGCACGGAGGCGAGCTTCGTCACGTCGGTCTTGACGGCGAGCGCCCTGGTCCCCGCCTTCCGAACCCCCGCGGCCGTCTCCGCCACGCCGGCCTCGTCGACGTCGGCCACCACCACGTGAGCGCCGTCGCCCGCGAAGGCGAGGCAGAGCGCGCGCCCGATCCCGCTCGCTCCGCCCGTGACCACCGCGGTCTTGCCCTTGAGATTTTCCATGGAATCTCCCTCTGAAAAGGACCGGGTGAGTGTCGCGCCGTGAGCAAAGGGATGTCAAGTGAGGGGCCGGGCGACGATGGTATGATCTGCCGCCATGGACTATCGGCTTCCCGCCACTGTCGTGCCCAAGCGCTACGATGTGCGGCTCGAACCCGATCTCGCCTCCGCCACCTTCGCAGGGGAGGCCGTGATCACGGTAGAGGTGGAGACCACCGTCACCGAGATCGTGTGCAACGCGGCGGAGCTTGCCATCCAGAGCGCGGCCCTCACCCGCGACAGCACCGTGCCCATCCATGGCTCCATCACGCTCGACGAGGCGAACGAGCGGGCGCGCTTCGTCTTCCCCGCCGCCATTGCCCCCGGCGAGTGGAAGCTGACCCTGCGCTTCACGGGCACCCTCAACGACCGCCTCCACGGTTTCTATCGCAGCACGTACAAGGATGCCGCGGGCGTCTCCCACACCATCGCGGCCACGCAGTTCGAGGCCACAGACGCGCGACGCGGCTTTCCGTGCTGGGACGAGCCCGCCTTCAAGGCGGTGTTCGGCGTCACTCTCGTTGTCCCTGAGCACCTCGCCGCGGTGTCCAACTGCGCGGTCGCGCGGGAAGAGGCGCTGGGCGACGGCCGCCGCGCCGTCCACTTCGCGGATACCATCCGCATGTCGACGTATCTGGTGGCCTTCGTGGTCGGTGAGCTCGAGGCGACCGACCCCGTGATGGTGGGCTCCACGCCCCTCCGCGTGTGGTCGGTGCCGGGCAAGAAGCACCTCGGTCGCTTTGCCCTCGCGGCGGGCGCCTTCTCTCTCGCCTTCTTCGAGCGCTACTACGGCCTGCCCTATCCCGGCGACAAGGTCGATCTTCTTGCCATCCCGGACTTCGCAGCGGGCGCCATGGAGAACCTGGGGGCGATCACGTTCCGCGAGAACGCGCTCCTCGTGAACGAGGCGGCCGCCGCTCACGCCGAGCTCGAGCGGATTGCGGACGTGGTCGCCCACGAGGTCGCCCACATGTGGTTCGGCGATCTCGTGACCATGTCGTGGTGGAATGGCATCTGGCTCAACGAGGCCTTCGCCACCTTCATGGAGCTGATGGCGGTGGACGCCTGGAAGAGCGAGTGGCGGCGTTGGACCACCTTCGGAGTATCCCGCTCCGCCGCCATGCACGTGGACGCGCTCGAGGCAACGCGCCCGATCGAGTTCGAGGTCGGCAATCCGCAGGATTGCCGGGCCATGTTCGACCTGCTCACCTACGAGAAGGGCGCTTCCGTCCTGCGCATGCTCGAGCAGCATCTCGGGCCCGATGTCTTCCGCGAGGGTGTCCGCCTGTACCTGGAGCGGCACCGCTACGCGAACGCGGAGACCACGGATCTCTGGAAGGCGCTGGGCGACGCCTCGCATCAGCCCATCCCCGCCATCATGGACGGCTGGATCTTCAAGCCCGGCTATCCCGTGGTCACCGTGGACCTGGATGGCACCGGGCTCAAGCTCTCCCAGCGGCGCTTCCAGTACCTAGCCGGTGACACGGACAGCGGCCAGCGCTGGCGCATTCCCATCGTGCTACGCGCCGCGGTGAAGCGCGGCTACGTCGAGCGGCGACTTCTCCTCGACGGCGACGAGGCGACGGTGGCACTGCCGACCAAGGCGGACTGGATCGTCGTCAATTCGGGGGGCCATGGGTTCTACCGGGTGCGCTACGCGCCGTCCCTCCTCAAGAAGCTCGCGGGGGCCGTCGCGAAGATCGCGCCCATCGAACGCTTCAACCTATTGAGCGACGCCTTCGCCCTCGTGCAGGCAGGGCTCATGCCGGCCGTCGATCATCTCGATCTCACCGCCCGCTTCACCGCGGAGACCGACCGCAACGTGTGGACGACGCTCAACACTTCGCTCGCCTATGTCAATCGCCTGATCGGCGACGAGCTGCGAGGCGGGCTCGCCGCCCTCGTACGGCATCGGCTCGGCGAGAAGGTCTCCCTCCTCGGCTGGGAGGTCCAGGAGGGCGAGAGCGAGCTCGACCGCCAGCTCCGTGGCGACCTCCTGCGCACCATCGGCACCCTCGGCGACGATGCGGAGATCCAAGCACGGGCCCGCGAGGTCTACGCTCGCTATCGCGAGGACGAGGGTTCGGTGGAGGCCAACGTCCTTCCCGCCGTCATCGCCATCGTGGCCGCGGCCGGAGGCGAGCCCGAGTACACGGAGTTCCGCGAGCGCTTCAAGAGCGCGCGCACGCCGCAGGAGGAGCAGCGCTATCTGTACGCCCTCGCCGGCTTCCGCTCGCCGGAGCTCCTCTCCCGCACGCTGGAGATGACGCTCAACGGGGAGATCCGGAGCCAGGACGCGCCGTACGTGATCCGCAGCCTCCTCGGCAGCGTGTACGGGCGCGGCCTCGCGTGGCACTTCGTGAAGCAAAACTGGCAGGCCATGGCGCGCCAGTATCCCGAGAGCGCCTACACACGCATGTTCGAGGGCATCGCGGGGCTGGTCGGCGCGGAGTGGGAGCGCGACGCGCGCGCCTTCTTCACCGACAACAAGATCGATCTGGGCGGGCGGACGCTCGCGCAATATCTCGAGCAACTGCGGGTCGCCGTGGCTTTCCAGGAGCGGGAAGCCGAGCCGCTCGCCGCCTACCTGTCGCGACAGAAGTCGCGCTAGTCGCGTGTCCGCATCCGTCAGCGCCGCGCGTTCGACAACTCCAAGCTGGGAGGGCTGATCGCATGAAGTACGGCATTGCCATGTTCCCGACCGACTACGCCATACCCATCAACGAGCTCGCCCGCGAGTTGGAAGCCCGCAGCTTCGAGTCCGTGTGGCTCCCCGAGCACACGCACATCCCAGCCAGCCGCAAGAGCCCGTGGCCCGGCGGTCCCAACCTGCCGCGCGAGTACTGGCATACCCTCGACCCATTCGTGGCCCTCGCCGCTGCCGCCGTGGTGACCAAGACGCTCAAGCTCGGCACGGGCATCTGTCTCGTGATCGAGCGCGATCCCATCCTCCTCGCCAAGGAAGTGGCGAGCCTCGATCACCTCTCGCAGGGACGGGTGCTATTCGGCATCGGCGGCGGGTGGAACGCCGAGGAGATGGAGCACCACGGCACTCCGTTCGGCGAGCGATGGAAGATCCTGAGAGAGCGCATCGGCGCGCTCAAGGCCATCTGGACCCAGGATGAGGCCGAGTTCCACGGCAAGTACGTCAACTTCGAGAAGCTGTGGTCGTACCCCAAGCCCGTACAGAAGCCCTATCCGCCCATCCTGATGGGCGGCGCCGGTCCGCACGCCCGCCAGCGCGCCGTGGATTTCGACGGCCACTGGATCCCCATCGGCGGCCGTGCCTACAGCGAGCCGATCGCCGAATCGATGGCGGACTTCCGCGCCCGCGCCGAGAAGGCGGGACGCGATCCCGCGACGCTCACCGTGACCATTTTCGGGGTTGCTCCCGACGAGGCGCGGATGGCGACCCTGCGCGATGCGAGCGTGACGCGGGCCGTCTTCTTCGTGCCGTCGGCCACCCGAGACGTGGTGCTGCCGCTCCTCGACCAATACGCGAGCCTCGCCAAGAAGGTCGGCTAGCGAGGCCGGGCTAGCTCGACTGGCGGGCGGTGAGAAGGAAGACCACGAGGGCAGCGATGCCTGTGAGGGCGAAGGCGAACGTGGCGAGGTAGAGCGCCAGATACGAATGGGTGCGATCGAAGATGGCGCCCGAGAGCCAAGGGCCCGCCGCCGAGCCCAGGCTGTTGCCGATGCCGAGTAGTCCGAAGATCGGGCCATAGTTCCGCGGACCGGCGATGCGCCCGAGCAGCACCGAGACGATGGTTGCCCGCGAGCCCAAGGGCAGGAAGAGGAAGAGCACGTAGCCGTAGGCGAAGACGCGAGACGGCCACGTCTCCATCCCGAGCAGGCACAGCACTCCTGCCGTGGACACGCTGAACGACGCGAGGCCCGCCACCGCGGCGCCGAATCGATCCGCGGCGAGACCTGCCAGCACGCGACCACTCGCCGCCAGGACGCCGCCCGCGGCGAGCATCAGCGAGGTCTCGGCCGCTCCGAAGCCGCGCGCGGGGAAATAGAGGGCGTGCTGGGTGGTCGCGAGATTCCCGAAGAGCGGCGGCGTCGTGAAGACGACCAGCAACGCCCAGAAGGGCAGGGAGCGCACGATCTGTCCCAGCGACGATGGGAGCGCTGCCCCCGCTGCTGATCCCGACAGCGTCGCGTGCCCGCCCAGGCGCACGGGCAGCACATACCAGGCCACGGGAACGAGGGCCAGCATCAGGACGGCGTGACACACGAAGGCGCCGCGCCAACCCAACGACCCGATGAGCCGCTGGGTGAGCGGGCCGAGCATGAAGGCGGCCATCGCGCCCGAGAAGGCGATGCCCATGGCGACGCCGCGGCGACGGCGGTAGCTGTCGGCGAGGAGCGCGGCCTGCGTCGACAACCCGGTGAGCCCCAGGCCCACGCCCACCGCAATCCCCACGGAGGCGATCATGACGCCGAGGCTGGGAGCGTGCGCGCCGAGAACGATGCCAAGGGCGGCCGCAGCCCAGTCCTGTCATCACCACGAGCCGTGGATTGCTCCGCGCGACGAGCCAGCCCGCCACTGGGCCGAGAGCGGCCGCCACGAAGCAGATGACGGAGAGAGGAGAGGCGATGGTGGCGCGCGGGGCGTGATATTCGGCGAGGAGCGGGGGGAGGAAGAGCACGTAGGAGTTGGCAAAGCCCGAGACGAGGAGCATGGTGGCGAAGGCGAGCCAGAGACGAGGATTCGCCAG
>Ga0126382_10000587_pt1 | contig 14269 bp, 10 predicted proteins | sample PanSoiMetPlot_30_FD_92548 | JGI IMG/M metagenome (GOLD analysis project Ga0126382, IMG submission 92548) | Tropical forest soil microbial communities from Panama - MetaG Plot_30 | ecosystem: Environmental > Terrestrial > Soil > Tropical forest > Bulk soil | place: Panama | collected 2016-02-17 | reverse complement strand
GGCGAGCCGATGGGAGTCGGCATCGCGGTCGATGTGGCGGCGTCAGCGACGACCGTGCTCGTCGAACTGATTCAGGCGACTGATGCGGCGCTCACCGCCGGCATCATCGTGCTGGCGCAGCGCACGTTCCTCTCGGCCGACATGCCGGTGGGCGCGCTCATCTTCATGCCGATCCCGCAGAACCCGACCGCAGCCGGGCCGCTTCGGTTCTTCGGCATTCGCGTCACGCCGGCGGGCGGCGCAGCGACGGTCACGCTGACTGCGTGGCTGACCGGGCACAACCTCTTCGCGGCGCTCGCGCGCACCTACGCGAAGGGCTACACGATCACGGGCTAGTCGGTATCCCTCGTTCATTCGGAGATGGGCGGCGCGGTCATCACGATCGCGCCGCCGCGTAGACAACCAGACGAAGGGAGACCGCAATGCCTGTATCGACTCGACCGCGCGTGACGCGGTTGAAGGATGTGAAGAAGCCGAAGGCCGAACCGCCGATCGCGCTGAGCGCAGACGGCGCGGTGCCTATCGACGAAGACCGCACCTTCCAAGTCACGAAGGGCTCGGCGATCGCGGCGACGGTCGCAGCGCCAGGAGCCAAGAACATCGGCCGCGAGCTGACGTTCATCACCGGCACCGACTTCGCGCACGTGTTCACGTTCACGGGCACGACGCTCGAAGACGGCACGACCGGGCTCAACACCACGTGGACGAGTGCGGCGTTCGCCGGCAGCTCGCTCACGGTCGTGGCACGCACGGCAACGCGCTGGAGCGTGAAGTCGTTCAACCTCGGCACCATCGCGCCGTAGGTCGCCAACGATGCCACGCACTGCACCAACGACCATCCATCACCCGCACCGCATCACATCGGAGCGCGGGCTCGGGTATCTGGACTACAGCCAAGCGGTGACGCAGCAGACGAACCGCACGACGGGCGTCACGCTGAACGCCCTGGCTGGCGCGATCACCACGAACAACGCATCGCTCGCGGCAGAGGGCAGCGCCGACTTCGTGGTGACGAACAACAAGGTGGAGATCGGCGACGTGGTGCTCGTCAGCATTCGATCGGGCTCGAATGGCGGCGGCACCATCGTGAGCGTCGCGACTGTCGCCGCCGGCTCGTTCACGATTCGCGTGCACAACGGCAACGTCGCAGCGGGCACTGCGGAGACCGGAGCGATCATCATCAACTTCGCGATCTTCAAGGTGACGCCGCCGTCGTAGGGGAGAGAGCATGGAACCGCAGCTTCCGCAGAACTTCTCCTATCAAGACGTGGCGGCTGGTGCTGGCAGCACCTTGCTCGGATCAACGGGCAAGGTGGGCCAGTATCTCGAACGGCTCATCGTCACCGTGACGACATCAGCAACGAGCGCAGTGACGTTGCAGGATGGCAACGCGGCGGCAGTGACGATCGTGCCGGCCAACACGCCGATCGGCGTCTACGATGTGCCGATTCGTTCGAGGGCGCGCGTGAACAACACCGCCGGCTGGCGCGTGACAACGGGCGCAGGCGTCAACCTGCGCGCGATCGGGAACTTCGGGCAGCAGCTCGTCTAACGCAGGAGCACTCACATGGCAACGAAGTCGAAGTCGCAAAGGGTCTCACCGTATGCGACGCGCAAGCAGAGAGCAGCAGCGAGGAAGACAGCAGAGCGACGGCCGACCACGCAAGGCCGACCGTCGCCTGCCCGACCGAAGAAGGAGCCGCCGGCACCGCCCGCGCCAGTCGCGCGAGCGCGGCAGCACACCGCCACACCACGCGCACCGAAGGCAGCGACGGAGCAGACAGAGGTCGGCTACAAGGTGCGCGCGATCGAGATCGGCTACTACGACCATGCACGCCGGCGACCGGGCGACGTGTTCCTCATCGCGAAGCCGGAAGACTTCAGCGAGCGATGGATGGAGTATGTCGATGCCGACACGCCGGAGCGCATCTCGACGGCGAACCAAGAGATCCGCAGGAAGAACGTCGAGACGGCCGTCGCGCGCATGCCGGGCGCGGTGATGCCGATGGTGCACGACGAACCGATGGCAAACGATCCGAAGAACCCGTTGAAGGCGTAGACCCTGCCGCGCGCAGGTGAGTCGAGGTCATGGCAAAGAAGAAGACGCTGCTGTATACGATTCACCTGCGCGATCAGGCGCTCGTCGATGCGATCAACGCGCAGCTCACGTCACCGACCGGCGGGCCGCTCGTCGGCGATCGTCTCAACTACAGCTTCACGGGGCTCAACCAATATCTGATCTGGCGCGCACCGCTCGGCGCGGCCGACGAGTATGCGATCAACGCGGGCGCGTTCCCGCCGGCGCTGCCCATCGTCGAAGCGGGCGGCGCGATTCCCTCGACCGGCATCGGCTACATCACGAGCGAATGGTTCACCACGTCGAACACGTTCCCGCGCAACGTGGCGACGTTCACCATCAGCTCGGGCTGGTGGATCTTCGGGAGTAGCACAAAGTTCTATTGGGGCGCTGAGGTCGTCTTCGCGCCGGCGAACGCTGCACCAGTGACCACCGGGCCGGAGCCGACCGACCCTGCACCGATTCCGCAACGCCGCCAGCTAATGGGCGGCGACCCGGCGAGCGGCTTCGAGCTGACGCTCGGCGCAGGCTACGGGCTCGGCGTGTTGAGCGGCGACTCGCTCGTGCGCACGCGCGCCGCGTCGCGGAAGATCGACGGCTTCGGCATGGCGCACGTGCTCGGCTCGGGCTCGGCGCGCAATGTCGGCTGGCAATACAACAGCTCGTTCCCGTCGATCGAGTGGCATCGCTTCTACGTGAACCAACCGGAAGCGCCGGATGTCACGACGCAGATCTTCGACATCTCCGAAGTCGCGGTCTCGTCGCGCGGGTTCGCGATCGCGATCACGGGGAGCATGAACGTCGCGCTGTTCTACCAGCAGCCGACGCAGGTGCTCGCCGGCACGTTCGGGCCGACACTTACTGCAAACAAGTGGTATAAGTTCGATGTCATCTACTACATCGACGCCGCCGGCGACACGATGTATCTGGACGTGTGGCTGAACGGTGCGCTGATCGCGAGCATCAACCAGTCGGCAACCGGGCTCATCGGCAACCGCGTCATCAGCAACTCACGACTCGGCAAGGCCGGCGGTGCGTCGCTCACCACCACGTCGCGCGTGCGCTTCGATTCGTGGATCTTCAGCGATCCGCCGCAGACGCGCGATCGCAGCAAGCCGCAATGGAACATCGCGACGCCCTACGTCACCGGCGACATCGTGCACGTCGGCACGGATCCCGGCACGTGGAACACCTACCGGGCGCTCGTCAACAACACCGGCGTCGCGCCAGGGCCGGCATCGATCACGACGTGGCGGAAGCTCACCGACCCGTTCGACTGGCTGCATGGCTCACATCTCCAGTGGATCAAGCCGAAGGGCTTCGGTGCGACACATGGCGCGTGGACCGGCGACTGGCGCGTGCTCGCGAAGGCGCAGCTCTTCGGCGGTTCGATCGGCACGCAGATCACGAGCAGTGTCAGCGGCGCGCTCGCAGCGGTGCTGATGGACACGGAGATCGCGGACGGTGTCGATGGCGCGCTCGGATGGGTCGCGATGGAAGGCGCGTGGGTCGTCAGCGCCGGCGGCGTGCCTGATGGTCAGTTCGGCTACAAGATCGGCAGCGACGCGCCCGTGCTCGCGACGGTCGTGCAGGGCGCAGGCTTCGAGGGCCACACCGCGATCTATCGCCCGTCAGGGCTCACGGCACCGCTGAACCTGGGCACACCGATCGAGCTGCATCACACGAAGGCCGCTGACGCGACTGCCGCGAACATGGCGATGTGCCAAGCGGTGATGGAGCTGGTCGGCGTGTTCGGCGAAGAGGATCTCGATCCGAACGAGCTGCCAGCACCGCACGTGCCGCAGGCAGTCATCGATCGACACAACGTGCACATCCCGCGCTCGCCCTGGGCGAACCAGCCGAACGCGATGGGGCCGGTCATCATCGTCTCGGGCACCTACGTCGGCAACGGCACGGGGCAAGACATCGCCTTCAAGGTGCCGCCGTGCTTCGTGCACGTGCGCCCGTCGTCGGGCGACACCGGCGGCTGCTTCTGGATGTCGTCGGCGATCGACTCACACACGAACTTCGACCAAGGCACATATCTCTTCGGCATCGGGCCGCTCGCGCAAGACTTCAGCTTCGTGCCAGGGTCGCCGACCGACGATCAGCAGATGCGCTGGCTGCTGCGTTTGTGCGGCGGCGGCACGCAGATCAACGCCGCAGGTGTCACCTACACCTACATCGCGTTCTGCGATCCGGCGAAGCGGTTCGCGCTCGGGCATTCCGATCACGCGCAGCAGACAGTCGGGCTGCCGCGCACGTTCAACCTGCCGGTCTCGACGTGGCAACCTGAGTGGTTGTTCGCGCAGAAGGAGCTGATCGGATCGGCGACGGCGAATGAGATCTACACGCGATTCGCCGCAGCCTACGGCACTGACTCGGTGAAGAACGTCTCGGGCGCGTCGCTCGTGTCGAACGCCATCGAGACGAACGTCGGCAACCTCGTCGTCAAAGCTGGCTTCGTCAACGCCGACTTCGATCAGCTCTCGTTCCTCGGCTTCCGCCGGCACGATGGGAACAATGACCCGAACGAGCACAAGGTCATGTTCATGGGCAGCTACACCGGCGACGGCTCAGCGTCGCGCACGGTGTCGCTCGCGCCATCGACCGGGCTGCGGCCGATGTGGGCGATCGTCGCGCCCGACAACGCAGCAGCGATCTATCGCGATGTGTCGAACACCACGAACACCAGCAACCAGATCGCCGGCGGCACGACCGCGACGGGCATCACGGGCGGCGGCATCGACAGCTTCAGCGTCGGCAGCACGCTGAACGCGAACGGGATCCAATACACCTATTTCGGCTTCTGGGGATCCGCGACCGCTGGCAACGGTGGATGGAGCACGCCGACTGAGAACGTGCCGGTCATCACAGAGCCGCCGGTGCTGCCGGACATCCTCGACGAGCCGGTCGAAGTGCCGACCACGACACCGTCAGGGCCGGTCATCACGAACGAGCCGGATCTCGAAGACGACACGCCGATCCTCGACGACACGATCAACGTCGGCGGCACGACGGGCGGGCAGACCTGCGAGTTCTACACGCGCGAGCTGATGAACATCGCGCTGCAACACGTCGGCATCTCGAAGGTGATCACGTCGCTCACCACGGAGCAGAGCGAGGCCGCAGCGCAGGCGCGTCGCTTCGTGCGGAAGGACGTGAACGCGGTGCTGCGCGACTACCCGTGGGACTTCGCCACGCTGTATCAGGATCTCGTGCTGCAAAGCGGCAGTCTCGCGTCGCCGGTCAACAACGACTGGACGTTCGCTTACTACGCGCCGAACGCGATGATGCTCGCGCGGCGCATCGCGAAGGTGGAGAAGGGGCGCAAGTTCGACCCGGAGCCGGTCGCGTTCCGCGAAGGGCTGCTCGCCGGCAGGCCGGTCATCTTCTGCAACGTCGAAGCGACGACCGACGTGCCGCTCGTGCTCGAATACACGACGCGCCAGACCTGCCCGGCGTTCTACGGCGACGCGCTCTTCCGCGAGGCATTGACGTGGAAGTTCGCCGCGAGCTTCGCGATGACCCTGGCGCGCGACAAGGACAAGCAGATCGAGTGCCTCAAGGTCTACAACTCGCTGCTGCCGAAGGCGAAGGTCGTCGATGCGAACGAACAACAACAGGAGCCGCCCGGCGACGCCGAGTGGATATTGGGCCGCTGATGCCGACATGGAAAACGCTGGAGCACTTCTACGGGGCGCTCTACATGCGACAGCTTCGTAGGCGCGTCATCATCACGATGGCGATCGTGTTCGGCATCGGTGTCTGGGCGGGCTGGTGGGCCAAGACGTTCTCGATGCCGCGCGTGCCGCCCGCGCCGACTGGCTTGCACATCAAACGGTGAGCAATGGCCGAGAGCATCATTCAGCGATCCTTCGCCGGCGGCGAGCTGGCACCTGCGCTCCACGCGCGAGCGGACACCGCGCGCTATCAGCAGGCGCTCCGCACGTGTCGGAACTTCATCGTGCAGAAGGAAGGCGGCGTCTCGAACCGCAGCGGCTATCGCTTCATCAAGGCGTGCAAGGATGCTGCGGCCGGCAAGCGGCTGATGCGCTACGTGCACAGCGTGCCGGGCAACAGCGTGCTCATCGAGATCGGCAGCGGCTACTTCCGCTTCTACCAGAACGGTGGGCAGGTGACGGTCTCGGGCGTGCCGGCCTGGAACGTCGCGGTGAACTACGTGCCGGGCGATCTCGTGCAGAACGGCGGCGTCAACTACTACTGCATTGTTGCGAACATCGCGCAGGCACCGCCGAACGGCGCGTTCTGGTGGCCGCTGACGGGCAACATCTACGAGATCCCGACACCCTACGGTGCGAACGACAAGTTCCAATGGAACCAGTCGGGCAACGTCATCACGATCACGCATCCCGGCAAGCAGCCGGCGGAGCTGATCTTCACGTCGCTCACATCGTGGGTGCTTCAGAACGTGAACACGCGCCCGTCGATCTTCCCGCCATCAGGTGGGCTGATGGGCACTGCCGGCGCTGCGGGCGCTCGCACGTTCACCTACGTCATCACGAGCGCGAAGACGGAGACCTACGAAGAGTCGATCGGCAGCGGCACGATCGTGATCGCCGCCGCAGCGGATCCGACGCCGGCCGCGCCGAACGTGCTGAACTGGACCGCGACACCGACGACCGCCGAGTATTACGTCTACGGCGACGGCGGCTATGGCAACGGTGTCTTCGGCTTCCTGGGCACGACGACCACGAACAGCTTCCGCGACGCCGGCTTCATTCCCGACTTCAACCTGACGCCGCCGCTGCCGCGCGTGCTCTTCGAGACATCGAACAACTTCCCGACGACGAGCGCGAACTTCCAGCAGCGCCGGTTCTTCGCGAACACGAACGTCGAGCCTGACGGCATCTGGGGCTCGCGCACCGGCTTCCTCTCGAACTTCGCGATCAGCTCGCCGCTGCAAGACGACGACGCGGTCACGTTCCGGCTCGCCGGCAACAACCATCACCCGGTGCGCCGGCTCGTCGCGCTGAAGGCCGGGCTCGTGACGATGACCGATGGCGGCGAGTGGACGCTCACCGGCGGCGGCGGCGTGAAGACGCCGATCACGCCGAACTCGATCGACACGGAGCAGGAGACCTACGTCGGCATCGAGCCGGACGTGCGGCCGGTCGTCATCGGGAACTCGATCCTCTACGTGCAGGCGCGCGGGCAGACGATGCACGACATTCGCTTCGATCAGCAGGTGGAAGGGCTCGCCGGCCGCGACCTGATGATCTACGCGTCGCATCTCACCGGGCGCTCGCGGAAGATGGTGAGCGCCGACTACCAGCGCGAGCCGAACTCGATCGTGTGGGCACCGCGCACTGATGGCACGCTGCTCGGGCTGACCTACATCCCTGAGCAAGAGGTCTGGGGCTGGCATCATCACGACACCTACACGAACCTGCCGGGCACGACGGGCCGCGCGCAGAGCGTCATCGAAGATGTGTGCGTGGTGCCGGAGCTGAACGAAGACGTGACGTATCTCATCGTCGCGCGCACCATCGGCGGCAACACGGTGCGCTACATCGAGAAGATGACACCGCGCGAGATCCGCGACGGCTTCACGCATGGCGACAGCGTGTTCGTCGATTCGTCGCTCTCCTACAGCGGCGTCGCGAAGATCGCGTTCAGCGGGCTCGACCATCTCGAAGGGCAGGTCGTCGCCGTGCTCGCCGATGGCGTGGTGCTGTTCAACGGGGATCCGACTGCGACGAACGTCGCCGACTTCACCGTGACGGGCGGCGCGATCGCGAACCTGCCGTCGCCGGCGGTGAACGTGCACATCGGGCTGCCCATCGTCTACCCGGAGATCGAGCTGCTCGATCTCGATGCGAGCGGCACGAACATCCGCGACAAGAAGAAGAGTGTGAAGAGCGTGACGCTGCTGATTCACAAGAGCAGCCGTTCGTTCTGGGCCGGGCCTGATGACACGCACCTGCGCCAATACATCAGCGACGCCTGGGAGCCGACCGCGCTCACCGCAGACGGCGACTTCGAGCTGAACGTGACGACGGAGTTCAACAAGACCGGGCGCGTGTTGATTCGACAGATCGACCCGACACCGCTCACGATCCTCGGCGTCATACCGAACGTGGAAATGGGAGGCTGACGTGCCGCACGATACGAAGATGGTCTCGATGAAGATCGACCCGAAGGAGCGCGAAAAGCGTTACGCGGAGATGTCGCAGCCGAGTGACGGGCCGGCGTATCCCTACGGGCTGTGCCTGCGTCTCGACGACGAGGCCATGAAGAAGCTCGGGATGGAGAAGCTGCCCACGGTGGGCAAGCAGGTGCTCGTCTACGCGCTCGCGGATGTCGTCGAAGTGCGCGAGAGCGAGAGCGTGGTCGGCGGCTCGTCGCAGTCGATGGAGCTTCAGATCACCGACCTTGCGATCCTGCCGCCGCCGAAGAAGGAACAGTCGGAAGAAGAGACTCTCTACAAGGCGTGAACCGATGGCTGCTGCACCACTGATCATCGCCGGCGGCTCGCTCATCATGGGCGCAGTGTCGAAATGGAAGGCCGGCAACGCGGCGAAGAAGCAAGGCGAGCAACAGAAGCAGGCAGCGGAGTCGCAGGCCGGGCTGCTCGACTACAACGCCAACGTCGCCGACCTGCAAGCGAAGGACGCGACCGCTCGCGGCGTCGAGGAAGAGAACAAGCTGCGCACGCGGATCCGCTCGACCATCGGCGCGCAGCGCACGCAGTTCGCCGCCGCCGGCGTCGATGCCGGCTACGGCAGCGCCGCTGACACGCAGGCCGACGCTGCGATGCTCGGCGAGCTGGACGCGCTCACGGTGCGCACGAACGCCGCACGCGAAGCCTGGGGCTACAAGGTGCAGGCGGTCGATCTGCGACGCAAGGCGGAGATCACGAGGAAGGAAGGGCAGCAGATGTTCGAGGCCGGCAAGCAGGCGCAGTCGGCCGCGCGATGGGGCGCAGTGGGTGACAGCGTCATCGGCGGCGCGAACCTGCTGGCGACCAAGTATGGATGGGGCGAGAAGAAGGCGAGCTAAGCGATGCCGCAGGTTCGAGTCTACGAACGCACACAGAGCACGCAGGCGCTTCAGGGCGGGCAGCTCACCGCCGCCGAGACAGAGATCTCGACGGGGGCCGGCGTCTCACGTGCGCGACAGCAGAAGCTCGAACGCATCGGCGAGGTCGCCGACAAAGCGGTCGCGTTCGGCACGCAGATCGTCGCGCGCCAGGAAGACACGAAGCGGCAAGAGGCTGAAGAGGCTCGCCAGTTCGCGAACAACATGGCGGTCATCGACGCGCAGAACAAGATGGACGCGTGGCGTCGAGACGCGATCTATGACCCGCAGAACGGCGCGCTGACGAAGAAGGGCAAGGACGCGTTCGGGCTGCCGGAGCAGGTCGATTCGGACTTCGAGAAGATGGCGAGCGACCTGGGCGCGACGATGGTCACGCCGGAGCAGAAGCTCGGGTTCGCGCGAGCAGCGGCGCAGATGCGGCAGCAGGTGCAGCTCGAAACACGGCGGCACGTCGATCGCGAGATGCAGACCTACACCGCCGAAGAGACGAAGGCGCGCGTCGCCAACGGCATCGCGCAAACGATCCGCACGAGCACCGCGCCCGACAAAGACGGGCACGTCGATCCATCACGCGGGCTCGCGGAGCTGAACGCCGTCGTCGATGACTTCAAGAGCGTCGCGCCGCAGATGGGCCTGACGCCTGGGCAGATCGAAGAGCAGGAGCGCGACATCCGCACGAAGGCGCACGAGGGCACGATCCGCGCGCTGCTCGCCGACAACAAGCCGCAAGCCGCGAAGGTGTATTTCGAGGAAGTCAGCTCGCAGGTTGATCCCGAACGGCACGACGAGATCAAGGCGATGCTGAAGACCGGCAGCGTGCGTGCCGACGCACAGAAGGAGACCGACCGCATCGTCAGCGATCCGAAGCTCACGACGCTCGAACAGCAGCGCGCTGAAGCGAAGAAGATCAGCGACCCGGAAGTGCAGGATGAAGTGCTCTCGCGCATCGAGCACGAGAACGCGGTGAAGAAGCAGCAGGAGCAGCAGGCGCGCGAAGACAGCTCGATCCGCGTCGGCAACATCCTCGACAAGACCCGCAGCGTGACAGCGATCCCGCCCGACGTGTGGACGAAGATGACGATGGGGCAGAAGGAAGCCGCCCGCAACTACGTCAAGGATCTCGTCGAGCACGGGCAACCCAAGACCGACAACGCGTTCATGTATTCGCTCTACGAGCAGGCGCAGAACGATCCGCAGGGATTCGCGCAGCGCAACCTCGCCGACGTGACGGTGATGGGCAAGCTGTCAAAGGCCGATTGGGAGCAGATGGTCACGCTCCAGCGCAACGTGCGCAACGGCAACAAGAAGGCAGCGGAGGAAGGGCTCGAAGGCTACCAGACATCGACGCAGATCGTTGACAGCATCCTCAGCTCCGCCGGCTTCGACACGACACCGAAGCCGGGCTCGAAGGAAGCGGCGACTGTCACCGCGCTGCGCACCGCTGTCGATCAAGAGGTCGCATCGCTCAAGGCGGAGAAGGCGGCAAAGGGTCAGAAGATCAGCAGCGAAGACATCCGCGCGATCACCGACACGATGATGAAGAAGGTCGTGACGCAGAAGGGCAGCGGCAAGATCGCTGACATCTTCACGTTCAGCGGCCACTACAGCGACGTGGAGAAGCGCATCGGCGAAGTCACCATCGACGACATCGCGCCGAGTGATCAGGCCGGCATTCGTGACGCGCTGCTGCGCAAGGGACGCGTGCCGACCGAAGCGGAGATCGTGCGCGTGTATCGCCTGGGGCTCGCATCGCAGGCGGCGAAGAAGCCGAACGCGACGACATCCTCGACGCCGGCGACACCGACCGGCGGCACGACTGCACCAGCCACGCGCGGCGGCGTCGCCGGCACTCTGGACACGAAGTAGATGCCGCCGCAGCGCAACGCGTGGGACGACGTTCTCGACGCGAACCCATCACCGGCACCGGCCGCACAAGCGCCGGCACGCAACCAGTGGGACGACGTTCTCGAACAACCCGATCGCTATCAGCAGACCCGCATGCGCGTCGCGCAGCAGGATGCGAGCGAGACCACACCCGATCGCCGCGTCGATGTGATTCGCATCTCGGAAGCGAGCGGGCTGCCCGTCGATGTGGTCGAGAAGGACTACGACCATCTGAAGAAGCAGTTCACGGTCGATCAGTTCCCATACCTCGGCACGCAGCAAAAGTCACCGGCGCTCGCGACGTTCCTCGAAGACGGCAACCACGCAGCGATCGCGAAGGACGATCTGGAGAACCTCGGGTTCATCGAGTGGGTGCTCACCGCGCCGTCGCGTGCGTTCGCGCAGCAGTGGAACCGCGAGTCGTATTCGCAGCTCCGCTACAAGTCGATGTTCACACCGCTCACGCGCGAAGAGCAGGATCAGATGAACAGCTACAAGTTCAACGCCGAACTCGGCGGGCGACTTGGCGAGGGCGGTTCATCGTTCCGGCAGATGTTCACCGGCGCAGGGCGACTGCTCGCGCAGGCATACACGCCAGGGAAGTATGCGGTCGTCGGCGGCACGGAGACCGCGCTCATCGGCGCAGCGTATGGCAGCGTCGTGCCTGGACCCGGAACGCTCGCCGGCGCAGTGTCAGCGTTCCCGGTCGGTGCACGCGCGGGCGCGATGTATGGCGTGTTCAAGAGCGCCAACGTGCAGGAAGCAGCAGCGACCTACGACGAGCTGCTCGAAGAGAAGGACGAGTTCGGCAAGCACATCGATCCTGAAGTCGCGAGGCTCGCGGCGATCGGCGTCGGCGCGATCAACGGGCTCATCGAACAGTTCGGGCTCGAAGCATTCGTCTCTCGGTTCCCCGGTCTGAAAAAACTGAGCGGGGCATACACGAAGCAGGCGATGAAGGAAGTGCTGAAGAGCCCGACGATCCGCGCGTCGCTCTCGAAGCTCGCGAAGAGCTACGCCGGCGGGCTCTCGCAGGAAGTGGCGACAGAGGTCGCGCAGCAGGTCGTCACGATGACCGGCGAGGAACTCGCCAAGTATGCAGACGGCGGCAACCTGCCGAAGCGTGGCGGCGCTGACTTCTGGGATGAGATGGTCGCGACGGTCGCGCAGTCGGTGCCGGAGTTCGCGCTCGGCATGGCACCGGGGCCGGTGATGGAGTTCGCCGGCGACGCGCATCGAGCGAAGGTCGGCGAGCAGACGCGCACGATGTTCGAGGCTCTCGGCGAAGGCGTCGCGCCGTCGAAGACGCAGCAGCGCATGCCGGCCGCGATGCAGCGATTCGTCGAGCAGGCGACGAAGAACGGGCCGGTCAAAGAGGTCTACATCCCGGCTGATTCCTGGGATGCGTATTGGCAGGCACGCGGGCAGAACCCGGCGGAGATGGCGCAGGTCATCACGAACAACGATCGCGCCTACGAAGAGGGCCGGCGCAGCGGGCTGGTCGTCATCCCGACCGGGCAGTATGCGTCGCAGCTCGCCGGCACGGAGCACAACGCCTACTTCGCCGGCGAGCTGAAGCTCGACCCGAACATGATGAACGGTCGCGAGAGCGACGAGTTCAGGAAGCGCGTCGAAGACATTAAGGCTGAGGCACTTAAAGCGGCGGCGGCGGTGCGCGAGGCACCCGACTCGGCCGACGCAGCGCAGGCCAGGGAGATCGAGCGGCAGGTTCAGGATCAGCTCGTCGCGGCCGGTGTTCCACGTGAAACAGCCAAGCAGCAGGCGACCGCCGTGCACGGGTTCACGGTGCTCGCGCAGCGGGCTGGATTCGACCCTGCCGACGTGCTGGCGAGCTATGGCGTGGAGATCGGGAGGGTCGATAGGCGCACGCAGGCAGCCAGCGCGGACGGCTTCACGCAGCCGCCAGTGGACCCGGTCGAGGATGTGCCGGGCATGGCGGCGCTCGAAGCCGATCTCGGCGACGCGACCATCGAGCAGCTCGATGACGCCGGCAGGGTCAGGAACAACGCGTCAGGCGAGTCTGCTGCCTCTGTGGAGGCTCTGAACCGGCAGAGGGACATGAGCGCCAGGGGCAAGCAGTTCGTCGTATACGACCGGGCTGGACGCCGCCGGGCGCTGCCCCTGGCCGACTACGTGGACTACAAGCCACAACGTGGGGAGACCTACGGCATCGAGGGGCCGAACGGCTTCGAGCTGCTCGACGACAACGGAGGGCGACCACCGACCGATAAGCGCACCGTGAGCATCCTGGGCGATCAGCTCGGCAAGGTGCTCGGGCAGCCGCGTGCGCTGCCGGCTGTGCGCGCCGGCATCCGCTTCGAGGGCGAGCCTGGGCAGGTCAACGAGAAGGGCGAGCACGCGTTCTTCGTGGGCTATCAGCCGCCGTTCAAGAAGGGCGACGCGCCGATGGCGCTCTACAACATCGTCGGCGGTGAGAGCGACGGCAGCACCGTGGACGCCGACATGCTGCGGCAGGCGGGCATCGCGGTGCCGGAGACGCCGCCGCTGCTGGAGTTCAACCAGCGCGCCCTGGCTGCGACGCCGGCGCTGCGCGACTGGTTCGGGCAGTCGAAGGTCCGCGACGAGGAAGGCAACCCGCTCACGGTGTTCCACGGCACGACGCGATCGTTCACGACGTTCGACCGTGAGCGCGCCAACCCGGAGAGCGACTTCGGTGCCGGCTTCTACTTCAGCAACAACGCGCTCGACACCGATGCGAACTACAGCGGCATCGGGCCGGACCTTGCCGGCAAGATCGAGCGACGCGCTGAAGAGATTCAGCAGGAACTCGACGACAGCGAGACGGGCGGCACAGAGGGTGAAGCGAAGCTCCGCGCGACGCAGGAACTCGTCGAGCATCAGGGCATGACGATGCCGGTGTTCCTGAAGATGGAGAACCCGGCGGTCTTCGGCGGCGAGCACGAGACGATGCTCACCGCCGAGACACAGTTCGATGAGACCGGCGAGAACATCGTCGATGAGGTCGGCACGCTGTTCGACTTCGCGCAGGCGCTCCGCGATGTCGCGGCCGACTTCCACGACGTGGAGATCGACACCGCGATCGGCGAGCTGATGGAGCGCGGCATCGACGGCGCGCTCACCATGCGCGAAGCAGTCGAACTGCTGCGCAAGAGCGAGGGGCTGATCTACGCGACGAACGACACCGGCGCGCTGGTCTCGAACGAGATCATCCGCGCTGCGATCGAGCGCACCGGCTTCGACGGC
>Ga0126382_10000586_pt1 | contig 14272 bp, 10 predicted proteins | sample PanSoiMetPlot_30_FD_92548 | JGI IMG/M metagenome (GOLD analysis project Ga0126382, IMG submission 92548) | Tropical forest soil microbial communities from Panama - MetaG Plot_30 | ecosystem: Environmental > Terrestrial > Soil > Tropical forest > Bulk soil | place: Panama | collected 2016-02-17 | reverse complement strand
TGCCGGGAAGACCTCAACAGAATCATCAAGCTTCATTAGTTTGTCATGCAGACTGTCGTACAGCATCGCGGCCATCTGCTCGGCGGTGTACCCGCGTCCTCCAGCAAGATCCGGCCGTCCAACGTCGCCGATAAACAAAGCGTCGCCGGTCAGCACTTTTTGAGGTTCGGATGATAGGTCGCCGTCGATCACCAGGATTGAAATGCTTTCCGGCGTATGGCCAGGAGTTGCTAGAAAGCGCAGCGTTACTCGTCCCATCGCGATCTCATCGCCATCGCTTACTGAGCGATGTGGGAACGTCGCGCCGGACTCTGGGCCGAACACGATGTCCGCGCGGGTGCGCGCCGCGAGCTCCTGATGCCCGCTGACGAAATCGGCGTGCAGATGCGTTTCGATGATGTGCTTTATCTTAAAGCCCTGGGCTTCGGCTTCAATGATGTATTGATCAACATCGCGCTGAGGATCTACAACCGCTGCTTCGCCTTCTGAACCGATCAGGTACGACGCGTGCGCGAGGCACCCGAGATAAAATTGTTTGAAGTACATTGGATTCTCCCACTAAATAGATGCTGTTGAATTTATGACGTCAGCAATTGATTAGTCAAAGTGCATCACTGATCGCCAGGGTTCTCGCTAAGACGCTAAGACGATGCGTGTTTTCATCCGTGGCCCTCACCTTCAAGCCTCACCTTTCCTTTGAAAGATCGATAAAGATAGATGAAATAGCCCGACGCGATCGCCATTCCAAGGGTCCACCATACCGCTCCAACCTTTAGGCCATAGCTCGCGGCAGCGGCGTTGTGCACGGTTATCGCGTATGCGGGATCGGTGGTCGCCGGCAGTAGAACCGGATACATTGCATACGCCACGCCGCCTAGCATTCCCACTATGTAAGCGCACGAAGAAACGAACGCTGCCTTATCATTTTGTTTCGCTCGGAATGAAAGCATTCCGAAAAGCGCAAGGATGACTATTAAAGGAAAAACAATGCCCGCAAAGCTGGTCCGATAATTGTCGAGGATTTGAGGTCGAACCCTTAAGGTAGCTAACAGGGCGATGATAGTTAGAGCGCCTACCGCCCACCACGAAATTGAGGCGATTCGACGTGCACGAGTGAGTACTTCACCTTCCGTCTTCGTAGCTATGTAGAGCGCGCCGTGCGAGGCCAGGGTTGCAAGCCCCATCAGTCCGGTCAGTACCGTGTACCAATCCAGAATCCCAGGGTTGGCGCTTACTGTGAAGTCCGTCCAGAGAGGTTCAAAAAAGTACCGCTCGGCATTGAGTGGTACGCCCCGGATTACATTCCCTAACGCCGCTCCGAAGAAGATCGCAAGAAGAGCACTGGAGACCGAAAAGACGAAATCGAAAAACGCCCGCCACAATGGTGTTTTACCATGCGACCGAAGCTCGATCCCAATGCCTCGCAGGATTAAAAGCCAGAGCACCATCATCAGCGGCAGATAAAAGCCGCTAAAGCTGGATGCATACAGCATCGGAAAAGCGAAATAGAGCGTGCCCCCTGCGGCTAAGAGCCAAACTTCGTTGCCATCCCAATATGGTCCGATCGCAGCGAGGACCGTGCGCCGTTCAGCGTCCGTCTTTGCAGCAATGAAATGAATCGTTCCGGCGCCCAGATCAAAACCGTCGAGCACCACGTACCCAACAATCATAAAGCCCACAAGTACAAACCAAAGCGCTTCCATTCTGCTACTCCAGTGCCTTTCCCGCTATTGCCGCCTCCGCATTTGTTTCAGGTTCAGAGACAAGGGTCGTAGGTCCATGCTCGACCTCGCGCCAGATCAAATACAGGAACAGGATCCCGAGCACGAAGTACATGCCCATGAATCCGAGTAATGTGAACATTACGTTTCCGGAAGACACTGTTGGCGAGAATCCTTCGTGTGTCCGCATTAGTCCATAGATCAACCAGGGCTGACGTCCGATCTCCGCGGTTATCCATCCAGCGCTATTGGCGATGTATGGGAAAGGAGCGCTTAACATCAGGATCCATAACAACCAGGGCGACTGAAATAGCCTCCGTTGCCACAGAAGCAAAACCGACAGGACCGCAATGGCAATAAAGATTGTGCCGAGCCCGACCATAATGTGATAACTGTAATAAAGGAGAGGAATGTTGTCGGGCCACTGATCCCTCGGAAAAGCATCGAGTCCCTTGACCTCGGTCTCCCAGCGTCTATAAGTCAGGAAGCTCAGCACGTACGGGACGCTGATGGGATTATCCAGTTTCTGCTCGGCGGTGTTCGGTTGACCGATTATCACCACCGGCGCTCCCGCTTCGGTCTTAAATAATCCTTCCATCGCCGCAAGGGTGACCGGTTGATTGAAAGCGACCAACTTGCCCTGCTTATCGCCGCTCGGAAACATTTGAAAGATAGAAGCAATAGCTCCGACTATCACGCCTACGCTGACGAACATTCTCCCATACTCAATCTGCTTGTTGCTCAGGACATAGAACGCTCCGAGAGCGGCCATCACGAAAGCGCCAGTGATGACTGCTCCGCTCATCGTGTGGAGGTACTGCCAAAACGCCCACTCGTTCAGAAGCAGCGCCCAAAAACTGCTTAGATGTACCGAACCGTCGCTTGCAACAGCGTAACCTACTGGCCGTTGCATCCACGCATCGGTAGCAACAATGAAGTAGCCTGAAAGCCACGAACCAAGGAAAACCATAAACGAGGCAAACCAGTGTCCGATTCGGCCTAGTCGCTTTTCGCCGAACAGAAAGAGTCCCAAAAATGATGACTCGAGGAAGAATGCAAAGACACCTTCCATCGCCAACGTTTGCCCGATCACTCCCCCGGCGAACTTTGAGAATCTTGCCCAATTTGTACCGAATTGGAACTCCATCGGCACTCCGGTTATTACTCCAAACACGAAATTCACTGCGAAGATTCGAGCCCAGAAACGCGCCGCTCGATTGTATCGATCATCGTTTTTGCGGATCGCGATCGTCTTCAGTACCAGGATCAGCAACGCGAGGCCCATCGTTAACTGAGGAAAGAGGTAATGGTAGGTGACGGTAAAAGCGAAGTGGATTCGATCCAGTGTCAGCGCGCTGTCCATTTGTAATTTCAAACCTGCAGAAAGGCCAGATTATAGCACCAACGATCTTTGCGAGTGCAGTAATGATTCGTGTAAGATTCGTGCACTCAAAAGAAAATGCGTCTTTGAGGAATGATTCATATGACTGCCAATAGCACCGTTAGCGAGCAGCTACGCGCGCTAACGAGCCTGCAAAACCTCTCTCTAAAATTAAGCTCAGCTCTCACCATCGATGAGACGCTCGATGCCATCGTGGATGCTGCAATGGTCATTTGCCGTGCCGATCTGGCGGCAATTAGTCACATAACGGATTCGGGCGAGCTGCGATTGCTCCGACATCGCGGTTTATCGGAAGAATATGTCAAGGGTCGCCAACTTTCTCGGCTCGACCCCGCGCTTTCCGACATCATTTATAAACAACTTCCCTCGATTATTGAGGATATCGATGTACTTGCCTCGGTATCGCCGAACTACCCGGTATTGAAAAAGGAAGGAATCAAGTCGGTTGTCACGTTGCCGCTGGTGAGCGAGGGAAAAGTGTTTGGGATGATTGGCGCCGGCTCGCTCACCGTGCGTCGCTACAGCAGGACGGAAGTGGACGCAATGGCGATTCTTGCGACCCAGGCGAGTGCTGCAATAATAAATGCCAGGCTCCTTGATCAATTGCGCGAAGCAAACAAGGCCAAAGACGAATTCTTTTCGACCCTATCGCACGAATTACGAACGCCGCTTACACCAATACTTGGCTGGACGCATTTGCTAAAGCCATTCGCCGGGGTAGATCCACTTGTGGCTCAGGGCATCGACACAATTGAGCGCAATGCGCGGCAACTCTCCGAATTGATTAAAGACCTTCTTGACTTGACGCGCATCATAAGCAACAAGATCGAAATCGACCCTCAGTTGACCGATCTCGTCTCCCTGGTAAAAACTGCCGTGTCACAAATGCTTCCGCAGGCGGAGGCGCGCAACGTTGTCATCGATAGATTGCTGCCGGCTCACCCAATGATATGCGCTGTAGACCCGACACGCATCCAACAGGTAATTTCTAACCTTCTCGGGAATGCCATAAAGTTCACACCGGAGGGTGGTCGCGTCACGGTTGTTTTAACACAGGACGACTCCGGCCGAGATATGCAGAAGACCGCCATCATCGAAGTCGTTGACACTGGCATCGGTATCGATCCGGAGTTCCTTCCATACATATTTGAGAGATTCACACAGGCGAAAGACGGTGCGGATCGGCGCTTCGGAGGTCTGGGATTGGGGCTGGCGATCACTCGAACGATAGTCGAACTTCACGGTGGACGGATCGCCGCTCAGAGCACCGGTCGGGGTCGCGGAAGCAAATTCATTGTTCTATTGCCGCTAAGGGATGGGCGGGCCCCTGTTGTTGAGCGAGTTGGTCCTGAAACTGTTGCTGATGAGGTCGAGGAGCGTGACCTGGGATTGCGGGTGCTGGTCATCGAAGATTCACTCGACACCTCAAATATGCTCAAGCTGTGGCTCGGCACGTTTGGTTGCGACGTGTTCATAGCGAGCGATGCGTCGGAAGGCGTGAGATTAGCGACCGAGCAACATCCAAACCTGATAATCTCGGATATCGGGATGCCGGATGTTGACGGTTACCAGCTGATGCGGACCTTGCGCGAAACGGCCGGACTTGAGGATGTTCCGGCGATCGCCCTGACGGGGTATGCGCGCGATGAGGATCGGGAACTTGCGCTCGCGGCGGGGTACAACGCGCATATCTCCAAGCCTGCAAACATGGGCCGGTTACTGTCGTTGATTATCACGCTGACGGGGAAGAACGAATAAAATTTCGTTCAGGGTTTGACAGCGTTCACCGCTAAGCGTTCAGGGTTCAACTTTCGCGGTTTAGCTTAATTCTCTGTCCTGATCTCATCTGCGTAATCCGCGGATAGGTCTGGCATAGCGCGCGCTGAGTTCGTTGAATATCCGCAGATGAGACCAGAAACTAGAAACCAGGAACGCTAAACCCTGAACGTTGAACGCCAAACGCTGAACGAATTTTATTCGTTCCTTCCATACAGCCGCACTACCGAATTATCACGCAGTGAAGCCAGCAATTGCTCGCAGGTCTTATTCAAAACGGGATGAACAACTCCAGGAGCGATCTCGCACAGCGGCTCGAGCACGAATCGTCGCTCATGCATCCGCGGATGTGGAACCACAATTTTGGCTTCCGGTAACGCCTTCCTTGTAGCCTCTTGGGAGTAACCAATAATCGCATCGCCCAACAACAACAGATCAATGTCAATCGTGCGTGGTCCGTTTGCAATGTGCCGCTCGCGACCCATCTCACACTCAATCTTTTGCAGGTTGGAAAGAAATGATGTGGCCCACTCGCTTACTCGGTCTTCATGATTTTGGGACTGAATAGCCGGTACAGCTACGGAGATAACCTGATTCAAAAACCATCCTTGATCGGCGAATCCAACTGGTTCCGTTTCATAAATTGATGATTTGCGATTGATTTCCGGAACGAGCATTGCAATTTGTGCGACCGCCTCGCGGAGATTGGACTCGCGGTCACCCAGATTCGAGCCGAGCGCTAAGTAGACTGTAGTTTCGTTTGAAAGCCTGCCGTTTTTCATTCTTCAGGGCTTATCATAGAGTCACGTTGCAATGGCTACAACGGTCACAATAACAAAACGGGGTATTGAGCGAGTTCGAGCTCGGCACTGCTGGATTTATTCCAGCGACGTCGCGGATCGCGGCGGTGCTCAGCCAGGCGAGGTTGTCTGCGTGACCGATTCCCGGAGTCGCGTGTTAGGACACGCGCTTTACAGTTCAACTTCCCAGATCACTCTCCGAATGGTTTCGTTCGACGACGTTGAAGTCAACCGAGATTTTTGGCTATCGCGCCTCATCACAGCCGAAAAGTTACGGAATGAAGTCGTCAGAGACACTACTGCTTTTCGAATGATCTACGGCGAGAGCGATCTCTTACCATCGCTGATCATAGATCGGTATGGTGACTGCTTCGTGATTCAAACTCTATCCCAGGGAATGGATGCACTGAAGCAAATGTGGATTGAATTGTTAGTAGAACGATTCAGCCCGCGCGCCATTGTTGAACGCAACGAAGCTCGTGTTCGTGATCTCGAGGGATTACCCCGCCTGGCGGGAGTGGTTTATGGCTCAAAACCGGATGAATTCGTCGTTTTTGAAGATGGAGTGCAGCTCGGAATTGATTTGGTAGATGGGCAAAAGACAGGTTCGTTTCTCGATCAGCGCGAGAATCGAGTTGCCGCCGGACGCTACGCCAGGGGCCGCGCGTTAGACTGTTTTACTTATCAAGGTGCATTTGCGCTTCATATGTCGAGGGCCGCGGAGCGAGTTATCGCGGTCGACGTTTCCGCTCCTGCGCTCGCCCGTGCGACTAAGAACGCAGAGCTGAACGGCGCTACAAATATCGATTTTATTGAAGCCAACGCATTCGACTGGTTGCGGGAGCAGGAGCAGGCCGGTGAACGCTTCGACGTGATCAACCTTGACCCTCCGGCGTTTGCCAAGAACCGTGCATCAATCGAGGCTGCCACGCGTGGCTACAAAGAGTTGAATCTGCGCGCAATGAAGCTGCTGGTTTCGGGAGGTACTTTAATAGCGTCGACGTGCTCGTATCATATGAGTGAGGAATCATTTTTGAACGTGATTGCCGCTGCGGCCTCCGATGCGGGCCGCAGCGTTCAACTCATTGAGAAGAGGATGCAGGCACGAGATCACCCGGTGTTGATTTCGATGCCTGAAACGCACTACCTGAAGTGCATGATCTTACGAGTGGGCTGAGATCTATACCTCAGCGAACCGTAGCGGTAACCTTTGCGGTTCCCACGTTGGAGCTCGAGTCAGCACAACGGAATGCGATCAGATGCTCGCCGGGCTTATCGAAGGTCACCTTCACTTTGAAGCTCTCGTGCGCGGAGTCGGCGATTCCGTCAACAGGATAGATTAATTGCCAGGTTCCCCCGTCGACGCTGTATTCTCCGCGCACAATTCGGCTGGTGACGTCAGTAGCGTCAAAGTCCACAACGGCACTCTGGCCTGAAATCGAAGGCCCGGTGACTTTGATTGCGGGCGGCGTGTTATCGATCTCGATAGGTTCAGTAATCTGTTCGTCGCTTAATGCAAGTTCTTTGGTATTGCTGGGCTCATCAGTGGCTACGACCTTGAACAAATAGGTTCCATCCGGCAGACGATTGCCATCAATCGTGTAATAGTTCTGAGTAAGGCTCTCGGCAAGAGTATGCCATTCACTTTCTCCGATAGTGCGATAGAACACCTTGTAATTCAAAGTGTCGTCGTTCGGATCGCTTGCCTGCCAGGTCAACGTTCGTGCACCTTTTTGGAAAAAGCGCCGTGGGGGAACGTTCATTACAACACCAAACAATTGAGGATCGAGGCCGGATGAAGCTATAGATGGATCGATCGCTACAGGCATCTCCTGAAACGCCACGCCGGGCGCCATCATGGTCACCGTCGTTATGTCCGGTGCCTGATTACGCGGCAAGTACGCGACCACAACTGACTGTAGTTGGGCGCCTTCACTAGACCTGTGAGAATTTCCACCCTGAACCGTTGAAGAACCTCGGTTTCGCAACACCGCGCGCCACTGAATAAAGCGCGCTCGAGGGCTGGTTATCTGATCGCCCGATGCGCTCCGATAGGCAGCCGACCAGTCGCTCCAGGTTGCGTCAGGTGTTTCGGTGTTGCCACTTCGCGTTTGGAGCTCGGTACCACCTGAACCGCGCCACGATATGACGCCCCACTGGCCGGCAAATTTTGTATCGCGCACCGGCGAAATATAGGTACCTTCGTTTACCGGTGCCTGGCCAATTCGATATAGTCGGCCCAAATTGCTCGAGGTGGCATAAAGGTTGTTTCCTACGCCGAATATTGTCGAGGTTTGATCTTCAGGGGATTGAATCAGTAGCGTTTGAGAACGCGCGCCAACTACCTGGTAGATTCGCCCCTTATTGTTTGTTCCCACCAAAACTTTCCCGTCATTACTGGGCTTCAAAGCGAAAGCGACAGAGTCGTTTGAGCGCCAGTAAACCTCACTGCCTCCATTAGGCATAACTCGGAACAATACGCTTCTGGCTCCCTCCAGCTTGCCGCGGCTTTGACCTTGTGAAGAGGGTGCTTGAACATCCGGGTGGGTAGGTTCGTCTTGATCGTCGCCCGTCGAGATGGTAACCACGCCTTCACTGGAGAGTGTCGAGGTGCTCGAAACTCCTATAGAGTTGGTTTTCGATCCCGCGCCTGTCTGGGCGCTGATGCCCAAAACATAGATCGACCCGTCGGCGTTAACCGCAACGCTGTGTATCTCCTGCATCGGTGAATCGAACAGGGCAAATAGCTTTCGATTTGGTGAGATGCGTAATAAAAGCCCCGACGGATCCGTTCCTGCCAGCAGATTGTTTTCCTTATCCAACGCCAGTGACACAATGTTTGTCTCGTTGGTATCAGCAAACACTGACGCTTTTCCCGACGCATCAATCTTGTAGATCACACCTTTGTCACCGGTACCCACGAACAGAGTCGTACCCGAGGCATCAAAAGCCAGGGACCAGATGTACTTGTCGGGAGGATCGTAGAAGATCGACTCTTTGCCATCAGGAGTAATCTTGTAAATCTTGCCGTCGGGCGATGTGCCTGCGTAAAGGTTGCCTTGGGTATCAGTCGCCAGCGCGGTGACATCAAGCTCGGGCGCATCGTATAGCAAACGTCCCTCGCCGGAAGGCGTGATCTTGAAGATTCTGCCTTCGTGACCTGTTCCGAGATAGATATTCCCCGCGGCGTCGGCGGTACTGGACCAGATGTAGGCCTCTTTGGTGTCGTACACGAGGTTGAATGCAGGAGCGAGCGTTATGGATCCGTTTTCTGCGATGGAGACGCCGCGAGCGTCACCTTTGATTACGTCGTCCTGCTTCGAGATCTCCCAGAACACTGGTCCAACTGCTAATGCGGAGCCGCTTAGTAAAGTGAAGACTGTCGTTATCAGGACTGTCGTTACCAGGACAGTCTTTATCAGGCCAGTAGATTTACGCATGGTGATGCCTTTCAATCTAAAATGATCAATCAAATACCTGGATCAGGCAAACGAAAAGCCCGCAAGCTTCGCGGGCTTTCAAAATCACTTCCGACAACGTTCAAAGTGAGAAAAACTACTCAAACTATTGCTTGAAAACCTGCCTTGCAAACCATAACGGCTCGCTCTACTTCACTACATTTATCGTTATAGTCTGTTGACCATTGATAATGAACTGTGAAGGCGGCAACTCGTGTTCTTCGAGCGTGGCGACCGACATCGGGGTATACCCTCCCGACGTCCTACTCGATCCAAGCGTCGCCAACATTGAGGGTGGCAGCACGGGCATCTCCTCATTGTTGACGATAGCTCCGGTGCCCGCTCGCATCACTCTAACGTAGAGGCGATTGTTCCTCTTGAGTTTGTTGATCGCGCGGACGAGCTGACTCAGATCCCTCGGTGCGAACTCAGCCGTTGGTTGTGCCCGGTCGACAAGATTCAACGAGGCTCCGTCGCCGACGATAATAACCAGAGGCCCGAGCGGCGCGTCAGCGGGGATCTCCAGCGGGATTCGCTCAACGAATTCGCTGCCGTTATCGTTGCGAGCAAATGCTTGCATTTCGATGGTCTCGCCTCGTCGGACTTCGGTTTTGTCAATCCAGAGTCGGTTCAAAGCACCGCTCGACCGGCTGTCGATGGAGGTCACGTCGACGTTAATTCCTCTCAAATCCAACGCGTTAAATCCGCTGTTGAAGAGAACAGCCAGCGGTTGAGCGACCGCATTTGACGCAATCACCGCCGCGCCGTTGGGAGAAGTAAAACTGTTGTCGAGTCGGATATCCGATTGACCGTCGATTCCGATAGTGCCTGAGAGCTTGAGCGTTTGACTGCCAACCTGGCGCTCAGTTGCTGCTATTGCCGAAACCATCGTTATCCTTGTCAGCAAGGGCGTCAGGAACGGATCTGAAACGATCTCGAATTTATAGGATTCAGTCTTATTACGGCTGGTGTGAACGGTCACTTGTACTGGGACCATCCGAGGCTTCTCGCCGAGCTGGCCGTATACACCGGTCGCACGGTCCTGACTGATCGAGCCGACAAGACTTCCCGCAGCGGAAAGCTTGAATGAATTATTCAGATTTGGAACAACGGTTACGATCGATGACTCAGCCATTGGCCAGCTGGTGGCACCCGAACTCAGGAAAGGATGACCGAACGCGTATATTTTTCCAGCATCTCTGTAAGTTACGGTACCGGCAGCGTCGATCGTGAAGTCGCCACGAACGAGTTGCACGCTGACCGAGGTCCCGGGCGCAAGAGTGTTTTCAGTTGCCGGAACCATCGGACTAAGACTCGATCCGCCACCCACGCCCGCAATCGGCTGTATGCCAATCTTTCGCAGGTCGCCGGCAAAGGTATCGAGAACGTTCTGAGAAATCCCGGTAAAGGTGACCGGCGTCGCGATAGGGACTATTGTCTGACCGACGTACGGCGCCAGCGCGCCGTTGGTTGCTGCTCGCGCACCTACCTGGGCGGAAGGCAATTCCGGCAATTCGAGCGAAGCTCCTGTGCTTTGGCCAATTAGAGTCTTAAAGCTTACCCGCTGGCTTGAGCGAGGTTGCTCCTCCTGTTGACCCTGCTCGAAGATATCGATCATGTACTTGATTGGAGTGATTCCTGCGATCGCTTCCTTAGCGAACGGGAAAGCATAAGCTACTGCGCCAACGAGCTTACCATCGATGTAGACCGGGCTGCCGCTCATGCCAGCGAAAACTCCTGTCCGATCGACCAGCGCTCCACTCAAACGCGCGATCACGATGCTTTGTTTAGGATTTGGGACGCCTTCCAAAGTCCCGAGGACCTCGACCTCAAACCGCTCGGGCTTGGAGCCCTGAAAGACCGACATTCCATAGCCCTTCATACCGGGTCGAACTTGATCCAGCGGCATCAGATTCGAGTTTGAGGCAGATTCGGAGGCCAGAGACACAACAGCAAGTACGGCTATCGTGTAGAGCGCGGTGAGCACATGCTTCATAGACTGTTCCTGTTAGACGGGGCTCGCCCAAAGTTCGAAAAGGTAAAGTTTACGTTGCTCCGGAAGCAACGCACGGGTCAAACTGGGAACCTCAAATTGATGATACTCGCGCGCAATTCATAGAGTCAAGAATTTTCAACAGGATAGAGGTGTTGAGTCGATCCTGTGCGCTAGAACCAGTCTCCACCCAGCCGCACTGTTGACACTGAATTCGCCCCAATGGCAACCTTGACCCGAAGTCCAGTCCGAGAATTTCTAAGCAATGAATATAAACCAACTAAAAGTCGGGCTTGTCGGCGGCACTGGTGAAGAAGGGCGCGGCCTGGCGCTCAGATGGGCTATCGCCGGCGCGCAGGTATCAATCGGCTCGCGGACACAGGAGAAGGCGAAGACTGCCGCTGACGAGCTCAACCAAATCCTTGAAACCAACGAAAAGCGCATAGCTTTTGTCATTGGATCCGGCGAAAACCGAGAGGTCATCGCTGCATCCGACTTTGTACTTTTGACAGTCCCTTTTGCTCACGCGGCTTCAACCGTCGATGCCCACAGTTCTGACTTTCGCGAGGGTTCTATTTTGATCGATATAACCGTGCCGGTATCGTTTGAGCAGGGCCGGGTGCGTTACGTGGAATTGTCTGAAGGTTCCGCGAGCGAGCATCTTAAAGCGAGACTTCCCGAAACTATTCCATTAGTTGCCGCTTTCAAGACCGAGCCGGCTCACCTCCTTGCCGAAATTAATGAACCGCTGGATTGCGATTCATTTGTAGCCAGCGATTCCAAAGATGCTAAGGTTCGTGTGATGGAATCATTAGGATTCATCGAAGGATTGAGACCAGTCGATGCCGGAACTCTCTACAGCGCACGCACCCTCGAACGAATGACTGTTTTCGCAATCGGCATCAATCGCCGATACAAAATCAAAACCGCACGCTATCGAGTAATAGGATTATAACCACATGCCTCACGCAAGCTCTTGTTGCAATCACAAGTCTCCAACCATTAATTCTTGCGAGCGAGGGACGTAAGAATGTCTCGCCAAACGTTATGAGGATCACAGCACTCGCGGGCGGAATCGGAGCTTCGAAGTTTCTGCTTGGGCTCGTGTCCGTGTTACCGCCCAAAGATATCACTGTCATTGCCAATACCGGCGATGACATCGAATTATTCGGCCTTCGTATTTGCCCTGATATCGACACAGTAACCTATACACTTGGTGGAGTTATAAATCCCGCGACTGGTTGGGGACTGAGCGGCGACACGTTTGAATGCCTCCAGAGACTCAAGAGCTATTACGGCGACGCGTGGTTCAACCTCGGCGATCGGGATCTCGCTACCCACATTTTCCGAACAAATCAATTGCGCCAGGGAATTTCTTTGAGCGAAGTCACCGACTCTATTCGCCGATTTCTCGGTGTTGAGTCATCCATTCTTCCGATGACCAACTCGTATACGCCTACGCGGATCACCACTGTCGAAGGCGAGATGCATTTGCAGGAGTACTTCGTGCGTCGAAGATGCGAGCCGCGAGTGCTAAGTCTTTGTTATGAAAACATCGAGCTCGCGACGCCGGCCCCTGGAGTCGTAACCGCGATCGTCGATGCCGATCTGGTAATAGTATGTCCCAGCAATCCTTTCATAAGCATCGGGCCAATCCTGTCTGTGCCTGGCTTACGAGATGCGCTTCGTGAAACAAACGCCACGATAATCGGGATCACACCTATCGTTGGGGGGAAAGCGCTGAAAGGTCCTGCGGCTGATATGCTTCGTGATCAGGGTCACGAGGTTTCCGCGAGCGCGGTTGCCAGAATCTATAATGATTTCCTGGATATCTTCGTACTCGATACAATGGATGCTGAATTGAAGGGCGAGATCGAAGCGAACGGAACTCGAGTGATAACGACCAATACGATAATGGGCACCACGGAACAGAAAGCGATGCTCGCCCGAGCAGTGATCGAGGCGGCCTTCTCATGAAAGCGCTTCTGATCCCGGTCAAAGATCTCACACACGCGAAGACACGTCTTGCCGGCTTGCTGTCCGAAGATGAGCGACAAAGGCTTGCGTGGTCTATGTTCGAGGACGTCGGTCGCGCCGCTGCGGGCGCTCGTAAGCCCGACCGCGTAGTGCTTGTAACCAGCTTTGGTCCAGCTGTTGAACATGGTCGCAAGCTCGGGTGGGACATTTTGCTTGAAGAGTCACAGGTATCTGAGAGTGCTTCGATCGATTGGGCTTCACGGGCGCTGAGCGAACGAGGCTTCCAATCTGTCATGCGACTTCCAGCCGACCTGCCGCTCGTCAGGGCCGAGGACATCGACGCGCTCATGTCTCTCGAGCTGGAGTGCCCGGGTGCTCTTCTCGTTCCCTCACGTGAAGGAACCGGAACCAATGCAATTATCCGCACGCCACCGGCTCTATTCCCATCTCGTTTTGGGCCCAACTCGCTTGCTCTTCACAGACAGGAGGCGGCGCGCGTTGGTGTGGAGTGTCTGATCGTAGATAAGGTTCGTATCGCACTGGACATCGACGAACCGGCCGACGTCGAGCTGCTGGTTGAACATGGGCGAAGTACTCGAGCGTTTGAAGTGTTGAGGGAGAGTCGATATTGGGAAACGAAGGTTGGCGTTAGATAATTTTGTCGTCGCTAGAGAATTTTGTCGGTAGATAATTTTGTGGTCGTTAGATAATTTTGGCGTGTTGTAAGGCCTTTTTTAAACGCAAAGACGCAAAGACGCAAAGACGCAGAGGCGCGGAGAGTGACCAACAAAATTGAAATAATCGGAGTCTCTGGGATTCCTGAGGTCAAAAGTGGGGACGATGTCGGAGCTCTGATCATCAGCGCCTTACGCAACTCTGTAATCGAACTCCCGAATAATGATGTTCTGGTCGTTGCTCAGAAGATCGTATCGAAGGCCGAAGGTCGCCTGGTCAGGCTCGAATCAATTGAACCGGGCGATCGCGCTCTCGAGTGGGCCAAAGCCTACGATAAGGATCCCCGAGTGGTCGAAGTCGTGCTGAGCGAATCGAAGCGCATTGTGCGTATGGAACGCGGGATCCTGATTTCAGAAACGGAACATGGATTCATTTGTGCGAACGCTGGTGTCGATACATCGAACGTTGGT
>Ga0126382_10000585_pt1 | contig 14276 bp, 24 predicted proteins | sample PanSoiMetPlot_30_FD_92548 | JGI IMG/M metagenome (GOLD analysis project Ga0126382, IMG submission 92548) | Tropical forest soil microbial communities from Panama - MetaG Plot_30 | ecosystem: Environmental > Terrestrial > Soil > Tropical forest > Bulk soil | place: Panama | collected 2016-02-17 | reverse complement strand
GGTACGGGCCTTCGTCGGGTATCGGCGCCAGGTGGGGAGCCGTGTAGGCGTCGAAGCGGCGCGCGGCGACCAGACGCCGCTCGTCCTCGGGGATGATGGTCGGGAAGGAGCCGGGCATCTACTTCTTCTTGCTGGTGCTCTTCCCGGCCTGGCGCATCGCCGCGGCGATGGCCTGCTTCTGGGTGTGCTTACCGGAGGCCATCATCTCCTTGATGTTGCGGCCGATCACGGCCTTGCTGGAACCCTTCTCGAGCGGAGACATCCGGCTACCCCTTCGAGCCCTTGCCGCCGCGGGTGTAGGGCGGCATCGGCCGGTGGGTCGGGGGCGGGCTGTTCACGTTGTGCTTGTCGGGCGCGCGGCTGGTCGTGTCGGGCGTGTTGCCGCCGCTGACCGTGCTGTTGCCGGGGCGCCGGGGTTGGGGACCGAGACTCTTGGGCATTGGTGTTCTCCTTCTACGCGATTCTGCCGAACGAAGGCAGGCCCCGACGGGCGAACTGGGGCAGGCCGAGGCGCACGGCCTCCTGCACGTCCTGGTCGTTCTGGGCCTGGCCGGCCCAGCGGTACGCCGAGTTGACGTACTGCTGGCCGAGCGGGCCGGCCCGCAGGTAGTTGCGCGCGTTGATCTGCGAGAGCGGGCCGAGCGCGCCGGCCTGCTGCTCGAGGCCCGCCGGACCGCCGGGCTGGCCGAAGGTGGGCTGGCCCCCGACCCGCGCGACCTGGTTCCCGAGCGTCGGCCGGTCCGGGGCCTGGCCCTGCCCGCCCTGCACGCCCGGCAGCACGCCCCGGCCGGCGACGGCGTTGATCACGTTGGGGATGCCGGCCTGCCCGAGGCCGTAGCGGTACTGGACCTGCTGGAACGGGTCGGCGCTGAGCTGGCTCTCCTGCTGCAGCGCCCGCAGCGCCGTCTCGGTGTCGAACTCCCGCTGGCGCTGGCCGAAGCCCAGGTCGTACTGCCGGCCCTGCTCCTCCAGGACGCGTTGGGCCTGGCTCCGCGGGTCGCCCTGGCCGAAGAGGGACCGCGTGGCGCCGCCGGCACCGCCGTAGCCGCCCGCGCCCGGCCCCTGGTAGAAAGTGGACTGGCCGCCCATCTGCGGCCCCGTCGACATCCCGAAAGCTTGCATCTGGATCTCGCCCGGCTGGCCCTGCGCGCTGCGCACCACCCGGCCGGACTGCTGGTCGACGCGGCCGCCGACCTGCCAGCCCGTCTGCGGGTTGTAGTAGGAGACCGTGCCGCCGGGGTCGACCCGGCCGCCGTCGTCGGTGTGGACCTCGCCCCGCTGCAGCGCCGCGTTGAAGTCGGGGCCGTTGGGCACCAGGCCGCCGTTGCGCTGCATGAACTCGCGCGCCCAGCCCGCGTAGGGCCGGAGCCACCCCGGGGCCGGCTGGCCGCCGATGTACGGCTGGCCGGTGTCGAGCGACATCTGCGCGTCCACCTCGGCCTGCTGCAGCGCCCGGTTCGAGGCCTGCTGCGCCCAGCCGCCCTGGATCTGCTGGGCGTTCAGGACCAGGTTGCGGAACGGCAGCGTCTGCTCGTTCGCGCCGTAGCCCATCTGCGCCCAGCGCGGGTCGTTGCCGGTGTAGCCGAAAGCGCCCAGCGTGTCGGTCAGGGCGCCGAACGTGGGCAGGCCGCCGTAGCCGGGGTAGCCCGACGGCAGGAAGCCGGTCAGGCCGCCGTAGGACTGGGGCAGGCTGATGTTCGAGAAGATGTCGCGGTTCAGGGCGAGGTTGCCGGCCTGGTACTCGGCCGTGGCGTCGGCGATGGCCTTCTGCAGCCACTCCTCGAACGTCAGTTGGACCACACCGGCCTCCTAGAACGGCGTCGTGCCGGCCGTGCGGCCGGCGCCCAGCAAGCGGCGGGCCGCCGCGTCGGCGACCTGCTCGGGGTAGCCCTTCGACAGCAGCAGCTGGCGCGTCTTGTCGATGTCGGCGTCGAGCGATTGCTGCTGCTGGAGCAGCGCGCCGACCGAGCCGAACTGCGGGACGGACGGCCCTTGCGGCGTCGGCTGCGGCTGCTGGGGCTGCGGCTGGAAGCCGCCGGCGGCCCCGGCGGTAACCTGCTGCCCCGCCGGGGATCCGCCGGGGCCGGCGACGGCCTTGTAGACGTCCTCCGGCGTGAGGTCCGGTCCGGCCCGGATCGCCGGCGCGCGCAGGCCGCGTCCGGCCTCGGTGGGCGTGAAACCGTAGGCGTACTTCTGGCCGCCCACGTCGACCGAGGGCATCAGCGTGCGGATGTAGTCGAACGCCTTCACGCCCTGCTCGTAGGAGAGGCGTCCCTGCTGCACCTGGGCGCTCAGGTAGTTGGCGGCGGCGCCCAGGGCCGAGGAGGCGGCGTTCTGCCGCTGGATCGGGAGCTCGGCGGTCTGGTAGGCGGTCATCTGCGTGGCCGGGTCGTAGACGCCCTCCGGCAGCGGCTGGAAGCCGCCCGTGTCCGACTCGGTCTCGCTGACCGTGACGCCGCCCTTCGTGTAGGTGCGGGTCGCCTTCGGCGCCGTCGCCCTCGGCCCGCTCGGCAGCCCGGTCGCGGGCAACCAGGTGCCGTCCGGCTGGCGCTCGTAGACCGTGCCGTCCGAGGCGGTGACGCGCGCCGGGGCCGCCTCGGCCTTGGCCGCCTTGTCCGCCTCGGCGGATTCCTCCTTCTCGAGCCGGTCGATGTCGTTCTGCGTCTCGGCCATCTCGGAGCGGACCTGGCGCAGGCGGGCGAGCCGCTGCTTGTCCAGGTCCTCGTCCGAGGCGGCCTCGCCGGTGGCGGGCTGGTCGAGCACGTCGACCCGGTTCTTGAGCACCTCGAGCTGCCGGCGCTTCTCGGCGAGCTGGGCCTGGATGCGCTTGGCCGTCTCCGAAACCGCCACCGGGCTGCCTCCTGCCTGGACGCTGAGCTGCACCTTCGGACCACCCGGCGAGAAGATCTGCTGGTAGTTCTGGCCGGCCCGCTCCGGAGACACGCTCACCTGCCCGTGCTGCTGGGCGTAGGTCGCCAAGCCCGGCCCGCGCAGCCCGGCCTGCTGCCCCCGGCGGATCGCGTTCCCGAGGTAGCCCGAGAGCGCCCACCGGTTGGCCGCGTGCGGGTTCCGCTGCAGGTAGCCGATCGCCTGCTGCGTGCTCATCCCCTGGCTGCTGGCGTAGCCCGGCAACTGGCCGCCGCTGTACAACTGGAACGTCCCGGCGCTCTGGCCGTTGTCGCCGAGGTTGCCGGTGTAGCCCCCTTCCGTCGCCGCCACGGCCACGGCGGCGCGCGCCCCCTCCTCGTCGAGGCCGGAAGCGAGCGCGTCCTGGTAGACCTGTTGCAGCGCGGTGTCGCGGGCGGATGCCATCAGTCGCCGCCGAGATCCACGGGAGCCGGCTCGAACCCGCCCGCGCCCATCACCGGCGGCGGCACAGGCGGCGGCCATCCTAGCGGGAACGCCTCGGCGAGCAGGTTCTCGAAGTACGCGAGGCCGTTCCTGGCCGGGTAGACCTTCCCGTCCGGCCCCTGCACGCTCGGGACCATCCGCTGGAAGATCTGCTGCCTGAGCTGCGGGTCGGGCCAGGCCGCCCGGACGTGGTCGACGGTCCGCTGGCGCGTGGTGCGTGCCCCGTCGGGGCCGCCCTCCCGGCCGAGCACGGTGTCGGCCGCGGCCTTGGACCCCCGGTCGATGTCGCCGACGACGGCCTTGGCGACGCGGCGCAGCTCGTGGTCGGGCACGCTACCTCCCGATGTCCTGGACCTGGGCCACCGCGGCCCGGGTCGGGACCCCGACGTGGGCGGGCACGCCGTAGCTCAACCCCCCGATACCGGCCGCCTGGGAGCTCTGGGGCGTCGCGCCCTGGCCGTTCGGGCTCATCGTCTGGGCGCCGACGTCGCCCATCATCCCGCCGGCGCCCATCCCGCCGGCAGCCGAGCCGGGTTGCGGCGGCACCTGCCCGGTCGCGACGGATTGCTGCGCGGCCTGCATCCGCCGGAGCAGGTCGCCCCGCGCGTACTCGGCGAACGTCTCGGCCAACGCCAGGTTGTAGACGGCCGGGTCCTGCCGGATCTTGGCCCGCATCTGGTCCTCGTAGACGTCCTGCGGGTTGTCGCCGAGGGCCGTGATCGCCTGATCCGGCCCGGCCGTGCCGGCCTGGAGCCGCTCGTGCCACAACCGCGCCTCGACGATCGCGCCGGCCGCCTGCTCGGGGGAGACGTCCCACCGCACGGCCGGCTCGTCCTCGAGGTCGGCCGGGCTGATCGACATCCACGTCCCGCCGTCCTCCCCGCTCGGCCGGACCCAGACGCTCTCCTTGATCTTCCCCCGCAGCAGCCGGATCGCCAGGGACGTGACTTGCTCGAGGTGCCCCTGCAGGCCGGCCGTGAACGGGGAGTTCTTGACGGCCCGGTCGGACTTGACCGACTCGATCGCGAAGCCGTTCTGGGCGTCGTTCAGGTTGCCCTCGGCGACGGGGCCGCGCAGCTGGACGATCTTCTGTTCCTCGCCGACGATCTGCTCCCGGATGTACTGGTTCGGCGCGGCCTGCTGGATCGGGACGACGTCCTCGCCCGGCTGCAGGTTCAACACCTGGTTGGGCCGCAATTCGGTGTAGAAGACCGCGTTGTGCTGCCGGTCCCGGACGATATCCCCGCCGACCGGGACGATGCGCTTGTAGGCCGGGGCCACGGAGCCCGCGGCCAGGTTCGCCTCGAGCGTCTTGAGGTAGGAGAGGTACTTGACGGACTGGAGCATCACGGCGACGGAGCCCCAGCCGACCTTGATGTTCGACCAGTGCGGCAGCCGCCAGCCGTAGGACCAGGCGAACGGGACGAAGCCGTAGTTGTGGGTGATCTCCTGGACCTTGCGGACGTTCTTGCCGGTGGTCAGGTAGTAGCAGACGGTGTTGGCCGTCCAGTGCTCGATCTTCTTGATCTTCTCGCCGGTGATGCGCGGCGTGTTCTCTTGCATCGGCTGGCCGACCGCGACGTCGACGATGTTCCCCGCGTCGTCGAGCGTCATCGCGTACTCGGACAAGGTCGTCCACTTCGGGTGCTCGGTCACGACCAGCACCGCGCCGAGCTCGTCTTCCCCGAGCCACACCGGGTAGACCGTCTTCGGGTCGCGGTAGCGCCACTGCAGGACGCAGCGGCTCCGGCGCTTGGCCTTGTCGGTCGCCGCGATGTACTTCTCCTCGCCGCTCTTGCTGCCCTCGGCGGTCGGGTAGCCGTCGTCGTCGGCGTAGGCGGGCGTGCCGTCGGCGTTCTTGGCGTTGCGCTTGATCGCGTAGCGGTTGCCGGCGCCCTTCCAGGCGTCGAGGTCGGCGATCAGGGAGGACCAGGCGCCGCCGTCCTGGGACAGGCTCGCGCCGACCCGGCTGTACGTCTCGCCCTTCAGGCCGGCGTCGTCGAGGATCAGCGTCTCGAGGGCGGGCTCCAGCTCGGTCTTGAGCTTCTCGGTCGCCAGGCTCCGCGACTCGAAGGTGAGCTGCAGCTTCGGCCGGTTGACCGTGAGCATCGCGCCGGTGGTGAGCACGTGGTCGGTCGCGGTCGGGTCGCGGTGGACGTAGAGCGTCGTGAGGTAGGCGTCGTCGATCTTGACCGTGTTCCGGCCCTCGACGACCTCGCGCACGTCGTCGATCGCGGCGTCCTGGCCTTTGTAGAAGGCGATCATCTCCGAGACGGCGGCCTGGACCTCCGACTCGGCCAGGGCGCGGGGCTTGGGCCTGGGCATCAGCGCTTGCCCTGCTCACTGGCCCAGATCAGCGCCAGGAAGGAGAGCATCGTCAAGGCGACGAGCGCGATCAGGGCAGCCTCGAGCACTCAGTACCTCCCGACGCCGTTGCGGCCGACGACGATCCGCTTCCCGCCCCACGGGTCGACGCCCTTCTCGGAGAAGAAGCGGCGCCGCTCGCGCTCCCGCCTCTCGGCGGTCCGCTCGGTGGTGCGGCCCACCTTGCCGTGGACGATGGGCGCCTGCAGCGGTGCCCGGTACGCGCCGTACCAGACGCCGAGGCAGAGCGCGAAGACCAGGTCGTCGTGCGCGCCCTCGCGCCAGGCGCCGTAGACGTCGGTGCCCGACTCGGTGATCTTCACCTCGAACTTCAGCAACTCGTCCTCGAGCACCTTCACCATCGGCAGAGCAGCGGCGAACCGGAGTCGTCGGTCCTGCAGGAGCACCTGAGCGACGCCGACGAGGAGCCGCTTCGGGACGTTGTGGTAGCCGAGTCCGTCCACGGTGGATTCGCGACCACCGTGCACGTTGACCGGCACAGGCGACAGACCAGCGTGCCGTAGGAAGTCGACGACCCCCCGTCCCACGCCGGTGGCGTCGACGACCAGCGCCGTTCGGTCGGCGAGCTCGTCGGTCTCCATCAGTTCCTTGACGTGGGCGGTGATGGCCGGGTAGCCGGTGCCGAGCGGGAGGCGCTCGAGGTGGCGCAGGCGGTAGACGCGGTCGCCGTCGGGGGGCTGCTCCCACTCGACGAGGGCGAGGGCCGTGTGGTCCTGGGCCTGGCCGAGGTCGAGGCCGAGCGCCCGGTTACGCACTCCTGAACACCGGCAGGTCCAGCGGCTCGACGTCGTCGTCGTAGGCGGCGGCGACGTCCTCGTACCGGAAGACCTGGTCGAGGGTGTCCACGAACGCGCAGCCGTACTCCTGCCGGTACCACCACTCGCCGATCGCGGCCCGCTCCTCCTTCAGCCACTCAGCCGGGATGCGCGGGCACTGCTCGGCGGTGATGGCGACCCGGTGCCAGCCCTGGCCTTCGTCCCACTCCTTGAAGAAGAAGCCGCGGCGGCCGAAGGGCGTGGAGAGCAGGACGATGCGGCCACCCGACACAGCGAGCATCGGCCGGACGGCGTAGTACAGGTCGTCGGAGACCCTGGAGGCTTCGTCCACCACGAGCAGGCCGACGCCGCTGAAGCCCCGGATGGTGGCCTCGTGCCCGGGGAGGCAAACGACCCGACCGCCGCCCTCGAGGATGACCCGCTCGGCGGACTCGTCGGCGATGCCGATGGTCGCGGTACGGGCGGCTTCCTTGACCTTCAGGAACAGCTCGCGGGACTGGCGGAGGGAGGGCGCGAGCAGCAGGACCGGGGCCGACGGCCGGTGCAGCGCCTCGTGGAGCGCCAGCAGCGCCGAGGTCGTCGACTTGCCGGACTGCCGGCTGCAGTTGAGGATCACCTGGTGGCGCCGGGAGGTGAGCAGGTCGGCCTGCCAGGGGTCGAGGTGGGGGTAGCCGCAGCGGGCGGCGAAGGCGAGCGGGTCGGGCCGCGCGCGGCGCCAGGCGACGCGGAGCACGGCCTCGAGCGCGACGGCCTCGGCCCGGTCGGCGGGGGCGAGCAGGCTCACGCCGCGGCCTCGGCCCGGCGCCGTCGTCGTTCCTTCTCCGCCGCGTGGGCCTCGCTCCGTTCGTGCTCTTCCCGGACGGACCGGTAGTGGGCGTGCGCCTTGCGCTGGCGGTCCATCGCGGCGTCGAACGCCGCGTCCGCCCGGCGGGCGCGTTCGTACGCCCGCGTCAGGGCCGCGGCCGTTTTCTCGCTCACGTGTCTCCTCCGACCAGCGCCAGGATGCGCTCGGCCTCGGCGACGGCGACCTCCGGGTCGATCCCGGCCGCCAGCGCGAACGCCCGGACGCGGGCCTCGACGTGGACGGTGACCTCCTTCGGCTCGGCGCCCATCACCCACGGGGCGAGCCAGGCCGCGGCCTTGACGTTGCCGCGCTTGGCCTGCTTGAGCACGCCCCGGATGACCCGGTCCCATTCCGCGGCCGTGACGATCTCCTCGATCTGCCCCCGGCGGCTCGACTGGTACGCCAACGTGACCGCGCTCTTCTGGCCCGACCCCGCTGCCAACCCGAACTCCTGAAACACGACGAAGCCCCGACCCTCTCCCGTGGGAGCAGGCCGGGGCTTCCGGTGGCGTAAGCGTACTACGGACGCGGGCGGCGTTCAATCACCGCAACACGAGCCGGATGAGAGCCACAGAGGCAGCCGCCAGAACCGACGCAGCAACCAGCCACAGACTGACGTACCCCTCGACGAAACACCCGCTCTCGTCCCGCCCCAGCCTGACCACAACGGGCGATTCGATTTTCACGCCGCGCCTCCGTCGATGTTGTAGGCCCCGCCGCTCGAGGTGGTCTGCCCAGCCAGCGACCCCGACTCGATCCAGTCGAACGCCACGCTCGCCCCGTGGACCTTCAGGACGATGCTGAACGCCCGCAGGCGCCGGCCCTTGACCGCGAGCGCCAGCACCGTCCGCACGAGGTTCGCCTCGCGCGGGCCGAGCACGATCTGGTCGCCGGCCTCGTCGGTCCAGGTGGAGCAGCTCACCGTCTCACCAGGGCCACCAGAGCAGCCACCAGATCGCCTCAGCCCACTTCATAGCGCGTCGTTCCTAACCCTCTTTAGGACGGCTTGCTCGGCCACTTGCTACTGCGCGAGCTCAAGCGCCCGACGGCTTAACGCAACCATCACTCGTCGGCCGACCCCAGCTTGAACGTCGCCTGCTGCGGTGTGGCGTTGGGCGAGACGTAGAAGTACCAGGGCCAGTGCCCGCCGAACGTGCGGGTCGTCGGGTGGAAGCACCAATACGTGCCTCGCCAGCGGACGTTGACCGCCCAGTGCATCGCGTTGGCGCCGTAGACCGTGACCGGCCCGAAGCGCCGGTGCCCCCGGAACAAGCGATCCTGCCAGCGGCGCGGGTACACGTTGGGGGTGACGACGAAGCGCAGCCAGCGCACGAACGCGACTCGGAAGGTCACAAGCTACCCCTAACCGTATTAGACCAACCCAGAAATTGCCTCTTGACATCGCGTCACGCACCGTGTAGTATTGCGTCACGCGATAAGGAGAGAGCAGATGCTGAACGCGAGCAGCCCGGAAGTCCGGCGGTTCCTGGTGGCCTGGCACGAGAACGGCCGGCCGAGCTTCGAGCGGTCGGCGCGCACGCTGGTGTACGACGACTACGACCCCAAGTCGGCCGCCGAGAAGAAGCGCTGGATTTGCCTGGACCACGGTGCGGGCTTCAGCCGGTCGGGGATGTTCGTGGCCGACCGCGAGACGGGCGAGGTCTACACGATCAAGGCGTACGGTCGGCCGAACCGCCGGATCGGGACGCTGGCGAGCCTGACGGCCGAGTACGAGGCCGCCACCGCCACGTACAGCCGATGACCCCCGAGGAGTTGCGGACACTGCGGGAGGCCCTTGGCCTCTCGCAGTACCAACTCGCCAAGCGGCTGGCGATCCCCTACCAGACGGTCTGGCGGTGGGAGCGCGGGGACTACCCGATCGAGAAGCCGACCATGCTGCGCCTGGCGCTCGAGCGGCTGGGCGAGAAAGAGTAGGAGAGAGACGGTGGTCCGGCAGGAATACTGCCCCAGGTGCCGCACGCAGGTCGCGATGAAACGCTACCGGTGCCCGCGCTGCGGATGCGGCACGACGCGCCCCGTGTGGGGCTGGGATTGCCCGCACGGCGCACCGCGTTGCTTCACCGACTGGTGCCCGTCGTACCGCGAAGAGATGGCGCCGGCCGTTTCGGCCAACCATCAGGCGTAGACCTGTTCCCGGTGGACGAGCCGGCTCACCCCGTCGGGGTGGTACTCCCAGTGCTCCAGCATCACGCCGGTCACACCGCCGACGCCGAGCATCCGGGTGGCCCATTCCCGAGCGCCGACCTCATCGTAGGCGTGGTCGTTGACGGCGTTGCCGTCCTCGTAGAACGACTTGATCGACCAGTGACCGCCCATCACGCCGGCCCCCGATCGCCGCGCTCACCGAGCATCTGCCCCTCGACCCGACGCCGCCCTGGCAGGTCGCCGGGCTGCTCGGCCAGGGCGGCGGCGTTCAGCGCCGGCCGAAGCGACTCGTTCCACCAGCGGTGCCACTCGTGGGCGATCTGCCCGCCGTGCACGAGCGTGTCCGTCAGGTAGGCGTCAGCCCAACGTAACGACGCCTCCATCTTGTCGGCCCGCGCCTCGGCGGAGGCCAGCGCCGCGGTGAGGCGGGCGATCTCGGCGCCGTGGACCGGCTCGTACAGCGCGAGCGCCGGCCCGGTCAGGCGGCACGGGCAGCCGCACCGCGGGCACGCGACCGACGCGGTGTCTTGGCCCACCTGGGTACTCCTAAGTCCGATTAGCAAAACCATCAGGCGGCCTCCTCCCGCCGCGCCGTGGCGGCCATCGACAGCAGCAGATCGCGGAAGGGGATAGGGGTCGCCGCTAGCTCCCGGTGGCTCAGGCGCTCTCGAGCGCCTGAGCCACCCCGCTCGGCCGTCTTCCGGCGCCGCTCCTCCCGCGAGTGGTAGCCGTCCTCGAGCCTGATGCGGCTCGCCGCCGGCCCCCAGACCAGCTCGGGCAGCTCGACGCCATGCGCGTACAGCCAGGTCGCTTTCCGTGCCCGGTGGCCGTAGTGCCCCTGCTCGACGCAGCACGTCCAGCCGCCCTCCCAGTCGGCGGCGACCCAGTGGCCGTCCTTCGGCGGGTCGTTCAGGTTGAACAGCGGCCAGGCGTGGGACGCCTCGGGGTGCTCGAGCACGCCGCCCCAGCGGCGCACCGCGGCGAGCGCCGCGGCGAAGCACCCGCCGTCGTCGCCCTTCGCCTTGCGCGTCTTGCTCGATGGGCCGCCGAACCAGTAGCGGCCCCAGCGGGCGCAGGGCGGATGCGCGACCACGGGCCACGGGCCGGCGTAGAGGCGCGCGTCCTCGGCTGGCCCCCACGGCTCGACGTGCTCGAGGCCGTAATAGACGCCGCCGGGCTCGACGAAGAGGGCGGCGATCACGGCGGGGAACCGCCCGCTGAGGCAGCTTGAACTGCAATTAAAAAAGCCATCAGCGCAACCCCTCCCGGTACCGGGCCTCGCGCAGCAGCCCGCGCTCGTCCTCGACCAGGACGCGCCCGCCGCGGGAGAGCGCTTCCCGCAGCCAGCGCGCGCGGGCCAGCTCCCGCCGCACGAACTGGCCGAGCGAGATCCCGAGCCGCTCGGCCTCGAGGGACAGCGCGCCGTCGAGGTCGTCGACGCGGACGTACAGGACCCCGCCCGAGGGCTCGTCGCCGACCTCGTGCAGCCTCACGTCGCCCTCCCGCCGGTCAGCGTCTCGACGGCGTCCGGCCAGTCCTCGGGGAACGTCCAGACCGCCGCGTCCAGGCCGCAGGCGACGAGTCCATCCACCCAGGCTCTTTGACGCGCCGTGACTCGGCGCCCTTCCACCTTCAGCTCACGGAACAGCACGGCGGGCGGCCGGAGCAGCACGCAATCCGGCCAGCCCGCCGCCGACCGCCGGCTGTCGTGGGGGTGGTACAACGACCAGCCGCCGATCCGGGCCAGGGTGCGGACGTTCTCGTACCAGTCCGCCTCGGTCGCGCGCGCGTGGACCGTCGTGCCCATCACGTCAGCCGCCACTTCTCGCCGCACTCGTCGCACCGGAAGCGGCGCCCGCCGCGGCGGGTCTCGCCGACGAGCCGGCTGTGCGGGCAGGGGCGCGGCTCGTCCCAGTGCGGGCACGTGCGCCCCTTCTCGTAGAGGAACCGCCGGAAAGCGGCGAACTCCGCGTCGCTCGGGACGGGGCGCCCGATCATCGCGCCGGCCCCTTCGACCGGACCATCCGGTCGACGTTGTTCGCGATGTCCGTCCAGACCTGTTGACCGCGGACCGTCGTCGGCGGCTCCGCGACCCGCATCCCCAGCGCCCGGGCCGCCCGCGTCGCCTCGACGGCCCGCCGGTACTCCGGGTCGTCCGGCGCGGGGGGCGCCTCGACCAGCGAGGGCTGCGCGTGCCGCGCCGGGTCCATCGAGGCCGGCAGCGCGTTGATCTGGGCCTGCAGACGCGCCGCCGCCCCGGAGGTCGAGGCCGGCAACATCTGGTCGGGCTCCAGGGTGGTCGGTATCGGCGCCTCGCTGAACACCACCGGCGCCGCCTCGCGCACCGTCTCGGGCTCGCTCTCGTCGAGCAGGTGCCGTGCGCTCGCCTGCCCCATCTCGTCGACCGTGTACAGACCCGAGAGCTCTTGCGGGAACGCCCGCCGCAGCGCGAGCGCCTCGGCCACCTTCGCGATCATCAGGTCCGGCATCGCGTTCCAGGTCGGCGACTGCTTGGCGTACGACCTCCAGCGCGCGACCGCCCAGAGCGGCTCCCGCCAGTCCCGGCGCAGCACGCCGACGCGCGCCGCCGCCGGCGGCCCGTCCTCGAGCCACACGTCGGACCAGACGCCGTCGCCGCCGCACCACTGCGGGCCGAGTTGGCCGGCGTACTTGCCGGTGCGGTCGGCGATCAGGCGGAAGCCGTCGATCGAGACCTGGACGATCGCGCGGTCGCCGCTCTTGGCCTTGATCAGGTAGACCTGCCGGGCGAACGGGTCCAGCCCCGTCCGCTGGCAGACCTGCGCGAACCACGAGAACTCGTCGGCGGTCGCTTCCTTCGCGATCGTCCGCTTGAGGAGGTCGACCTGCGCCGGGGTGAAGTGCTCCGGCGGGGCCAAAACGGTGTCGGTCATCTCTTCCCTCTTCCCGGCCGGCCGGAGGCCAGCCCGGTGAAATCCAACAGTTGGATTTGTGTTGGTTTTTCGCCGTTGGATTTACCTACGAGGGGTCCCCGAGGCCCCGTCGTAAATCCAACAATTCTTTTTTCTCTATAGGTGTTGGATATTGGATTTTCTCTCACGAGGGCCGTCCGTTCGGCGCGGCGAGGCCGTAGACGCAGGTGTTGCCGCGGCCCCGGGAGCCGCCCAGTTGGATTAACCGCCCGCTTTTGACGAGGCGGGCGGCGACCGTGTTGGTCGAGGCGATCGGGGCGCCGACGACGTCGGCGAGCGTCTTGGTGTCGAGTGACCCGCCGTGCAGGGCCGCCTCGATCCGTTGCGCGATCGAGCCGTGCGCCGAGAGGACGGGGTTGTCCATCGGGTCGGTCTCCTCGAGCGTGATCGGCCCGTCCGGGTCGGAGAAAGTCCAACGAAATCCAACGGGCTTGTAGAGCGGTCCGCGGTTGACCTTGCGGTGGATCAGGGCGACCTCGAAGGAGGTCCCGTCGTCGCCCTCCTCGCGCTTGAGGAACCAGAGCGACCGCCCCAGGTTCTTGACGAAGATCGAGCCGTACGGGTCGGGGATGCCGCGCGTCTGCTGGGAATCCGTCTTGTTGACGTGGGTCAGGACCGTGGACGTGGTGCCCGCGAACGATCGGAGCGCGTTGTAGAACGGCGCGACGGCGTCGGGCGCGACGTCGGCGCCCAGCGCGAGCAGCATGGAGTCGACGATCAGGTAGCTCGCCCCGGTCCGGGCGATCTCGGCCCGGATCTGGGCTTGGTCGTCGGCGATCGGACGCCACTGGCGGCGGTAGTAGACCCGCTCGGGGATCTCCGGGAGGCCGATCCCGGCCGCCAGCCGGCGCATCCCCTCGGCCCACTCCTCGGCCTCGGTCTCGTAGTCGAGCACGAGGACCGTGCCGTAGCCGGTCGGCCGGATCGGGCCGAACCGCTTGCCGGTCGCGTAGGCCAGCGCCAGCACCCGGGCGAACGTCGACTTGGTGCTGGCCCCGTCGCCGTAGAGCACGCTGGTTTGCTCGGCCGGGACGAACGGATCGAACAGGAAGCGCTGGGGTAGGTGGGCCACGTCGCGCAGCCGCAGCGCCGGCTCGCCCTGGCGGTGCAGCCGCGTCGCCTCGACGCGGGCCACCTCGAGGAGGTCCGTCCACGGCACCTCGACGGTGTTGGCCGAGAGCGCCTTGGCGAGCTTGTCGCGGTCCTCGAGCTTGGAGAGGTTGTAGATGCCCGAGAACAGGTGGCCGGGCCGTCCGGTCGCGGCGAGCGCCAGGCTGGTGCGGACGTGGATCTCGCCGGTCAGACCCCAGCGCTCCTGGCGCAATTGGTCGAAGCCGACCGCGAAGCCGTAGCCGTGCCAGACGAATCCGTAGCCGTCGCCGGTCCGCTCGAGCTGGAACTCGGTCGCACTCACAGCGCGAGGCCCCGCGCCCGTGGCTCGAGGGCTTCGCGCCTAGCCCGGCCGGCGCGGGCCACCTCCCGCGCGTAGTGAGGCGCGTGCAGGCTGGTCGGCGTGTGCAGGCAGAGGGTGCAGAGGAACGCCGTGCCGACCTGGTCGAGCGTGCCCCGGCGCTCCATCTCGCAGGAGAGCAGGACGAAGTCCACGGCCGGCAGCCCGAGCAGCGCCTCGTAGACCAGCCGGCAGCGGCGGTCGGCGAAATCGCTCGGGTCGACGAGGACCCGGACGCGGGCGAGCGCGTCCGGATCGACCAGGACCGCACCGAGCAGCGCGCGCTCGGCGTTCACGCCGACCGCCCGCCCAGCGCCAGCCGGTAGCCGCGGCCACCCGGCAGCGTCTGGATC
>Ga0126382_10000584_pt1 | contig 14300 bp, 14 predicted proteins | sample PanSoiMetPlot_30_FD_92548 | JGI IMG/M metagenome (GOLD analysis project Ga0126382, IMG submission 92548) | Tropical forest soil microbial communities from Panama - MetaG Plot_30 | ecosystem: Environmental > Terrestrial > Soil > Tropical forest > Bulk soil | place: Panama | collected 2016-02-17 | reverse complement strand
TCTCGGGCCTCACCGCGTGGCAGGGACTGTTCCAGCACGGCCGTCTTCAGGCGGGGCAGAGCGTCCTCGCGCACGGCGCGGCCGGCGCAGTCGGGTCGATGGTGACGCAGCTCGCACGTGAGGCCGGCGGCTACGTCATCGGCACCGGACGCGCCGCCGACCGCCAGAAGGCCCTCGACTTCAGCGCGCAGGAGTTTGTCGACCTCGACAACGACGTCCTCGAAGACGTCGGCGGAGTCGATCTGGTGTTCGATCTCATCGGCGGCGACGTCGGGAAGCGGTCCGCGCGCCTGGTTCGAGCCGGAGGAACACTGGTGTCCATCGTCGGGCCGTCCGAGGCGCGGCCCGTGGACGGCCTGGCGGTCGACTTCGTTGTCGAGTCCGATCGTGCCCAACTGAGTGAGATCGTCCAGCGGGTGCGGGACGGACGACTGCGGACGAACATCGGCACCGTCTCGACCCTCGACGATGCCGTCGCCACCTTCAACGCGACCGAGCGCCGCGCGGGGAAGACGGTCATCCGCGTTCGTCCGTGAGCGACACGTACCGATCCGAACGTGGTCGCTTGTCAAAGCACTTATGGCTTTACTCCTGGCACTCCGAACTATGACCAATGCATGCAGAAACTTAAGGAATTGGAGTCGCGAAAAGTAAATCGGTCTGCCTTTTGAATACTTCGTAAACAGACGCCAAGCCGGTCATGTCCGCCTTGGGTCAGACTCGGTCATTCGGCCATGTCGGCTCAATGTCCGGTTTGCCTGAAAGCGGACACGGCTAGCCGATTTAATGAGTGCACGGCCTGTCTCTCACAACGTCCTCTGTTGGTGGCCGCAATCTTTGCACTTGTATTCCACCCGCGTTTCGCCTGATTCCGCAGTGACCCGGTTGGCCGCGCCGCATTTGCTACATTTCACCTCCAGCCGTGTCTTGCCCTTCGTGACGGCGAGCTTCCGCGCCAGGGCCTCCTTCACGAGGCGATCACTCTCCTCGCGCATCTGCGCTTTTGTCATGGCGGGTTGTTGTGGTTTTTTCAATGTCGCCCCTATCGGTTCGCGTGAAGCGGCTGTCGCTCCCGAAAATTCCATCTGCGCCGTCCCAGACCGTCAGCATCAGCAGCCCGCAAAGTTCGGGACGCGCCGCTCCGCCATGGCCTTGACCCCTTCCTTGAAATCGTCGGTCTTGCGTAGGCGCGTCTGCTCCTGCAGCTCGTGCTCGGTCGCCTTCGCAACGCGATCGGCGAGATCGGCGCGCAGGGTCGCCCGGGTTGCGATGACGCCGAGCGGCGCGTTCTCGGCGATCTCGGCGGCAAGCTTCAAGGCCGCTGGACGGACTTGATCTTGCGCAACCAGCACGTCGGCAAGCCCCATCCGATAGGCCTCCTCGCCTGTGACGCGGCGGCTGGTGTAGAACATGAGGGCGGCGTTGGATTTTCCGATCACCTCGGTCAGCGTCGTGGTCAGTCCGAAACCAGGGTGGAAGCCGAGCCGCGTGAAATTCGCGCAGAAACGCGCCTCCGGACAGGTCACGCGGAAGTCCGCCACCAACGCGAGCCCGAGGCCCCCGCCGACCGCCGCGCCATGAACGGCCGCGATGATCGGCTTCTTGCTGCGGAACAAACGAACCGCCTCCATGTAGAGGTGCTGGACCGGCTGACTTTGCTCGCCAGGTCGCTGTCCCTCGTGGCTGAGCGTGCTGCCGTCGCCGAAATTGGCACCCGCACAGAAGGCTTTGCCCTGCGCCGCGAGCACGACGGCGCGGCAGTCGTCCCGTTGGTCGAGCGCTTCCAGCGCACCGGCGATTTCTTTGATTAGCGCGATGTCGAAGAAATTGTTGGGCGGGCGCCGGATTTCGACCAGAGCAACAAACCCGCATGTCTCCACGCTGATGTCCTTGAACGGGTCCATCTGAGATTCCTTTCGTGTTTCCTATCCCCGCATAAGACGCTCGCGCACGGATCGATAGTCGGCCATCGCTCGCATGGTGCGGGCGCAATTGCTCATATCGGTGAAAAGCGCATAGCCAGCCTCGCTGAGCAGCGAGATGCATGCCTCCGCCGGCTGGGTGTAGCTCCACAAGAAGATCGGCTTTGCGGTCTCGCGCGCGAGTTTTTGAAGCGGCTCCCGGTCGTCCACGAGCAAACGCGGATAACGCCCGGTGATGACGACGATGACGCCGTCGACCGCAGATGAGCCCGCGACCAGCCGGGCGAACTCCGCATATCCCAACTGATGCACCGCCTGGGCCGTCACGTCGACCGGATTCTGCGAGGTGCCGTAGGGCGGAAGATGCACGTCGATCTGCGCCCGCGTCGCCACATCGAGTTCCGGCACCTCAAGCCCGGCCGCGACGCAAGCGTCAGCCAACCAAGCGCCACCGCCGCCGGAGGACGTGCAGATGCCCACCCGTTTTCCGGCGGGCAGGCGTGAGCCGAAGGCCAGAAATCCCGCCGCGATATCGACCATCTCTTGTGGGTCGCTGCTTTCGATCACGCCGTAGCGCTCGAACATGGCGCGATAGGTGGCAGGGGAGCCGGCGCGCGCGGCAGTGTGCGAGGCAACGGCACGGCTGCCGGCCTGCGATTGTCCAAGCTTACTGACGATCAGCGGCTTGCCGGCGCGCAGCGCCTTGGCGGCCACACGCTCGAAGGTCTCCGGCGTCTTCACGTCTTCGACCAGCAGCAGGAAGACGTCGGTCTTGCCTTCGTCCAGCATGTAATCGACGAAGTCGAACGTTTCCAGGCAGGCTTCATTGCCCGTCGTCACGATGTAGCGGAACGACAGATTTTTCGGCCGGCCCGAATCGAAGAAGGCAAAGCCCATGCCGCCGCTTTGGGAAATCACCGCGACCTGGCCGCGCCCGCCCGCCGGCAGTAGCGGAATTTTGCCAGCTTCCATGACCGGGCTGAAGGTCGGGCACAGGGCTGCCGCAGTGTTGGCGAAGCCTTCCCCATTGGGACCGCTGACAGCCATGTCGTGACGCCTGGCGATGGCGTGCACCTCATTCTGGAGCGCCGCGCCCATCCCACCCGGCTCCTCGGCGAAGCCCGAGCTCAGGATGGTCGCGGCCTGAATTCCAGCCTGGCCGCAGCGCTCGAGCTCCTGCGGAACGAATTTCGCCGGGATGATCAGAACCGCGAGATCGGTGTGGGCCGGCAGGTCGTCGACAGAGCGGTAGGCTTTGAGACCCTGCACCTCGGTCTCGCTGCGGCTCACCGGGTAGATCGGCCCGGCGAACGGATGGCCTCTCATGATCTGCAGGATGCGTCCGCGCAGTCCGTTCGTATCGGATGATGCGCCGACGACGGCCACCGAACGCGGCCACAGCAGTTTTCCGATATCGGGCAATGAATGTCTCCGGACGCGACGGCATTCGCCAGTGGTGGGGTTCAGCGCAGGCCGAGGCCGCGGGCGATGATGCCGCGCAGGATCTCCGTGGTGCCGCCCTGAATGGTGAGCTTGGGAGCGATCAGGGTCGCGTACGTGAGCTGTTCCTCCAAGCTGGTGCGATTGGTCACTTCGGGCTCAAGGAAGGCGGCAAGCTCGCGCACGCGCGCGGGCAGCTTCTGTTCCCACATCGTACCAAGGTCCTTGACGATCGAACCCTCGACCACCGGCTCCTTGCCCGCCTGCAGCATGCCGTTGACCGATACCGACATGCGCCGCAGCGTATGGAGTTGCGCGACCAGGCGGCCAAGCCCTTCGGCGCTGCGCAAATCGGGCTTCGGCCCGAGTGCGCGAACGAGCTCGATGAGAACGTAAAGCGTCTCCAGGAATCGCTCCGGTCCGCTTCGCTCGTAGGCAAGCTCGCTGGTGGCCTGCTTCCAGGCGCCGTCGATTTCGCCGAGCACGTGGTCGTCCGGCATAAACGCGTCTTGGAACACGACCTCGTTGAAGTCGTGCTCGCCCGTGAGCTGGTAGATCGGATTGACCTTGATGCCGGGCGTCTTCATGTCGACGAGGAACTGCGTGAGCCCGTGGCGGCGGTTCTCCTTGGTCGCCGGCGAGGTGCGAAAGAGGCCGAGCATGTAGTCGGCGACGTGCGCGTTGCTGGTCCAGATCTTGCTGCCGTTGATCAGCCAACCGCCATTCGTCCGCATCGCCCTGGTCTTGGCGGCGAATAGGTCCGAGCCTGAGCCCGGCTCGCTCATGCCGATGACAAAGCAGACATCACCGCGACAGATGCGCGGCAGGAGGTCCATCTTGATATGCTCGGGCGCGTATTTGAGCAGGATGGGACCACTCTGGCGGTCGGCGACGAAATGCCGGCGCACCGGCGCATTCGCCGCCCGGAATTCCTCGGTGACGACGTAGCGCTCGAGATAGCTTCGCTCCTGTCCACCGTATTTTTTCGGCCAGGTCATGCCGATCCAGCCTTGGGCGCCGATGCGGCGGCTGAGCTCGGCATTGTGCAAGTCGCCCTGCCTGGGCTGGGTCGGGTCGAAGGTGCCGGCCGCCACCTCCTCGGCGATAAAGGCCCGCACCTCCTGCCGCAACGTCTCGCATTGCGGCGGGAGACGGATCTGATCGAAACGGAGGGTTGCGGACATGGGTTGGCCAGGTTCAGGGTTGGCGGTCGCCTCTCAGCGCGAGGTGACAAGGGGCCAGAACTCCTCAGCGCCGCGCGCGGCCACGCGGCTGCCGAGCGCCGCCGCCCAATGACTTTCATTGCCGAAATCATCACGCCATGCCAGCAGCCGCAGCGTGAACCGGTGCAAAATGTGTTCACTGGTGAAGCCGATGGCGCCGTGAACCTGGTGCGCGATCGCGGCCCCCTCCTCCGCGGCCTCGGCGGAGCGGACCTTCGCGGCTGCGACCTCAAGGAAAGTCGCGTCGTCGAAAGCCTCGGCGTGCGCAATCGCGTCTGCGGCGGAGCCCGACGCGGTGATGGCGGCCGCAACCTCGCCGGCAAGCCGCGCAAGGCTGTGCTGGATGGCCTGGAACTTGGCGATCGGCCGCTCGAAGGCGACGCGCTCATTCGCATAGCGGACGGCCAACTCCAGGATCGCCTCGAGCCCGCCTGCGGTCTCGACGCTGCGCACCGCCGCGCCCATGAGCATCAGCGATGTCTGATCGAAATGCGTGGGCGCCGGCGCGACCCGCACTGGCTTGACGCGGTCCAACGTCACGACGTTGGAGGCGTCACCCGCAAGCGTGCGCCCCTCGGCGATGCGGCACGCCTTCGCTTCGATCAGCGCGATCGATGGTGCTCCCGGACCATGCGCGAGGACCGCAAGGTGTTCCGCCTCCTGCGCGAACGGTACGCCCCGGGCGCGGCCGCTCAAAGTGCTGCCAGAATCGAGGGTAATGCGGTCGCCGGGTCGCGCGGGCGCGACCGTCATGATGCCGGCCGGCGAGGCAATGCCGGCGCGGGAGAGAAGCCAGCCGCCGAGCAGCGTCTCGGCGAGCGGAACGGGCACCGCAAACCGGCCCGCGACACCGAGCACAGCAAAACCATCGGCCAGATCCGCGCCGGAACCGTCCTGCTCCTCGGGCACCCAGGCAAGCGTCAGCCCTGCTTCGACCAGGGCCTGCCAGAGCGGGGCTTTCCAGCCATCGTCCTTGGCGCTGTTGATGGTCTGGGGATCGGCGAGGTCCGTGAAGATTCGTGCCGCGGTCTCGGCGACGATATTTTCGCTCACGGCGGTTCCCTCGCGGTGCCCATGTCACGGGCTGTTTCCAACGCTATGACGCGGTTGCTCCCGACCTATGGTGGTGGGAAGTCCCCGCATTGGCAAGCGCCGCGCACAAGACTTTTGCCTGATGCGCGCCAATTTCGCGCACGACCCCCGGATTGATCGCGCAAATCACAACGTCTAGCGTAACCCGCAAAAGAGCGAAGAACCGCTGCAATGCGGGTATTCGCCGGCACTCTGCTCTGGGGGCAAATGGGAGGATTCGATGCGGTCCAAACTCACCGCCATGGCGGCAACAATTGTGGCAACCATGGCCGTCACCGGCGTCCCCGCCACAGCGCAAAAGCAGGGCGGCACGCTCAAGTATTATCATCGGGACAATCCGCCCACCACCTCGATCCACGAAGAGGCCACCGTCTCGACCGTCAATCCGTTCATGGCGGTTTTCAACAATCTCGTCCTGTTCGACCAGCAAAAACCGAGCAACAGCCTGGACACGATTGTGCCGGATCTGGCCGAGAGCTGGACCTGGAGCGTCGACAAGAAGACGGTCACGTTCAAGCTGCGGCAGGGCGTCAAATGGCATGACGGCAAGCCCTTCACCTCCAAGGACGTCGGCTGCACCTTCGACCTGCTGCTGGGAAAAGCCAAGGACGGCCTACGGCTAAACCCTCGCCAAGTCTGGTACCACAACATAGAGAATGTGAAGCTTAACGGCGACTTGGAAGTCGCCATCGAGCTCAAAGAGCCGCAGCCGTCGTTCCTCGCCTTGCTGGCGTCCGGCTACACGCCGGTCTATCCCTGTCACGTGTCGCCCCGCGACATGCGGAGCAGGCCGGTCGGGACCGGGCCGTTCAAATTTCTTGAATTCAAGCGCAACGAGGTTATCAAGCTCGCGCGCAATCCCGACTACTGGAAGAAGGGACGCCCCTATCTCGACGCGATCGAGGTCCGCGTCATTGCCAACCGCTCGACGCGCATTCTCGCCTTCGTGTCGGGTGAGTTCGACATGACATACGACACCGACGTCTCCATCCCGCTTATGAAGGACGTGCAATCGCAGGCGCCGAAAGCCATCTGCCAGCTGCGTCCGACTGGTGTCTACGTCAATCTCCTAGTCAACAGCGAGGCGGCCCCGTTCAACGATCCGAAGCTGCGCCATGCGATGGCGCTCGCCATCGACCGCAAGAGCTTCGACGACATATTGGGCGAGGGCAAGCTCGGCGTCAGCGGCGCCATGCAGCCCTTGCCCGAAGGCGCCTGGGGCATGCCAAATGAGGTGGTGCGGTCGCTGCCCGGCTATGGAAAAGACTTCGAGAAGAACCTGGCCGAAGCGCGCGCCATCATGCAGGGCCTGGGATATGGTCCGGACAAGTCGCTCAAGCTCAAGGTCTCGACGCGCGACATCGCGATCTACCGAGATCCGGCGGTGATCTTGATCGACCAGCTCAAGAAGATCTATTTCGACGGCGAGCTCGACGTCGTCGACACCACGATCTGGCATCGCAAAGTCACGCGCGGCGACTATTCGGTCGGCCTCAATCTGACCGGCCTGGCGGTGGACGATCCGGACGTCAATTTCGTCGAGAACTATACCTGCAATTCGGAGCGCAACTACAACAAGTACTGCAGCGCCGAGGTCGAGAGGCTCATCGCCTTGCAGTCCAAGGAGGCGGACGCCGCCAAGCGCAAGGCGATCGTCTGGCAGATCGAGCGCAAGCTCGCGGAGGACGTGGCGCGACCAGTCATTCATTTTCAGCGCGCGGGCACCTGTTGGTATCCCCACGTGAAGGGCATCGTGCTGCATCAGAACAGCATCTATAACGGCTCACGGCTCGAGGACGTCTGGCTCGACAAGTAGGCAGGCCATCTCGCACTCATTACATGCGGGGAGAGCACTGGGCCGGCGCGTTGGCGCGCAGCAAGCGAGGCGAAGTGGTCCTCCCGGCAGGAGTTGAGTATTGGGCACCTATCTCATTCGGCGGCTGCTGATGATGATCCTGACACTGTTCGGGATATCGGTGATCATCTTCGTCCTGTTGCGCGTCGTTCCCGGCAACATCGCCGATATCTTGTTCGACGCCGCCGGGATGGTGAACTCGGCCGAAAAGCAGAAGCTCGAATCCGAGCTCGGTCTCGATAAGCCGATCGCGATCCAGTACGTCACCTGGATTAGCGGCCTTGCCCGTGGCGACTTAGGTTACACCTACGTGTCCGAGCAGCCCGCGCTCGAAGAGATCCTGCCGCGCATTCCCGTCACCGCCAAGCTCGCCGGATTGGCGCTGTTCTTTGCGATCATATTCGGTGTTCCGCTTGGCGTGGTGAGCGCCGTGCGCCAGAACACCGTGCTCGACTATGTGCTGAGGGTGGTGAGCTTGAGCGGATTGTCGCTGCCTTCGTTCTGGCTTGGGCTTCTGATCTTGATGGCATTCGTCCACTATCTCGGCTGGATCCCGATCTACACCAACAAGCCGGACCGCCTGTGGGACGAGCTCGTCTTGCTGAGCATCCCGGCGGCTGCCGTGGGATTTCGCGCGTCCGCGCTCATCATGCGGCTGACGCGCTCGTCGATGCTGGAAGTGCTGCGCCAAGACTACATTCGCACGGCGCGCGCCAAAGGGGCTTCGCGCGTGTCGGTCAACTACGATCACGCGCTGCGCAACGCGGTGCTGCCGATCATCACGATCATCGGCATTGAGGCCGCGTTCCTGGTCGGCGGGCTGATCGTCACCGAGACCGTGTTCAACATCCCGGGCGTCGCGCGCTTTCTGGTCGAAGCGATCCGCTGGCGCGACTACCCGGTCGTCCAGAGTCTCGTAATGTTTATCGCGGTCGTCGTGGTGACCGTGAACTTCCTCGTCGATATGGCCTATGCCGTGCTCGATCCGCGCATCAGGTACGACAATTGAGAGCATAAGCGCAACCGCCGGGAGCAACCGTTGGCCAGCATCGATCACCAGGCGGAACTTAACCGCGCAGGTGCCCAAGCCGGAGGATTCTGGGGCTCGCTTGCCTACCTTATCCGGCGCTACCCACTCGGCGCCGCGGGTGCCGTGATCATGATCGCTATCCTGCTTATGGCGATTTTCGCTGGCTGGATCACCACCTTCGATCCGACCACCACCAACTCACGCGCTTCACTTGCCCCGCCGGGCGGCATCCATCCGCTCGGCGCCGACTTCATGGGTCGCGACATGTGGAGCCGCATCGTCTACGGGGCGCGCATTTCACTCGCCGTCGGCATCGGGGCGACGACGCTCGGCTGCCTCTTCGGCGTCTTGATCGGACTGATGTCCGGCTATTTCGGCGGCTGGCTCGATCTGATTGTCCAACGCTTCATGGACATGATGCAGTCGCTGCCGCTTCTCGTCATGGCCTTGGTCATGTCGGCTGCGCTCGGACCATCGATCAGCAATACCATTATTGCAATCTCGATTCCCCTCGTCCCCACCGTCGCGCGCGTCATCCGCTCCAATACGCTCATGTTGCGTGAAATGCCCTATGTCGAAGCATCGCGCGCGGTCGGTATGAACGAGGTCTCGATCGCACTGCGGCACGTGCTGCCCAACACGCTGGCACCACTGATCGTGTTAGGGACGGCGCAGCTCGGCTCCGCTATTCTAGTGGAAGCCGCCTTGTCGTTTCTCGGCCTCGGCATCCCTGAGCCGCATCCGTCATGGGGACGGATGCTGTCGGAATCGGCCGCCGAGTATGTGCGCACCGCACCATGGCTGGTGATCTATCCGGGGGTCGCAATCAGCCTCGCCGTGTTCGGAACGAACCTGCTCGGCGACGCACTGCGCGACATCTTCGATCCCCGTCTGCGCCACTAATGGCCGCCCACGTCATGACGGAAACAACAGGCGAACGACCGGCAATGGACGCTGCGGCCGCAATTGCGGCGGGGACTGACGCGCCGGCGCTGCTTAACGTCATTGGCCTGCAAACCTTCTTCTATACGCGTCACGGCACAGTCAAAGCAGTCGACGCCGTCACCTTTTCGGTGTGGCCGGCGGAGACGCTCGCGATCGTCGGCGAATCGGGCTGCGGCAAGAGCGTCACCGCGCTCTCGCTGATGCGGCTGGTGCCCGATCCGCCCGGCCGGATCGTCGGCGGTAAGGTGACTCTCGCCGGCACCGATCTCCTTGCCCTCGACGAGGACACGATGCGGAGCGTGCGCGGCAAAGATATTTCGATGATCTTCCAGGAGCCGATGACCTCGCTCAATCCGGTCATGACGATCGGCAGGCAAATCGCGGAAACCCTTCTGCTGCATGAAGGCCTGAGCCGGTCGGCCGCGCAGCAGAAGGCCGTCGAGATGCTGCGCCTTGTCCGCATTCCGGAGCCCGAGCAGCGGGCGAAGGAGTATCCGCACCAGCTCTCGGGTGGCATGCGCCAGCGCGCGATGATTGCCATGGCCGCTGCCTGCAATCCGAAGGTGCTCATCGCCGACGAGCCGACGACGGCGCTCGACGTTACGATCCAGGCGCAAATCCTCGAAATCATTCTCGAACTGCAGCGCAAGCTTGGCACCGCGGTGATTCTGATCACGCATGACCTCGGTGTGGTCGCCGAAACCGCGCAGCGCGTGATCGTGATGTATGCCGGGCGCAAGGTCGAGGAGGCCCCGGTCGACGAGCTGTTCGCGCGGCCCTTGCATCCCTACACCCACGGCCTGATGGCCTCGATCCCACGCCTTGGATTGATGCGCGGCGAGATCGAACGGACGGATGGTCGCCTGCAGGAAATTCCAGGCATCGTTCCGGCGCTTAGCAATCTGCCCGAGGGGTGTGCGTTCGCGCCGCGCTGCGTCTTCGCCGAAGAGCGGTGCCGCAAAGCATTTCCCCCCTACGAGGAAAAGCGGCCCGGCCACTGGGCCGCCTGCTGGCGTTCCCGCGAGCTCTACGGAGCGGCCGATGCGTGAGTGCGGCCGTGTCTCCACTGTCGTTGCAGGCACGCCGGTGCTGGAGGTGAAGAATCTCAAGAAGCATTTCGCCGTCCAGAAGGGCATTCTCCGCCGCACCACCGGACACGTCTTCGCGGTCGACGGCGTCAGCTTCGCCATCGACGCCGGCGAAACGCTCGGCCTCGTCGGCGAATCGGGCTGCGGCAAGTCGACCGTCGGCCGCACGGTCTTGCGGCTGATCGAGCCGACCGACGGCAGCATCATGGTCAACGGCGAGGACATCACCCACCTGAGCAAGGCGGAACTGCGCCCCTACCGCCGGGAGATGCAGATCATCTTCCAGGATCCGTTTTCCTCGCTCGATCCGCGCATGTCTGCAGGCGACATCGTCGGCGAACCGCTGCGCGTGCACGGCATCGCTCGCGGCAAGGACAGGACTGCGCGCGTCGCCGCCCTGTTCGAGCGGGTCGGCTTGCGCAAGGCGCAGATGGGCAACTATCCGCACCAGTTCTCGGGCGGGCAGCGCCAGCGCATCGGTATCGCGCGCGCGCTTGCGCTCGAGCCGAAGCTGATCATCGGAGACGAGCCGGTCTCCTCCCTCGACGTCTCGATCCAGGCCCAGGTCCTCAACCTGATGATGGACCTGCAGCGCGAGCTCGGCCTCGCCTACCTCTTCATCTCGCACAACTTGGCCGTGGTCGAGCACATCAGCCACCACATCGCAGTCATGTATCTCGGTCGGATCGTCGAATACACCGACAAGAAAACGCTGTTCACAGCGCCGCTCCATCCCTATACCGAGTCGCTCCTGTCGGCGGTGCCGGTGCCGGACCCTGCCATCAAACGCAAGAAGCGCATTCTGCAAGGCGACGTGCCAAGCCCGGTCAACCCACCGGCCGGGTGCCATTTCCACACCCGCTGTCCTTATGCCGTCGAACGGTGCAAGGTGGAGGTGCCGGCGCTACGCGAGGTCAGGCCGGGCCAATTGGTGGCCTGCCATCTCAGGTAGCTGATCTCGTTCGCTTTCCTGATCCCCGGAGCCGAGGCGGCATGCGGCCCTTGCGACCGCCTCCGCCACATCTTCCACAAAGGCCGGCTGTGAAAGACTAAGAGCGGCGTCCGCGTTGAGTCAGCTCCACCTCAATCAGCAGCATCAATCGGCGTGGATGGCAGGTCTCTTGGTGCCAAAAGCAGTCGTTGGCAGATTGGCGAAATCTGTGTCGCCGTTATTCCGCCGCCTGCCGTGACGGCGGGCGCATGGTCTCGAGCCCGTCCGCCTTGGTCGCGGAGATCGTCGTGCGCACCATGAGACGCGCCTCGTGCGCGGGCCAGGGCCGTCCGCGATGCATGGTCGCACGGTTGTCCCACATGACAACGTCGCCGCTGCGCCAACTGTGCACGTAGCTCGTCCCCGGCGCTGTCGCAGCGTTCATCAGCTCGTCGATCAGCTTTTCCCCCGCCGCCCGCTCCATGCCTTCGATCGCATAGGCGTGCGAGGCGAGATAGATTGCGCTGCGGCCATTTGCCGGATTCTTCCACGCTAGGCGCCAACATTGCGGCGGCAACGCCGCGCGCTCCTCGGGGCTCGCGAGGCCGGGCGCGATCCGGCCGCGCGAATGGGCGTAGTCGTGCCAGGCAAAGGAATTCTCGAGCTTCTTGCGCAGCGCCGGGTCAAGCCGCTCGAAGGCGAGACGGGTCGATACGTATTCGGTTTCGCCGCCGCGCGCCGGGATGACGCGCGCCGAAAGCACCGAAGTGAGCGCCGGCACGCGTTTGAACGAGCTGTCCGTATGCCAAAGCTGATTCGCTTTGTTGCGCAAGGCAAGCCGGTGATCGGCCGGCACGACCTTGCCGTCCTCGCCGATCGTGCTGAGGATCACAAAATGGGTGCCCGTGCCCTGCGAGCCGACCTTGGTCACTTCGGGCGGACCGAAGCGGCGCGAGAAGGCGAGTTGGGCCTCGTCGGTCACCTCCTGGCCGCGAAAGACCAGAACCGAATGTTCCTCGAAAGCCGCACGTGCCGCCGCGTATGCGGCATCGTCGGCCGCGATCTCCGCAAGTGTCACACCGCGCAGCTCGACAGCGAAACCTGGACCCAGCGGGACGATTTCCATCGGCACGTCCTCCGTGGCTTTCATTGTCTGCTCGACTTTCCCCTAAAACCAGCCAGCTGGCAAGGAAACGCGATACTTAAAGCGGACACACGTCTGCGTACATCTTGGATCGAGCCTTCGGGCTCTCTCCTCCAAAGTCAAACCCCGCCGGCAACGGCCCCAAAAATCTTTCGACAGCATCTGGTCAAAAGCGATCATCGGGGAGATAGAGGGGCCGCCCCCTGTCTCAGAAACAAATAGGGACCTCGGGGTGTTATTGTCGTGAAACCGGAGGTCAAAAGGACATGCGCTTGAAATCTATTGCGGCCGCGGCTTGCGCTGCGGGGATAATGGCGACTTCGTTGTCGGTGCTGAGCGCCGAAGCGCGGGTCAAGAAGGAATATCGATACGAAGATCGATATGGCGTGCAACCGGACTCGGTTGGGAAGGAACAGCGATACCGGCAGCCGCTATCGCTTGATGGCCGCAACACGGGTCGGTCTAGGACCTGCGGGCACGAAACGTTTCAATACGACCATCGGGGCGTCCCGTATGGCCCCTATTGCCATTGACCCGACAAAAGCCAGCAATGGACTATCATGGCGTTCGGTGGCGTTCCGTGTGCGGTGACCAATCGGGCAGTCGCCTCCTCGGTGGCCGCAGCGCGTGCGGACCATGCGCAGCCCAAGGAGGACGCCGATGGAATTTGCTGAGGGGGCCAAACGGTATCGGGCGAAAGCGGAAGAGTGGCGTCTGTTTTCAGAATTGGCTCATTCCGAGGGGGCACGGCGGGACTATCTCAAGATCGCCAACTCATACGACACGATCGCGGGAGACATGGAATTTCTCGCGGAACGAACCCTGCAAGCAAAGTGAAGCACGGCGGTGGCGCGCCGAAAAGCGCATCCGGCGATGTCGACGACGAGTCCGCTCGGGCATGGACGAGATCGCGCGGCGCGGGCTCGACCAGTGATGTCCGCTTAACCCCCACAAGCGGCAGAAAAGCGGACATGGCGAGAGGTCCGAATTGTGCCAATTCCAGACATTGTGTCTACCCATTGCGCTTTGCCAACGGCTTGGCGACCTCGCGGGCGCGCTCGATGAAGAGCCGGGCGGTGGGGCTCAGCGTGCGGTTTTTTAGCGTAACAATGCCGATAGGCTCGCGGGCAAGCGGCAGCTTGACCGGCACGACCTTGAGATCCGGCCGCTTGATGGGAAATCTCAGCAGGGAAGCCGGGTGAATGGTCAGGAAACGTCCGGTCGCCAGCAAACTCAGCCGCAAGTGGGGAAAATAGGTCACCACTGCGGTGTGCGGATAGTCGAGCCCGCTTGCTCGAAACGCTTCCATTGCGATCGAGCCAATGACGCTATCCGGCGGCGGCAGGGCCCACGGTTCATTCATCAAGTCGGCAAGCGCGACGTTGCGCCGCCGAGCCCAGGGATTTTGCGCGCCCGCCAGGACGACATTGGAGTCATCAAAGAGAAGCTCAAAATGCAGCCGTTCGTCTGCCGGCGTGCCCAGTCTTCGTGTCACCAGCAGATCGACGTTACGCTCGATCAGCTCATGGTGCAGTCCTTCTGCCAGCGTGGCAGCAACCTGAAACACGATGCGCGGATAGCGCAGCGAGAGCCGATCGATGACGGCGGAAACAAAGCTTGTGGCCAGATG
>Ga0126382_10000583_pt1 | contig 14301 bp, 10 predicted proteins | sample PanSoiMetPlot_30_FD_92548 | JGI IMG/M metagenome (GOLD analysis project Ga0126382, IMG submission 92548) | Tropical forest soil microbial communities from Panama - MetaG Plot_30 | ecosystem: Environmental > Terrestrial > Soil > Tropical forest > Bulk soil | place: Panama | collected 2016-02-17 | reverse complement strand
GGAAAACATGGCCGTAGAGCACCTGGTTATTGGTGCAGCCCTTCGCACGCGCCGTGAGCACATATTGCTTGCGAATTTCCTCAAGGAAGGAATTCTTTGTCAGCAATGTCATCGTGGCGAAGGCCGACAGGGCCATAGCGATGATCGGCAGCGTGAGATGCCAGAAATAATCGAGGATTTTTTGCCACCAGGGCAGCGACGACCAGTTTTCGGATACCAGGCCTCGCAAGGGAAACCAGTCGAAGAATGACCCGCCGGCGAAAAGGATGATGAGCAGGATTGCGAACAGAAATCCGGGGATCGCATAGCCGACGACAATCACCGTCGAAGTCCATACGTCAAACCGCGAACCGTCGTGCATCGCCTTGCGAATGCCGAGCGGAATCGAGATCAGGTACGTCATCAAGGTCATCCAGATGCCGAGCGACATCGAGACCGGCAACTTTTCCTTGACCAACTGCAGCACACTGACGTCGCGGAAATAACTTTTTCCGAAGTCGAATCGGACGTAGTTCCAGAGCATCAGCGCGAAGCGCTCCGGTGCCGGCTTGTCGAATCCGAACTGCGTCTCGAGCTTCTTGATGAATTCCGGATCGAGACCCTGCGCGCCGCGATATTTCGAGGTAACCGCGTCCACCTGCGAGGCGCCCTGCGCGAGGCCGCGATTGCCAAAATCCCCGCCCGCCGAGCCGGAAATGCGCGAGGTCGCGCCGGTGTCCGAGCCGGTGAGCTTGGCGATGACCTGCTCAACCGGACCGCCGGGCGCGAACTGCACGACAACGAAAGCCACCAGCATGACGCCGAACATCGTCGGCACCATGAACAACAGACGGCGAATAATATAGGCGCTCATGCGCTCCTCAGTACGTCATTCCTCCCACCGGCGCAAAGCGGCGCGGTCCCGCCTTATCCTTTTTGTTCTGCTCTTGCGGCCCTGTCGCGATCGTACCACCAAGTTTCTGGAATACCTCGAAAATAGCGCGGTTTAGCATTCGGACGGCCGAACACATCCCAATAGGCGATCCAGTGCGACGCTTTATACCAATGCGGTATCCAGTATCGTCCGGCCCGGATCACGCGATCAAGCGCCTTGCAGGCAGCGGTGAGTTCCTCGCGGGTTTTGGCGGCGATAATGACGTCTACCAGCGCATCAATGGCGGGGTCGGCGATGCCGGCGCGATTTTGCGACCCTTTGGTCGCGGCGGCTTGGGATGAAAAAAAGGTGCGGAGCGAATCTCCCGGCGTCGACGAAAAGCTGAAGCGCTCAACGGTGATGTCGAAATCAAAAGCATCGACGCGCGCGCGATATTGCACCGGATCAACGATGCGCAAAGTCGCGTCAATGCCGAGCACGCCCAAATTCTTGATATACGGCAGATGATGCGGCTGGAACGTCGGCTCATCAATCAGAAATTCGATGGTGATCGGCTGGCCGCCGGGCAGGAACCGCTTGCCGTCCTTCAGCGCACAACCGGCGTCGTTGAGCAGCTGCGCAGCACGTCTTAGCAGCTTACGATCCTGTCCCGAGAAGTCGGACACTGGTGGCACATAGGCTTCTCCGAAAACTTCGTCCGGCACTTTTCCACGAAAGGGTTCAAGGAGCGCGAGCTCGGCGGCATCGGGCTTCCCTTTCGCCATCATTGGGGAATTCTGAAACACAGAATGCGTGCGATCGTAGGAGCCGTACATGATATTCTTGTTGGTCCACTCGAAATCGAAAGCGTCGATCAGGGCTTCGCGCACGCGCCGGTCTTTGAATCTCTCGCGCCGCGTATTGATAAACCATCCCTGGGCGCCCGAAGGCGTATCGTCTGGCAGCACGTCGCGCTTGACGCGTCCGTCCTTGAAGGCCGGAAAGTCATAGCGCGACGCCCAGAAACGTGACGTGAACTCCTCGCGGAAGAGATAATTCCTGCCTGTGAAGCCCTCGAACCCGACTTCCCTGTCGCGGTAATACTCGAACCGCAGGACGTCGAAATTATTCTGCCCGCGCGAAACCGGGAGATCCGCGCCCCACCAATCCTTCACCCGCTCAAACTCGATGAAATGACCGACCTGGAACTTGCCGACCCTGTACGCCCCGCTCCCGAGCGGAATATCCAGCGTCGATTCCTCGAAATTCTTTTTCGAATAGTAGGCACGTGAAAAAATCGGCAATGTCGCGACGAAAAGCGGTACATCGCGTCCTCGACTTTCGGCGAAGCGCACCACGACCGTACGTTCATCCGTCGCTTCCGCGCCAGTGAAGTCGCGCAGTTGCTGCGTGATGATCGGATGGCCCTTGTCCTTCAGCGTTGTCAGCGACCAGACCACGTCAGGCGCCGTCAGCGGGCTGCCGTCGTGGAATCTCAACTGATCCCGCAGGGTAAAACGATACGTCAATTCGTCATCGGAAATACGAACGCTGCGGGCGGCAAGGCCGTACATCGCATCGGGCTCATCGCCTGAGCGCACCATGAGCGTGGCGAACGTAAGCTGCATCCCCTGGGCTGCATCGCCCTTGAGGATATAGCTGTTGAGGGAATTGAAGGTCTGGAACGACTGGTTGAACTGCCGGTTCGGGCCAATCTGCGAGAATACGCCGCCCTTCGGAGCTTTAGGATTGACATATTTGAAGTGCGGGAAGTCGGGCGGATACTGAAGATCGCCGAAGGCCGACATGCCGTGCCGGTCGGCGTCCTGCGCAGGGGCGGGAATAATGCTGCCGACATTGGCTGCCGCAGCGCCGGCGAGCAGCGTCAACGTGCGGCGGCGGCTGAGGTTCATTGCTCAGGACCGCGGCGGCACCTTGGCCGCCTTCGCAGCATCCCACCACCAAACCGTAGGGAATGCCGACGCCGCGTACTGAGGCAGGATCTCGGGACGCCCGAAACGGTCCCAGCGCGCGGTCCGCTGTTTCCCGTACGTCCATTGCGGAACGACGTAGAAATTCCACAACAGCACGCGATCGAGAGCCTTGGTGGCGGCGACCAGCTCCGCACGACTCTTGGCGAAGATCACGCGATCGATAAGCGTGTCGACAGCGGGGTTTTTGATGCCGACGAGATTTCGCGACCCCGGCTGGTCCGCCGCCTGCGAACCCCAGAAATTGCGCTGCTCGTTGCCGGGAGAGAGCGATTGAGCCCACGAGTTAATGATGATGTCGAAATCCCATTGGCGCAACCTGTTCTCATATTGCGAGGCGTCGATCGTGCGCACGGAAACACCAATGCCAAGCCGCTCCAGCGACGGCTTATAAAACAGCATGATCCGTTCAAATGCGGGCTGCTCCACCAGCAGCTCGACGTTCAAGGGCTCTCCGTTACTGACGCCGACCAGCTTCGTGTTGCGAACTTCGTAGCCGGCGGAGCGAAGCAGGGCGAGAGCCTCGCGCGTGTTGTTACGCACGTTCTGCGGATTGCCGCCAACCGGATTGGTATAGGGCTGGGTAAACAGATCGGCCGGTACTTTGTCCCGCACCGTTTGCAGGATTTCGAGTTCCACGCCTTCCGGGATCCCTGACGATGCCAGCTCCGTGCCTTCGAAGTAGCTGGCGATACGCTTGTACTGGCCGAAAAAAATCTGTCGGTTCATCTCTTCGAAATCGAAGGCGAAATTGAAAGCGCGGCGGACGCGCGGGTCCTTGAATTTTTCGCGCCGGACGTTGAAGGCGAACGCCTGCATGACGCCCACGTTCCGGATCGGGAATTCCTCCGTAACGACGCGCTTCTCGCGCACAGCCGGAAAATCGTAAGCGGTCGCCCATTCCTTGGCACTGTTTTCGATGCGCCAGTCGGCCTGATCGGCCTTGAACGCCTCGAGCGCGACCGTCGAATCGCGGAAATATTCGTAACGGATCGTCTGGAAATTGCGGGTGCCGATAATGACATTGAGATCCTTGCCCCAATAGTCGTCGACCTTTTCGTAGACCAGCGTGCGGCCCGGCACGAATTCCTTGATACGGTAGGGCCCGGATCCCAGCGGCGGCTCAAGCGTGGTTTGAGTGACATCGCGCTTCTGGCCCGACTTGTCTGTCCCTTCCCACCAGTGTTTCGCGAGCACAGGCAGTTGGCCGACGATGTGCGGCAATTCCCTGTTGCCGGGGCCATCGAAGACAAACCTGATGTCCCGCTCGCCGGACTTCTCTGCCTTCACCACATGGCGATAATAGGCACCATAGAACGGGCTGTTCATTTTCAGTACATCCAATGAATAAAGAACGTCATCGGGAGTGATCGGCTTCCCGTCATGCCATCGCGCCCCGGCGCGCAGGCGATATGTGACCGCAGAAAAATCGTCCGGGAAGCTGACTGCCTCGGCCAACAATCCATATTCGGTCGAGACCTCGTCGAGCGCAGGAGTCATGAGCGACTCGATGAGCAACTCGGTGCCCGCGGCGATGTTTCCTTTCACACCCGACACGACCGTATTAAAATTGTCGAACGTGCCGAGGGCGAGTTGACGCACGATTCCGCCCTGCGGCGCATTGGGATTGACGTAATCGAAATGTCTGAAGCCGTCCGGATATTTTGTCTCTCCGAACAGAGACAGCGCGTGCTTCCAGGTCGGTGCTTCCGCCGCGGCACGACCGCTCGGCAATATTGAGGACGTCAGCACGGGCGCAACCAGTGCCGATGCGCTGCCGCGCAATACAGAGCGACGACTGACTTTCATCCAGTACTCCCGCATGGCCTGTTCGTAGTGCGCATGGCCTGTTCGAAGAGCGCGTTCGCGGATAATTAGGCGCTTTTTCGTTGCCCCGCCAGCGGTCAAAACCCGCATTACAGCAACGTAACATCAATTTTCCGGCCCCAGCACAGGCCAAGCACGCAAAATGGCCGGGCGCTGCCCGGCCATCGAACTTGCTGGCGCTGCGTCCGTTGGGATTATTTCTTCTGTTCGCCGCCTGCCGGCGCGGCTTCCGCGGCCTTGGGCACCGGCACCGGATTGTCCGCCAAGGTACGCAGATAATCGATGACGTCGGCGCGCTGCTCAGCGCGGGATAGACCGGCGAAGGTCATGTTCGTCCCGGGGATGTAGCCGCGCGGATTGGCAAGGAACTTGCTGAGGTCATCAAAGCTCCAGTTTCCCGGCTTGCCTTTCATAGCCGCCGAATAATTGAACCCGGCTTCCGAGGCACGCGGCCGGTTTACGATATTCCACAAGTTCGGCCCGACGCGGTTGGGCCCGCCTTTCTCGAAGGTGTGACAGGCCTGGCACTGCTTCGCGGCTGACTGACCCTTTTCCACCGAAGCTTTGGCGAGCAACGTTTCGATCGGCTGTTCGGGTTCTTTGGGCCCGGCTTTCTCGCTTTCGGCCTCTTTCACCGCGATGTTGAAGCCGGGCTTGCTCGGCTTCTCGGGGGCGAAAATGGCACCGGCCGCAATATTGAGCGCGAGCAGAATCAGGCAGGTGCCAAGGATGGCGCCAAGAATCTTGTTAAGTTCGAAGGAATCCATCGAAAGACAGCTCCCGAGGCGGGGCGTGAGAGGACGGGCGAGCGCCGACAGACTTTGGCGGCGGCGTTGAGATACCGGTTTGCCTGACCTATGGCAACCCGTATAAGCGCCTGCGGCATTATCGACACTCGTCATTCAGCCGGCCCGTGCCGGATCCCGATGCCTAACGCGATCGTTCTCATACCTGCGCGCCTCGCCTCCACACGCCTGCCAGGCAAGCCCTTGGCCGATCTCCACGGCATGCCGATGATCGTGCACGTGCTTCGGCGCGCTGAAGCTGCCAAAATCGGTGACGTGGTTGTGGCGACCGATTCCGAGCCGGTTGCCGCAGCGGTGGAAAAAGCCGGCGGCCGCGCAGTCATGACGCGCGGTGATCACGTCTCCGGATCAGACCGCATTTACGAAGCGCTGGAAGCGTTGGATCCCGAACACGACGTGGGCATCGTCGTCAACGTTCAGGGGGATCTGCCGACGATCGATCCCGCGGACATCCGCGCTGCGCTCAAGCCACTTGCCGAACCGCAGGTTGACATCGCTACGTTGGCAGCCGTCATCACCGATCGCACCGAGCTGACGAATTCAAGCGTCGTCAAGGTTATGGGCGCCCGGATCGCACCAAACCGCCTGCAGGCGAAAACCTTCAGCCGCCAAGACGCGTCGGGCGCGGGCCCGCACTATCATCACATCGGCCTCTACGCCTTTCGCCGCGCAGCGTTGCAGCGTTTCGTTGCCTTGCCGCCGTCGATTAACGAGCAGCGTGAAAAACTGGAGCAGCTGCGGGCGCTCGACGCCGGAATGCGCATTGACGTCGTTGTGGTTAAAAGCGTTCCGCTGGGCGTCGACACGCCCCGGGATCTGGACAAGGCGCGCAGGCTGCTCGGCGGTTGACTTGAGGCCAAAGGTCTGCGTACGCAACGCCCATCAAGGCGGTTAGACATGGCCAAAAAGAAGATCATTTTTCAGGGAGAGCCGGGCGCGAATTCGCACCTTGCCTGTCGGGAAGGCTATCCGGATCACGAGCCGGTGCCCTGCCCCACGTTCGAAGACTGCTTTGCCGCGGTGATCGCCGGTGACGTCGACCTGGGCATGATTCCCATCGAGAATTCGGTAGCCGGGCGTGTTGCCGATATTCATCATCTCATGCCGACCGCGGGTCTGCACATTGTTGCGGAATGGTTTCTGCCGATACGCAACCAATTGATGGCCCCAAAGGGCGCTACGCTCAAAACAATCAGAACGGTCCAGAGCCATGTGATGGCCCTCGGCCAGTGCCGCAACATCATCCGCGAACTGAAGCTCAAGCCGGTGGTCGCTGCGGATACGGCGGGCTCGGCACGCGAGGTCGCGGAAGCCAAGGATCCAACGCGGGCGGCGATCGCATCGAGGCTCGCCGCGGAGATCTACGGCCTCGGAATCCTGAAAGAGAATGTCGAAGACGAATCGCATTCGACGACACGTTTCATCGTTTTGTCACGCGAGAAAAAATGGGTTCAGCCGGGCAATGGCAAGGTCATCACGACCTTCGTGTTCAGGGTGCGCAACGTGCCGGCGGCCCTTTACAAGGCCCTCGGCGGTTTTGCCACGAACGGCGTCAACATGACCAAGCTCGAAAGCTACATGGTCGGCGGCAACTTTTTCGCTACGCAGTTTTACGCGGACGTGGAAGGTCATCCCGACGATCGGGCGCTGGTTTTCGCGCTTGAAGAGCTTGCGTTCTTTTCCAAAGAACTGACGTTGCTCGGGGTCTATCCCGCCCATCCGTTCCGCGAAACGTTCAAGGAAGAAAAGGACTAGTGCAGCCGCCTATCGTAGCGAGCGACGAAGCGCGGCGAGAGCTTGCGCAGGCGGTCGACGTCGACCCGTCCGGATCGTGTGAGGTAGCTCATAGCAAAATCGAGCGGCGGCAATTGCATGTGCTTGGCAAATTGCTCGTACCAGATCGCACTGTGATTGGCGCCTGATACAAGTTTCTCGAGAATCGGCCGGCGCGCCGATTCGTAGGCGGCGAGCGCCACCACGACATCGTCCGGATGCGCAGCGATGGCTCGGTCGAGCGCTATGGCATCTTCCATGGCGAGACGCGTGCCTGAGCCGATCGAGAAATGAGCGGTGTGCAGGGCGTCGCCGATCAGCGCGCACTTGCCGGCTCGCCAATGCTCGTTGCGTACAATTGGAAAACGGCGCCAGATCGAATTATTCGACATGAGCGCGTGGCCCTCCAACGCTCCCGCGAACACCCGTTCGCAAAGTGTTCGTGTCTCCGCTTCACTCATTTGCGCGAAACCCGCGCGCGCAAATGTTGCTTGATCGACTTCGACAATAAATGTGCTGAACTCGGGCGCATACCGGTAGTGATGCGCGTTGAAAAATCCGAGGTCATTCTCGATAAATGTTTGGGTGAGCGTCTCGAAGCGCCTGGTTGTTCCGAACCAGGCAAAATGATTTGTCAGAAATTTTGTGCTGGCGCCAAATTGCTTCTCAAGGATGCGCCGTACGAGCGAGTTAACGCCATCGGCGCCAACGATAAGATCCGCACTGCCTAATTCATCCAGTTCTGTAACGACGCGCCCGAAAATCGGTTCGACGCCGACCGAGCGAGCACGGGCCTGCAATACCTGCAGCAGCTTGAGCCGGCCGATGGCGGCAAAGCCAATTCCATCGATCACCACACGTTCTCCGTGGTGCACGAGCGCGATATCAGACCAAGATTCCACGTGCGGCGCGATCGCCGAATAGGTGCCCTCGTCGTCGTCGCGCAAAAATTCCAGCGCGCGGTCGGAGAAGACGACGCCAAAGCCGAACGTGGCATCGGCGCGATTCTGCTCGACGACGGCGACGTCCGAGTCCGGACAACGACGCTTGATCAAATATGCAAGATACAATCCCGCCGGGCCGGCGCCGAGAATGGCGATACGCATGGCGCAGCAATACTACAGACCGCCGCTTGCCGCACCCGTAATGGAGCGCCCTTGCCTTACGCCCGTCCGGCAAAGACGATCGCGTTGATCTCGCAACGGCAGACGCCGATATCCTTCAGTAAACGGTCGTCGAGCGAACGCAACTCGGCCGCAGCCTTGTACTTATCGAGGCGAGCGCGCAGGGCTTTGTGCCAACGCACCGTCATCACCGCCACCTTTCGCAGAAAAACTGCAATTCCAGCGAGCGTATCCTGCAGCGCCTGCCGGCGCGCGGCATGAGCCCGTGCGAGCGCCAAACGCCTCACCGCAGCACGCTGTTCGGCCGGAAGCTGCCTGTTTATTGAAAAATCGATCGTTTCGTGCCGCATGACAATGTCTCCCTTGCTATCGGCAGGTCTTTACGCGAGGACCTAAATCTCATAAAATGAATAATTATAATAATTTTGTTCTCATGGAGAGAACGATGGACCTGGCCGATTTGCGCATCTTCCGCTCGGTCGTCGACGAAGGCGGGATCACGCGCGCCGCCGAGAAGCTCAACCGGGTGCAGTCCAACGTGACAACGCGGGTGCGGCAGCTCGAGGAGGATCTCGGCGTCAACCTGTTTATCCGCGAGGGGAAGCGCCTGCACCTGTCGCCCACGGGCAAGCTGCTGCTCGAATATGCCGACCGGCTACTGGACCTTGCGCAGGAAGCGCGCGATGCGATCCATGACGGCGCGCCCCGCGGGCCATTCCATCTTGGCTCCATCGAAAGTGCAGCCGCGATCCGCCTGCCGGAGCCGCTCAGCGTCTTTCACCGCCGCTATCCCGACGTTGAGCTCGATCTTCGTTCCGATACCATCCCGCACTTGCTGGCCGCGGTGCTCTCCGGCGAACTCGATGCCGCGCTCGTTGCCGAGCCGGTCAACGATCCATCATTGGACAAGTCGCTAGTCTATGATGAAGAGCTGGTGCTTGTGGCCGAAGCCGGCCACAAGCCGATCCGTTCACCGCGCGACGTCATATCGGAGACGCTGCTGGCCTTCGAACATGGCTGCGCCTATCGCCTGCGCATGCAACAATGGTTCGCGCGCGCAGGTGTCCTTCCCGAGCGCATCATCGAAATGACGTCCTGGCATGCGCTGATCGGATGCACCGCTGCTCGCATGGGCATTTCGATTCTGCCGCGCATGGTGCTGACGACGTTTCCGCAGGCCAGACTCAGTATCCATCCCCTGCCGACAGAATTCAGTCACGCACCAACCGTGCTGACCTGGCGGAAAGGTGCCCGTTCGCCAAAAATTTCGGCATTACTGGAAGTGCTGACCGAAGGCCGATCGGGCAATCGGCAGGCGAGCCGGAGAAAGTCCTGACGCCGTGGTGCGTCAGATCGTCTGGTTGTAAGCACCAACCTCCGGATGCGTGCGCAGCACGCTATCGATTGCCTGAAACATCTCACGCATGCGTTGCTCGGACACCGGGCTCTCTACCACCACCACCAATTCAGGCTTGTTTGAGGAAGCCCGCACTAGGCCCCAGGTTCCATCTTCAACGGTGACCCGAACCCCGTTCACGGTAACCAGCTCACGGATCGGTTGGCCTGCAACCTTCTCGCCCTTCGCCTTGGCCGTCTCGAAGTGCTTCACCACCGCATCAACCACCGCATATTTCTTCTCGTCATCGCAATGAGGTGACATCGTGGGCGAGCCCCACGTCTTCGGCAGCGCCTTGCGAAGATCGGCCATGCTCTTTCCCGGGTTGCGGTCAAGCATGTCGCAGACGGCGAGTGCGAAGATCATGCCATCATCATAGCCTCGGCCGAACGGCTTGTTGAAGAAGAAGTGCCCCGACTTCTCGAAACCCGCGATCGCGCCAAGTTCGTTCACGCGACGCTTGATGTACGAATGACCGGTTTTCCAGTAGTCGACCTTTACGCCATTTTCCTTAAGCACCGGATCGGTGAGGAATAGTCCGGTCGATTTAACGTCCACCACAAAAGTCGTGTTTCGATGCAGCGTCGACATATTGCGCGCCAGCATCACGCCGACCTTGTCGGCAAAAATTTCCTCGCCTTCGTTGTCCACGACGCCACAACGGTCGCCATCGCCGTCGAATCCCAGCGCGACGTCCGCCCGGTTCACCAGCACTGCATCGCGCATGGCGTGCAGCATCTTCATGTCTTCCGTGTTCGGATTGTATCGCGGGAACGTATAATCGAGATCGCAGTCCAACGGCACGACGTCACATCCGATCGCTTGCAATATTCTCGGCGCGAAAGCGCCGGCGGTTCCGTTCCCGCAGGCCGCGACAACCTTGAGCTTGCGCTTGATCTTGGATCGCTTGGTGACATCGGCGATGTAGCGCTCGGGAAAATTCTCCACGAACTCGTAGCTGCCGCCATCTTTGAGATCGAATTTGCCGCTCAGCACGATTTCCCTAAGGCGCTTCATTTCAACCGGCCCGAAAGTGAGAGGCCTGTTCGCGCCCATTTTCACGCCAGTCCAGCCGTTATCGTTGTGCGACGCCGTCACCATGGCGACGCACTGCACGTCGAGATCAAATTGGGCGAAATAGGCCATGGGCGTGATGGCAAGGCCTATGTCATAAACTTTGCAGCCGGAGGCCATCAAACCCGAGACCAGCGCCATCTTCACGGCTGACGAATAGCTCCTGAAGTCGTGGCCGGTGACGATCTCCGGTTTTACGTTGAGCTCGCGGATGAGCGTGCCAAGCCCCAATCCGAGGGCCTGCATCCCCATCAGGTTGATCTCCTTTTCCAGCAGCCAGCGCGCATCGTATTCGCGAAACCCGGTCGGCTTAACGAGCGGCGCGGATTCATATGCATAGGTATTTGGGGTGAGCGCGGGTTTCGGGGTGGGAAACATCAGATTCCTCAACAAGGCGACGCGATTCAAATACCCTAACGCCGGAAGGCCGCAAAGCGCTCCCGTCGCACCGACGTTTGGCCGCGATCCAGAGCGGCGCCCACAGCCCACAATGGCGAGTAATCGGAAGCCTGTCGCGACGACGCCGAAACCACCCGCAATTATTGCTCGAGCAGCAATCGGCCGTTGGCGTATTCGTAGCGTCTCAGGCGCGAAAGGAACGAGACGCCCAGCAGGTTTTTGCTCAGCGCCTCGTCGGGCAGCACCAAGGCCGGCACGTCAAAGACGGTGATGCCGCCGATCTCGATGCGGTCAATTTTGGCCGGGGCGGCTTTGATCTTGCCATTGGCAGTCACGGCCGTCGCGGTGTAGTCGCGCGACTGCAGCCGAATGCCGGCAACGGCTGCTGACGATTCACGCAGAATGACCAGTGACGCGCCGGTGTCGACGACGAAGTCGATGAAGCGTCCGTCCACCCTGGCCTCGACCTGGAAATGACCCTGACGATCACTTTCCACCATCAGGCTGCGGCCGGAGGTGCTTGGCTCCCGCGGTTCATAGGACGGTTGCAATACCGCCGCATGGGTGACGGCGGGAGTCTCGGTGGCACGGTCGGCATATCGTGCCGCATAGCAGCTGGCGACGACCAAAGCGGCTGCAAAGATGGCGAGTTGGCGCATAGCGAGGCCCAATAATGGGACGATACTCACATGCGAGGATCAAAGCCGGCTTAATGAACGCACCGGGACTGGCCGTGGATCCGGACATCGTCAGCGCCGGGTAATCCGAATGACTAAAATACGAACTATTCGCCACGGCGCTTGGCGCGGCGGGTGGGCGCCGCCGTGAGCGGGTTCTCTGGCCACGGATGTTTTGGATAACGGCCGCGCAGGTCCGTCCTCACGTCTTTATAACTGCCTCGCCAGAAGCCAGGCAGATCCCGGGTCATTTGCACCCGTCGATGGGCTGGCGACAACAACTCAATCAGTAACGGCACGCGCCCACCGGCGATGGTAGGATGCACGGAAAGGCCGAACAATTCCTGCACGCGGATCGAAAGCTTGGGGCCTTCCTCAGCGTCGTAGTCGATCGGCACAGCGGAACCGGAAGGGGCGGAAAAGTGGGTTGGCGCTTCAGCATCGAGCCGTGACCGCAATCTCCAAGGCACCATTGTATCCAGGGCTGCCGCAAGATCGTCCGCGCCGATCTGCGATAGCGCGGTCTTTCCGATAAGAAATGGCGCAAGCCATTCCGTCGCCGTGCGGGTCAGCGCTTGGTCCGACAAATCGGGCCACTCGTCGCCTTCCGCCCGATGCAGGAACATCACGCGATCGCGGAGCTGAAGCTGGACCTTGCTCCATGGCAGCCTTCTTAGGCCTGATCGCGCAATGCCTTCCGCCAGCAGCCTTGCATTTTCCGGATTGGGCGAAACCGGCATGGTTTGATCGGTCAAAATCAGCGCGCCAAGCCGCCGCTGCCGCCGGGCGCGCAACGAGGCGGAAGCCAAATCAAACGCAACCGTTTCGTCCTCCTCGATTTGGTGCGCGAAGCGTGTCTCAATTTCCGTGAGGGCTATTGGCGCCGCGAGGCCGATCCGACCTGAAGCCGCCGCTCCGGTAAGCTCTGCCACCGCCAGGAACGGTTCGCGCGCGAGTGCCGTGGAAGGATCAAGCGTGCCGCCGCGACCATTGGCAAGCAGAAAGGCGCCGTCACCGCCGCCGCGATTCTTTGCGATCCGGTCGGGATAGGCGAGCGCGAGCAGAGCGCCGGCGGACTGGTCATCGTTATCTTTTTTGCCGCCGACCGCCTGGGCCCATCTCTGCGCCATTGCGCGCGCATCCTCGGCTCGACGGGAACGATCGCGACGGAACTGGTCAAGCCGATGTCCGAGATCGACATCATCGCCACCAAGACCCCGTTCGGTCAGAACAGCGGCGATGTTGGCAGCGAGCATGCCGGCGCCTTCGGCGGCCGCATCGACCACCATGCGCGCCAATCGCGGCGGCAACGGCAAATTCCGCAACTGGCGCCCCTCTTCGGTGATGCGACCATCGCGATCGATTGCGGATAGTTCAGTGAGCAGTGCTTTCGCTTCGGTCAGCGCAGCCCGGGGTGGCGGATCGAGAAAAGCAAGTTTAGCCGGATCAGTCGCACCCCATCGCGCGAGATCAAGAACAAACGCCGATAGGTCTGCCGACAATATCTCAGGCCGCGTGTAAGGTTCGAACGATCCCGTTTGCGGCTCGTCCCAAAGTCGGTAGCAAATGCCTTCCTCCGTCCGGCCCGCGCGGCCACGCCGCTGGTCTGCGGCAGCGCGTGAGACCCGCACGGTCTCAAGGCGCGTCAACCCCACATCGGGCTCATAGCGCGGCACGCGCGAAAGGCCGCAGTCCACGACGACGCGCACGCCTTCGATCGTGATCGACGTCTCTGCAATGGAAGTCGCAAGCACCACCTTGCGCCGCCCCGGCGGCGACGGAGAGATGGCACAGTCCTGCTCGCGGGCATCGAGCGCGCCGAACAACGCAACAATATCAATGGCCGAGTCTCTTATGCGCTCTCTCAGCAGCGTCTCGGTGCGCCGGATTTCGCCGGCGCCTGGCAAAAATACCAGCAATGAGCCGGAGTCGACGCGGAGGGCGTGTTCGACGGCGTCGGCGACCTGCCGCTCGATCGAAGCGCGTGGATCACGGCCGAGGTACCGCGTCTCCACCGGAAAGGCGCGGCCTTCGCTTTCAACAACAGGTGCGTCGCCGAGAAGCGCCGCCACGCGTGCCCCGTCAAGCGTAGCCGACATCACCAGCAGCTTTAGGTCGTCCCGCAATCCCTGCTGCGCGTCGCGCGCCAGGGCCAGGCCGAGATCGGCATCCAACGACCGCTCGTGAAATTCATCGAACAGCACGGCGGCAACGCCTTGCAGAGAGGGATCATCGACGATCAGGCGCGTGAACACGCCCTCGGTGACGACCTCGATGCGCGTGCGCTTAGAAATCCTTGAGCCGAAGCGCACGCGCAGACCAACCGTGTCACCAACTTCTTCGTTGAATGTCGAGGCCATGCGCGCGGCGGCCGCACGCGC
>Ga0126382_10000582_pt1 | contig 14306 bp, 12 predicted proteins | sample PanSoiMetPlot_30_FD_92548 | JGI IMG/M metagenome (GOLD analysis project Ga0126382, IMG submission 92548) | Tropical forest soil microbial communities from Panama - MetaG Plot_30 | ecosystem: Environmental > Terrestrial > Soil > Tropical forest > Bulk soil | place: Panama | collected 2016-02-17 | reverse complement strand
TTGCCGAGCGTGGCGGCGAGATCGATCCGGTCCAGGGTGGCCGCGGAGCCGAGCACCCCGACCTGGAACGTCACCGGAACTGGGAACGATCTCTCAGCCATCTCGCTTCACCTCCCACGGCAGCGTTTCCGTATACCCGAGTGCTTTCGCCCGGCGGGCGACATACCACCGAGAACCCTTGCCCTCGTCGGACTCGGCGTACCGGATCGCGTGCGGCAGGTCTTCGAGGCTGGCGACGACGACGGCGTGGGTCGGCAGCGACGCCGTCACCGCAGTCGGCGGCGGCGCAGGCTCCTGAATCGTGACCAGCGACTCCGGGGTCGCCGCCATCGCCGTGATGTTGACCATCTGCCCGTTCGTGTCCGCCTCGTCGTACAGGTCGAGATCCTCCGGCGACACGTTGACGACGTTCAGATGCGAGATCACGCCCACGTCGGTGAGCAGGATCCACTGCAAGCCGTACCGGGCGTAGATGCCGAGCGGGGTTTCCAGCAGCATGGTGTGAACGTCGCCTTCGTCATCGATCCCGGCGGTGAGGTTCACGGCGGACGGTTCGACGGTCATGGACACGATGGCTCCGATCAGATCGACGGGCAGGTCGAACGGCAGGCTGGGGAACTGTCCGCCGCGCAGCGCGTCCGCGGACACGGTGGGGCGGGCCACGACCTCGGTGCCGTCGTTGTTGGTGAACCGGAACTCTTGGTCGGACCGGTTGACGACGGTGGCGACCGAGTACCAGCGGGCGTCGCCGTCCGCGCCGCCGTACAGGACACCGCCGCCGGGGCCGATGTCCTCGGCGGGGTCGAACCCGGCCCAGTATTTGATGACCGGAGGTTCACCGGTCCGTTCCAGCGTCACCGGGCACCACGGGAAGTCCTCGATCATGCCGGGACCGCCGGGGCGACGAGTTGATCCAACGGGATCTCCGGTCCGAAGTTGGCCGGTTGCATGTCCTTCACCTTGATCGTGCCGACCTGGATGAAGTCCTCCCACTCCTGACCGTTCGGAGCCTTCGGCAGCCCCCACTTCTTCAACCGGTCGATCATCAACTGCTTCTCGTGTTCGCCGGGGGCGATCACTCCGGCGAACAAGTTCTGCTCGAACGACCGTTTCACCATCAACTCTTGGTTGCCGCCCGACAACGGCAGATCGAGCCACCGGTTGTCGGCGTCCACGTTCTTGTCACGTGCGCCCATCGAGTCCGAGTCCCGCCAGTACAGATCGATGTGCCGGTGCATCGTGGGCGCGGACACCGCGATCCCCCACGACGAGCCGCCGATGTAGTTCTTCTTGTTGGCCCGGAAGTACACCCGGTTCGCTGAGTCGTAGGCATGGTCCGCGGTGGACGAGTAGCCGATGTAGAACAGCCCCGAGTTCCAGCGTTCGTTCGTGGACAGCAGCCCGGGGGATTCGCCGGACAGCACCGAGAACATGGCGTCCGCGCCGCCCCGGATGAACTCGTGCCCGTACGACGTGGACCCGTTGCGGTCCATCACCGCTTGGGCGATGTCCGGGGAGAGCAGCACTTGGACCCGGCCGTCTTCGGGATCGACTTGCAGCGAGATGTCATGCAGCGTGGCCGGTCGGCCGAGTTGCGGGCCGAGTTCCTTGTCGATCATGCCGAGAATCTGCGACGGGTTCGTCGGTGTCGTCCCGGTCGGCCGTTCCCCCGGGACGTAGGTCGGGGCGAACTGCTTGTAGACCTTGTTGAGCGCCATCTGCGTCAACTGGTCTTTGGACGGCGGGCCTTGCCGCTCCGGCGGTATACCGACCGCTTCGAGCGCCTCCGACAGTCGGCGTTGGGCGTCGGGGTCGTCGGCGTCGATGGTGATCTGAACCTGCCCGTCGAGCGTGTTGCGGGTGTCCGAAGTCGTCCAGTAGGTGATGTCGGTGGTGCCGCCGATGTTGCGGGTGAGCACCTGCCCGTTGCCGTCCACGTACTGATTCGTCGTCGGGGCGGTCTTCGTGCCGTCGGCGTTGAGCGTGACCTTGCCGTCGCCCTTCGGGTAGTTCAGGCTGGTGTACGCCACCCCCCAGCCGTCGTTGGCGGCGTCCGGGTTGAGTTGGGTGGATCCGTTCGTCGTCTTCGTCTTCTGCGGATCCCACGTATACCGGTAGAACGGTTTGTAGCCGGAGAGCAGTTCGAGCACGCCGGACTGGCCGTTCTGGAACGCCACCTCGACCCGGTACACGTTGTACTGGGCGAACGCCGGGTTCTGTGACTTGCCGATCAGGACCGGCCCGGCGGTGATCACCCCGTTGGGGACCGGCTGGCCTTCGGCGTTCGGTTTCAGCACGTTCTGGTTCTGCGACGACACCTTCACCGAGATCTGGTCTCCGACGACGAGGTTCATCGGATCGACCGGGTCGGACGCCCAGTCACCGGTCGTCGTCGTGGATCCCTTGGTATACAGCTTGGCGCGCAGGGCGAGCGCCTGATCTCGGGTGAGTCGGAACGTGGTCTCGGTCCGGTTCTTGCCGCCCTGCCTGACGACCTGGGTGTGGAACATCATGTCCTCGACCATGTCGCTGTCACCCATGCCGTAGGTGACCGGCCACGACGCGTGCCCCGTCTGCTTGTTGTGCTCGATGCGGGCGTTGGCCTTGTCGAACGCCTCCATCGGGGAGAACACCCCGGCCATGCCCGCCAGTGACGGCGGTTCGGTGGTGAGGTCCGCCCCGGTGCCCGAGATCTTCGGAGCTTGGACGCTGCCCGGGCTGCTGGTGACCGACGGCGGATGGGGAAGCTCCGGCCCGACCGGCTGCCCCTTCTGCTCGTTCGTGCCGCCGAACTCGGGGAGTGGCCCGGTGAGGTTGACCCCTGTCGGGGAGATGACAGGGGGTAGCGGCGGCGGTGGTGGCGCGGTCGGCGCAGCGGCCGGGGGTGCGGCCGGGGTCGCCGGTTTGGACCCGACGGAGGCGATCTTGTCCTTGCTGGGGTCGGCCGTGCCGGGGTAGTGGCCGGGGAGGATGTCGATCTTCAAGATCGGGGCGGTGGGTGTGCCGACCACGTTGGTCACGACGGCCTGCGTCCCGTTGACGGTGATCGTGTCCCCGACGTTGATCGTCGTGCCGTCCATCATGTGCATGGTTGTGACGGTGGGCTTGGGCAGGTTCGGGTTCGGCGGGGAGATCCCGGTCAGCGAGCTATACGGGACGGTCAGGACTTGGCCGTCGGTCGCCTGGATCTGCACCATGTCGCCGCCGGGGACCGCGCCGATGAGGATGTACTGGTCGGTGGGGCCGGTGCCGCCGCCCCACGTGACCTGTTGGCCGACGACAGCCATGTTGCCGTCGGGCAGCATGAACGTGTCCCCGCCCGCCGGGACCGGGACAGCGAAGCTCAGAGGCACGGTGATCGTGTTGCTGCCCCACAGCACCGTGACACTGTCCGGCGAGATCGCGGTGACGGTGCCCTGCTGCACCCCGGCTGTCGCCGTCGAAACCATGACCTGATCCCCGATCTTCAACGCCGCCGGTTGCGGTGTCGTCACCGGCTGCGCCGGAGGGGTCTTCGCCGCCGGAACCACCGACCCTGCCGCCAACGCGGTGGGATCGGTGTCCGGGTTGTGAATCGTGAACGCCGTGATCTCGTTGCCGTACCCGTGGCTGGGGCCACCGGTCGTGTCGATGGTCATCGTCAAGTTCTGGTCGCCGCCGGTCTTGTCGATCACCCCGACCCGGGTGCCACCGGTCAGGATCCCCTGCCACTGCCACATCTTGTTGCCCGACGCCAGTTCGATGGCCGTCGTGTAGTTCGTGCCCGGATCTGACTGGATCGCGTAGTAGTGGGCGACGTTCTTGTAGCGGGTCACCCCGGTCTTCTTGTCATAGCCGACGTACTGCTTGGAGATGGTCTGGTAGAGCAGCGCTCCGTCGGGGATCAACGCCGTGTAGTCGGCGTCGGACGTGGACGCCACCGTCTTGATGCGGGGCAGCGCTTTGCCGTCCTTGTCGGTGAGCATCGCTTCGTGATCGACCACCATCATCGACATGGCCCGCCACGTGCCGTTGGCGTACTGGTCCGCGCCCTGCGGGATCACCTTCACCTTGTTCTGCTGGTTCGGGTTCGACTCCGCGCCGATCCCGATCACGATCCAGCGGGAGCCGTCCTTGTGGCGCAGCACCATCCCGATCGCGGGCGAGTAGCCGTCGGCAAGGTTCTGCAAGCCCTTCTTCGACCGGATCTCAGCCCACTGCGGCCCCTGCTTGACCAGGGTGCCGCCGGGGCCGGGGTAGGTGACCGGCCCCTTCTTGATCTTCTTGATCCCGGCCGCGGCGAGATCCTGGGCGACCTGTTTCGCCACCATCTCCGACACGGTCTGCTCGATCTGGGCCTGGATCGCCGCCGCCGCCTCGGCGGTCGATTCGGTCTGGGCAATCTTCGCGGACGGCGTATTCGGGGAACCGGCGAACTCGACGGTGGACGCCTCGACCCAGAAGTTCTCACCGAGCGGGTTGCGGACCTTGATCTTGCCGCCCTTGATCTCCGCGATCCGCCCGCCTGCGCCGACCGTGTCGGACCAGACCTCCATGCCCGGCCCGGCCTTCTTGCCGTTCATGATCGTGACCACGTTCGTCGGGAGGTACTGGGTCGGGTAGGCGAGTTCGCCTGAGACGGCGTACATCGTGGAGCGGCCCCGGAAGCTCTCGACCGTCTTCACCGACCCGTCCGGCTGCGTCACCTTGCGCCGCACCCGGATGTTGGTGCCCGGCTGCTTGCCGGTCAGCTTCGGGTCGGTCTGCTGAACCTGCCACCACGTGTTGTCCTTCGGGGCGTACACCCACTGGCCGACCTTCGGCTGGGTGCCGTCCGCCAACGGCTGCTGCCCCGCCGGATGCGTGACCGTCGTGCTCTGCTGGGCGGTGACCTGCTGGGTCACCTCCGGCGTGAACTTGACGGTATACGCCTCCTTCAAGTGCATGATCTCGGCCTCGGTGATCGTGGCCGCGGACTTCTTCGGCTTCTTCGGTGGCGGCGCGGTCGGGATCGTCATGCCGAGCACCGCCGACCGCACCTGATTCTTGTTGCCGTATACCGCCACCGGTTTGCCGGTGATCGACCAGTCGGCGTCGATGATCGCCTGGTGATACCACGCCGACTGTTTCGGCGCGCCCGCCTGGTACGGCTCGAACCACTTCCCGATCTTCTGCTTCCCGTTGAGCAGCAGATCACCGTTCTGTTTCAGAACCACGTGCATCGCCGGGATCGGCGCGGTCTCGACCGGGGTCACGACACTGGGGATGCCGTACGCCGACTTCTGGTTGATGTAGAACCCGGTGGTGTCGTTGTTCCCCTTGACGGTGGAGACCCACACGTTGCCGCCGTAATACTGGTGGACGGCGGTGACCGTCATCAGCCCGGAGTCGTCGTTCAACGTGTTCGACGTGTCGTCCGGGTTGTCGAAGTTGGCTTGGGGCAGCAGAACAATGTTCTTGCCCTCCAACCACTGCCAGTCCTCGGCCTTCGGCTTGTTGTTCGGATCCTTGGTGTGGATCGGGGTGCCCGGCCCGAGCGACGTGAGCAGCCCGGTGTCCGGGTCGATGGTCTTGGACACGGTCGGTTCGGCGGCGTCGGCGGCGGCGTTGACGTTCTCGACGTGCTGGCTTTGCGGCGGGTTGACGACGACGGCGGTGTCCGGCTGGGCTGGCAGCGGCGGGGTGGCGGACAGCTTGTCCAGGGTCGGGGTGTTCGTCGCGGCGGGGGAGTCGCCGTGCCCGCTGTTGATCGCGTTGACCGCGGCGACGTACTCCGCGACGGCGGCGTCCTTCTCGGCCTGCGACTTGTCGGGCTGATTCGTCCAGTTCTTCAACGCCGCTTCGAGCTTGTCGTCCAGCACCGACAGCGGATCCCCGGTGAACTGGGTCGAGGGATCGGTATACGGGGATGTGGTGTCGAGGTTGCCGCCCCAGTCACCGGACGGTTTGGCGTCCTGAATCTTCGCCTTCAACGGCACCGTCGAGACCGGTTCGGTGGTCGCCGGGGTGAGCCGCGACTTGTAGACCGCGACCGACGCCGGGTTGGTCGGCATCTGCCACCATCCGGCCGTCTGGAACGACGAGTTGTCGTACTTGACGGTGTTGTCACCGCCGGACTCGCGCAGTTCGATGACCCGATTGCCGAGCGGGGTGGTGGTGAGACCGACGATCTCGTACACCTTGCCGTTGGTCGAGTTGTAGAGCGGGCCGTCTTGGGGGAGCCGCCCGTCCTGCATCCACTGGTCGATGAAGTCGAGGTGGGCGACCGCGGCGTCCTGGGGTTGCAGGAAGTACGGGTACTGCTCCTTCCAGCCCTGGTCGTTGTTCATCGCCGTGATCGAGTCGAACTGGGCTGAGTCGGCTACGACCTCCGCGACGGCGAGGTCGTACTGGACGCGGAGCTTGTCGGCCAGGTCTTCGAGCGCCGGGTCGGTCGTCGTGTACGTGGAGGCGATCTGGTCGCCGGGCCACGCACTGATCGACGCTTGCTCCCCGGTGACCAGGTTCCGGTATCGCTGATCAACGAAGCCGCCCTTGTCGGTGTAGCCGCCGGTCGGCACCCACAGTTCGCCGCCGTGGACGAGGATGACGCCGGACATCAACTCCTGGTCGGCCAGGTCATCGGCGGTGAGAGTGGCTTTGGGGAGGTCGTTGATCGCCACCTGGAAGTTGGAGACGGCGTTCTTCGGGGGCTGGCCGGGCTGGGTCGCTTCCTCGGTCGGGTTGTAGACCGTCGCCGGGGTCGTCAGCTTGGCGTGAATCTCGGCTTGGGTCATGCCGGGGAACAGCGGATTCCCGGCATCCTGAGTCAGCAACGGGGACTCGGGCGGGTTGATCTGGTCGAGGATCGACTTGCGGCGGGCGATCAGGATCGGACCGACCTGCGGCAGATCCCACGACTGGGCCAGTTCGGAGATCTGGGCTGGGCTGATGGCCCGCAGCATCTCGGCCTGCTTGTCGAGTTCCGCCTTCGTGATACCGCCGTATACCGCAGCGGCCTGCGGGTTGATGGAGGGGTTCGTGAGCGACTTCAACTCACCCACGTCGTTGCCGAACATCGCCCCCTTCGGACCGGACTTCTCCATCGCCCGATAGAGCAGCGCGCCACCGGCATCGACCCGGAACACGGTGCCGTCCGACGTGACCTGCATGTTGTCGTAGCTCATGCCGACGGCGTCCCAGTTGGCGAGCCAGGCGTCCATCACGAACCCTGCCCGGGCCTCCTTCACGTGGTCCGGGTTGGTCGGGTCGAACGGCACGCTTTCCCCGATCAGCTTCGAGGACACCGTCTTGCCGTCCTCCCCGACGGTGACCTCGGGGACGGCGACACCGGCCAGTTCGTAGAAGTCGTTGGCGAGCGCCTCGTTGCGTGCCCGGCCGGGATCCTGGTACTGCTTGATGTAGAACTTGTCGCCCTGTAAGGGGGGCGGCGACGCCGCTTGTTGCACGGTTTGGGCGAGCGTGTCGGCGGAAGCGTCCGGCTTGCGGTTCAGCGAGATGACGCCGTAGCCGGGATCGTTCATCAACGCTTGACGCCGGGGCGAATCCGGGGTGCCGAAGATCGTCTCGGCCGGGACGAGCAAGTCGGCGCGGGCGGCAAGGTTGGCGTCGAACATCGAGCCGGTCGCCGGGACTCGATACCACTTGCTGTTCATCCGAGCGAACACGTCGTACCGGTTTGGGGTGCCATCGACGCGGGGGACGATGATCGTGTCCCCCATGTCGGCGGACACCTGGGCGACCGGGTCCGACTTCGGGACGTTGTACTTGACGGAGGTGCCGGGGGCGGCGATGAAGCGGAGCGCCTTCTGGATCTCGTGGCCGGACGAAATGTCCGGCGACATCGGTTGACCGCCCAGATTGTTCGGCACCGCCTGGGTCACATCGGTGATCTCGTAGAACCCGCCCGGGTTCGAGCCGCCCTGCCCCTTGTACTTCGTGAACCCGCTACCCGCCGGGGCGGCGGTCGTTACCGGCGGCAGATTCATCCGGGCCTTCGGACGGGGCCGGGCCTGCAACTCCTTCGGGTTGGTGAAGATGTGGTTGTCGCCGTGGCCGTCCATCACCTGAATCAGCGGAGTGCCCTTGACCTGATCGACGCCGACGGAACGGACGATGCCCTGATGCCAGATCATGTCGTCCCCGAACCAGCGGACGATCCCGAACTTCTCGATGAACTTGCCGTCGCGGCCACGTGGGTGCAACACGTCGAAGCTGACCGCGGACACGATCCCGGCGGCGACCAGGGCGGGCAGTTTGCGCCGGGCGTACCAGCGGGTTTCGGGGTTCGCCCACGCTTCACGCCAGTCTTCGGCGGTTCGGATGGGCGCAACGTCTGCGTACAGGTCGTCCAGCGCCGTCACAGGCGGTCAGCGTAGACCGGAGCGGTCCGGTGACCTGGGGAAACGCAGCCTTGAAATGATGCCGTCGGGCTGCGGTGTCGCCGCGTCGTCTGCTGCCGATGTCGGATCCCACGGCCGGGTGAACTGCTCGTGGCCGTACTCGCCACCCCACTTCGCCGCGTACCGCCGTTTGTCGGTCTCGTATACCGCAGGATGCACACCGGCTTGGACGGCGACGCTCTCCATGTCCGTCGCCCGCAGCGACACCGACCGGGCTTGCCGTTTGCCTCGTTCGTACTCCCCGGCGAGATGCAGGCGGCGCACGAAGTCCACGTCGGCCCAGATCGGCAGGGTCTCATCGAACCCGTCGAGCCGCGCCCACACGTCAACGGGCCACACGACGCCGTGGAAGCACAGCCACGGCCCGGTGATCCACGACACGTCGGGGTGGGCCTCGACTTCGGCGGCGAGGGCGCTGGTGCCGTCTTCGAGCAGCAAGCCCTGCGACAGGATCGCCACGTGACTGATCCGGTTCTCGACGGCGAGCCGGAACCCCAGGTTCCACGACTTCGGACAGCCCAGGTTCCGCCCGGATTCGGCGGCGTACATCAGCCACGGCCCGTCGATGTCCTGCCACGTGGCGTGGGCACCGTTGACGATGACCAGGTGCGCCGGATGGTCCCACGATTCGACCAGTCCCGGGCGGGGCGGGGCGATGACCGGGGTCACGCACAGCAGCCCCACGCCGGGAGGTTACGCGGCACCGCCCCAAGGCGGCGGATCCTTGGGGCGGTGTCCAGTCACGAAGTCTGGATGGCGTTTGCAGTATACGACGGGCTACAACACGTCGGCCTTCACGAAATCTCCGACCAGTTCGGGGTCGATGAGGATCTCGAACTCGCTGCGGCCCATCAGGTAGGCGGTCACGTCGGACTTGTTGACGACGGCTTCGGTGACGATGCCGGTGGCGGACTCGAAGTCAGCGAACCGGCGGGCGAAGAACCTCGCCGTGGCCTCGTCGGTCGTCCATGACCAGCCGTCGTCGCGTTCGTCGGTGTGCCCCTGGTAGACGGTGATCCGGTCGGGGAGCCGGTCCAGCGCGGCCCGTTCCACGTCGGTCATCATGTGTTCCCGGCCGGGCCGGTCGGTGCGCAGCAGGTCGTCCCACTGATCCTGGTTCTCGCGGATGTTCTCGGAGTCCTGCCACACGTCGGACACCAACTCCCAGAATTCGGCGTCGGTCATCTCGTCCGCGATGTCCAGCAGCCGCTCGAACCGCCACGGCCGTTCGGTGATGAACACGACGGCGTGCCACTGCCGGTCGGCGCGGGCCTTAGCGGTGGCCTTCTGCTTGTACTCGAACTGCGCGTTGTAGCGGGCGTGGAGGGCGGGGCCGAAGTACAACTCGTTGACGAACGGGTGCTTGATGAACACCATGCCGGACTCGAACTCCACGATGGAGGCTTCGAGGATGGGGAGCAGGTCGGCGGGGTTCTCGGCCTGCGCCCGCAGGTCGTTGATGTCGGCGGTCATGAGGCCACCGCCAGGGCGGCGTCACGCCGGGAGAGATGCCTGGACAGGACGAGCACGGTGTCGTCCTGCTCGAAGGCGGTGGCGTGGCGCTGGCCCTTGGAGTTGAGCACCACGAGGTAGGTGTGGGGCAGGATCGCCCCGGTGGTGGTGAAGTTGGTCTGTGTCTTGGTCATGAATACAGTATAGCACCGTGTAGCGTAAACCGCAACAGGGCTGGGGTTAGAGTCTCTGCCTTACAGGGCCGTACAGATTCCTTACACGAGGCTTCTATGACTGTCCCGGGATACCCATACCGGGTATCAGAGATTCAGGACGGCCATCCACACCACGTAGCCGACGTAGGTCAGCATCACCCCGGCCAGCACAGCACCGCACACACACGTGGCGGCGAGCAGGGTGTCACTCAGCCGGATCCGGTGGCGTCTCATCGGCGTCGAGCCGTTCCGTGCCACGAAGCTGCCGTTCAATCCGACCATCCTCGTGCATCGTCCACGGGCCGGGACCGAACTCGGCCTTGATCTGTGCCGCCACGGACCGGCGGAACGCGAGCTTGACGGCGTCAGCCATCGCTGCGCCGAGTTGATCACCCGCCGCCCTGATCCGTGCCGCCGCTTCCTCCATCGGGTCTTGGTTCGTCATCTGGGTCTCCTGTCTCTGTCTCGGTGGTCATCAGCAGCCCGCACTTGCCGCATTCCTCTAGTTGCACGTCACCCTGCTGCCGGTATACGCGGAACCCGCGTGGGTGGTCGCACTCATCGAACGCTTCGAGCGCTTCGATCAGCCGGGCCGTCGGACCTTGCAGCCCGGACGACGTGCCTGGGATCAGCGACGCCCGCCAGACCCGTCCGGCGGCGAGCAGCTTGCCGAACAGTTGCGCCCGGACGACCGGGATCTCGATCATCGGTTCGGTCACGGCCATGTGTTCCCCGCGGCCCGGAGCCGTTCGATGTGGGTGCCGATCAGCATCTTCTGCTCGTCAGTCGCGCCGACTGCCGCCAACGCGGCGGGCAGCGTCGAGGCGGTGGCGGCGGTTTCTTCCTCCATCTCGGCCCACGTGGCGGTCTCCCGGTCGATGTCCGGGGCCGGGTATACGAGCACCTGGTCGTCGGCCCGGAACAGGTTGATCGCCTGATCGACGGTCATCTGGCCGTTGCGCAGCCGGTTGGCGATGTCATCTTCGGTCAGCATCCCTACCTCACCGTGGTCATGCGGAGCGCGGTGACCTCGCCCCGCCACAGGGTCGTGGAGCCGTCGGCGGCAGACATCTCCGGTTCGGCATCGATTCCGTATACCCAATCATTCGGGTCGTAGGCGAACGCGGCGAGCCGCTCCCGGGCCAGCCGGTGAAGGTCGGCCTCGTTGTCGCCGTGAACGTCAAAGGCGAGCGTGTTGATCGGCGGGTTGACGGGTGCGGTCACGCTTTCTCCTTGGGTGGCTTGCAGATCAGACACTTGCACGTGAGGTCATGCGCTCCGGCCCGGGCCACGACCGGGGTTCCGGCTGGTCGGCCGGTCCGTTTCGGTTTCGGCGGGTCGAGGACGCCTTCGAGCAGCAGTTGGGCGAACGCCGCGGCGGGCATGTTGGCCTGTTCTGCGCCGAGTCGGAGCAGTTCGTCGTGGTGCTGGTTGAGGCGGATGCTGATCGGTTCGCCCTTCGTTCTCGCTCGTGCCATGCCGTTTACTGTATCGGGGATCGGGAAGGCTTGGGTGGGCATGTCGGAACGGGTCGCCTGGGTGTGGAAGGGAACGTCGCGTCGGTTTGGGCGGGAGCGGCATGTCGTGCGGGTAGGCCCGGGACGGTAAGTCGGCTGGTCGGGTGGGTTTCGGCACGTCGGGGCGGGTAGGCGCGGGATGGTAAGTCGGGCAGGCACGGTCAGGGGAGGGTAGGTCTGTCGGAGCGGCCAGGTTCGGGGGGGAGAGTTTGTGATGTGGCGTGTCGGCACGGCGTGGCGGTGGAACGGTACGTCGGACCGGTGTGAGCAGGGGAGGTACGTCGGGTGGGAGTGGGCAGCACAGGGCCGGTACGTCGAGAGACGGTCTGTCGGGCTGGCTCGGGTAGATCGGGACCAGGGGAGGTCTGTCGGCCGGTGAGGATAGGAGAGGTTCGTCGGGCTGGGAAGGCAAGAGTCGAGACGGGTCGGCTTGTCGGGCTGGTTCGGCGCGGGCTGGGTGAGGCTCGTCGTGGGGTGCGGATTGGTCTGGCCTGTCGCGGCGGCGTGGTTAGGGGTGGCAGGGCGGTGGACAGGTCTGTCGGTTGGGGTCGGGGCGATCCGGTTTGTCAGGCAGGTGCGGGTTGGGTAGGCATGTCGGACTGGACAGGACGGGGCTGACAGGGTTGTGGCCTGGGGAGGACTGTCGCGGGGCGCGGAGAGGTGCGGCCTCGGGCGGTGGGGGCAGGTATGTCGGACCGGGCTGGGCTGATTGGGCACGGAGCGTCGGTGTGGTCTGGGATGGCCCGGAGTGCTTGGGTGTGGACTGTCGAAGACGGCTCGGCTTGGCTTGGAGAGTCGGCCGGGGGTCGGTGTGGAGTGTCGGCTAGGTCCGAACTGGGGTGGAGTGTCGGGGCGGCGTGGTCGGTCACGACGCGGATTGTCGTGGCGGCGTGGGCGGATACGGCCCGGTCTGTCGGCGCGGGGCGATGGGATTCGGCGTGGTCTGTTCTGTCGGCCTGGTTGGGGTAGGTCAGTCGGCAAGGGCAGGCGTGTGTTGGAGCGGTGCGTCGTTCTGGGTTGGACAGGAGAGTCGGCACGGGTTGAGAGGGCCGGGATAGTCGGCACGGTCGCGGATCGGCTTGGTCTGTCACGTGGTGCGGGACGGAACGGCTAGTCGGCGCGGCGTGGCCTCGGGGAGGGTCGGCATGTCGGTGCGGTAAGGCCCGGAGAGGGGTGGTAAGTCGGGATGGTCGGGCTAGGGGGGGTTCGTCAGAGCCGGTGAGGCATGGAGTGTGTCGGGTTCGTCGGAGTGGGCCGCACAGGGGTGGACAGTCGGGAGCGGAATTGACGTGGCCCGGTTTGTCGGCCAGGGAGGGCTGGGCATGTCGGGGTCCGTCGGGTGGCGCGGCGGGGGATGAACCGAACAGGGGCGGACAGTCGGTGGGACTCGGGTGGGGTAGGGCGGGATAGTCGGGGTCGGCCAGACTTGGGTTGGCTCGTCAGGGCGGCTTGGGGCGCGGCTGGTCGGGGAAGGGGCGTCGCGACGGGACGGGTCGGGGCGGCTGGGTCATGGCTTGTCGGACGGGATGGGTTCGACACGGCCGTGGTGTGGACCGTCGAGCCGGAAAGGGTTGGGGTGGCTTGTCGGTGAGGGGTGGACCGGTCTGTCGGCGCGGGATGACGATGACCAGGCAGGGCGGGTCGTGACGGAATGGCCGGGCAAAGGAGCGGGGGGGTAGGTCACGTGGCGAGGCCAGGCGGGGCCAGGCGCGGACAAGGGACGGGATGACCAGGCAAGTCAGAGAGGGAGGGCGTGGTACGACCCGGTAGGGGAGGGTATGTCGGGAAGGGTGGGGATGCCCGGGGCTGGGGTAGGCCAGTCAACGCGGGGTGGCTTGGGCGGTCGCGGACAGGCGAGTCGGCGCGGCGGGGGGACGGTAAGGACTGGCATGTCGGCTCGGAGCGAACTTGGCAAGGCTTGTCGGGGCGGTCCGAACGGGGCAGCAGGTGGCGTGGAGTGTCGGAATGGAGTGACAGTGGCTCAGCGCGGTGTGTCGGAGTGGGGCGGATGGGATCGACGGGTCGGGGAGATCCGCACCCCCCGACCCGTCGATGTCTAGTCCTCGGTCAGGATGAACTCGAACGTACCCGCACCCTGCGACCGGTCGGTGCCGATCCCGTTCAGCGAGGCGTGGGTCAGGATGTCGGTCAGGATGTCCTGGGTGATCATCCCGTCTTCGAGCACGAGCAACTGGCACGACACCTTGGCGTTGTCGATGTAGTCGGTGCGCTTCAACGCCGTGCGCGGCCCTTGCGCCGTCATCACGTGGATCGGACGCTCAATCGTCCCCGTCGGCTTGTCCATCCCCAACGAGATCACGTTGGGCTTGACGAACACCCGCTCCGCGACCCTCGCCCGCAGCGGGATCACCTTGCCCTTGACCAGCACCATCGTGCGCAGAATGTTCGCGGACTCCTTGAACATCGCCTTGACGTTGCGGCCCTCGAACCCGAGTCCGCCGTCGGGGTGCTGCACGAACCCGGTCCAGATCCCGGCGACTTCCTCGTGGACTTCCTCGCCCAACAGTTCAATCGTCCGTTCGGCGGCTTCCTCCGGGCTGGTCGGGTCGCCGGGCAGCAGCTTCGCCTTCTCGTTCCATCGGGCTGCCTGCCACTTCTCCACGATGGACGGGTGCTTGGGGATGCCGCCGACGAGGCGGTCAATGGTGAGATCAAGCCGGTACGGCTTGAACATGCTGTCTGATGTCATAGCGGTTTACTGTATCGCGTTGGGAGACGGA
>Ga0126382_10000581_pt1 | contig 14310 bp, 11 predicted proteins | sample PanSoiMetPlot_30_FD_92548 | JGI IMG/M metagenome (GOLD analysis project Ga0126382, IMG submission 92548) | Tropical forest soil microbial communities from Panama - MetaG Plot_30 | ecosystem: Environmental > Terrestrial > Soil > Tropical forest > Bulk soil | place: Panama | collected 2016-02-17 | reverse complement strand
GACGTCGCGTTTCCTGACGTCGAGGCACTCAGATGGCGCGGAAGGGCTTCCGCCAGAATACCATCACTGTTGCTACGTCGCCTTGTGTCGAGGCGGTTACCTTCCTGGCAGATAGATGGCGATTACAGTCGGTCGGCAATCACCGCGGGCATTTCTTTTTCTTCTTCCGAAACCATCGCAGCTGCTTTTTGCAACAAAGGCAGGATATCATCGACTCTGTCGGCCACGAGCAGATCGAAGCTGAGGTCGCCGCGGATGAATTCGAGTGTCTTCATGTGGTCAATGAGGACGCAAAGTGGATCCCAGAACCCCTTGACATTCGCAAGCAGGATCGGTTTGCGGTGCCGGCCCAACTGAACCCAGGTGATTTGCTCGACGACTTCTTCAAGGGTTCCGATTCCGCCAGGCATCGCGACAAAGGCGTCCGCCATCTCGAACATCTTGCGCTTTCTTTCATGCATATCACGCGTGATAATCAAATTATCAGAGCCCCGCTTCGCTTGTTCGCGCGCTACAAGGAATTCGGGAATGATACCGGTTACCTTACCGCCGTGGTCGAGAACCGATTTGGCAATCGCGCCCATCATGCCGATAGAGCCACCGCCGAAGATCAAGCCGATGTCGTTCTTGGCAAGAATAGCGCCGAAGGCGTGCGCGCTCTCAACGAAGGCCAGATCTACGCCCGGCCCGGAGCCGCAATAGACGCAAATTGTTCTGATTTTACTGCCTTTTTTATATCTGTTCATAGATATGCATGTGCATGGCACTTGCGGCATCGTCAAGGCGGCCCCCTAAAAATCCATAACTCATAGCCCTTGATCTGCGGAAAAGGTGATTACCGGCCAGAATCCACATATATGAGATCCAGAATGACGCACCATCATCATCAGTCTTCTGAAAGCGAATCACGCATCTCCGCGAACCGCGGCGCCTTGCTCACGACACTTGTTCATCTCTGGCCCTACATCTGGCCGTCTGACCGCCGCGATCTGAAACTGCGGGTCATCGGGTCGCTGGTGTTGCTGCTCGCCGCGAAGTTCGCGACGATTGCGGTTCCTTTCACATTCAAATGGGCGACTGACGCGCTTGCTGGCCAAGGCACTGCCCCGGTTGCGGCCTCCGATTGGCTGCTTTGGGCGGTAGCCGCGCCGGTTGTAATGACCATTGCGTATGGCGGCATGCGCGTCCTGATGGCGACGCTTACGCAGTTGCGCGACGGCTTGTTCGCGAAAGTGGCAATGCACGCGGTACGCCGGCTTGCCTATCGTACTTTCGTGCACATGCACGAACTGTCGCTGCGTTTCCATCTCGAGCGCAAAACGGGCGGCCTGACGCGCGTTCTCGAGCGTGGACGCAATGGAATCGAAACCATCGTTCGTATGGTAATTCTGCAATTGGCCCCCACGATCATTGAACTCGGCTTTATCGTTGTGGTGCTGATGTGGCAATTCGACTGGCGCTACGTCGCGGCGATCGTGATCACCGTTGCCGTTTATATGACCTACACATATCGCGCCACGGAATGGCGTATCGGCATACGGCGCAAGATGAATGACAGCGATGCCGACGCCAACGTGAAGGCGATCGACTCGCTGCTCAATTACGAAACGGTGAAATATTTTTCGGCCGAAGAGCGTGAAGCTGCGCGTTACGACCGCGCCATGGCTCGATACGAAGATGCCAGCGTTCGTGCCTATACGTCACTCGCGGTACTCAATGCTGGTCAGGCGGTGATCTTTACCTTTGGACTCGCTGCCACCATGGTCATGTGTGCATTCGAGATCAAGGCCGGTAGCAAGACCGTCGGCGATTTCGTGCTCATCAATGCGATGATGATCCAATTGTATCAGCCGCTTAATTTCATGGGCATGGTCTACCGCGAGATCAAGCAGGCTATCACCGACATCGAGATCATGTTCTCGATATTGGCGCGTGACCCTGAAATTATGGACGCGCCGGACGCCCGGCCACTGAAGGTAAGTTTCGGAAACATCCGCTTTGAGAACGTTAGCTTCGCCTATGATCCAGCCCGTCGTATCCTCAAGGGCATCAGCTTTGAGGTTCCAGCCGGAAAGACGGTTGCTGTGGTAGGGCCGTCCGGCGCGGGCAAGTCTACGATTTCGCGACTATTGTTTCGCTTCTATGATCTCTTGGGCGGGCGCATCCTGATCGATGGGCAGGACATTGCGATGGTGACGCAGAAATCGCTGCGCCAGGCGATCGGCATGGTGCCGCAGGATACTGTGCTGTTCAACGATACGATTCGTTACAATATCCGTTATGGTCGCTGGGAAGCGACTGACGCCGAAGTAGAGGAGGCGGCGCGGCTTGCCCAGATCGATCCCCTTATTCGTATTGCGCCAAAGGGTTATGAAACCGAGGTCGGGGAGCGCGGGCTTAAATTGTCCGGTGGCGAAAAACAACGCGTGGCAATCGCACGTACAATTCTCAAAGGGCCTCCGATTCTGGTTCTCGATGAGGCGACTTCCGCGCTGGACAGTCATACGGAAAAAGAAATTCAGGATGCGCTTGAGCGCGTGTCGCGCAACCGGACCGCACTGGTGATCGCGCATCGACTCTCCACTATCGTCGGCGTTGACGAGATTATCGTGCTTGACCAGGGCAAGATCGTCGAGCGCGGGACGCATTACACGCTGCTTGCCATGTCCGGTCTCTATGCCAGCATGTGGAATCGTCAGCGTGAAGCCGAAGAGGCGCGTGAGAAACTTGCCCGAGTCGGGGAAGAGGAGAAGAGCGCACCTAACCGCTACCCACCGCTGATTGAGGCTGAGATTAGCGAGGCTGCTGCGGCTCCGTTTGAGGCTCCGGCTGACGCGGCAGAGTAATATAGCGGCATGTTGATCTACGATTCAATTCGCTCGCAGATCGTCCCAGTGAGTCCGGAGGGCTACCCATTCATCGGGGCCTTCGCACTGGTTAGCCTTATTCTGTTCTGGCTGTGGAGTCCTCTCGGATGGCTCGGCACGTTGGCAACGATCTGGTGTGCCTATTTCTTCCGTGACCCGCCGCGCGTAACACCAGTACGTGATGGCCTGGTGGTCGCGCCCGCGGATGGCCGTGTAAACCAGGTCACCAGTGCGGTGCCGCCACCGGACCTTGGCCTCGGTAACAAGCCGCTGCCGCGCATTTCGATCTTCATGAGCGTGTTCGACTGCCATGTAAACCGCAGCCCAGTCGCCGGGAAAATTGAGAAAATAGTTTATCACCCTGGCAAGTTCTTTAACGCCGACATCGACAAGGCCAGCGTCGACAACGAGCGCAATTGCGTCGTGATCGCAACTGCTAGCACGCGTATTGCCGTCATGCAGATTGCCGGCCTTGTTGCACGGCGCATCGTCTGCTTCGTACGCACTGGCCAGTCGGTCGGCGCTGGAGAGCGCCTTGGCATGATCCGCTTTGGTTCGCGTCTCGATGTCTATCTGCCTGAGGGCACACCGCCACTGGTTGCCACAGGCCAGACCTCTATTGGCGGCGAAACAGTCCTCGCCGATCTGAGCGCGGGTGAGAGCGGTCGGACATTTCGTAGCGGATAAATCGTTAACGAGGTGGGACGAAAGCCTTTTCAGCGCTGTGGCGCAGGGCGCAATACGCGCCTATATTCGGCTCATGGTCTTTCCGCCTTTCGACCCTGCCCCGCCGCCGTTCCGGCGTCGCTTCAAGGCGATTCCGGTCCGCACTCTGCTGCCCAATCTGATCACCTTGCTCGCGCTGTGTGCAGGCCTAACTGCTATTCGGCTAGCAGTGGAGGACAAGCTTGAGTTGGCTCTGGCCGCGATCGTGTTTGCCGCATTGCTCGATGGCATCGACGGCCGCATCGCACGGATGCTCAAAGGCACCTCGCGGTTCGGTGCTGAGCTCGACAGCCTCGCCGACTTCGTCAATTTCGGCGTTGCGCCGGCACTGATCCTATATTTCTGGGGTTTGCATGAGCTCAAGTCGGCCGGCTGGATTGCAGCATTGGTTTTTGCGATCTGCGCAGGCCTCCGGCTGGCGCGCTTCAATGTTATGATGGACGATCCCAACAGGCCAATATGGGCGGGAAATTTCTTTACTGGCATTCCAGCTCCGGCTGGTGCCATTACTGTGCTGCTGCCGATCTACGTGACTTTTCTCGGTGTGCCGGTCGGTCTTGTCACGGTGTGGTTCACCTTTTTCTATACGTTGCTGATCGCGCTGTTGATGGTTTCCCGCCTGCCTGTTTTTTCGGGAAAACGCGTTGGCAAACGCGTGCCGCCCGAAATGGTTCTGCCGGTTTTTGTTATGGTCGTTTTGTTTTTCGCGTTGCTAGTCAGCTACCCATGGCAAGTGCTCACCATTGGTACACTCGCGTATCTTGGGTGCCTGCCGCTCGGATGGCTTTCCTACCGGGAACATCAACGTAAAGACGCAACCGCTGCTGCGACCACCAGCACCGCCACCGCAAAAGCAACACCGAGCGATGAAGCGTTTGCATCCGGCCAGCCCGGCCACCAGCCAGCCAAAGATCGGCCGGCGCGCCTAAACTGACTTCAGTTTGTTCCAAGCGGGTAGCCCGGCATCAAATCGTATGGATGCTTCCACCCGGGGAGTCCTTTCATGCGCTCAAGCCAGCTGCCGATCGCTGGATGATCCTTGGCGATGTCAAAACCGAACTCTTCGGACGGGTAATAAAGATACGCGGTCATCGAGATGTCGGCGATAGTCGGCCTATCACCTATGAGAAATTCCCGTACCTTTAGCCGCTTGTTGACAATCGCTAGATTACCGTCGATCCGGTCCTTGAGAAATGCCAGCACCGCAGGATCACCGGCGGGTCTGGCGAAATTTTTCAGAAACCGGAATGGGCCGAGAAAACCATTGACCTTCTGGTTATCGAAAATGATCCAGCGCAGCGCTTCCAGCTCTTCGTCCTCTCCTTCTGGTTTGAATTTGCTGCTGCATCTGGCGAGGTAGGTCAGGATGACGCCCGACTGCGTAAATTTCCTTTTACCGTGAACAAGGACCGGCGCTTCGCCCATTTCATTGATTTCGGCGCGAAATTTCGGCGTGCGTTGGATCATTGAGCCAAAAAAATCGACCCAGAGTGGGTCCCAATCGGCACCAATCAGATTGAGCATCAGTGCGGCGCGATAGGCATTGCCTGATTGGGCGAAGCAATAAAGCTGATATTCGGACATGAAGGCTCCGGAGCGTTGTGATCATCTCGCCAACTTAAGTGGTGTGCCAGAGGTGGATTGTCCTTCGAAGTTCGGGCCAACGACCTTGAGCTGTGCCAACGGCTGGTTCTCGCTGCTAGTGATCGTAAGCACGCCACCCTCGATTGCCCAGCGCCGGCTCATGTAAAAATTGCCCGGGCAGCCGCCATCGGCCGCGACCTTGCCTGCACGAGCACCGGGCTCACCGCCGAACTCCAGGCCGCAAGAGGGTGCATTCGGCGCGCTCAAGACCCAACGACCAGCCATGGAAGCGTCCGCTGTCGGCGGGCCAAATGAGCGTTCGCCGGCGCAGCCCGACAGCGTGAGGACAACAAGGACCCCAATGGCGGCCCTCACGACAATGCTACCCCAGTGAGCGCTACTTTATCGTCGGGATTACAAACTCAGCGCCTTCCTTCGTGCCGGTCGGCCAGCGTGAGGTTATGGTCTTTGTCTTTGTATAAAAACGGATCGAATCGGGTCCGTGCTGATTGAGATCACCGAACCCGGACCGTTTCCACCCACCGAAGGTATGATAGGCGAGTGGAACCGGAATCGCGAAGTTCACGCCAACCATGCCAACTTGCACGCGGTTGACAAAATCGCGGGCGGCATCGCCGTCGCGCGTGAAAATGGCAACGCCGTTTCCGTATTCATGTTCGGAAGGAAGGCGCACAGCTTCTTCATAGTCTTTTGCCCGCACGACCGAGAGGACGGGCCCGAAGATTTCCTCTTTGTATATGCGCATCGCCGGCTTGACCTCGTCGAACAGGCAGCCACCCATGAAATTTCCGTTCTCGTACCCTTGCAATTTGAAGCCGCGGCCATCGACAACAAGTTTGGCGCCTTCTTTCACACCTAAATCAACATAGTCCTTCACCTTATTGAGATGCGCCCTGCTGACCAGCGGCCCATAATCGACCTGCGGATCGCTTGAGGGACCGATCTTCAAGTTTTCAACTCGTGGAATGAGTTTCTCGACAAGAATGTCAGCAGTTTTTTTGCCCACGGGGACTGCCACAGACACCGCCATACAGCGTTCGCCGGCAGAGCCATAGCCCGCGCCGACCAAGGCATCTACGGCTTGGTCCATATCGGCATCGGGCATCACGATCATATGGTTCTTGGCTCCACCGAAGCATTGAACGCGTTTGCCGTTGGCGCAGCCGGTCGAATAGATATATTCCGCGATCGCCGATGAGCCGACAAAGCCGATCGCCATTACTCGCGGATCGGTAAGCAGCGCATCGACTGCTTCTTTGTCCCCGTTGATCACGTTGAGTATGCCAGCTGGAAGCCCTGCATCGATCATCAATTCGGCAAGACGTATCGGAACGGAAGGATCGCGCTCGGATGGTTTGAGAATGAAAGCGTTGCCGCAGGCGATCGCCGGCGCGAATTTCCACATCGGGATCATAGCCGGGAAATTGAAAGGCGTGATGCCGGCGACGACACCTAGCGGTTGCCGCACGGAATACAAATCAATTCCGGGCCCGGCACTTTCCGTGAATTCGCCTTTCAGCAAATGCGGAACTCCGCAGGCGAATTCTACCACATCGACGCCGCGTTGGATGTCGCCGCGTGCATCTGCAATCGTCTTTCCATGTTCGGACGAAAGCAATTTCGCGAGACTGTCGAATTCCTTTTGGACCAGCTCGAGAAACTTGAACATGACACGGGCGCGACGCTGCGGATTGGTTGCAGCCCAGCCAGGTTGAGCTGCTTGAGCGTTGGCAATGGCGTGCCCGACTTCCGAGTGTTTGGCGAGCGCGACCTTGGCCTGGACTTCGCCGGTGTTGGGATCGAAGACATCGCCGAAGCGACCAGACCCCCCCTTAACCGCCTTGCCACCTATGAAATGGCCGATTTCACGCATGAGTCGCAGTCCTCCGATTTTTGAAAGGTCCGGAAAGGCCTTTGGGCATTCCGCGCCATTTTTGTCTCAATTTTTGCAGCTTTTAGTTTGTGGGTCATCGGCCGTTTCCGAGCTTTTTTATTTGGCGAATGGTTAGCCTTTACTCCCCTTTGGCAGCGCCAGTCTAGAGTCGCCTTGGACGTCACGCATAGGAAAACGAAAAGTTATACGCGTTGGTGGAGTAAGGGTATGAAAATCGCAACGGGCCCTGTCCTGCGGGCGGGAACGGTTGTCCTGTGCACGCTCATTCTTATGGGCGATTGCGGATATTCCTCGACGTTCATGCTGTCATTGTAATTACGACAAGCCTTGCAGCAAATGTCGGAATATCCGAAGCATCGAAACACATCATGCTCGAGGAAACAAAAAAGAGACTCAAAATCGAAATTGTTAGGACGGACGATCGATGTTTCTGGAAAGACACTCGCGGTAAGCGTACGCGAAAATAATTCAGAAGTTTGTGCCCCAATTCAAGGCTATTCGTACCGTCTCTCCATCGTTGGGTAAACCGCGTCGAGCAACGTGCCGCCATACCCGACTATGGGCCGCGGGGACGGTCTGCCGATCGCGCCAACGCCATGCGTCAGATTTTGGATGCGGATGGCGTGCGGGTCGGGAATATCTTTGTGGTGGCGGGCAACGCCGATTCTGACCCGCTGTTTCCCGACGACCCACACATGTCGCCGAACCGCTGCGTCACAACTACCTTGATGTGTGAAGAACCGCTCTGCTGACAATTTGACCCCATAATGTCGCATAGCGCGCTTTGGGCTAGCCTAGTCCGATTGGCTAAAATTGGCCCCATATTCGCCTGGTCGATGCGGTGATATAAGGCCCGCCTTCAAGATCTTCGCGGACCCCATTTTCGATGATTGACGGCGCGAACCAAACTACGGCTTCCGCGCATATAGAGGACGATGCGCCTCCGGGGCTTCTGGCCTTGGCGCTTGGTAGTGTCGGCGTTGTCTACGGCGACATCGGGACAAGCCCGCTGTACGCCTTCCGGGAAGCGGCGATCGCGGCAAGTGGAAACCAGATCGTCAGCCGTAGTGTCGTGCTCGGTGTCCTTTCGCTGATTGTGTGGGCGCTGATCATAACCGTCACACTGAAATATGTTTTGATCCTGCTGCGCGCCGACAATAACGGGGAGGGCGGCACGCTATCGCTAACTGCGCTGGCAACCCGTGCACTGGGTAGACGCACCGCCTTCGTTTTTATAGTTGGCGTAATTGGCGCCTCGATGTTCCTCGGCGACTCCGTAATTACACCGGCGATTTCGGTACTTTCGGCGGTAGAGGGGCTCAAGCTCGCAAGTCCGGCCTTCAGCGACTTCGTGGTGCCGCTCACGGTCATAATACTGATCGCTTTGTTCGCGGCGCAGAGTCGCGGCACCGCGCGCGTGGCCGCGATGTTTGGTCCAATAATGATGATCTGGTTCCTGTCTATCGCGATAGCCGGTGGGCTGCACATTCGCGACGATCCAACCGTGCTTTTTGCCATCAATCCTTATTACGGTATTGATTTTCTTTTTCATCACGGAACGATCGGTTTGGTCACGCTCGGTGCGGTATTTCTTGTGGTTACTGGTGGCGAGGCCCTTTACGCGGATCTCGGTCACTTCGGGCGCAGGCCTATTCAGACAGCGTGGCTTGCCCTCGTGCTGCCCGCGCTACTGATCAATTATTTCGGCCAAGGCGCAAAGGTATTGGCGGATCCTTCAGCGATCGAGAACCCGTTTTACAAATTGGTTCCTGAGACTTTCCTATTGCCGATGGTCGTGCTGGCAACCGCGGCAACGGTAATCGCGAGTCAAGCGGTTATCACGGGTGCTTATTCACTTGTGCATCAGGCGATTCAACTCGGCCTTTTGCCACGGCTCACGATACTGCACACCTCGGCCTCACACGTGGGCCAAATCTACATCCCGCGCGTGACCGTCTCGTTGATGATCGGCGTGCTCCTTCTGGTTGGTCTGTTCCGTACATCAAGCGCGCTCGCTTCCGCCTATGGCATTGCAGTTGCGACGACGATGGTTGTCGATGGGCTGCTTGCCTTTGTTGTGATCTGGCGAGGATGGCAGTGGCCTCTTTGGAAAACTCTGCTGTTGATTGCCCCGTTTGTCGTAGTTGATTTGGTTTTCTTTTCAGCCAACTTTCTCAAATTGTTCGAAGGCGCCTGGGCGCCGCTACTGTTTGGCGCAACCATGGTGCTCTTGATCCTGACGTGGCGGCGCGGCACCGGCATCCTCATCAGCAAGACCCGACGAACCGAAGTACCGCTCGAGACCCTGTTCCGCAGTTTGGAGAAGAAGCCTCCCCATACGGTGCTAGGCACCGCAGTATTCCTTACGAGCGATCCAGAATTTGCCCCCACCGCGCTGTTGCACAACCTCAAGCACAACAAGGTCCTGCACGAAAAAAACGTAATCCTCACGATCATCACCGCTGATACGCCGCGCGTGGCAGAGGGAGAAAGGGTGCGGATCACGCCGATGTCGAAGCATTTCGCGCGGGTGGCACTCAAGTTTGGTTACATGGAGCAACCCAACGTGCCGAAAGCGCTCGCGATCGCGCGCAAGCACGGTTGGCAATTCGACATCATGTCTACGTCATTTTTCCTGTCACGACGCGCACTCAGACCCTCAGCAAAATCTGGTATGCCCGCCTGGCAGGATCACCTGTTTATTGCCCTCGCCCGGTCGGCGAGTGACGCCACGGATTTCTTTCAAATACCGACAGGACGGGTTGTGGAGGTTGGTACTCAGGTAACCGTCTAAACGCGGGGTCGCCGGCTTAGCGTAAGCCGTCTTGATTTCTTGAAGCAGATTCCTTTGAAAACCCTGCAAGTTTGCATGACGCCAAGCTGAATTGCACAAATCGCTGTTCTGCTTCGGGGGCGTGAGTTATAAGCCGCGTCCCATAGATTTTTTGCATTGCACCAATTCCAAGATCTGCTATGTCTCACAGCATTGTCGCCTTCCCCAGCGGCTCGATCACGGCCAAAAAGGACGATACATCGATCAAAGTTGGGTTCTGGTCGCTAGCGCTGGGAAGTATCGGCGTCGTTTATGGCGACATCGGCACAAGTCCACTCTATGCCTTGCGCCAGGCGGTGCTGGCGGCCACTAGCCCTGGCAACCAAGTGAGCGAGCTCGTCGTGCTCGGCATTCTTTCTCTGATTGTCTGGGCATTGCTGCTGATCGTAACCGCAAAATACGTCTTGATATTACTCCGCGCCGACAATAGGGGCGAAGGCGGCACGCTCGCCTTGATGGCACTTGCATCTCGCTCGCTCGTTCGCCGCGGTGGCGTTGTGATTCTGCTTGGAATTGTCAGTGGGGCATTGTTTTACGGCGACGCCATTATAACGCCGGCGCTGTCAGTCCTGTCTGCAATTGAAGGACTGAAGGTCGTGACACCGGCCTTCGATACATATGTGGTGCCGCTGACAGTGCTCATTCTGGTTGGTTTGTTCGCTGTGCAGTCCCGCGGCACGGCGAGCGTTGCGGCTTTCTTTGGTCCAGTCATGCTGTTTTGGTTTGTCACGATTGCAGCCGCAGGTATTTGGCATATAGCGCAAAACAAGTCCGTCCTACTCGCATTCAATCCAGCGTATGGGGTGAGCTTTCTGTGTCATCACGGGATTGTCGGCTTTTATACGTTAGGCGCGGTCTTCCTTGTTGTCACCGGCGCGGAGGCGCTCTACGCGGATCTTGGCCATTTCGGTCGCGCACCGATCCGCTTTGCGTGGCTGGCGATCGTACTGCCTGCGCTTGCCGTCAATTATTTGGGGCAGGGCGCGTTGGTGTTGGCCAACCCAAAAACGGTAGAGAATCCGTTTTTTCTGCTCTACCCGGAATGGGCGCTGCTCCCCATGGTGCTGTTGGCCACTGTCGCCACAGTCATAGCGAGCCAAGCTGTTATTACCGGTGCGTATTCACTCACGCAACAGGCGATTCAGCTCGGCCTTCTGCCGCGACTTGAGATTCGTCACACCTCGGAAGCCCTGTTCGGGCAGATTTATATGCCGCGCGTGAACGCACTACTCTTGGCTGGCGTCATCTTGCTCGTGGCATTGTTCCGATCATCGAGCGCGCTGGCCTCGGCGTACGGGATCGCAGTGAGCGGCACCATGGTGGTCACGGCTTTGATGGCGATCGTGGTGATCTGGCGAGTTTGGAACTGGCCATTGGCTGGAGCCTTGGCGCTGATGCTGCCTTTCGTATTCATCGATTTTACCTTCCTCTCCGCCAACCTACTCAAGATTGTTGAAGGCGGATGGATACCATTAGCGCTAGGGGCGATGGTGATGGCCGTGATGTATACGTGGCGGCGCGGCAGCCGATTGCTATTTGAGAAAACCCGCCGCCTTGAGACGCCACTCGAATCTCTTGTGAAAAGCCTTGAAAAGAAACCTCCGGCACGTGTCCCGGGTACTGCAGTATTTCTCACCAGCGATCCAGTCAGCGCTCCAACCGCGTTGCTGCACAGCCTCAAACATTACAAGGTGCTGCACGAAAAGAACGTCATTCTCACCATCGAGACCGCTGATATGCCGCGCGTCGATCCGGCGGAACGGGTACGCATCGAGTCGGTTGGGAAGACGTTTTCCCGCGTGGTGCTGCGTTTTGGCTTTATGGAGACGCCGAACGTACCAAAAGCGTTGGCGATCGCACGCAAACTCGGCTGGCAGTTCGACATCATGTCGACGTCGTTCTTCCTGTCGCGACGCTCACTCAGACCCGCGGCGGATTCCGGAATGCCGCGCTGGCAGGATCGCCTATTTATCGGGCTGACCCGCGTGGCCAACGATGCTACCGACTATTTCCAAATTCCGACTGGGCGCGTAGTCGAGGTCGGCACCCAGGTGACGATCTAAGCTCGCAGGTGGATTAAAAGGCAGGTGCGTCAAACCGCATTTCCGGCTAAAACCCGGGTTCTTTGGCAATGGAGTACCGGCAGATGACCGATGAGATACCGCGAGCGGATGAGGTGACAAATCTCACGCCCGAACAGGTCGCTGAAGGCTTGCGAGAAGGGCGCATCCTGCTTGTCGATGTACGCGAACCGAATGAAACAGCGGTGGAAAGCTATCCCGACGCAGTCATCGTGCCGTTATCGTGCTTCGATCCCGCCGCGATACCCGACCCGCAGGGGAAGCATGTCGTGTTCGCCTGCCGGTCAGGCCGTCGGTCGGTAACCGCTTCGCTCACAGCCCAGGACAGCGGCTACCCCTATAAGGCCCATCTTGCCGGCGGTATTATCGCCTGGAAGGCGGCTGGGCTTCCAACACGCGCCGGGTAATGGGAGATCATGTTTCGAAAATGCGACTGCTGCCCGCGTGCCTGCCTGCGGGCGGTTCTCACGCAATGATAATCCCATGCGCTTATCTGTATTTTCCGCAGCCGTAACTTTTGTGCTGGGAATAGTTGCACCGGTCACCGCGCAGAACGAGCGCATCGTTAATGTCTACAATTGGTCGGATTACGTCGATCCCAAAGTCCTGCAGGACTTTGCAAAAGAAACCGGCATCAAAGTTCAATACGATACCTTCGATGCTAACGAGACACTCGAGACGAAGCTGCTTGCCGGAAAATCCGGTTACGATGTGGTAGTGCCGACCGCCTATTTTTTGGAGCGGCAGATAAAAGGAGGTGTTTTCCAGAAGCTCGACAAGAGCAAGCTCAAAAATCTGGGCAACGTCTGGCCTGATATCGCCAAGCGCCTGAGTGTCTACGATCCGGGCAACCAGTTTGCTGTCAACTACATGTGGGGTACCACGGGTATCGGATACAATGTCAAGGCAATGCGCGAACGGCTTGGCGCCACAGGCAAGATCGATAGCTGGGACATCGTTTTCAGGCCTGAAAATCTGGCCAAGTTTCGTGACTGCGGCATTCATATGCTCGATTCTGCGGATGATGTCCTGCCTGCAGCATTGCACTTTCTCGGCTTGAATCCGAACTCAAGCGATCCGAAAGAACTGGAAGAGGCCGGCGAACTTCTGATGAAAATCCGGCCTTCCGTTAGAAAATTCCACTCGTCCGAGTATCTGAACGCATTGGCAAGCGGAGAAATCTGCCTCGTCGTCGGCTGGTCCGGTGACATTAAGCAGTCGCAAAAGCGTGCGATTGACGCCAAGAACGAGATCGAAATCGCTTATGCAATTCCCAAAGAAGGGGCGCAAATGTTTTTTGATAATCTCGCCATTCCCAAGGATGCAAAACACGTCGATGAAGCGCTCGCCTTTATCGATTACCTGCTGCGGCCGGAAGTGGCAGCAAAGAACAGCAATCTCGTCGCTTATGCCAATGGCAATCTGGCGAGCCAGAAATTCATCGACAAGGGTGTGCTCGACGACAGGAGCATTTATCCGGATGCTGCTATGATGGATCGACTGTATACAGTGAGCGCGCGTGATCAGAAGTCGCAACGCTTCGTGAACCGGTTGTGGACGAAGATAAAGACCGGCCGCTAAGCTGCGCCTAAGTCTCCAGCCGCCAGCGCCGGTGCATCCACAGCCACTGCGCAGGGTACTCACGAATCCATTCTTCGACTACTGAAGTAATTATTTGCATTGTGCCTGCGATATCTATTTTGCCTTCAGCGTCGCGCGCGGGCTTTATTTCCTCAGTTAACTCGGCGCGGAACCGGTGGTTTGCCAGGCGCACGATACGAGTACCATGGATCGGACAATTGAAATGGCGCGCGAGCCGCGCGAGCAGAGGGTTCGCCATGGTCTGTCGGCCGAAGAAAGTCACCGGGACGCCTCGCACATAATACTGATCGACCAGGATGCCGACATGCGCGCCGCGATCTAGCGCTTCGGCGATCCTCACCGGCGCGTTAAGGTCGGTTGAGATCAGCTCGCCCATGTTGGCTTTGCGGGTTTCGGTGAGCCAGCGGTCTATGCCGGCGATGTTTGGCCGCCGATAGAGTACCGCGCTGTCGAGGTTGTAGGTCGTAGCGCAAATTGCCGGCAGCTCCCAATTCGCGAGATGCGCGGCGAAAATCAGCGCGGGCTTACCATCGTCCAGTAGCTTGTGAAATCGCTCGATGTCAGGCTGACCGAGATCAATGCGGCCTTTCATCGGATGCTCTCTGTCATAACTCCACAACCGGTCGAGGTGCGCAAACTCTGCACCCATACGGCCGAGGTTATCCCAGCAGCCGCGCAGGATAGTGTTGATTTCGGATTTGG
>Ga0126382_10000577_pt1 | contig 14364 bp, 12 predicted proteins | sample PanSoiMetPlot_30_FD_92548 | JGI IMG/M metagenome (GOLD analysis project Ga0126382, IMG submission 92548) | Tropical forest soil microbial communities from Panama - MetaG Plot_30 | ecosystem: Environmental > Terrestrial > Soil > Tropical forest > Bulk soil | place: Panama | collected 2016-02-17 | reverse complement strand
CGGCGCGCTAAGCGTAGCGGCCGTCAGGAAAGTTCGTCCGATTAAAGAAAGTATGCGCACGTTTTCGACCACGATCTCCTCCAGCCGACCGGACACACAATGAGCAGACCTGGTGCGCCGGTAAGACAGTTCCATGTTGTACGCGGCGGTGCGCAAGGTATCGACAGCGGACCGTTGGCGGGTGCAGTGGTGGCGATCGGCAACTTCGATGGCGTACATCGCGGGCATCGTGCCGTAATCCGCGCAGCCCTGATGCGGGCGGGCGAGCTCGGCCGCAAGGCGGCGGCCTTGACCTTCACGCCGCATCCGAGATTGTTTCTGCGACCGCAAGAGTCCTTATTCCAGCTTTCCAGCGAGCGCGACAAGTTTCGCCTATTGGCGGCGACCGGGCTCGATGGGGCTGTCGTCATGCGTTTCGATGCAGCGCTGGCGGGCACGTCGGCGGAGGATTTCGTCACGAAAATTCTAGCGGGCTCGCTCGGCATCGGCGCAGCGGCGATCGGCTTCGACTTTCATTTCGGAAAGAACCGCACAGGTTCGCCGAGCTTTCTTGCCGAACAGGGGGCACGGCTCGGATTTGCGGTTGATGTCGCGCCGCCGCTGGAAGATGAGGGCAGGCCGGTATCGTCCGGTGCCGTGCGTGCTGCACTTGCGGCGGGCCGGGTTGTGGAGGCGGCCGAACTTTTGGGTGCACCCTGGTTTGTTTCCGGCGAAGTCATTCACGGCGACAAGCGCGGCCGCGAGCTTGGGTTTCCGACCGCCAACTTGAAGCTCAGCACCTCCTGCGGTCTCAAGCACGGCATCTATGCGGTACGAATAGGTGTTTCAGGCGAACGCCATGATGGCGTGGCGAGCTTCGGCCGCCGTCCGATGTTCGACGACGGAGCACCATTATTGGAGGTGTTTTTGTTTGACTTCGATGGCGATCTCTATGGAAGGACCATCGATGTCGCCTTCATCGGTTGGATCCGGCACGAGCAGAAATTCGAATCAATCGAGACGCTCAAGCATCACATGGCGGCGGATGTGGCCCAGGCTCGCGACTCGCTCAAGCGAGCTGGTAACGCATTCCCGCTGCTGGGTGACATTTAGCCAATCGGCCTGCTACATAGCGCGCTATGTCGAAGCCCGGGCGAGACTATTCCGAAACGCTGTTTCTGCCGCAGACGGATTTTCCCATGCGAGCAGGCTTGCCGCAGCGCGAGCCGGAGATCCTGGCCCGCTGGGAAAGGGACGATCTCCACAACCAGTTGCGCGCAGCGTCGAAAGGACGCAAGAAATTTATCCTGCACGACGGTCCACCCTATGCGAACGGCAACATCCACATAGGGCACGCTCTCAATAAAATCCTCAAGGACGTGGTCAACCGCAGCCAGCAGATGCTCGGCTTCGATTCGAACTACGTGCCCGGCTGGGACTGCCACGGCCTCCCGATCGAGTGGAAGATTGAGGAAGAAAACTACCGTTCCAAGAACAAGCCAAAACCGAACCTATTAGATCCCGCAGCCATGGTCGCCTTCCGTCAGGAATGCCGCGCCTATGCGGAGCACTGGCTCAATGTGCAGCGCGAGGAGTTCAAGCGGCTCGGGGTCGAGGGCGACTGGGCCAATCCGTATACGACCATGGATTTCTTCGCCGAGGCGCAAATTGCGAGCGAGCTGATCAAGTTTGTCGCCAATGACACTTTATATCGCGGCTCGAAACCGGTTATGTGGAGCGTGGTAGAGAAGACTGCACTGGCGGAAGCCGAGGTCGAGTACGAGGATTACACCAGCGATCAGATATGGGTGAAGTTTCCAGTCGCGGATGTTGCGCTAGAAGGCGACAACAAACAGGACATCGCGGTTGCTTTCGATCTTGTTGGGAAGGCATCTGTCGTGATCTGGACCACGACCCCCTGGACCTTACCGGGCAATCGCGCGATCTGCTTTTCGCCAAAAATCTCCTACGGTCTATACAGGATCGTTGACGCGCCTATCGACAACTGGGCGCAAGCCTGCGATTTTCTGATCCTCGCCGACAAACTGGCCGAAGCAGTTTTCAGGCAAGCCCGCGTCAGCGCTTTTGAAAAAGTGAGGGTCGTCGAAACCAGCGTGCTTGCCGGTATGACTTGCGATCATCCATTGAAGGCCAAGGGACGTTATGACTTTGCCGTGCCTTTGCTCGTCGGCGAGCACGTCACCGACGAGGACGGAACGGGCTTTGTGCATACCGCGCCGGGTCATGGGCACGACGACTTCGAAGTCTGGACTGCAAACAGTGCCGTGCTTGAAGCGCGCGGCATTAATCCGTCGATTCCTTACACTGTCGACGAGAACGGAGCCTTTACCAACGCCGCGCCGGGTTTCACCGGCAAGCGCGTAATCAATGACAAAGGAGAGAAGGGCGACGCCAACGAGGTGGTGATCAAAGCTTTGGCCGAAGCAGGTATGTTGATCGCGCGCGAGCGTCTCAAGCATCAATATCCTCACAGCTGGCGTTCGAAGAAACCCATCATTTTCCGCAATACGCCCCAATGGTTCATTGCGATGGACAAAAACATTGCAAAGAAGGGCGACACGCTGCGTCAACGCGCATTGGCGGCGATCAAAGCGACGCACTGGGTGCCACAGCAGGGCGAGAACCGAATCGCCGGCATGATCGACTTTCGCCCCGACTGGGTGATCTCACGCCAGCGAGCCTGGGGCGTGCCAATTGCCATGTTTGTTAAAGAGAAGCCAGACGGCTCGGTCGACATCCTACAGGACGCCGATGTCGATATGCGCATCATCGACGCTTTCGAAAATGAAGGCGCCGACGCCTGGTACAAACCGGGCGCTCGCGAGCGCTTCTTAGGCAAGCTTGCCAGCGACTCCTGGAAAAAAATCGACGATATTCTCGACGTTTGGTTCGACTCGGGTTGCACGCATGCCTTTGTCTTGGAGGACCCGCAGCATTTCCCGACGCTTGCCGGCCTCAAACGCAAGATCGACGGTGGCAAGGATACGGTAATGTACCTCGAGGGTAGCGACCAGCACCGCGGCTGGTTCCACTCCTCGCTGCTCGAGTCCTGCGGTACGCGCGGACGTGCGCCCTATGACATCGTGCTTACTCACGGCTTCGTACTCGACGAGCAAGGCCGCAAAATGTCCAAATCTCTTGGTAATGTCACTGCGCCGCAGGACGTGATCAAGCAGTCCGGGGCCGACATTCTGCGCATGTGGGCCAGCGCATCCGACTATGCCGACGACCTGCGCATCGGCCCGGAAATTCTCAAGACCACGGTCGAGACGTATCGCAAGCTGCGCAACACCGTGCGCTGGATGCTCGGCAGTCTCGCGCATTTCCACGAAGAGGATCGCGTCAAGCTCGATAGGATGCCCGAGCTCGAGCGACTGATGCTGCACCGACTTTTCGGGCTCGACGGACTGGTGCGTAAAGCCTGTGCCGAGTTCGACTACAAGCGCATCTTTGCTGCGCTATCAAGCTTCATGACGTCGGATTTGTCGGCGTTCTATTTCGATATACGCAAGGACACTCTATATTGCGATCCATACTCCTCGGTGAAACGCAAAGCATGCCTGACAGTGCTCGATCATCTGTTCCGGTGCACGGTCACGTGGCTTGCGCCAATGCTTTGTTTTACCGCGGAAGAATCGTGGCTGTCACGCTATGGCGACGCCGTTAAATCAGTCCATCTAGAAATCTTTCCTGAAGTTCCGGCGTCGTGGCGAAACGACAAGCTGGCTGACAAGTGGCGCAAGGTTCGCGCCGTACGGCGTGTCGTCACCGGTGCGCTGGAAATCGAGCGCGCACAAAAACGTATCGGCTCCTCGCTCGAGGCGCATCCGATCGTGCACGTGTCGAACGCGGAGTTGTATGAAGCGGTGGTCGATTGCGATCTCGCCGAGGTATGCATCACATCGGCAGCAACTATCGTCAACGACGGAGGGCCGGGCAGGGCGTTTCGTCTGCCGGAGGTCGCGGGCGTAGCGGTTGTTCCCAATCTCGCCGAAGGTAAAAAATGCGCGCGCTCATGGAAAATCCTTACCAACATCGGGGAAGATCCCGATTATCCCGACGTCTCGCCGCGTGACGCTCAGGCCCTGCGCGAATGGAAAGCCATGCGCAAAGCGGCGGAGTAGTTCGTGTCCTATTTCGCCGGTCCCCTGACGCGGTTTGGATTTGCCGTAGCGGCGATTGTCTGTGCGATCGATCAGACCAGTAAAGCTTACCTCCTGTTCGTGTTTGATCTCGCCGCCAATGGCCCAGTCCGCCTTGGCCCATTCATCGACATCGTTCTCGCCCGCAATACAGGCATCAGTTACGGGCTTTTCCAAACCCAGGGGCCGCTTGGTCAATGGGTATTGCTGGCCTTCAAGGCAATCGCTGTGCTGCTGCTCTGGATATGGCTCGCGCACGCGAAGCACCGACTGACCGCGCTCTCCCTCGGTCTGATTATCGGAGGGGCGATCGGCAATGGCGTCGATCGATTGGCTTATGGTTGGGTCGCCGATTTCGTCTTTTTCCACATTTCCACGCCGAAATGGCAGTTCAACTGGTATGTTTTTAACCTAGCCGATGTAGCCATCGTTGCCGGGGTTATCGGCCTGTTGTATGAATCGCTGACGGCGGACCGCGCCGCAAAAGCGCCCTGATCCGCCGCAAGAGTCGAGACAATTCAAAAGTTCCAGGTCCGGCTCCGGATGAATATAGGATGCGTTTGACGAATATCTTTGGCGCGAGTGTTTTGTTTGGTCTGGCGCTCGGCGCGGCTACGCTGGTTTTTCCCGCTCCGGCGCGCGCTGCCGATGACGACCTGCCGATCGATCGGAAAATTATGCGCAACATCATGGAAGGGCTCGGCCTCAAGCGCGACGGCGAGGAAATGATCAACTACCGGGAGCGCTCGCCACTGGTAATTCCTCCGAATCGCGAGCTGCCCCCACCGGAACGGAGCGACGCAGCCATCACCAGCAATCCGGCTTGGCCGAAGGACCCGGACGTAGAGCGCCGCAAGGCCCAAGCACTCATGGAGAATAATCGCAATGTGAGCGACGAACGCGAGCGCGAACAGAATCCGCTGCGGCCGGATCAGTTGACTCCCGGTGGCCGCGCGAAGAAAAAGCAGGCTCGCACCGACGACGGCTACGAGGCGCCGGCCTCGGGATTCGGGAGTCAATTGCTTCCGTCCGAACTCGGTTTCAAAGGGTTTGGTTCGTTTTTTAGCGGAAAGAAGGAAGAGTCGGCGAAATTCACGGGCGAACCACCGCGGGATTTATTGACCGATCCTCCACCCGGCTATCAAACACCATCTCCTGACCAACCCTATGGCCTTGGTAAGGCGGCAGCTCCGAAGGCAACCGACTATTACACCACACATTCTGAGCCGACTCGATAACCGTGACTGCCTCCGATCTAGCTTTAAGGGGCAGCTGGCGGCGTAATCCGATCTCGTGCTGCGGCACAATCGCAACATATTCAGGTCCAACATCGTGCTTTCCAGAATAAATTTGACGCTCATCGCGCTTGCTTGCGCTTTGGCATCCTCTTCGCTCGCCGCCGATCAGCGTGACCCCGAAATCGCAGACTTCATTCTTGCCAACGGATTGGAGCTTGTGGTCATCCCAGATCATCGTGCACCCGTGGTTACGCATATGGTCTGGTACAAGGTTGGCGCAGCGGATGAGACGGCAGGCAAGTCTGGGTTGGCGCATTTCCTTGAACATCTCATGTTCAAGGGCACTGCTAAAAACCCGGCCGGAAAATTCTCGCAAGTGGTTGCGCGCATCGGCGGGCAGGAGAATGCCTTCACGTCGCAGGACTACACGGGCTATTTCCAGCGCGTGCCAAGCGACGAGCTGAAGACCGTTATGGAATTCGAAGCAGATCGGATGACCGGCTTGCAGCTTACCGACGAGGTCGTTTTGCCCGAGCGCAATGTTATTCTCGAGGAGCAGAACCAGCGCGTTGGAAACAATCCTCGGGCTCGCTTGACCGAGCAAGTCGATGCAGCGCTCTATCTCAATCATCCCTACGGCAAACCGGTGATCGGCTGGCGCCACGAAATGGAAGAGCTGTCGCGTGATGACGCGATCGGATTCTACCGCCGCTTCTACGCCCCCAATAATGCGGTTGTCGTAATTGCCGGCGACGTAGGCCCGACGCAGGCGCGAGCGCTTGCAGAAGAAACCTACGGCAAAATAGCCCGTCACAGTGCCCTGGCGCCGCGGATGCGCGCGCAAGAACCGCCGCCAGTTGCGACTCGCTCGCTCACGCTCGCCGATGCGCGTGTCGAGATGCCGAGCCTGCAACGCGAGTATCTGGTACCATCCTTCACGACTGGCAAGCGAGGCGAGTCCGTAGCCCTTGAAGTGCTCGCGCACATTCTCGGCAGTGGCTCGAACAGCCACCTCTATCTCGGCCTCATTGTCGACAAACAAGTCGCAGTCGCGGCCAGCGCGTGGTACGACGCCAGCATGCTGGATATGTCGAAATTCACCATCAACTGCTCACCGCGCCCAAGCGTTACGCTGCCCCAACTTGAGGCGGAAACCGATGCCGTAATCGCTCAACTAATCGATAAAGGCGTAACAGAAGAAGAGCTCGAGCGCACCAAGACCCGGCTAATCGCGGACGCAGTGTATGCCCAGGACAACCAGGCCAGCATGGCTCGCTGGTACGGCACGGCGTTGACCACGGGCGCCTCAGTCAATGATGTGCTGAATTGGCCAGAGCGCGTCCGCGCCGTGACGGCTGATCAGGTACGGGACGCCGCCCGGCAATGGTTGGACAAGAGGCGCTCCGTTACCGGGTATTTGATCAAGGATGTAAGCCCGCAAGCGGAGAAGCGGTCGTGATCCGGCTGGTCGCATCGCTTTTCTGTATCGCCGCGACTCTGGGCGTCGATACCAGTTCGGCAATGACAATCGAAAAGATCGTCAGCCCATCCGGTATCGAAGCTTGGCTGGTACACGAAAAGGCTTTGCCTCTGGTCACGCTTAACTACGCCTTCCATGGTGGCGCCGCTCAGGATGAAGCGGACAAGGCTGGCACCGCCAACCTCGCCGCCGATCTACTCGATGAAGGTGCCGGCGATCTTGACGGCAAGGCCTATCATGAACGCCTGGAAAAATATGCCATCGAGCTCAGCTTCCAGGTAAGCCGCGATTACATCCACGGCTCGCTGCGTTCACTGAACGAGCACCGCGATGACGCGTTCAACTTGCTGCGGGTGGCGCTCGCGAGCCCGCGCTTTGATGCCGATGCGATCGAGCGGGTGCGAGGACAGGTTCTGGCCGCATTGCAACGCGATACCACCAATCCCAACGATCTCGCTAGCCGCCGTTGGTGGCAAACCGCTTTTCCCGATCATCCCTATGGCCGCGAAAGCAAGGGTGCCCTGGTAACAGTGCCTCGTATCGGCGCCGACGACCTCCGCGACTATGTGCGTCGCGTGTTCGCGCGCAACGAACTGAAGATCTCAATCGTCGGCGATGTCGATGCCAAAACAGCTGGCACGCTGATCGATCGCGCATTCGGCGGACTGCCGGAGAAAAACGATCTCAAGCCAGTGGCGAATGCGGCGCCGAGCGGGCTCGGTCGCCGCATCGTGATTAATGTCGATGTGCCGCAGGCCGTGGTGACCTTCGGTGGGCAGGGCGTCTCGCGGCAAGATCCCGAATTTATGGCCGCCTATATTGTCAACCATGTTTTAGGCGGTGGCAGTTTCTCCTCGCGCCTCTACAGAGAAGTGCGCGAAAAACGCGGTCTGGCATACGGCGTGTCGGACAGCCTGGTCTGGTTCAGACGGGCCGCAGTCCTGCTCGGCGGCACCGCCACCCGGGCCGATCGCACCGCCGATGCGCTCGCCGTGATCGAGCAAGAAGTCAAGCGCATGGCCGAGGAGGGGCCAACGCCTGAGGAGCTTGCCGCAGCGAAGTCGTTCCTTAAAGGCTCCTATGCGCTCTCGCTCGACACCTCAGGCAAGATCGCGGCGCAGCTCACCCAAATCCAGATCGACGACCTTGGGATCGACTATATCCAGCGCCGAGCTGCCCTTATCGACGCAGTGACAATCGAAGATGCCAAGCGGGCTGCCAAGCGGCTTTATGGGGGTGGGCTGCTGGTGACGATTGCCGGCAGGCCGAAGGGACTGACGTCGAGCGGAACTACGGAATAACACAGCCGAGTAAGTTTCCGCGTTGCGCCTTCCGCGCGACTCTAGGCAGATACCAGCATGAGCATCGTCCAATCGATCGACATTGTGCGTGGAGAGCACATTGGGTCGCATGGCACAAGTGCGCGCGCTGCATGCTGCGTTGACACGGGCCGACGGCGCGCTCGATTGGCTGCGCGCCCACCACGCCGAAGCAGCCTACCGCTGCTCCGTTTGCCGGAAACTCGCAGCAATCTGGAGAACATCCGCGATACCATGTGCCAGCGACCAGACCTTGGCACAGCTTAGGAGTCGCCGTAGCGGGTATTGCGCGCTCCACCCCAACTGCACTTTAACAGTTCCGATCATCTCGCTTGGGAAGACTGACCGTGCGCCCCTGCGATGCCAAACTAGAGTTTGACACCTCATGATCCGCATCACCGACACGATCTCCATTGACCAGTCCGAACTCTCAGAATCTTTCGTCCGCGCATCCGGTCCGGGCGGTCAGAAGGTCAACAAGGTGTCGTCGGCAGTGCAGCTTCGTTTCGATGCGCGACATTCACGGTCTCTGCCGAAGGATGTAGCCCTGCGGCTGATGCGTCTGGCGGGCAAGCGCCTGACCAAGGAAGGCATCGTTGTCATTATTGCGCAGCAGCATCGGACTCAGGAACGCAATCGTGAAGACGCGCGCAACCGGCTGTTCACGATGATCCAGCAAGCTGCGGTGAGACCTACGCCACGCCGGCCCACGAAAGTACCCAAGGCTCAGCGCCGCGAAAGGCTAGAAGCCAAAAAACATCGTTCTGGCATCAAAAGCCTTCGGCGAAGCAAGCCGGGCTGGGACTAGGCCTAAGGATAGCGGGGGCAGCTGCCGGTGTTTTCTCGCAGAAAATGCTCCGCGCCGGTAGATTGTGCCCGATTCGATCAGGCGCCTTATATGTCTGTCCGCCAGCTGCCCGAGGCCATCGTCAATCGTATCGCTGCCGGTGAGGTCATCGAGCGGCCCGCGAGCGTCGTGAAGGAGTTGGTGGAGAATGCGCTCGACGCCGGCGCGCGCCGCATCGACGTGCTCACTGACGGCGGAGGCCGCCGGTTGATCCGAGTGACGGACGACGGCGAGGGCATGACCCGTGGCGATCTCGAACTTTCGGTCGACCGCCATGCAACTTCAAAGCTCGAGAGCGACGATCTCCTGTCAATCCGCACATTCGGGTTTCGGGGCGAGGCGCTGCCCTCGATCGGCGCGGCAGCTCGCCTCACGATCGCCGCGCGCCGCGTCGGCGAGCCGCATGCCTGGAGCATTACTGTCGATGCCGGCGAGAAGTCGGCAGTGAAGCCCGCCGCCCTTGGACAAGGGACCACGGTCGAGGTGCGCGACCTGTTTTATGCGACGCCCGCGCGGCTGAAATTTTTGAAAACCGATCGCAGCGAGGCCGAGGCTGTACGCGAGGTGGTGCGGCGGCTGGCCATGAGCCGGCCCGACGTGTCTTTCACACTTGCCGGAGAAGAACGCGCACCAGTGACTTGGCACTCAGCTTCTGAAGGTGATCGGCTTGCACGACTTGGCGACGTCCTCGGATCCGAATTTCGTGCCAATGCGATTACCATTGAAGCAGAACGCGATGGGATTCGCGTTGCCGGTTTTGCCGGGCTGCCAACGCTCTCGCGTGCCAATTCGTTCGGACAATATCTGTTTGTTAATGGGCGGCCGGTCCGCGACAAGCTGTTGTTCGGAGCGGTGCGCGCAGCCTATGCAGACTATCTGCCGCGCGATCGGCATCCCTTGCTCGCACTATTCGTCACCCTCGAACCACGCGAAGTGGACGTGAACGTGCATCCGGCCAAGACTGAGGTGCGATTCCGCGATGCCGGCCTGATCCGTGAGGTGATCGTACGCGCACTTAAAGACGCGCTGACGCGAGAAGGCCAACGGGCTGCAACCACCGGCGGCGTTGCGGCCATCACAACTTTTCGCCCGGCCGCAGCGTCTCGACGCGGCGGTTACAACTGGCGGCGATCCCAAGCACGGCCAACTGGTTTTGCGACGATGTCCGCCAGCACCGTTGTCAGCTTTGCCGAAAGGTGGCAGGCTGCCTTCGATGTTGGCGAGCCCGCGGGGGATGCCGCGATGGCGAGCTTCGAACCTGCAGCCGATCAAATCGACCGGCCGCTTGGCGCCGCGCGCGCGCAGGTGCATGAGACCTATATTGTGGCGCAGACCCGCGATGGTCTTGTGATCGTTGACCAACATGCAGCGCACGAGCGTATCGTGTACGAGCGCATGAAAGCGGCGATCGAAAAATCCGGCGTCGCGCGGCAGATCCTGCTTATTCCCGAGATCGTCGAGCTCGATGAGGCCGATGTTGCGCGACTTGCCGCCCGCACTGAAGAATTGACGCGATTTGGCCTGGTCATCGAGACATTCGGTCCCGGCGCGGTAGTGGTCCGTGAGACGCCGTCGCTACTGGGGGAGGTCGATGTAAAGGGGCTGCTCAATGATCTCGCCAATCACATTGCAGAATGGGATGATTCATTACCGCTGGAGCGCCGCCTTATGCACGTATCGGCAACCATGGCTTGCTACGGATCGGTTCGCGCGGGACGTCGGCTAAAACCTGAGGAGATGAATGCCCTCCTGCGCGAGATGGAATCGGTGGTTAACTCCGGGCAATGTAATCACGGCCGACCGACTTACGTGGAACTAAAACTTACCGACATCGAGCGATTGTTCGGACGGCAGTAACCGTTGTCGTCGGTTACGGCCCGCAGCGGTAGCGAAAAAACACTATCTGAGTGTCGTCATACTGACGACGCTCCAGCTCTTCGAAGCCCTCCGGCGATCTTAACGCTGCATCGGCTTTTTCCTCCACCACAACCAGCGCATCCGGCTTGAGCCAGGCCCCATCGTGCGCGGAGACAAGCGCTTTCTCTGCCAGAGCCTGGCCGTATGGCGGATCAAGGAAGACCAGCGAAAATGGTTCCAGAGGATGCGCCGGTCCGAGCCTGGTCGCGTCGCGCCTGAAAATTCGCGTCACGCCGCCAAGACCAAGCGACTCGATGTTGTCGCGCAACAGCGCGCGTGCCTCCACGCCCTTTTCGACAAAAAGTGCATAAGCCGCACCGCGCGAAATGGCCTCAATGCCGAGCGCCCCAGTGCCGGCGAACAGGTCAAGCACGCGTGCGCCGGTGGCTGGATCGCCGTAGGAATGCGTGAGGATATTAAATAACGCCTCGCGCAGCCGATCACTGGTGGGACGCACCGCGTCCGATTTCGGACCAGTGAGGGAATGCGAGCGGAGTTTGCCGCCGACCACGCGCATTATTTTGGTCCCGACGGACGCGGCCCGCTGGAGCGGTCGCGGCGGCGCGGGTTTTTCTTAAAGGGCCCGCGTGTCCGTTTTGGTCCATCACCCTGAGTCGCCTCACCCCGCCCCGCAGCGGAGGATGATCGGCCAGCCTGCTCGCCCCTCATGCATAACGGCGTTCGCGATGGATGATGGCGCAAGAACGCGCGGGATTCCTCTATCCTCAGCGGCCAATCAAAGTTGGCGCCGGAATCGGCGACGATCTGCTCGCCCAACTTTGTGCGTAGTTCTTCCGTTTCGATTTCCTTCACCGCGCCGTTCTCAAGCTCTCCTAGATCGAAAGGCCCAAACGCGACCCGGATCAGCCGGTTCACTTTCAAGCCGAGATGTTCAAGTACATTGCGCACCTCACGATTCTTGCCCTCGCGAATACTAACGGTTAGCCAGATATTTGCTCCTTGTTCGCGGTCGAGAGTCGCCTCTATAGACCTGTAGCGGACGCCGTCGATCGTGACGCCACCTCGAAGTTTGTCGAGTGTCTCCTGCCGCACGCGCCCGAGTGCCCGTACGCGGTAGCGACGCAACCAGCCGGTTGCGGGCAATTCGAGGATGCGTGCCAATCCGCCGTCGTTGGTGAGCAGCAACAAGCCCTCGGTATTGATGTCTAGCCTGCCGGCACTGATCAGGCGCGGCAGACCTTTGGGAAGTGCCCGGAAAATCGTATCGCGCCCTTGGGGATCGGAATGGGTTGTCACTAACCCGCGCGGCTTGTGGTAGAGGAAAAGCCGTGTGCGCTCGTGCGCACACAACGGCGTGTCATCGACCGAGACGCGATCTGATGGTCCGACATTGAGTGCGGGTGAAGAAATCACTGCGCCATTAACAGACACGCGCCCTGCCGCGATCCAGGCTTCTGCTTCACGTCGCGAGGCAAGACCTGCGCGCGCAATTACTTTGGCAATGCGTTCGCCGGGTTTTTCGGAATGGCTCTTGTCGGACATGCGCGAAGCCGCAATAAGGGTGCGGCCTGATAGCAGAGAATAAGGTGGTAGACGAGCTTGCCGTCATTCATGCAAATCGCCCTTAAAGAAGCCCGCGCGGCAGGCGCGCGAGGCGAGGTGCCTGTTGGCTGCGCCATTGTGCGGGACGGAAACGTAGTGGCGCGGGCTGGCAACCGCGCCATCGTAGACCGGGATCCAACTGCGCACGCTGAGCTCATCGCCATTCGGGCAGCGGCAGCTGCGCTTGGAAGCCAGCGGCTCACGGAGTGCGACCTTTATGTCACGCTGGAGCCATGCGCAATGTGCGCGACGGCGATGTCGTTTGCACGCATTCGCAGGCTCTATTTCGGCGCCCCCGATCCCAAGGGCGGGGCAGTCGAACATGGCGTGCGTTTCTTTGCCGCGCCCACGTGCCATCATCGACCCGAGGTCTATGGTGGCATCAACGAAAGCGAAAGCGCGGCCATCCTGAAAAACTTCTTTCAGGCGCGGCGATGACTTCAAAAGTGATTGCTGCAGCTAGGCCAACTTGCCGATTCGGGGCCTGCCTTGCAATAGGCGGCACCGCGGGCTCGCAATCGTCAGCCTGTTGCTCAGCGCCGGCTCCTGTGATGTCCCGGTCTTCGGCATGACCTTAAAGTCAATATTGTTTTCCGCGAGGATGCTACCTCCAATCTAGGCGCGCACGTCTCAATTATACACATCGGTTGAATTTATTGTGTCGGGACGTGTCAGGCCTGCTGCGCGAAGTCCCAGGCCTTGTCGGCAAGTGGTCGGATCATTTCGGCTTTGGCGGGAGCGAATTCGCTTGTCGCAGTACCATCCCGAACGCGGCCGATGATGCCCTGCAAGATGGCGGCGATGCGAAAGAAATTATACGCAAGGTAGACGGATAGGTGAGAGCGCGGGTCGAGGCCGGTACGAGCGACGTAGGTATCGACATAGGCGCTCATCGACGGAATGCCTAGGAGACGCAGGTCGTGGCCGACGAGAGTAGCAGTACCCGCTGTGCTGTCGGAATACGGCATGTGCCACGCCATCAAATGATAGCTGAAGTCGGCTAGCGGATCGCCGAGCGTCGACAATTCCCAATCGAGCACCGCGAGGACCTTCGGCTGGTCGCTCGCCACGATCAGATTGTCGAGCCGGTAGTCGCCATGCACCAGCCGCACCGGTCCGCCTTTCGGAATATGCTTAGGCAACCAGTCGATCAATCGTTCCATCGCATCGATCTTTTCGGTTTCTGACGCGCGATATTGCTTCGACCAGCGTTCAACCTGGCGCGCGATATAGTTCTCGCCCTTGCCGAAATCGCCGAGACCTACACGGAAGGGATCGAGTGTGTGCAGCCGAGCGATCGTCGCATTCATCGAATCATAGATCGCTGCGCGCTCAGCCGGATTGGAGTCCGGCATTTGCGGCTCCCAGAAAACGCGGCCGTCGACAAAACCCATCACGTAAAAAGCCGTGCCAGCGATACTCTCGTCGGCGCAATAAGCGAGGGGCTCTGCGACAGGGAAGCCCACTGCGTGGAGTGCCCGAATCACGCGATATTCGCGGTCGACGGCATGCGCCGACGGAAGCAGCTTGCCGGGCGGCTTGCGGCGCAGCACGTAGCGCCGCGCGGGCGTCTCCACCAGATAGGTTGGATTCGACTGGCCGCCCTTGAATTGCTTGACGATCAGCGGCCCCGCAAAACGCTTGACCTGCGTTGCGAGATAATGCTCAAGGCGCGTGTTATCGAGACGCAGCGCCGGCACCGCATCCTTGGTGCCCGAAAAAGCCTGCTGGCGGTCAATTGATGTCATTGTCTGACTCATTTGCGCGCTGCAAACGTAATCGGCGCATCGGCATAGATCTTATACTGTTGTGATTTCGTCTTGGCCTTGTCCTGCTCGTTCACATATTGAATCGAGCT
>Ga0126382_10000576_pt1 | contig 14368 bp, 12 predicted proteins | sample PanSoiMetPlot_30_FD_92548 | JGI IMG/M metagenome (GOLD analysis project Ga0126382, IMG submission 92548) | Tropical forest soil microbial communities from Panama - MetaG Plot_30 | ecosystem: Environmental > Terrestrial > Soil > Tropical forest > Bulk soil | place: Panama | collected 2016-02-17 | reverse complement strand
GGGTTCTCCGACAGCAGCTTGTGCGCCACCAGCGAGCCGTCAGGGCGGCGCCCGATCACGTCGGTGAAGGTACCGCCGCGGTCGACCCAGAAATCCCAGACGCTCGTTCCGCTCATGCTCCGACGCTCCGCCCGAAACCTGCCACAGCTAGTGTCCCGGTTCCGACGTTCGTATCACTTCGCTGCACGTGCTCTTACGAACGTCGGAACCAAAGGGACACTAGCAACTCCATGAGTTTGGTGTGGCTTTGCATTTGACGTTCCTATGAAGGACTCGCAGCAAGTGCTGATAGGAACGTCAAATGCGCCACACCGGATGCAGAACTACACGCCTGCCATAAATCGTCAACATTTTATTGACAAATTATTCGAACCGGCTAGCCTCGTCGGCGCCCGTAACTGACGGATGGGCGACAAGGAGGACATCGGCCGGCCATGTCACGCCCTCAGCGCGCGCGCTCCCCCGGCGGTCCGTCGCCGCTCGGCAACCTCGGTCCGATCGTGTCGTCGGCACACCTCGCCACGGGGTTGATGCCGGCGCTCTCGGAGCTCGAATTCGGGCTGATCCTGCTCGGGCACGCCTTCAACCGCTGGATGGTCCGTTGCGCAGCGGCGGCCGGCATCGCCGACCTCTCCGCGCTCGACGTGCTGGTGCTCCACACCGTCAACCACCGCGGGCGGCCGAAGCGGCTCGCCGACATCTGCCTGGTGCTCAATGTCGAGGACACGCACCTTGTGACCTATGCGGTCAAGAAGTTGCAGGCACACGCGCTCGTCGCCTCCGATCGCAGCGGCAAGGAAAAGCGTGTGACGATCACGGCCAAGGGGGAGGCGGTGTGCCGCCAATACCGGGAAATCCGCGAGGCGCTACTGGTGAAGCCGGTACGGGGCACCGGTGTGGACGAGCGCAAGCTGTCCGAGCTCGCTGGCACGATGCGTGCATTGTCGGGCCACTATGACCAGGCGGCGCGCGCGGTCGCGAGCCTATAGGAGAGGCGGGGAGGGGCGGCGATGAAGGATCGATCGGGATGACCATGATCCGCACAGCGCTCGATCGTCTCTACCTGTTCGCTGGCTATGCCGCCGGCGGATTCATGGTCCTTATCTTCATCCTGATGATGGCGCTGTCCGCCGGCCGCCCGCTCGGCATCAACCTGCCGGCCGGCGACGATTTCACCGCCTGGTGCATGGCGGCGATGGCGTTCCTTGGCCTCGCCCACACTTTTCGCTCCGGCGAGATGATCCGCGTCGGACTGCTCATCGACAAGCTCGAGGGCCGCACCCGCCACGTTGTCGAGATCGCGGCGCTCATCATCGGCACCGGCTTCATCGCGTTCTTCGCTTGGCACGCGGTGCGCATGAACTACGACTCCTGGCGCTTCCACGACATGTCGCAAGGCGTGATCGCGGTTCCGCTGTGGTTGCCGCAGCTCGCATATTCCGGCGGGCTGATCATCCTGCTGATCGCGTTCGTCGACGAGTTCATCCACGTGATCAGCGGCGGCGAGCCGCGCTATGAGCAACCCAAGGCGACGACCGCGGAGGAAGTGGTCGAGCGCGCCATTCAGAGTGGGGTCTGAATGGGACTGATCGAGACTGCGATCATCCTGTTCGGGCTGCTCGCCGTTCTGCTTGCGGGCGGCATCTGGATTGCGATCGCGCTGCTGGCTTGCGGCTTCGTCGGCATGCAGTTCGCGCCCGGTCACATCCCGGCCGGCAGCGTGCTCGCCACCATCGTCTGGGGCAACAGCGCCTCCTGGACGCTGGCGGCGCTGCCGCTGTTCATCTGGATGGGCGAGATCTTGTTTCGCACCCGGCTTTCCGAGGAGATGTTCCGCGGCTTCGCGCCCTGGCTCAACTGGCTGCCGGGCCGGCTCATGCACGTCAACGTGCTGGCCTGCGGGGTGTTCGGCTCGGTCTCGGGATCGTCGGCCGCGACCACCGCTACCGTCGCCAAGATCGCGCTGCCCGAGCTCAAGAAGCGCGGCTACGACGAGATGGTCAGCCTCGGCTCGCTCGCCGGCGCCGGCACGCTCGGCATTCTGATCCCGCCGTCGATCATGATGGTGATCTACGCCGTGCAGGCCAACGAATCCATCATCCAGATTTTCCTCGCCGGTTTCCTGCCGGGCCTGCTCGTGATGGTGCTTTATTCCGGCTACATCGTGCTGTGGTCGCTGGCCAATCCGAAGAAGACGCCACCGGCCGATCCGCCGCTGCCGTTCAAGGAGAAGCTCAGGGAATCGCTCAACCTGATCCCGTGCCTCCTGCTCATCACCATGGTGTTCCTGTCGCTGCTGCTGGGATGGGCGACGGCGACGGAATGCGCCGCCTGGGGCGTGCTCGGCTCGCTCGCCATCGCCTGGTGGCAGGGCGCGCTGTCGTGGCCGTCGTTCTGGCAGAGCGTGATGGGCGCCACGCGGGTCACCTGCATGATCATGCTGATCCTCGCCGGCGCCTCCTTCATGTCCACCTCGATGGCCTATACCGGCATTCCGCAGGCGCTGGCCGGCTGGGTGGAGAGCCTGCATCTGTCTCCCTACGCGCTCATCGCTGCGTTGACCGTCATGTACATCGTGCTCGGGACCGCGCTCGACGGCATCTCGATGATCGTCCTGACAACCGCGGTGGTCATTCCCATGGTCAAGCAGGCCGGCTTCGATCTCGTGTGGTTCGGGATTTTCGTCGTGCTGGTGGTCGAGATGGCCGAGGTCTCGCCGCCCGTCGGCTTCAACCTGTTCGTGCTGCAGACCATGAGCGGCAAGGACAGCAACACGGTGGCGCGCGCCTCGCTGCCGTTCTTTATGCTGCTCGTCCTGGCGGTTGCCATCATCACGGTGTTTCCTGATATCGTGATGGTAATCCCGAGGATGGCATTCCCGAGTTGACCTCCAAACGAAGGGTGACCAGTGATGACGTATCGGCTCATTTCCGTCGCGCTCGCCGCCGGCGCCGCGGCCCTGATCGCGGCGAGCCCGGCATCGGCGCAGACCAAGTGGAATCTTCCCTCGGCCTATCCGGCCGACAACCCGCATACGGTGAATCTCGGGGCCTTCGCCAAGGACATCGCCGACGCGACCGGCGGCAAGCTGCAGCTTACGCTCCATCCAGCGGCATCGTTGTTCAAGGGGCCGGACATCAAGCGGGCCGTCGCCACCGGGCAGGCGCAAGCCGGCGAGGTGCTGATCTCGATCCACGAGAACGAGGATGCGGTCTTCGGCATCGATGTCGTGCCGTTCCTCGCCACGAGCTTCGACGATGCACGCAAGCTGTGGAAGGCGTCGCGGCCGCACATCGAGAAGAAGCTCGCCGCGCAGGGCATGATGGTGTTGTTCGCCGTGGCCTGGCCGCCGCAGGGCATCTATTCCAAGAAGGAGATCAACACACTCGATGACATGAAGGGCCTCAAGTGGCGCGCCTATAACGTCGGCACCGCGCGCATCGGAGAGCTCGTCGGCGCGCAGGCCGTGACGATCCAGGCGGCGGAGCTGCCGCAGGCGCTCGCCACCGGCGTGGTCAATGCCTTCATGTCGTCGGGCGCGACCGGCTACGACTCCAAGGTGTGGGAGTCGCTCAACTACTTCTATGACACGCAGGCCTGGCTGCCGAAAAATGTCACCTTCGTGAACAAGGCGGCGTTCGATGCCCTCGACAAGCCGACGCAGGAGGCGGTCATGAAGGCCGCAGCAGCCGCCGAGGAGCGCGGTTTTCGGGCGTGGCAGGACAAGACCAAGTGGTATCACGACGAGATCGCCAAGAAGGGCATGAAGGCCGCCCCACCGAGCCCGGCTTTGGCGGCAGGCTTCAAGAAGATCGGCGATCAGCTGGCCGGCGACTGGCTCAAGAAGGCGGGTCCGGACGGCCAGGCGGTGATCGACGCCTATAAGAAAATGTGATCGCGCGGTAGCAGGCGCTGACAGCGGGCTGCGTGCGGCTTCGGGGCATTATTCCCGGGCCTGATGTCGCATCCGCGCCTGCCTGCCGGCGGTATTTTGCAGTGCAATCCCGGGCGCCCTCTGTTATATTAGCGGTAGGGGAAGCGGGGCCGACGGGGAATTTTGCGGCTCCGCCCTCCGGGGCCGTGTGCCATGACAAGCTTGCGATCCTCGGCGCTCGCAGCCGCTTTTGCGGCAATGCTGACGGCTGCGCCGATGTTGGCGGCGTCGCCCGCCGGCGCGCAGACCAAATGGATTCTGCCGTCGGCCTATCCCGCTGATAACTTTCACAGCGAGAACCTCGCTGCGTTTGCGCGGGACATGTCAGACGTGACCCGCGGCAAGCTCAGCATCACGGTCTATCCCAATGCCTCGCTGTTTCCGGCGACCGCGATCAAGAGCGCGGTGCGGATCGGCCAGGCGCAGATGGGGGAGGTGCTGCTCTCGCTGCACGACAACGAAGACCCGATGCTCGGCGTCGACGTGGTGCCGTTCCTGGCCGCCAGCTACGAGGAGGCGCGCAAACTGTGGGAGGCGTCGAAGCCCGCGATCGAGCGACGGCTTGCGGCGCAGGGCTTGATGGTCCTGTTCGCCGTGCCCTGGCCACCGCAGGGCATCTACGCCAAGAAGGAGATCAATCAGCTCTCCGACATGAAGGGCTTGTCCTGGCGCGTGTACAATGCCGGTACTCAGCGCATCGCCCAGCTCGTCGACGCCACTCCGGTGACCATCCAGGCCGCGGATCTGCCGCAGGCGCTCGCCACCGGGCTGATCAACGCCTTCATGACCTCGAGTGCGACCGGCTTCGACTCGAAGGCGTGGGAGACCATGACCTATTTCTATGACACCCAGGCATGGATTCCGAAGAACATCACCCTGGTGAACAAGGCGGCGTTCGATGCGCTCGACAAGCCGACGCAGGAGACGCTGCTCAAGGTCGCGGCCGCCGCCGAGGCGCGCGGCTGGTGGCGGTCGCAGGACAAGACCAAGTGGTACACCGAGCAGCTCGCCGCACGCGGCCTGAAGGTCATGCCGCCCAGCAAGGAGCTCAAGTCGGGACTGCAACAGATCGGCGAGCGCCTGACCGGCGAATGGCTCCTGAAGGCCGGCGCTGACGGCCGCGCCGTGATCGACGCCTACAAGAAGAGCATGTAGCAGCCTTCTTTGAGCATGACCTGTTCCGAAGACCGGTTTCCACTTTTCGGGATCATGCTGCAAAATTGGCGGGGGCCCGGCGGATGTCCGCCGAGCCCCCTCAACATATCAGCCGGCCTGTAAGCCGGGTTTTGTACGGCGAGGGCTTGCACCCCCGCGTGACGGCCATTCCTCTGCGACGCCGGTTGCCCGGCGCCTTCAGCAACCTACCCGGACGGCCGGATCCGGACACGGATCCCGGAGACTGCTCCGCTTGCGCGGGACAGCCTCCGCGCCGTCCCTATTCGGTCTTGCTCCCGGTGGGGTTTGCCGTGCCGCCGACGTTGCCGCCGACGCGGTGCGCTCTTACCGCACCGTTTCACCCTTGCCGGCCGTCGCTTTCGCGCGGCAGGCGGTCTGTTCTCTGTGGCACTTTCCCTGGGCTCACACCCGCCGGACGTTATCCGGCACCGCATGTCCATGGAGCCCGGACTTTCCTCCCGCGCCCACCTTTCGGCATTGGCACGAGCGGCCGTCCGGCCGACTGACGCGTATGGAGGTAGGGCTTCGCGGGCCTCGGGTCAACAAAGTGGAAGCCAGTTCGCCGAAGAAACCGCGCCAACGCTTAACGATTCAAGTCGGCTTGGCGGCCTTGAGGCGGTCGTCGCGCACGGTGAGAAGCGTCTTGAGCGTGGCGATGGTCGAGGCGTCTATGACGCCGTCGACGCGTTCGGGGCGGAAATGCCGCTGGAAGGCGGCGACCGCGTCGCGGGTCGTGCCGTCGAGATAGCCGGTCGAGGAGACGCCGTAGCCGAACCTCGCCAGCAGCACCTGCGTCTCCTGCACGCTCGGATGGGTTTCGCCCAGCACGAAGATCGGACCCGCGAGCTCCAGCGGCGCGGGCTTGACCCACAGGCCGATGCCGGAATCGGCCAATACGCGCCACGGAAACTTTTCGCCCGGGTCCTGCTTGCGCGCCGGCGCGACGTCGGAATGCGCGAGCACGCGGTCGGGCGGGATGCGGTGGCGGGTGAGGATGCTGCGGCAGAGTGCCGTCACCGCCGCGATCTGTCGCTTGGGAAAAGCGGGATAGCCCTGATCGTGCCCGGGATTGGCGATCTCGATGCCGATCGAGCATGAATTGATGTCGCTCTCGCCGGCCCAGAACGACTGGCCCGCGTGCCAGGCACGGCGCGCTTCCGCGACCAGCTGGATGATGTAGCCGTCCTGCATCACGACATAATGCGAGGAAACTTCACTCGTCGGATTGCACAGCTGCCGCACCGCGGCCTGGCTGTCGGCCATGCCGGTATAATGCAACACGATCATGTCGGCGATGCCGCTGCCTTTGCGTTCGCCGTGGTTCGGCGAAGGCCGGACCTCTGCAACCACACATGAATCAGGGCGCAACTCGGACACTAGCGCAACCATACGCCGACCACTCGCGGGTTTGCTGGAGCCGACGTGACGTACGCAGGACGGTAACTCGTCGCACCGGAAAGGTCATTGTGCAGAAACAGCGCTGTAGAAACAAGCGCGGGTAGGGCGCCCGGCCGTCGATTGCGGAGAAATCCGGCGCACTGTGGCGCGGGGGCCGCACTGTTCCACCGGAAAAAGTTCGCGCTGGTAACCACGATTTTCAACCCTGGTTGCCGAGCTGTTTTCGATCCTGATTGTCAGGCTGAAAGTCCTAAAATAGAAGGCGGCCGGGCCGGCTTTCACACCGACCCGGACCGCCTCGCTACGGGACGAACTCGTCCCATCGACTCAACGCAACCAGACGCTACGAACTAACGCTCCGGTGTCGCCGGCTTCGGAGCCATGCCCGTCGTCGGTGACGCGCCAGGGCGATCGCTCGTGCGTGCCGGTGTCGGCGACTTGTAGTACTGGAAATCCGGGGCGTTCTTGAGCTGCTCCTTGGTCCAGGACACTTTCAGCTTCACATTGGTCGGATCGGAATCGGCGGTGGCGCCGCCCGCCGCGGTCGGGCTGCCGGTGCTGGCGGGAACCACCTGGAACGCGCTCATGTCGATCGCGACGCTCTTCTCGCCGATGCCGAGGAAGCCGCCCACGCCGACGATCATCGCGATGATCTTGCCGTTCTTGTCGAACAACAGGTCATTCACGTCGCCGACCTGCGCGTTGTCGGGACCAAGGACATCAGTACCCTTGAACTTCGAAAACACCCACTGATCGGCACTCTGCGAAGCAACGAACTTCGCATCGCTGGTCGGCGCCGCCGCGTCGGCTTTCGCCGGCGGGTTGGCAGGCGGTGACATCTGTGCCGCTGCGCCCGACACCATCAGCGCGCCGAGCGCGGCCGAAATCATGAGTTTCTTGAGCATCGTTAGCCTCCAGACATTACGAGGCAAGCCGTGCTTGCCTCTATCGGTTAACAACGCACCAGCGCCGCCGGTGTTCCCCTACTCGGGAACTCGGAACTCGCGCGCAGGCAGCGCGCGCGTGCACACACGATGAGGCATTCACCATCCACGCATTTGAGCTCCGGCCTTTGACGATGCGCGCTTCGATCAGCACACGAAAAGCACGAACAGCACGTGAGCGGTGTCGTCGAGCGATGCAGTGCGTTGAGGCGCGAGGTTCGTCGGTCGCGATAACCGCAGTAACGATGTCATGCGTCCAATTCGGGAGCGGTGCGTTGCGAGCGAGAAGGAAGGCGAGGCGGGGGAGGGGCGAGGGCAAACGTGCCCCGCCGGCCGTCCTCAACCGCTACCTCAACCCTTCCTTAAGCCTGCATCCCCTTAATGAGGCTGGAGATCCGGTTCGGCCGGGGTGCGGGAAACGCGCCCGGGCAAATCATTGACGCCCAAGCAATCCCATGGTAACCCATAACATCCCATGCGGAACCACGGCGCCTACGACCGTGTCCGCAGGGGTTGCGCGGGCATCTTCGGCACGCGCCCGTGCCGTGCCGGGGCAACCGGCCAAGGATCCCGGGTCTGCCCGGGTCCCGCGTTGGGTGAACCAAGGCCGTCATGGATCGCTTCGTGTCCCATTACACCTTACGTCTGGATGCCAAGGGACGAGTATCCATACCAGCGCAGTTTCGCGCTGTGCTCGCGCGCGACGGCTTCGAGGGCCTCTACTGCTATCCGACGCTCGACCGGCCGGCGCTCGATGCCGGCGGGAATGCGCTGCTCAAGGAGATCGAGACGCTGATCACGCGCTTTCCTCCTTACTCGGAGGAGCGCGAGCAGTTTTCGGCGGCACTCTACGGCACGAGCGAAGTGCTGAAGATCGACGGCGAGGGGAGAGCGATTCTCACCGAGCCGCTCAAGAGCCATGCCGGCATCAAGGACGAGATCGCCTTTGCCGGCCTTGGCCACAAGTTTCAGATCTGGGAGCCCGGACGCTTCCGCGCGGAACTCGCGGAGGCCACCGAGAAGGTTCGCGCGTTGAAGAAGCAACTGGGCTCCCGGGTACCGGCGGAAGGTCCGCACGGAGCACGGGAATGATGACGAGCAGCGACAGCTCTGCTGTCGCTGGCGGACTGGCTCGTCACCTTCCCGTGCTCGGCCGCCCCGCGGTCGAATTCCTCAATGTCCACGACGGCGGCGTCTACATCGACGCCACCTTCGGTGCCGGCGGCTACAGCCGCGCGATTTTGGCCGCGGCGAGCTGCAACGTCATCGGCATCGATCGCGACCAGAGCGCGATTGCCCGCGGCGCCGACCTCGTGCAGGCGTCCGGCGGTCGGCTGGTGCTGGCAGAGGGCAAGTTCTCCAATCTGCAGACGGTGGCGCGCGGACTGGGTCATGACGCGGTCGACGGGGTGGTCTTCGACGTCGGCGTCTCATCGATGCAGCTCGACGAGGCCGAGCGCGGATTTTCCTTTCGTCACGACGGTCCGCTCGACATGCGCATGGGGCGCGAAGGGCCGAGCGCGGCCGAGGTGGTGGCCGCGGCGTCCGAGCGCGACCTAGCCGCCGTCATTGCGACGCTGGGCGAGGAGCGCCATGCCCGCGCGGTCGCGCGTGCCATCGTCGCGGCCCGCCGCGCCGCACCGATTGCGACCACGCAGGCGCTGGCCGACATCGTGGCGCGCGTGGTGCATGTGCGTCCCGGCACGATCCACCCGGCGACGCGGACATTCCAGGCGTTGCGCATTTTCGTGAACGAAGAGCTTGCCGAGCTCGCCGCCGGCCTGGCGGCGGCGGAGGCGGTGCTTGCAGCCGGCGGCCGGTTGGTGGTGGTGTCGTTCCATTCGCTCGAGGACCGCATCGCCAAGACTTTTCTCGCCGAGCGCAGCCGGCGCGGCGGTGCCTCGCGCCATCGGCCGGAGCTCGCCCAAGCGGCCGCGACCTTCCGCGTGCTGACCAAGCGCCCGGTGGTGCCCGACGACGCCGAGGTGAACGCCAATCCGCGCGCGCGCTCCGCCAAACTGCGTGCGGCCGAGCGCACCGACGCGCCGGTCGGTGCGGACTCCCCCGCGCATCTCGTTCCGCGCCTGCCGTCGCTCGGCGATGTGATGGGGCGGCGGCGATGATGCGCCTCATCAACATCTGCGTGATCGTGGCGCTCGTCTTCGCGGCGGCCGACGTCTACAAGATCAAGTTCGAATCCACGCGCCAGGCGCAGCGCGTCGCCAAGCTGCGCATGGAGATCAGGCGCGAGCATGATGCCATCGCGGCGTTGCGAGCGCAGTGGGCCAAGCTCGACAGCCCCGCGCGCATCCAGGAGCTGGCGCGGCGTCACCTCGCCTTGAAGCCGACGGAAGCCCGGCAGATCGACCGGCTCGACAATCTGCCGGCTCGTCCGCCCGACCTCGTGCCGGCGGACGAGCCGGATCCGATCGGCACGATGATCGCCCAGCCCGAGCTCATCGACCGCGCCACGACCGGCAGCGTTTCGGCAGGCAAGAGGTGACGCCGATGGACACCCACGAGCCCGCAGGCGAGCCTCAGCACGAAGCTCGGCGCGAACCTCTACGCGAACCTTGGCGCCGGCGCCTGGTGCGCACGCTGCTGTACGGCCGCAACGTGGACCGCGCCGCCAAGGCGCGCGCCCGCATCGGGCTCGCCATCCTGGTGTTCACGCTCGGCTACGCGATCATCGCGGCCCGGCTGGTGATGTTCGCGACCGCGTCCGAGGGCCAGAGCGCGCGGCGGTTCGTCTCCCACGACGCGGTGGCGACCGCGCGGCCGGACATCCTCGATCGCAACGGTGAAATCCTGGCGACCGACATCCGCACCCCGTCGCTGTTCGCCGAGCCGCACCGCATCATCGACGTCGACGAGGCCTCCGAGTTGCTCACTGCGGTCATGCCGGACGCCGACGCCGCCGAATTGCGCGAGCGCCTCGCCTCCAAGCGCCGCTTCGTCTGGCTCAAGCGCGAGATCACGCCCAAGCAGCGCCAGCAGATTCATCGCCTCGGCCAGCCCGGCATCGGCTTCCTGCCGGAGAACAAACGCGTCTATCCGAACGGCGCCGAGGTCTCCCATCTCATCGGCCACGTCAACATCGACAACCAGGGTATCGCCGGCATCGAGAAATGGCTCGACAGCCGCGGGCTCGCGGACCTGCACCTCGCCGGGCTCGCCACCGACCGCCTGCAGAAGCCGGTCGAGCTCGCCGTCGACCTGCGCGTTCAGCACGCCATGCGCGACGAGCTCGTCGCCGCCCGCGAAAAATACAAGGCATTGGCCGTGGCGGGGGTTCTCACCGATGTACGCACCGGCGAGGTCGTCTCCATGGTCTCGGTGCCCGACTACGACCCCAACAATCCGCGCGAGGCGCTCGACCCGACCCGCATCAACCGCCTCACCACCGGCGTCTACGAGATGGGCTCCACCTTCAAGGCGCTCACGCTCGCAATGGCGCTCGACTCCGGGAAGATCACGCTCAAGTCGGCGTTCGATGCCACCCGCCCGCTGCAGTACGGCAAGTTCACGATCCACGACTTCCACGCCCAGAACCGCGTGCTGACGGTTCCCGAGATCTTCACCTATTCCTCCAACATCGGCACCGCACGCATGGCGGTGAGCCTCGGGGTGGAGCACCACAAGGCGTTCCTCAAGAAGATGGGCCAGCTCGATCGCCTGCGCACCGAATTGCCCGAGAGCGCCGAGCCGCTGATGCCCAAGCGCTGGGTCGAGCTCAACACCGTGACCATTGCCTTCGGTCACGGGCTTTCGGTGGCGCCGCTGCAGGCGATGATGGCGATCGGCGCGCTGATGAACGGCGGCAACCTGATCCCGCCGACCTTCCTCAAGCGCAGCGAGCAGGAAGCGCAGGCGCTCTCGACGCGGGTCATCAAGCCCGAGACCAGCGAGAAGATGCGCTACCTGATGCGCCTCAATGTCGAGAAGGGCACCGCCACCAAGGCCGACGTGAAGGGCTACTACGTCGGCGGCAAGACCGGCACCGCCGAGAAGGTCGTAGGCGGGCGCTACTCCAAGACCAAGGTGCTCACGAGCTTCACCGCCGTGCTCCCCGCCGACCAGCCGCGCTATGCGCTGCTGATCATGCTCGACGAGCCACATGGCCTGCCGGAAACCCAGGGCTTCGCCACCTCGGGCTGGAACGCGGTGCCGGTCGGCGGCGCCGTCATCGCGCGCATTGCGCCCCTGCTCGGGCTCGAGCCACGCTTCGAGCTGGCGCCGGCCGAGAAGCTGATCCTGGCGAGCGCCGGCGGCCGATAGGCGAAGACAAAGGGTCGGCGGGGCAATATAACTCGCGCCGTCGTCGCAGGCGCGTTCAGTCCGTCTGCGGGCGACGGCACGAGCGATCGACAACGACATGCAGCTCAAGAGCCTGCTCCCCGTGGATGCCGTCAGCGACGCGCGCTTCGCCGCGCTCAAGATCGCCGGCGTCAGCGCGGACAGCCGCACGATCAAGTCCGGCGACCTGTTCGTGGCGGTGGCAGGCAGCAAGGACGACGGCTTGCACTTCGTCGGCCCGGCCTTGGCGGCGGGCGCCGCGGCCATCATGGCGGAGCGCGTGCCGCCGATGCCGCTGCCGGAAGGCGTCGCCTTCATCCGGGTCGGCAATGCGCGCCGGGCCTTGGCGCTGGCGGCGGCGAAGTTCTTTCCGCGCCAGCCGGAGGTGATCGCCGCCGTCACCGGCACCAGCGGAAAAACGTCGGTGGCCGCGTTCACCCGCCAGATCTGGTCCGCGCTCGGTGAGACGTCGGCGAGCATCGGCACCGTCGGGCTGGTGACGCCGACGCGGGAGGTCTATGGCTCCCTCACCACGCCCGACCCGGTGGCGCTGCACCGCTCGCTCGACGAACTCGCCACGGAAGGCGTAACGCATCTCGCCATGGAAGCGTCCTCGCATGGGCTCGACCAGCATCGGCTCGACGGTGTGCGGGTGGCGGCCGGCGCGTTCACCAATCTCAGCCGCGACCACCTCGATTATCATCCGACGCTCGAAGCGTACCTCGCGGCCAAGCTCAGGCTGTTCACCGATCTCATCCGGCCGAATGGCGCGGCCGTGGTCGTCGCCGATGGCGAGCATGCCGGCGCGGTGATCGCGGCGGCGAAGCAGCGCAAGCTTCGGCTGCTGACGGTGGGCAAGAGCGGCGAGGGGCTTCGCCTCAACGAGATCGGCATCGACGGTTTCACGCAGGTGCTGCGGCTAGACTATGCGGGCACCCCCTCCACGGTCCGCTTGCCGCTCCCTGGCGCCTTTCAGGTCGAGAATGCGCTGGTCGCGGCCGGCCTCGTGATCGCGACCGGCGGCGAGCCCACGGCCGCTTTGCTCGCGCTGGCGCAGCTCAAGGGCGCCAAGGGTCGGCTCGAGCTCGTCGGCGAGAGCAGGGGGGCGCCGATCTTCATCGACTATGCCCACAAGCCCGATGCGCTCGCCAAGGCGCTGGAGGCGCTGCGGCCCTATGTGGCCAACCGCCTCGTCGTGGTGTTCGGCTGCGGCGGCGACCGCGACGCCGGCAAGCGACCGATGATGGGCGCCATCGCCGCGCAACTGGCCGATCGCGTCGTGGTCACCGACGACAATCCCCGCAGCGAAAATCCCGCGGCCATTCGTGCCGCGATCCTCGCCGGTGCGGCGGGCGCGACCGAGATCGGCGACCGCCGCGAGGCGATCCATTCCTCGGTGGCGGAACTTGAGCGCGGCGATGTACTGCTGATCGCCGGCAAGGGTCACGAAACCGGCCAAATCGTCGGCAAACAGCTGCTGCCGTTCAGCGACCACGATGAGGTCGCCGCCGCGCTCGCCGGGAGAATGGCGTGACTTCTCAAGCGCTCTGGACCGTCGATGCGATGACTGCCGCGATGCGCGCTGCGCGGGCGGGTGCCCTGCCGTCGTCCATTCCGGGCATCTCGATCGACACCCGCACCATTGCGCCGGGCGAGGCCTTCTTCGCCATCAAGGGCGACAACCGCGACGGCCACGATTTCGTGCAGGCGGCGCTCAAGGCCGGCGCCGGTCTGGCGGTGATCGCAGCCGACAGGCGCGCGAACTTTCCCGCGGACGCGCCGCTGCTCGTCGTTGCGGACGTGCTCGAGGGCTTGCGCGCTCTCTCGCGCGCGGCGCGCGCACGCTCGCAGGCGAAGATCGTCGGCGTCACCGGCTCGGTCGGCAAGACCAGCACCAAGGAGGCGTTGCGCCTGGCGCTCGGCCGGCAAGGCGAGACCCACGCGTCCGCCGCCTCCTACAACAACCATTGGGGCGTGCCGCTCTCGCTTGCGCGCTGTCCGCAGACCGCGCGCTACGCCGTGTTCGAGATGGGCATGAACCATGCCGGCGAGATCGAGCCGCTCACGCGCCTGGTTCGCCCGCAGGTCGCGATCATCACCACGGTCGAGCCGGTGCATCTGGAATTCTTCGGCTCGGTCGAGGCCATTGCCGACGCCAAGGCGGAGATTTTCCTCGGGATCGAGAGCGGCGGCGCGGCGGTGATCAATCGCGACAATGCGCAGTTTGCACGCCTCGCGGAGAGTGCCAAGCGCGCAGGCGTCGCGCGCATTGTTTCGTTCGGGGAGCACGCGCAGGCGGACGCACGGCTCCTGCAATGCTCGCTGCAATCTGACGGTTCCACCGTGCAGGCGCGCATTCTCGGCACCGACGTCACCTACAAGCTCGGCGCGGCGGGCCGGCATCTCGTGCTCAACTCGCTGTCCGTGCTCGCCGCCGTCGCGCTCGTCGGCGCCGACCTCGCGCTCGCGGCGCTCGCTCTCGCCGAATTGCGGCCGCCGACCGGTCGCGGCGCGCGCGCCACGCTCGATCTGCCGGGCGGCACGGCGCTGCTGATCGACGAAAGCTACAACGCCAACCCCGCCTCGATGCGCGCGGCGCTGGCCTTACTCGGCCATGCCG
>Ga0126382_10000575_pt1 | contig 14371 bp, 12 predicted proteins | sample PanSoiMetPlot_30_FD_92548 | JGI IMG/M metagenome (GOLD analysis project Ga0126382, IMG submission 92548) | Tropical forest soil microbial communities from Panama - MetaG Plot_30 | ecosystem: Environmental > Terrestrial > Soil > Tropical forest > Bulk soil | place: Panama | collected 2016-02-17 | reverse complement strand
GGATCGGGTAGTGATTGGTGTTGAACTTGAAAGGACCACGCAGCGACGTGAAGTTAGCCTTCATCAATGCCGCACGCAGCGCGTCCTTATCCGAGGTATTTCCCTTGGTAAGCTTTAGCGCGCCATCGATGAGCAAAGCCGCATCGTACGCCTGGAATGCATAGGTCGCCGGAACTGCGTTGTACTCCTTCTCGTAGTCCGCAACGAATTTCTTGTTCTGCGGATTATCGAGATTGGGTGCCCAGTTGGCCCCGCCGAAAAATCCGACCGCGGCCTCCTTTTGCGCTGGCAGCGTCGATTCATCGACAGTGAACGCAGAGAGGAACTTGACCTTTTCAGCCAGACCGGCCTGCCGGAATTGCTTTACGAAGTTCACGCCCATGCCACCGGGCAGAAAGACAAAGATCGCGTCAGGAGAAGCCGCGGCTATCTTCGTGAGTTCGGCCGAATAGTCGAGCTGGCCGAGCGGTACATAAACTTCGTCCGCAATGTCACCCTTAAAGTAGCGCTTGAATCCGGCGATGGCGTCCTTGCCCGCCTGATAATTCGGCGCCATCAGGAACACCTTTTTCATTCCGGCGTCCTGCGCGTATTTTCCCATGACCTCGTGGTTCTGGTCGTTCTGATACGAGGTGACAAAGAAATTCGGATTGCATTCCTTGCCGGCGAAATTGGAAGTGCCCGCGTTCGGACTGATCAGAATGACGCCGGCATCGGTCACCGGCTTCATGATAGCGATCAGCATATTGGAGAAGATTGGGCCGACGACGAAGTCCGCTTTGGTCCGGTCGACCAGGGCCTTCGCCTTGTTGACAGCGACATCGGGCTTGAGTTCGTCGTCTTCGACGACAACCTCCACGTCGCGGCCGCCCAGCTTGCCGCCGAGATTTTTCACCGCCAGCTGAAAGCCGTTGCGCAATTGCTGACCGAGCACCGCCGGTGGGCCGGAAAGCGTCGCGATCACGCCGATCTTGAGTTTTTCTTGTGCGCCGGCGGCTGTAGCCGAAAGTCCGATCATGGCGCCGACCAGCGCGAGCTTTTTGTACATGTCCCCCTCCTGCGGGTGATCGTTTAACGCGTATCGTAAGTCTATTTTCACCTGCCGACCGAGCGGAAGGCAACTGGCGATCTGCACGAAATTGCCGTTCGCTGGCGGCGAGTTCACATCGTTGGAATCCTCGGCTAAGGTCTCGCCGCGTTCTGTCGCGTGGTGCGAAAAGGAGAGTTGCGTGAGCGATCAGGTCAAATTCGTCCTGGACGAAAAGGATATTCCGAAAACCTGGTACAACCTGACGGCCGATCTCCCCAAACCGTTGCCGCCGGTCCTGCACCCGGGAACCAAACAGCCCATCGGCCCGGCCGATCTCGAACCGCTCTTTCCCATGGAGCTTATTCTCCAGGAGGTGACCGGCGAGCGCTATCTCGATATTCCAGAGCCCATTCGTGACGTCTATCGGATGTGGCGGCCCGCGCCGCTGATCCGTGCACGGCGGCTCGAGGAGAGGTTGGGCACTCCGGCCAAGATTTACTTCAAATATGAAGGTGTATCGCCTGCTGGTTCGCACAAGCCGAACACGGCGGTGGCGCAGGCCTGGTACAACAAACAGGCGGGAGTGAAACGCCTGAGCACGGAAACGGGGGCCGGGCAGTGGGGCTCTTCGCTCGCCTTTGCCGGTTCCTTGTTTGGCATCGACGTCACCGTGTTCCAGGTGCGTGTGTCTTACGATCAGAAGCCTTACCGGCGCGCGCTGATGGAAACTTACGGCGCACGCTGCATTGCCTCGCCGTCGAACGAGACAGACTGCGGGCGCGCGCTCCTCAAAAGGTACCCCAACAGTCCAGGCTCGCTCGGCATTGCCATTTCGGAGGCGGTGGAGGTGGCGGCGAAGGATCCGGCGGTGAAATATTCGCTCGGCTCGGTGCTCAACCACGTTTTGCTCCACCAGACCATCGTCGGACAAGAGGCGATCAAGCAGTTCGAGGAGGCGGGCGACGATCCCGATGTCGTCATTGGATGCACCGGTGGTGGCTCGAATTTTGCCGGTCTCGCATTTCCGTTCCTTGGCTTGCAACTGCGCGGAGGACGGAAGCGGCGCGTTATCGCGGTCGAGCCGGCGGCCTGTCCTTCGCTGACGCGCGGCAAATACGCCTATGATTTCGGCGACACGGCGCATCTAACACCGCTGGTCAAAATGCACACACTTGGGTCAACGTTCATCCCGCCCGGTTTTCACGCGGGCGGTCTGCGTTATCACGGCATGTCGCCGCTCGTGTCCCATGTTTACGATCTCGGCCTGATCGAAGCGCGCGCCTATCATCAAGTGGCGTGCTTTGAAGCCGGCGTTGAATTCGCGCGATGTGAAGGCATTGTGCCGGCTCCGGAGGCCACGCACGCGGTACGGTGCGCCATCGACGAGGCGCTGCGCTGCAAGAAGGGAGGCAAGAAAGAGACGATTCTCTTCAATCTCTCGGGGCACGGGCATTTCGACATGCAGGCGTACATCAACTACTTCGAAGGCAAACTGGTCGACCAGGACTACGATGAGAAGGAGCTGGCCATGGCGTTGGCCGGCCTTCCGAGCGTCGCAGCGTGATCCGTTTCTTTAGATTGTTCAGCACGGAAATTTAATTCGAAGAGGAAGGCCATGATCGAGCCATATAACGCCGTCGGCCTCATCCCCAGTTTTTGGGGCATCCGCCGGCGCGAGGAAATCAAACACAACATCGAGCACCTCAAAGGCCTCACCAAGGCGGCGTTCTGGCTTTCCAATCTCGATATTCCGGTGCGTCTGCTCGCCATTCCCGAAGGTGCGTTGATGGGATTCAATGATGAAGTGCTGGACGTGGATCATGCCGACTACGCCCGCACGTGTTGCATTGATGTTCCGGGCCCTGAGACCGACGAAATCGGCAAGCTGGCGCGGCAATGGAACGTCTACATCATGGCGCAGGCCAAGGCGCGCCACAAAGACTGGAAGGATCGTTTCTTCAATATTGGATTCATTGTCGATCCGGACGGCAACATCATCCTGAAGCACTACAAACTGTCCGCGCTGTTGCCGGTCGAGCGTTCGGTGTCACCGCACGACATCTACGACTGGTGGATCAAAAAATATGGGCGCACGCTTGATGCTTTCTGGCCGGTTGCCGATACGAAAATCGGTCGTCTCGGAATCATGATGGCAATGGAAGGCAACTACCCCGAAAACGGTCGCGGCCTGGCGATGAACGGAGCTGAAGTGGTCTACCGCGCATCAATGCCGGCACCTTTCACCGAAAACGACATCTTCGAGATCTCCAATCGCGCACGCGCGTTGGAGAACAACATGTATATCGTGGCACCCAATATCGGCAGTTATCACCTCGATGCCGATCACTCAGTCGGGATCGATGCCGGCGGCGGTCAATCAATGATTGTCGACTACAAGGGGCAGCTGGTCGGCAAGCAACGCGACACCAATGGCTCCACATTCGTTTCCGGCGTGATCAATATCGAGGCGTTACGGCATCACCGCGAGTCCGCACAGGTCACTAACTGGATGAAGGACGTCCGGTCGGAGCTCGCGCAAATCATTTACGAAAAGCCGATTTATCCGAAGAACCGCTATCTCAAGAAGGTTCCGCCAAAACATTCGGACTACAAGCGCGATGTGATCAACAAGCAGGTGGCTTTGATGCAGAAGCGGGGCATCTGGAAGAAGCCATCGCATTGAAATGCCTCACAGCTTCATGGCCGAAGCCTCAAATCCGTAAGCCATTGATATCGTGGGGAAAGCCACGTCCGGCAGTGTCGCAAAAAGCTTTAAATCTAAATATTTTATGTTTGTAATATCTCACGTTCTACGGCATGCTGCGTATGTCACCGCGAAAGGAGCCGACGCATGCGTGCGGCAGTTCTTGGGGGAGGCCCGGGTGGGCTGAATTTCGCGATTTCGCTCAAGCTACGCGACGCCTCGCATGATGTTTTAGTTGTTGAGCGCAACAAGCCGGACGACACCTTCGGCTGGGGCGTAGTTCTGTCAGACGAGACGCTCGGCAATCTTCACACCAACGACCCCGTATCTTCCAAGGCAATTCGCGACTCTTTTGTTTATTGGGATGACATCGCCGTTCACTATCGCGGCGTGGTGATGCGGTCGGGCGGCCATGGCTTCAGCGGTATCGGCCGCAAGCGGCTTCTTAACATTCTGCAGGATCGTGCGCGTTCTCTCGGCGTGAAAATCGAATTCGAGACGGAGGCCGCACCCGTCGACAGCTACAAGGACTTCGACATCGTTGTCGGCGCGGATGGTGTGAATTCACGCGTCCGCGCAGCCTACGCAGACGCATTCAAGCCTGACATCGATGTCCGGGCCTGCAAATACATCTGGCTCGGAACGCATCAGAAATTCGACGATGCATTCACCTTCATTTTCGAAGAGACCGAGCACGGCTGGATTTGGGTGCACGCCTACCAATTCGATGCCGACACGGCGACCTTCATTGTCGAATGCTCGGAAGAGACCTGGCGACGCGCCGGCTTCGATCGCATGAACATCGAAGAAACGATCGCGGCTTGCGAGAAAATCTTTGCCCGTAATCTCGGCGGTCACAAGCTGATGTCGAACGCGCGTCACTTGCGGGGATCGGCATGGCTCAATTTCAACCGTGTTCTCTGCGAACGTTGGAGCCACAAGAACATCGTATTGCTTGGTGATGCGGCCGCAACCGCGCATTTCTCTGTTGGCTCGGGGTCAAAGCTGGCCATGGAAAGCGCAATCGCGCTCGCGAGCTATCTCGACAGCGAGCCCGATATTACTTCAGCTTTTCGTCGCTACGAGGAAGAACGTCGGCTCGAGGTGTTGCGGCTCCAGAATGCCGCGCGCAATTCGACGGAATGGTTCGAGGATGTCGAGCGCTATTTCGATCTCGATCCTGTTCAGTTCAACTATTCACTGCTTACACGCTCGCAACGCATAAGCCACGAGAACTTGCGCCAGCGCGATCCACAATGGCTTTCCGGCGCGGAGAAATGGTTCGAACAAAGGGCGACAGGACACGTCCCGAATTTGGCGCGGCCGCCGATGTTCGTGCCGTTTCGCGTGCGCGGCGTCGAGCTGGCGAATCGGGTGTGCGTTTCGCCGATGGCGCAGTATCGCGCCAAGGACGGCACGCCGAACGAATGGCATTTCGTGCACTACGCCGAGCGTGCCAAAGGCGGCGCCGGGCTCGTCTTTACGGAAATGACGTGTGTTTCCCCCGAGGGCCGCATTTCGCCCGGTTGCACCGGCCTCTATGCACCCGAACACGCTGGCGCCTGGCGGCGCATCGTTGAATTCGTCCATGCCGAGACTGACGCGAAGATCGCGATCCAGCTTGGCCATTCGGGGGCGAAAGGCTCGACGCAGCTTGGCTGGGAAGAGAGCGACGCGCCGTTGGAGAGCGGAAATTGGCCGGTGCTCGCGCCCTCGGCCGTGCCCTGGAGTGCGCAGAACCAGATGCCACGCGAAATGACTCGCGCTGATATGGACCTGATACGCGAGCAATTCGTCCGGTCGGCGGAAATGGCAGCTCTCATTGGGTTCGACTGGCTCGAGTTGCACTACGCGCATGGCTATCTGATGTCGTCCTTCATTACGCCGATCACCAACCGTCGTACCGATGAATATGGTGGGACGCTTGAGAACCGCATGCGCTTCCCGTTGGAAGTCTTTCGTGCCGTGCGAAAAGTGTGGCCGGACGAAAAACCGATATCGGTGCGTATTTCGGCGCACGACTGGGTCGCCCCCGACGGCGTGCGGCCCCAGAATGCCGTCGAGATTGCCAGATTGCTGAGGGAAGCCGGGGTCGATCTCATCGATGTGTCGGCTGGCCAAACATCGACGCGTGCGCGTCCCGTATATGGCCGCATGTTTCAGACACCATTCTCCGACCGCATTCGCAATGAGGCTGGTGTCGCTACGCTCGCCGTTGGCAACATCTACGAACCGGACCACGTCAATTCGATCCTGATGGCCGGCCGCGCCGATCTCGTTTGCCTGGCGCGGCCGCATCTGTCAGATCCGTACTGGACGCTGCATGCCGCGGCTGAGCTTCGTTATGACGGCATGAAATGGCCGAAGCCCTATTGGCCAGGTCGGGATCAACTCTACCGCCTCAAATCACGTAGCGAAGCAATGACGGGAAAAGTCTGATGGGTGTGCTCGACAACCGGCATGCTCTGATCACCGGCGGCGGCACCGGTATAGGTGCAGCGATCGCGCGCGCGCTTGCAGGCGAGGGTGCTGCTGTTTCGTTGGCGGGGAGACGCAAGGTGCCGTTGGAAGACGTAGCCGCAAGCCTTGGCAAAGCGACGGCGATCGTCGCCGACGTGACCAAAGAGGCAGATTGCGTCTCCATGGCGAGCGCGGCACGCAAGGCATATGGCCCGATTGATATCGTCGTCGCCAACGCGGGAGCTGCTGCAAGTGCACCCGCCGAAAAGACCGATCTTTCGCGCTGGCAAAGCATGATCGATGTGAACCTGACCGGTGCATTTCTTACCGTGAAGGCGGCGCTGGCCGACGTTACGCGCAATACCAAGGGAGCGCGCCGCATCATCTTCATCGCGTCGACAGCGGGGCTGAAGGGCTACCCCTACGTTGCAGCCTATTGCGCCGCGAAGCACGGCGTGATCGGGCTGGCCCGAGCTCTCAGTCTCGAGCTCCAGCCAACCGGGGTAACCGTCAACGCAGTGTGCCCGGGTTACACCGATACGCCGCTCCTCGATGCCGCGGCCGAGAAGATTTCCGCAAAGACCGGCCGATCGGCCAGGGATTCGCGCGCCATGCTCGCCAAGGACAACCCGTCCGGCCGATTGATCAAACCGGAAGAGGTGGCGGCGGTCGTGCTGCGGCTGTGCTCGCCGGCTTCAGCTTCCGTGAACGGCCAGGCCATCGAAGTGACCGGAGGTCCACAATGAACGTCGTGAGCAAGGCGCGCGTGCGCGGCTCGCCCCGTCCGATCAGTAAACAGCGCCTGCGGCTGTGGCTCAGGCTGTTGCGGTCGTCGCGCGCCATCGAAGCCCAATTGCGGGAACGATTGCGCACAAAGTTTTCGATCACGCTGCCGCAGTTCGACGTCATGGCGGCACTCGCCCGCAGCGACGAAGGCATGACCATGACCGAGCTTTCTCGTCAGTTGATGGTGTCGAACGGCAATGTGACGGGCATCATCGACCGGCTGGTGGCTGAAAAGCTCGTGTTGCGTCAGGCGCCTGTCAGCGATCGTCGATCCTTCATCGTTCGTCTCACGCCCAAGGGCGCGTCGCAATTTTCGGTGATCGCCAAAGCTCATGAAGGCTGGGTCGATGAAATGCTTGTGGAATTTGGCTCCGTTGAAGCTGAGTCGATCATTTCCCAGCTTGATGGACTTGTGAGGCGCGTTCGCGCTCGGGAGGCCAGACCATGAAACTGAGAGAATTCAAGCCCGCGCATTTTAACTGGCGCTGCACAGGCGATGTGGCGGTTATCACGCTCAAAGGTAGCGAGCGGAAGAATCCGATAACGTTCGAATCTTATGCCGAACTGCGCGACACTTTCCGACAGCTCACTGCCGCGGATGACATCAAAGCCGTTGTTTTTGGGTCAAACGACGGAAATTTCTGCTCGGGCGGCGACGTGCGCGACATTATCGGTCCGCTGCTCGACAAGAACATGAAGGGTTTACTCGAGTTCACGCGCATGACGGGTGATCTCGTGAAAGCGATGCGCGCCTGTCCGCAGCCCATCATTGCTGCCGTTGATGGTATCTGCGTTGGCGCCGGCGCTATGATTGCGCTGTTTTGCGACATACGGTTCGGTACTCCGCAGGCGAAGACCGCATTTTTATTTACTCGCGTAGGACTTGCCGGCTGCGACATGGGTGCGTGCGCGATGTTGCCGCGCGTGATCGGACATGGCCGAGCCTCGGAATTGCTGTTCACCGGTCGCACCATGAGCGCCGAAGAGGCCGAGCGCTGGGGCTTCTTCAATCGGCTGGTCGGCGCCGACAAACTCGAGGCTGAATCGCTTGCGTTCGCGCAGAAGCTGACGCAGGGGCCGGTTTTTGCGCACATGATGACCAAAACGATGCTCGGCCAGGAATGGTCCATGTCGATCGATCAGGCCATCGAAGCGGAAGCACAGGCACAGGCGATTTGCATGCAGACTGCCGATTTCAGGCGCGCCTACGACGCTTTCATTGCCAAAGGCACTCCCCGTTTTGCCGGAAATTGACCGATGAGCGACAAGAGTTTTCTGCACTGGCCGTTTTTCGAGGCGCGCCATCGCGAACTGGCCGGCCGGCTGGAACCGTGGGCGGCGCAGAATCTCTCAGACGTCGACCATGACGACACCGACAAGGCTTGTCGAAGCCTCGTTGCCATGCTTGGGCGCGATGGTTGGCTGAAGTTCAGCGCTCCAGGCGAGGGGGACGCGGAAAAACTTGACGTGCGTACACTGGCGCTGATCAGGGAGACATTGGCGCGACATTCAGGTCTCGCCGATTTTGCTTTTGCCATGCAGGGCCTGGGGGCAGGGCCGATATCCCTTTTCGGCGATGCCGAGCAACGCAGAACCTGGCTGCCAAAGACCCGTACCGGCAAGGGTATCGCGGCGTTTGCGCTGTCGGAGCCCGCGTCAGGATCCGATGTCGCAAACATCGCCACAATCGCTCGCCGGGACGGAAATGGCTTCGTTATAGACGGTGAAAAGATCTGGATTTCGAACGGCGGTATCGCTGATTTCTACATCGTTTTTGCCCGCACCGGCGAAGTCCCGGGCGCCCGCGGACTTTCTGCGTTTATCGTCGAGGCGGAGAGCCCTGGTCTCACGATAGCCGAGCGTTTGAGCACAATCGCGCCTCATCCGTTGGCGCGTCTTCGCTTCGAGGGGTGTCGCGTGCCCGCCTCCGCGCTAATCGGGCGCGCCGGTGATGGCTTCAAGATCGCGATGGCAACGCTCGACGTGTTTCGAACCTCTGTCGGTGCAGCTGCGCTTGGCTTCGCTCGCCGCGCGCTGGACGAGACGTTGAAACGTGCGGCCAACCGCCATTTGTTTGGCGCGCCGCTGGCTGATCTTCAGATGGTTCAGGGACATGTGGCGGATATGGCGCTCGAAATCGATGCGGCAGCGTTGCTGATCTATCGCGCGGCCTGGACCAAAGATGTGGGTGCCGAGCGTGTGACCCGCGAGGCGGCCATGGCCAAATTGTTTGCGACTGAGGCCGCTCAGCGTGTGATCGACACCGCGGTGCAGATTCATGGCGGAGATGGCGTACGTTCCGGCCATCCCGTAGAAACCCTTTATCGAGAGATCCGGGCCCTGCGCATCTATGAGGGCGCGTCTGACGTTCAGAAAATCGTTATTGCGCGTTCCGTTCTTTCTTCAGTGGAGCACTGAGATGACGACGGCAAAGGCCCAGACGCGACTTGGTCCGTCGGCACATGTCGACACATTTACCCGTGACAACTTGCCTCCGTTCGACCAGTGGCCGGAATTGCTGCTTGATCGACCGGAATTTCAATATCCCGACCGACTGAACGCGGCCGTTGAACTTACTGATCGGATGGTCGAACGCGGATTTGGTGATCGCATTGCCTTGATTGGAAATGGTCGGCGGCGCACTTACAAGGAGCTGGCCGATTGGTCGAACCGCGTGGCCCATGCGCTGGTCGAGAATTACAGCATTAAGCCCGGCAATCGCATCCTGATCCGATCGGGCAACAACCCCGCGCTTGTCGCGTGCTGGCTCGCGGCGACAAAGGCTGGTGCGGTCGTGGTCAATACGATGCCGTTGCTGCGCGCAGGCGAGCTCACCAAGATTGTCGACAAGGCACAAATCAGTCTGGCGCTGACTGACACGCGGATTGCCGACGAGCTCATCGCATGCGCCAAGGACAGCAGGTTCCTGAAGCAGGTCGTCGGATTTGACGGAACCTCCAATCACGACGCCGAGCTTGACCGCATTGCGCTCGACAAGCCGGTGACCTTTGACGCGGTGCCGACCGGGCGCGACGACGTTGCGCTGCTCGGGTTTACCTCGGGGACGACTGGCGAACCAAAAGCGACGATGCATTTCCACCGCGACCTTCTGATCGTTGCGGATGGGTATGCACGCGAAGTCTTGAAAGTGACTTCCGACGATGTGTTTGTCGGTTCGCCACCGCTTGCCTTTACGTTCGGCTTGGGCGGTCTTGCGATTTTCCCCTTGCGCTTCGGCGCAACGGCAACGTTGTTGGAGAATGCTTCGCCCGCGAACATGATTCAGATCATCGAGACTTACAAGGCAACGGTCTGCTTTACGGCGCCGACCGCTTACCGTGCCATGCTGGCGGCGATGGAGCAGGGCGCCGACCTTTCTTCTCTGCGCATCGCGGTTTCCGCCGGAGAAACGTTACCGGGACCGGTCTTCGAGGACTGGCGTCGTAAAACCGGCAAATCAATGCTGGACGGCATCGGGACGACCGAGCTGCTGCACATTTTTATTTCCAATCGGGTGGACGACGCTTACCCCGGGGTCACCGGCCGTCCGGTCACCGGGTACGAGGCGAAGATCGTCGATGCCGAGATGAAATCCGTAAAGCCCGGGTCGGTTGGCCGATTGGCGGTGCGCGGACCGACGGGGTGCCGCTACCTCGCCGATGCACGACAGAAGTCTTATGTCTGCGACGGCTGGAATTTGACCGGCGACGTCTATTTTCAGGACGAAGAAGGCCGCTTCCACTTCGCTGCGCGAGCGGACGATATGATCGTATCCGCCGGCTACAACATTGCCGGGCCCGAAGTCGAGGGCGCGCTGCTCTCGCACGCGGATGTCGGGGAATGTGCCGTGATTGGCGTTCCCGATATCGAACGTGGGCAGATCGTCACAGCATACGTTGTGCTACAGGCCGGGGTCGAAGGCGATGCTGCCTGCGTGAAACGGCTGCAGGACCACGTAAAAGCAGTCATCGCGCCTTACAAGTATCCCCGCGCGGTCAAGTTTGTCGATGCTCTGCCGAAGACCCAGACAGGCAAGATCCAGAGATTCAAATTACGTCAGCACGGTCAGTCATGAGCAAGAACACTTTCGAGTTTCTGCAGCCAAAGAACTGGATGCCTCCTAAAGGCTATTCCAACGGAGTTGCCGCCGAGGGGCGCCAGGTTTTCATTGCCGGCCAGATTGGCTGGAATGAGCGCTGTGAGCTGGTCAGCGACGATTTCGTCGGGCAAGCGGAGCGTGCACTCGCGAATGTTGTCGAGGTGTTGGCAGAAGCTGGGGGCGAACCTCGGCATCTCACACGATTGACATGGTTTGTTACCGACAAGGCGGCCTACGTCGCGCGGCAAAAGGAGATTGGCGAGGCGTATCGTCGGGTTATCGGTCGTCATTTTCCGGCGATGTCACTGATCGTGGTCGCTGGCCTGCTCGAGCCCGGCGCAAGGGTTGAGATCGAAGGCACGGCCGTCATCCCCGGCAAGTAGCGACGCGTGCCGGCTAGAAGAAGGCATTACACCTAGGTATAGGGTCCGCGCTTTCTCGTTATACTTGGCGGCTACCTACGTATGCTGGTGCCCTCGGCCAGACGCGCTCTAATTTGGCCTCTGCAGACAAAAGCAAAAGCCTCGGAAGTGCAGGGACGGTGCCATGACCAATACGAGCGAACGCGTAACCACCGGTGTGTTTGGTTTATCGCTGACGGCCGTATTTTTGGGCCTCCTGATACTTAACGCTCTTTCGTTCTGAGCGGCGGGGCTTGGGAGTTGTGCCATGTGGTACGTGTCCGGCGTCCGGTTCAAGCATATCGCTGCGGCTCTGCTTTTGAGCTGCTTCATCGCTGGGATTGTTACCGCGCTGACAAGCCCGGTGACCGCCAGCAACGCAGTGCCAGTCGTCTCGGTCAACCGGGTCCTCAAAGGCGACCGGTTGCCGGTGGCGCCGGTTACCAAGCCGAACCAGCATGATTCAACTCCGGCCGAAAAGCCGGTGCGAAAGCCGGCGTTGCTCGGTTGCGAGCCAGCCTTCAGCCCGTTCGCCGAACCGACGCGAGCCCATATCATTTCCCACTGTCTGACTTGATGCGAAAGCTGCATTCGGCGGCTAGCGCGTACGGTAGAACGGTCCATTCGCCGGCCCAATTGGCATTGGTGGCCGCGGGAAGAAATCCTGCGAGGGTTGTGGCGTCGCATTTTCCGGCTGCGTCTGCCTCTTGGTAACTTTCTGTGTGACCTTCTTGGTGGCGCTCTTCTTCTTCCGTTCTTCCGGCTTTCCGTCGGGGGGTGCGGAGGCCATTGCCCCGGTCGCCCCATCGGGCACCGGTGTATCGATTGCCACAGGCGGCACTGGCACCGGCTGACCCGAGGAAGGATTGGCTCCGCGAGGCCAGCTAAAATTGTCTGCTCTCCCGGAAGGAGCGGCGACCGTTTCACCTTTTGCGAGGACCTTCGTTGCGGTCGCGTCGCCGTGGATCTGGCCGCTGCCTGGCCCCCCAAGCAGGTCGTCGCCATCCTTGCTGTCCTTCGTATCTTTATCTTTCGGCGTGCCGGTCAAGGGAACAACTGGCCCTAGCAAAGGCCGCTCGGCCGGCTTTGTTGCGGACTGTGACGGTTCGAGCGGCCCGGACGGGAGCGCCACCGGCACGCGGTTGTTCATGAACCGGCGCAATTCGTGCTCGACATAACGCGCAAGTTTGACCGCTCCCGCTTTAGTGAAGTAAACGCCATCTCCAAGGCGCAGACGTCGGACCTGCCCTTCATAGTCCGGACCGTAGTTGGAATATTTGCCTGCTTCGTCCACAAACCCATCCCACACGTCGATATAGGTGATACCAGCGCGCTCGGCGCGCGAACGGTAGAGATCGTTAAGGTAGGCCACGTCCGCTGTAGAGCGGGCGCCGCGAATTGGCGGCAGGCCAACCCATATGACCGGTACGCCTTTGCTTTTGAGCGCCGCTATCGTCTCATCAATGCGTCTTGAATAGATCTTTGCCCAGTCGTCACCCCGGAATTCAGCAACACCAGTTTTCCTGATCCGTTGCATCGTGGCGACTTCTTCCGGATTGTCGGTTTTGACTGGATTGTCAGGCTTGGCAGGTTTCTGAGTCGGCTTTTTGTCTGCCCCGTCTTTGGCTTGCTGATCTTTCTGATCCTTGGCTTTTGCATCTGCCTCGTTGGTGAGATCCTTTTCGCCAATGTCCTGGCGATCACCTATGCCAAGCATCATGATCACGTAGTCGGCCTTCTCCTGGGCCAGCACGTCGCGCGCAGCGTGCCACCAGTCGAGGTCGCCCTTGCCGTCGTAACGGATCAGGCCGGAATTGAGCTTGTTCTTGCGCACAATGCCAATCTCCGGGGAGTCGGCAAATACGTCCTCCAGTCCATAAGCGAGCCAGTCGGCCATATCGTCGCCCATCACGATGATAGAGGTGGTCGGCGCGACTTTTGATTCTGCTTTGCGTGGCGATGCAGGAGCACGCGAGCTTTCGGTCGGCTGGGCGTGCTGTTGTTGTTGTAGCTGTCGCCGCCGAGGCGGACCGTAATTGTCGTCTTCGCGCGGACGCGAGTTGAACGGTTCAAAAAAGTTTCGGAAAAAGCCGCCCGACTCCGGCCGCGACCGCTTATACTGGTACTGCTGATCCCAGAAAAATTGGGCGTGCGCTTCCACGCTGGCAGTCAGCCCTGTCGCGAGAATGGCTGCCGCCAGAAACCAACGCGGACACCGCACGTCACCAAGCATATTGGTCATTTGGTAGTACGGAATTTCGACTGCAATGGGTCGCCCGTACGTTAATCCGAATGAAAGCGGGAACTACCGGAGTAGTGACCGATCGACGACGCGGTCATGGGCCCTAGGTCCATCTCGACATTGAAGTTCCAGACCGACAAATTTGTTCAATCACGAACACGGGGAAGTTGCGGAACGACAATCTCGTTCAATCACGAACGCGGGAGTAGACGGCAATGGCTACAAACCTCGTATCGCTCGTCATGAACTTTCTCACGCCCGACATGATCGGACGAATCGCCAGCGCACTCGGTCTTGATCGCACCGATACTTCCACCGCGGTAGGCGCCGGGGTTCCGGCGCTATTGGCTGCGTTGGTCGGCGCCGCCGCAAAGCCTGGTGGTTCGCAGAAGATCGCCGACGCTGCAAAACAGGAGATGGGCACGTTCGATAAATTTGCGGGCATGCTTGGCGGTGCGGGTGCATCGTCAGTCACCGACCGCGGATCGAACATACTGGCATCGCTTCTCGGCGATCGCGACCAGAGCGCGCTGGCCAATTCAATCGGCAAATATTCGGGATTGGGATCCGTTGCTGGAGATTCCGTACTAGGGATGTTGACGCCTCTCGTTATGGGGGCAATCGGACAGCAGCAAGGCTCCCGTGGGCT
>Ga0126382_10000574_pt1 | contig 14410 bp, 11 predicted proteins | sample PanSoiMetPlot_30_FD_92548 | JGI IMG/M metagenome (GOLD analysis project Ga0126382, IMG submission 92548) | Tropical forest soil microbial communities from Panama - MetaG Plot_30 | ecosystem: Environmental > Terrestrial > Soil > Tropical forest > Bulk soil | place: Panama | collected 2016-02-17 | reverse complement strand
GCTCGCGGCCGGCATTAACGGTGTGCGAATCAACATGTCGCACGGCACGGCGGACGAGAAGGCAGATGATATTGCCCGTGCTCGCGCGGCAGCAGACCGAATGCAAAGACCGCTCTCGGTCCTGGTCGATCTTTCGGGTCCCAAGATTCGCACCCGCACCCTCAAGAACCATCAGCCTGTCAAACTGACTGCGAATCAGCGCTTCGCAATTACGACCCGCGACGTTGAAGGTGACGAGACACAGGTCGCGACGAACTACGCCGGGATGCCCAACGATGTGCATCCGGGAGACCGCATCCTGCTCGACGATGGCGCCATCGAGCTACGAGTTGAATCGACCAGTGAGACAGACGTAGTAGTACGCGTAATCAATGGCGGCGTTTTGGGAGAACGAAAGGGAATCAACCTTCCGGGAATCTCCCTGCCGATTCCCTCAATGACCGCCAAGGATCGCGATGACGTGAAGTGGGCGGCGCAACAAAACGTCGATTACTTCGCCTTGTCGTTTGTCCGATCCGGTAAAGATTGCAGTGAAGCGAAAGAGTTGATCCGAAGTGTCGGTTCTAAAGCGCCCTTAATCGCAAAAATCGAAAAGGCCGAGGCGATCGATCACCTGGATGAGGTAATCGCCGCAGCCGACGGCGTCATGGTCGCCCGCGGAGATTTGGGAGTAGAAACCGGCGTCGAGCTCGTGCCGGTATACCAGAAACGAATTATCGAGCAGGCAAACGACGCGGGGAAATTGGTAATCACTGCGACCCAGATGTTGCAATCGATGGTTAGCAATCCGCGACCTACCAGAGCCGAGGCAACCGACGTTGCGAACGCTGTCTGGGACGGTTCAGATTGCGTGATGCTCTCTGGTGAAACCGCTACCGGACAGTATCCGGTGGCGGCCGTTGCCACCATGGCCCGTATTATTGAAACAGCTGAAACGCGCGATTCGCAAAAGCGTGGCATCACCAGCAAAATCATCGGCCGTCAGACTGGGCGAGTCAGTCGTGCCTTGTGCGAAGCCGCGGCGTTTGCGGCTGATGAGATGGGCACCCGCATTATTGCGGTCTTCACTGAATCGGGACTGATGGCCCGGCGGCTATCCGCTCTGCGGCCGGCCCAGCGGATCATCGCGCTGACTTCCTCGCGCGAGGTCATGAACGAACTATCTTTAATCTGGGGTGTGGAATCAGTGCTCACGCCACCCTCAAAGAGCACTGAAGAACTTTTGAAAGTGGGCGAACGAACCTTGTTACAGGCAGGACTTGCCGATATTGGCGAAACAGTCGTGATAATGGCAGGAAGGTTGTCGGGATTGGGTCTGTCGAGCTCGGTTACCCTTTACACAGTCGAAGGCGATATTCACGAGACGGTCTAATCCGCCCTTAACATCTGCCCCACTCGTTCTTTTTCCTTCTGCTTCTCGCGCTTGCGCACTTCCGCCGCCGACATTTGCGGATCGCGCCAGTTATCGAGGATCCCGACCTGATGCACACACTGAATTGTGCAGGTCGGTGCGCACCACTTCTCGGTCATGTATTCGCGCTTGAAATGCTGCATCGTGTACTCGTCGAGCGGTATTCCCGGATAGCCACGCTGTTGAGAACACCAATGAACCAGACCGTCTTCGCAGATGTAGAGATAACGCGAACCGGAGCGGCAGCGCCACTCGTAGGGCTTGCCTTCGGCGATACTGTCCTGAAACCAGTTGAGCCGCGCGTGGTCTTTGTTTCCCATCTTCTTCACGGCATGAAAGATTTGCTTCTCGTGCTCGGTCAAAGGCTTCAAAGTTCCATCATCGTCGTGAATTACGCCGACAGTTGTCGAAAAGCCTAATTCAACCGCACGCTTTGCCACGGTGAGCGCATCTTCCGGATGTTTTATCCCGCCGCCGATAACGGAATTGATGTTGACGTGGAAAGCAGCGTGCTCCGCCAGATAGCGCAGCTTCTTGTCCAGCACGAGCAAACTTTTCCTGGAGACTTCGTCCGGCTCAACGTTATCAATACTGATTTGGAGGTACTCAAGGCCTGCCTGATTCAGGCGCTTGATGCGCTCCGGAGTGAAGTAATAGCCGTTTGAAATCAGTCCCGCAATACTTCCGCGCACTCGAATGTGGCGAATGATGTCATCAAGTTCAGGATGCATCATCGGTTCGCCGCCTGAAATCGTGATCACCGAGGTGCCCAGGTCTGCGAGCTTGTCGATGCGCCGTTTCATGACCTCCAGCGGCACCGGCTTCGAAGTCTGGTCATATTCGTTGCAGTATCCGCAGGCGAGGTTACAACGGCGCATCGGAATGATATGCGCCAGGACAACGTGATTGGTCGAAGCAAGCGCGCGCGCGATGAACGCAGCTTCGCGGAATTTTCGCTTCACAAACGTGCTTTGCGAGATATGCATTGCCAGCGAAGTAAGGTTTGAAGAATATGCTTACTGCAGATGTAGCGCAAGTTGTTAGCTCGCGTTCACTTTTTAGGAAAGCGCAAAGCTAACAGCTTGCGCAAGAGCACAAATACGAAGGGCTTCAGTTACCCGAAGCCCTTAGTTGAATTAGTCTTGTTTACAGTTTATCCCTTGACGCGTTTCACGTTGGAATCGAGTTTCAGCGTGAACTGATCCATAGGGATGCTGTTGTTCTTATCGATGTTCGTCAGGCGGACGGTCGTTGAGTCATCATTCTTCTCGACCATCTTCGTCTGTACCGGCATGCCGCTGTCATCAACCCAGACTTCGATGTAGCTATAGCTGGCCGCGGTTTTGGGGGTCGCTTTGAAGTGGGTTGTGTGTACATCGCCCCAGAGCGTCTCTTCGCGCACATCTTCGAAATCACCGAACCTGGTACGGAGCTGCGTTGCTGACATGTTCATAAGCGCCAGAACGTCGCTGTCTTTCTCGCTCTTAATGCCGCTGGTCTTGCCGACGTATGCCATGGCCAACCGGGGCCGATACAGTACGTAATTCCCATTGGCCACGGCCAGAATTTCCTGCTGAGGCTTCGTCCACTCCAGCCGTACAAAAGCGCTGGCACTGCCCGCTGCGCCCGGGATGTATAGCACGATTCCCGAATAGGTGTCCGAATCGCGAAGCTGTGCGTTGTACTTCTGCATGGTGATGTTCGCTCGCAGCGACTTCAGACTGCGCTTCTGCTTCTCCATGCGCGAAAGGGTGGCACTTACCAGTCCGGCGGTCTGGGGCCGCGCCGGTGCGGCACTAAAGGCCAAAGTGGCCGTGATAAAGGCCGCGATTAACACAGGGGAACTGAACCGTCTCATAATTGCTCCTCTACTAAAACTTAAGGGGCTGCTGGCCCCTTTTCGTGAATCCCGATGAGCAGCAATTAAGATGCTACTCCGGGCAAATTGTGCTGGAAAATTATAAATGATGATCAGCGAATGTCAACCTCATATCCAACGAGCTTACCGTTCTCGTCCGTTTTCCGTCGGAAGCCCGTCACGACGACGTCTGAGCGCCCGGTGATGGCCCGGACCCGAGTCTGGACTTCATTAATATCTTCTGTGTTACCAATAAGTTCCGCCGCGAGCGGGATATTCTTCGCAGCGATGGGAATACTTTGCAAGGAGTGGGTACGGCGATATTGTGTGTTCTCAAACCAGCTCTTCGGCGTAAGAAAAATAAAAACCAAGATCAACACACATAGCACATCCCATTGCCAGGACGTCCGCGGATATGTCCAAAAAACAATCTTCTTAGTTGTGCGCAACAAGAACCCCATGCATGCTGGCTCGCTGGTTGACCCAAGCAAATGCAATTCCAATTATATCTCAATTTAAAGGCGAAGCTACGATTCGACGATGTGACCGTCACGCATCTGAATTGTCCGGCGGCAGGCGGCGGCGGCGTCAGGATTATGGGTGATCATAATAATGGTTTGATTGAAACGGTCGTTCAACTCCTGAAACATTTTTAAGACTATTGTCGAGTTTTCCGTGTCGAGATTACCGGTTGGCTCGTCAGCGAGAACGATGGCCGGGCGATTGACGACCGCGCGCGCCAGCGCCAGCCGCTGCTGTTCCCCACCCGAAAGTTCCAGGGGCTTGTGATGCAGCTTATCTTCGAGCCGCAGCATACGAAGAATCGCTCGACGGCGATCCGGATCATCAGCACCGTTGGCGTGAATCCGCTCTGCGAGTCGGAGATTTCCTTCCGCAGTCAGCGTGGGAAATAGGTTGAAACGCTGAAAAACGAAGCCGATCTTCCGGCGCCGGATGTCGGTTCGCTTGGCATCTGAGACGGCCGTGAGATCTTCTCCATCAATGATGATCTTGCCGCTGGTTGGCGTTAGCAGGCCACCGAACAGATGCAGCATTGTCGACTTACCGCAACCGGAGGGTCCCATGACCGCCACGAAATCGCCTTCGTTTACAGCGAGCGAAACTCCGCGCAAGGCTTGCACGTCGACTTTTCCGACGCGATAGGTTTTCTCCAAATTTTCAGCTCTTAGGATTGCCGCCATATTTCGAGTCGCCGTCTACTCGTATGCCAGAGCGTTAACTGGATCCAGATTCGCTGCCTTTACGGCAGGATAAAAGGCGCCAATTGCTCCGCCCAGCAGTCCAATTGCTGCAGCCGCGAGCGCCCAACGCCAGCCAAATTCGAATATCAGATTCGTGGCTTTGTGAATGACAAAGCCGGCGCCCATCGCCATTGCAAATCCAAGTACCAGGCCCAGCAGGCTAATGACCAGAGCTTCACGTTCGATTTCGCTGATGATGTATCGCCGTGATGCGCCCATCGCTTTCAGAATTCCTATCTCGCGCGTTCGTTCAGTAATTGTCGTATACATCGCCAACATGACGACGAGCGCACTAATGATTGCCGCCAATCCGACCAGGACCCGTAGAAAAATCCCCAGGTTTGGAATCGACGTCTCGATACTTGCGAAAACATCGCGCGTAAACTGAACTTTATTTCCAGGGAGCTCGCGATCAATTCGTTGCGCCACGGCGATTTGATCAGCAGGGTTTCTGACCTTGATCAAAATGTATGTGCACTTGCCGGTAGCTTCGAGTGTCTCTTGCAGTGACTGCAGAGTTAGCTTTGCCCGCGCGCCAGATTCCGGTGCGTAGATCCCAACGACCCGGTAAAGGCGATCGCCAAATATTTTCAGACTACTACCCACCGGATGATTTCTCCTCGCCTTTGTCTCGTCGATTACGACCTCGTCCGGCTGCTGTGGTCCGTGGCCCTGAACCAGCTGAAGGCTATTCATCCGGGCGAAGTCAGCCCATTCGACGCCTTCGACCTGATCGACGCCGACGCCTCCGCTCGGATACAGATATCTAATTACCGGGGTCGCCGATTCGACCCCTTCAATTTGTCGCAGACGGTCTACATATTTCGTACTCAGATTGGTCGATGAAGAGGTCAATTGAATTGAACCGGGCCGGGTAAAGATAATTTCCGCGCGCAGGTTTGCCGAGCGGCGTTGCAGATCATCGGACATACCGCGCGCCAGGCCTGTAAACAACATGACCAAGGCCACGCCCAGCGCGACCCCGACCACGCTAATAATCGAACGAAGGGGACGTTGGAGGATATTCGAAGTAACCAGACTGTCCATGCTGGAAAAACTACCCAGAAGCGAAATATTAATACAACGATGACGTGAAAACTAGCGAGAGCCGTTGATTAATGGGTCAATCATTCGGTGCATTGGGTTTCTTTTGGGCGTCGAGATCTACTTCACTGAGCTTCCATTTGTTCTCGAGCACGAAAGCCTCAGGCGGATAATCATGATCGACGGTTACCGAAGGAGGATCCTGATAAGTAATTGTGATTTGGTAATGATCCTGTGGGCGGGTCAAAGTCATCTTTGCGGGAAGTAGTACTCCGCTTTCCCCGAATCTTGCTGTTGGTCCATAAGTTACGTCGGTTACCAGCGTTCCTGCCTGATCGAAGCTTTGCAGGCGCGCCAGGCGAATGCCGTTGACGCGATCAAACCAGAAGCGCCGTAACAATCTGGCTGATCCGTCGGTGCCGGGCTGCAGTTCGTCCAGAAAATAGTAACCGCGGACGATACGCTTGCTGCCCGTTTGGGACGGGTCTTTTTCCGATTGAAAGAACTCACTCTGCGCGTACAGGAGTCCGGGTGCGTGAACGTCGATCTGCGAAACCAGTAACGCATCAGTCAGATGCTGAGGCCGCAAATTCGAAAGCGCTTTCACAGTTTGCGCCTCCGCCTGCTGTTTACCCTTGTTCGGTGTGTCATCGTCCGCGTCCAATTTTTGATACACAGCATTGTTCGTGCCCCGAACGAATCGCCGATACTTCTCATCACCCTTGATAATAGCGATCCGAAAGTGTTCACCGTCAGACGTCATCTGCGCGATGTCGATTGCCAGCGGGCCCTGAATGATCAAGTAGATCTTCCCCGGCCGTTGCACGGTGATCGAGCCGTCCGCGGTGCGATACTTCTCGGCAATTCCGGAGCTGGCAAATGAAGTGTCTTCGAATTGAATGTCGATTCTCCCGTGTAGCGACCGCACGGTCGAGAGTTTATTGACGTGGCCCACAAGTTCGGCCGTCGTGGCATTTGACAGTGGTGTTAGCAGCTTTTCAACAGCGACGGATTTATGGACGATATGGCAGCCTGTGCCGAGCAAGGCGAACATCGCGAGCAGGACGATGCTTATCAGTTGCAGCGCGGTTGTTCGTAAACGATCAGTACTACTGAACATTCAATCTAAAGCCGGCGCTGAGGCAAGCGCCGGCAGGTGTTTGCATCAAGTTTCGTATAAAGCGCATCACGCTAACAAAGCAAATTACTTATGTCAACGCTGCTCCTGAAATTAAGATCGACTGAGAAAAAGTGAAAAAGCCGGTCGGTCTAACCGCGTCGCTGCCACCCGGTGGACCCTGATTTGACAGCAAGGAAGAGGCATGCGCGCGGAGTTCACCCGCAATCGAATGAAGTTTTTTGCAAATAGCGTCGCTGAAGAAAACGCGGGACGTTTCAGCCAACAGGCCATCAACGACAAGAGGCATGTTCGCATCCGCATCCGATCTCCATGACTCGGGACCTTTCAGCTTCGCGGCAATACTCGCTACAGTATTTGCTGTCTTTTTCGGCCGGACAGCTACAGGCTCCATGTGCGCACTTTGTTGGCTCCTTCTCAGGCATAATTGCACCTCCTGATAGGAATGTGTTTATCTGTTGGGGGATTTGTAGGAAGATATCCTAGGCGTGTAAAACCACCCGGTCAAGATAGCGCTGACGTGATGATGCAAAACGAACTGCAAAGTACGATGCTTGGCATTTGAGCCGCAGTTAGTGTTATTTTCAACCCGCCCTGAAAACCCTTGCATTTGGTTTGGAAGCAACCTTCGGTCATCGAAGCTTCATCTGTCGTGACCGGCATTATCGCCCGACGAAAAGCGTTTAGCGGAAAATGGCGAAGAATCTCGTGATCGTTGAATCGCCCGCCAAGGCGAAAACGATTAATAAATATCTTGGCAAAGACTTTGTTGTGAAGGCCTCGATCGGGCATATCAAAGATCTGCCTTCGAAGGGTCTGGGTGTGGATATTCAAAACAACTTCGAGCCGCAGTACGAGATCATTCCCGATTCGAAGAAACGCAATAACAAAAAGATCGTTGCCGATTTAAAGAAGACCGCCAGGACTGTGGATGCGATTTATCTTGCGGCTGACCCTGATCGCGAGGGCGAAGCCATCTGTCAGCATCTCGCCGAAGAGGTCGTGCCGAAGAAGCCGAAGAAACCTGCATACCGCGTGATGTTTAACGAAATTACCAAGCATGCAGTTCAGCAGGCATTTGAACATCCTAAACAGATCGACGAAAAGTTGGTCGATGCACAGCAGGCACGACGCGTTCTCGACCGGTTGGTTGGGTACAAAGTCTCGCCGCTTCTATGCCGTACGATCGGTGGCCGCCTGAGCGCCGGTCGTGTCCAGTCAGTTGCCCTGCGCATGGTCGTTGAGCGCGAACGCGAAATCGAAGCGTTTGTTAAGACTGAATACTGGACCATAACCGCAAACCTCACAGGAAAACAGCCACCGGCATTCGACGCCCGTTTGCTGAAAGTTGGAGAACAGACGGTCAAGACGAGCGGATTCGATCAGGACCTCAAGAAAAATGAAATCCTGATAGGTACCGACGCCTACGCCAACGTGCTGGTGGCTGAGGCCAGGAATCAAACGTTCGTCGTCAATGAAGTCACTACCAAAGAGCGTAAGCGCAACCCGGTCCCGCCCTTCATAACTTCAAAGTTGCAGCAGGAAGCTTCGCGCAAGCTTGGTTTTGCGGTAAAGCGCGCCATGATGATTGCCCAGCATTTGTACGAAGGTGTCGAGATCGGCAGCGAAGGCTCTGTCGGTCTGATCACCTACATGCGAACCGATTCGACCCGCGTGAGTGAGGCGGCACTGGGTGAGGTTCGTGGATTCATCCAGACACAATACGGCGCGAATTATTTGCCGGAAAAAGCCGTTCATTATCGCTCAAAGAAGGACGCTCAGGACGCACACGAAGCGATTCGGCCCACGGATGTGACGCGCACGCCCGATTCGCTCGCGAGCTATCTCAAGCCCGAAGAATTGAAACTGTATCGCTTGATTTGGCAACGCTTCGTCGCGTCGCAGATGATGCCCGCGGTCTTCGATCAGACGACCATCGATATTCAGGCTGGCCGCTTCACTTTTCGCGCGACCGGATCGGTTTTGAAATTCGACGGCTTCCTGAAGGTTTACCAGGAAGGTCGAGATGAGAAGGCGGAGGATGACGAAGATGAACGCACGCTTCCGCTGGTGACCGAAGGCGAGACGCTGGGCTTGAATAAGATCGAACCTGAGCAACATTTTACGGAGCCTCCGCCGCGTTATACAGAAGCGACGCTCGTGAAGGCATTGGAAGAGAAAGGGATCGGCCGTCCGTCTACGTACGCCGCGATCATGACGACGATTCAGGACCGCGAGTACGTCGAAAAGAAGGATGGGCGCTTTCATCCGACGGCGCTCGGTAAAACGGTGAATGATGTTTTGATCGACGGGGGCTTCGACGATCTCTTCAATGAGACCTATACCGCGCGGATGGAAGAAGAGCTCGACGAAATTGAAGAGGGCAAACTCAAATGGACAGACGCGCTGAGTGAGTTCTACAACACGTTTAAGAAGGATCTCGCTCAGTTTGAAAAATACGCGAAGAAGATCAAGGAAAAAGAAACACCTACGGACGAGGTTTGCCTGAAGTGCAATACGCCCGGCATGGTGATGAAGCTCGGCCGGTTTGGCAAGTATTTGAAGTGTAACAACTGTGGCGCAACCCGCGATGCCGAGCCAGTAATCGCCACGAACAGTGGCGCGGCGCAATCACAAGCCGCAGCCGATGGTGAGGAAGAGATTGAAGCGTGTGAGCTGTGCGGCAAGCCGATGCAGCTTAAGCGTGGACGGTTTGGCCCATTCTACGGATGTTCGGGCTATCCCGAATGCAAGAACATTCGGAAGATTTCGAGGAGCGGCAAACTGACGGCCCCGCCACAGCTACTCGACGAGAAATGTCCCGTTGATGGGGCGCAACTGGTGAAGCGCTACGGCCGGTACGGTGAATTCATTTCCTGCTCGAATTACCCGAAGTGCAAGTACATCAAGCGTGAAACAACCGGCGTCGCGTGCCCGCGCCCGGGCTGCAAGGGTGAACTGATCGTCAAACGATCGAAGCGGGGAAAGGCTTTCTACGGGTGCTCGGAATATCCAAAATGCGAAACAGTTTTCTGGGACAAACCTCTGCAGGAAAAGTGCCCGCAATGCGGCGCGTCATTCTTACTTCAGAAAACAACTAAGAAAGGTACCACGCGTTATTGCGCAAATGAAGAATGCGGTTACAAGAGCGAACCAATGCCGCCACCATCCTCAGATCATGCACCTGCTTCAGAAAAGCGCGCGTGACGGTGCCTGGTGGAAGATGTTAGTATTCACGCCGAGAAACGCCGATGAATGGCAAGGGCAAAATATCAGCGAACCTCGAAAGGATCCTGCGCGATGAAGCGGGCCGGACATCCTTGCGCCGTTTGCTCATTCATGGCAAGGACGGAGAAATCACGATCGGGAACACCAAATACTACATCTCAACTAAAGCTATACATCGATCAAAGAGAGGCGGATCCTCGAAAGACACCCTGCTCACGTCGCGCGGTTAGTAATTTACTCCCATGGAATTTGCGGTCTCCGCTATATTCCTGCTGATACTTCTCCTGCCTGGTTTCATTCTTCAGACAGCCTATACCAAAGGTTTCTGGCGCTGGAATAGTCCGACATCACCGCGTTCATTAACTGAACAGATACCCGCCGGAATCGTGCTCGCGAGTATGCTCCATGCCCTGTGGGCCAGCTGCGCCGCGGTCCTCGGGTATTCTATTAACTTCCGGGCGGTATTCATGTTGCTCACCGGAATGTATGGACATGAGGACGCGCACTTTGAAGCTGTCGTCTCATCGCTAACCGACAATCTGTATAAGGTCTTTTTTTATTTCGCGAGCCTGTGCTTTGCGGCTGCTTTGATCGGCTACCTGACTCATTTTGCAGTTCGGCAACTGCGGTTGGACCGAACCACGCGGATTCTTCGATTTAACAATCAATGGTTTTACCTGCTGAGCGGCGAAATCACGCAATTTAAGGGATCGCCGGATGATGCCGAGGAAGTCGATGGTGTACTGCTCACAACGGTCGTTCATCACAAAGATGGAGACTATTTGTACAGGGGCGTTGTTGCGGACTTCTTCTTTGATAAAGAAGGAAGTCTGGATCGGGTCCTTTTGACCTTGCCCTCGAGGCGAAAATTGTCGGATGACCGCGAAAACGAAGAGCCCGGTTCTGAAGAATCCGAAGCGAGATACTATTACATCGAAGGCGATTACTTTGTGATTAAGTATTCGGAAATGTCTACCGTGAATGTCGATTATTTCTTCGTTACTCCCGAATCAGAAAGCCTCGACAGCGAAGAAATCCCAGAGACAGCGGCCGCCTAACTTTCTACTCGAACTATCACATTAAGCCAAAGTTCTATCCACCTTCATTAGCGCTGCCAACAACACGCTCGCACCATTCTCAATGTCCTGAGGTCTTGAGAATTCTTTTGGCGAGTGACTGATTCCACCAATACTGGGAATGAAGATCATCCCGACGGGCCCGAGGCGGGCCATGTCCTGCGCATCGTGACCGGCGCCGCTTGGCATCTTTCGCGTAGTTAGCCCGAGTTCTTTGGCTGATTGATCGATGATCGTGCGGATTCGCGGATCCGTAGGCGCCGGAATGTTGACGTTGAGCTCTTTAAAATCAAAAGTAACCTTGCTGGTTCGCCCAATCTGATCAGTTTCGGCGCGAATCTTCTGATAGAGCATCTGAATCTTGCCGGCGTCGAGATCTCGCAACTCCAAAGTCAGGATTACCCTTCCCGGGATGACGTTCGGAGCGCCCGGAAACGCCTGGATCTTTCCGACAGTTCCGACCTGGCGGCCCGGATTACTGGTCACAACGCGATTGACGGCCTCAATGAATTTCGCGGCGGCCAGAAGAGCGTCGCGGCGATTATTCATCGCCGTTGTGCCGGCATGATTCGCAAAGCCTTCAACTGTTACGTTCCACTGGTTAATGCCGACGATGCCTTCGACGACGCCGATATCTACGTGCTCGGCTTCGAGCGTGCCGCCCTGTTCGATGTGCAATTCAAGATAAGCTGCGATACTTCCTTTGTCTCGCTTGACGCTCGAGAGTCTTGACGGGTCACCGCCGATGAATCTGATGCCTTCCCGAATTGTCTTACCACTGCTGCTTACGATATCCAGCGCTTTCTCAGTCAAATCTCCGAGCAGCGCTTCACTGCCGATCAAACCGCCTTCTTCATTTTGAAAAATGACAACTTCGATCGCGTGGCGGGTGACGATTCCGTTCTCAGCAAGCGTCTGGGCTACTTCAATTGCCCCCAGCGAACCGACGTCGCCATCATAGTTTCCCCCCTCAGGCACACTGTCGATGTGCGAACCAAACAGAATTGGCTTCAGAGCCGGGTCGCTTCCAGTGCGGCGCCCGATAAGATTACCGGCCGCGTCGATCGAAGCGTCGAGCTTCGCCTCGCGCATCAATTGCATTACGTAATCACGACCCTGACGGTCCGCTTCGCTGTAAGCGACGCGACTGACGCCACCTTGCGGGTTCTTGCCAAACTCAGCCAGCGCCGCGAGATGTTGATTAAGGCGCGCGCCATTGACATGAATTACGGAACCGCTTGCGATAGCAAGCGGGTCATAAACTGGCAGCGTTCCCATTGCTGCGGCCAGTCCAAAGCCAAACTCACGTCTATTCATGGCCGCTTCAATACTCGATCGGTTGCGACTTGGCAAGCCTGTTTTTCCGGAGTTTGTTATTATGCCGCTCAACGTATGAATCTGTTCGACGAATTCCAATGGCGCGGAATGATCTCTGAGGCGACGCCTGAGCTGCGTGACACGTTGGCGCGCGAGAAACTGACCGCATACATCGGCTTCGATCCTTCGGCGCCAAGCCTGCATGTCGGCTCGTTATTGCCCGTGATGGCGCTCGCACGGCTGCAACGTTTCGGTCATACACCGATTGCAATTGCCGGTGGGGGGACCGGATTGATAGGCGATCCGAGCGGGAAGACCAAAGAGCGGCAATTGTTGACTCACGAGCAGGTGGAAGAGAACCTGGTGGGAATCAAAGAACAGTTGAGCCGGTTTCTCGACTTCAACGCGACAATCAATCCGGCTCGGATTGTGAACAACGCGGACTGGCTTGGTCCCATCACAATGATGGAATTCCTGCGCGACGTGGGAAAGCATTTCACCGTGAACAATCTGCTCGGCAAAGAAGCAATTAGCCGCCGGCTTGAATCGGATGAAGGAATCTCGTTCACCGAATTCAGTTATCCACTACTACAGGCCTACGACTATCTCGTTCTGTACGATCGGTACAATTGCACCTTGCAGATGGGCGGCAGCGATCAGTGGGGAAACATCCTCGCAGGTATTGATCTGATTCGCCGTTTACGCAGCGCGCGCGCGCACGGAGTAGTCTTTCCGCTCGTCACGACCTCATCAGGAATTAAATTCGGCAAGACCGAGGCGGGAGCGGTGTGGCTGGATCCGAAGCTGACCTCGCCTTATCGCTTCTACCAGTTCTGGCTGAATACAGATGACCGTGACGTAGTCGCTTACCTGAAGTTTTTCACGTGGCATTCGAAAGAGAAAATTAGTGTGCTTGAAGAAAGCGTTTGTGCCGAACCGGAAAAGCGCACGGCTCAACGTGAACTTGCGCGCGAGGTAACGTCAATGCTTCATGGAGAGAGCGCACTCGATAGAGCTCTGCGCGCTTCAGAAGTTTTGTTCGGTAAAGAGATCAGCGGCTTAAGCGTACAAGAGATTCTTGACATCTTTGCTGATGTACCGTCGACTGAACTCGAAAGGTCGAGGGTTGAGGCAGATAACTTCAGCCTGGGCGATGCTTTGGTTTTGGCGGGACTCGCTCCTTCAAAAGGCGAAGCCAAGCGACTGGTACAGGGTGGCGGCGTAGCTGTGAATAATCGTCGCGCCAATGACGTCCGCCAGGGCATCGCTCCTTCTGATTTGATAGAGGGCCAACTGCTGGTGCTACGAAAAGGCGCTCGGCATTACCACTTGATCCGGATTACCGGGAACTAACTGCGACCCCATCCTGAAATCGACTTTTGCGCCTTTCGTTTTCCTTTGCGCCTTTGCGAGAAATCACCAGTCGCGGCAGTTTCACGCAAAGGCTCAAAGGCAGATGAAAGGAGCCAAGAAAAGACAAAGCACGCACAAGAATCCTCTTCACAACGGCAAGCATTCAACGCTAAAGTACGTCGCGTCTCACCGGCCACGGAGACTCGATGACAGAACCCCTTCCGCGTTCGCGCCGTAGATCACCGACCTTCGCCTGGCAAGTGACTGTTTTACTTTTCTTCATGGCATCCGCTGCGTCCGCCCAAAAGCGGGGAACGATTACCGGAACAATCAGCCCCGCCACGGACGGCGTCGTTGTCGTCGCCACCAATCAGGTTACCAGTCGAGTAACCCGCGCGCGCAGCGAAGCCGGCGGTCACTATTCATTAAACGTTCGCCCAGGCGCCTATCGACTCACGCTCGAAGCCCCGTACTCGCCGCAGTTCGATAAAGCAAAAAATTATGGCGAGCACACTTTGATCCGCGAGGACGCTCTCGAAAACATAATTGTCAGCGAAGGCAAAGAAACCAGGATTGATTTCGCGGTTGCGAAGCTGGAACAAAAGCCGCCCATCAACGTGCCACCGCGATTGCCCTTGGGCGCCGCGGGTGGAACCAGCGTCGCTTCCGCGCCGCAAACTCAGTCAGACGCCCGGGAAGTTCGCGATCGCTGGCGGATCGGCT